>Ga0308163_10002250_pt1 | contig 18129 bp, 19 predicted proteins | sample PhyTR1_FD_201037 | JGI IMG/M metagenome (GOLD analysis project Ga0308163, IMG submission 201037) | Phyllosphere microbial communities from UC Gill Tract Community Farm, Albany, California, United States - DLSLT.R1 | ecosystem: Host-associated > Plants > Phyllosphere > Unclassified | place: USA...
TTCAATCTTGGATGATGCATCTACACATGCAGCACCGTTGCTTTGAACACCATCTTCGTTTAGACACCCGTTAGAGATCTCACTTCTAACCAGTGTGCTTCGATGTATGGTGCCCGGACGCGGAATCGAACCACGGACACGGGGATTTTCAATCCCCTGCTCTACCGACTGAGCTATTCGGGCAACGGGGCGCATTAAACCGTAAAGGCCGCTGGGCGTCAACGGCTTTCACCAAAAAACCACGGGAAACGTGACTGATTGCCTGATTTTCAGTCAAAGCGGGTAAAACCTCAGGCCAGCGCGCCGTTTTTACGGCACAACGCAATGCTGTAAACATCTTCCGCCAGCCGCTGAGCCGTGGCGACATCCTGCACGTTGCGCTTCACCAGCAGTTTACTCAGGCAACCTTCCAGAATCAGCTCCATCTGATCGGCCACCATGCTCGGGTTGTCCAGCGCCTGGTCTAGCAGAATCTCATGCGTAAACTGCCATGACGCACGCTTCTGCTGTTCCGCCAGTTGATGAATTGGCTGATCCGGCTGCGGATAGAAACTACAGGCGGCAATAAACAGACAGCCGGGGAAGCGGCCTTTGCTGACGTGTTCGCTTAGCACTTCATAACGCGCCATCAGCTTCTGGTCCGGCGACAGCGTCTCATCCAGCATGATCTGACGCCGCCAGGTATCAATCTGCTGAGCGTGATAACGCAGCGCATCATAGAGCAGGGCGTCACGATCGGGCCAGAACAGCCGGAGCTGATCGAGAGAAAGGTCGGTCTGGCCCGCCAGGGTTTCCAATGAGAGGGTGGCGGCGAGGCCGTTCTGTTCAAGCACATTCAGTGCATGCTCGAGTATTTGTTCACGCTGCAAGTGACTCTCCTCTGGTATGCAGGCCCGGCTGTTCGCCGGACACAAGCCTGACTCCAGTGTTGTTTACGGGGTGAGTTTCTGCAAATGTGCCCGGAAATCGGCGGCATTGAGAAACCCGGTGATGCGCGAGTCAGCGATCTCGTGGCCTTGCGCATCAAAGAATAAAATGGTCGGTAATCCCAGCACCTGAAGATGCTGCAACAGCGCATTATCGCTGGCGCTATTGGCGGTCACGTTGGCCTGTAGCAGCTGCACCCGGCTCAGGCTATCGCGTACCGCGCTGTCGCTAAAGGTGTATTTTTCAAACTCTTTACAGGCAACACACCAGTCGGCATACAGATCGACCATGGTGATGCGGCCGTTGGCCTGTTGCAGCGCCGTCTGCAACTGTTGCGGCGTCTGGACGGTCTGGAATGGCAGGTGGGCGACAGCCTGCTGCTGCGCCGGGCCGCCAAAGGCCCAGTCCTGTAGCGGACGAGCGCTGATCAGTGCGGCGGCCAGCACGATAATCTGTACGACGCGCCACTTGCCACTGCTGGCGCGCAGGCTGACGCTGAACGCCCAGCCAAAAAAGGCCACACCCAGCAGGCTCCACAGCCGCAGTCCCCACAGGTCGCCCAGCACCCGCTCCATCAGGAAAACCGGCAGCGCCAGGATAACGAAACCAAAGCCCTCTTTTACCGTCTGCATCCACGGTCCGCTCTTCGGCAGCAGCTTATTGCCAAACAGGGTCACGGCGATCAGCGGTAAGCCCATCCCGACCGCATAGAGCCAGAGAGTACCGGCGCCGGCCCATAAATTACCGCTCTGGGCGATATAGAGCAGAATAGCGCTGAGCGGCGCGGTGGTGCAGGGCGAGCAGATTAAACCGGCCAGCGCGCCCATCAAAAATACGCCTGGCAGCGAGCCGCCCTGCTGGCGATTGCTCCACAGGGTTAAGCGGGTTTGCAGGCTGGCCGGCAGTTGCAGCGTAAACAGACCAAACATCGACAGCGCCAGCACGATAAACAGCGCCGACAGTGCCGACAGCACCCACGGATGTTGCAGGGCTGCCTGGAAACGCAGCCCGGCAGCCGCCACGATCAGACCCAGCAGGGTGTAGGTCAGCGCCATGCCCTGGACATAGACCATCGCCAGCGCAAACAGTCGGCCAAAAGAATAGTGGCGCTGGCCGCCAAGAATAATGCCGGAAATCAGCGGATACATCGGCAGCACGCAGGGCGTGAAGGCGACGCCAATGCCGATCAGCAACGCCCACAGCGGTGAAAACGGCAGCGGCGTGGCTGGTGCAGGCGCGGTATTAACCGGCGCAGCAGCAGTGCTGGCCGCTACCGGACTCAGCGGCACGGTGCGGGTTTCGGGGGGATAACAGAATCCGGCGGCGGCACAGCCCTGATAGGTGACGCTAAGCGTGGCCCCACGGGCGGCCTGTTGTAGCGTTACCGGCACCGTCAGATCCTGCCGATAGATCTGGCTCTTGCCGTAGAATTCATCTTCGTGCGGCTGACCGGCGGGCAGCGTCAGCGGTGCCAGCGTGGCGTTGGCCGGCGTGACGTGGATCTGCTGACGATAGAGGTAGTAGCCCGTTTTTACTTTCCAGTGCAGGTTGAGCTGCGCTCCCTGCTGGTCGAAATCAAAACCAAACGCCTGATCGACCGGGACAAAGCGGCTGCTGGCGGGGTTGGAAAAAAGCGATGCGTGCGCCTGCAGGCTGATAAACAGCACCAGCAGCAGCGTAATTAAGCGAGAGATGCGTGCAGCCATGACAAGTATTCACTGTCTCCATGTTGAACCGGAAGCGCCAGCAGTTCAGGCACATCGTAGGGATGCGCCTGCCTGAGCAGATCGAACAGTGCCTGCTGGTGATCGCTATCGCATTTCAGCAGCATCTGCACTTCGCTGCTCTGTTCGAGCTGACCCTGCCAGACGTAATACGAGGTAGCACCCGGCAGCAGCGTGACGCAGGCCGCCAGTCTGGCCTCAAGCGCCAGGGCGGCCAGACGTTGCGCCGTCGCCTGATCGGGTGCAGTGCAAAGGACAACGATGGCGTTCATCGTAATGCTCCTGTTTAAAAGAGCCCCGATGATAGCACGCTCAGTCAGCGACGCGATTATCGGGCTATAACAGCAACCCGCCAAAGACAAAGCCCGCCATCACCGACAGCGTAATGGCGATCACGCCGGGAATGATAAAGGCATGGTTGAAAACAAACTTGCCAATCCGGGTCGATCCGGTGTCATCCATCTCCACGGCCGCCAGTAAAGTCGGGTAGGTCGGCAGGACGAACAGCGCCGAAACCGCGGCAAACGAGGCGATGGCGGTAAGCGGCGACACGCCCAGCAGCAAGGCGGCAGGCATCAGCGCCTTAGTGGTTGCCGCCTGCGAGTAGAGCAGCATTGAGGCGAAGAACAGCACCAGCGCCAGCATCCACGGGTAGGTTTTCAGCATATCGCCGGCCACCATCTGGATCTCTGCCAGGTGGGCTTTAACAAAGGTATCGCCCAGCCAGGCGACACCCATCACGCAGATACAGGCACTCATGCCGGACTTAAAGGTGCTGGCGCTGAGGATCTCGCTGGTATCCAGTTTACAGGTCAGGCTGATCAGGGTGGCGATAGTCAGCATAAACACCACAATCGCTTCATTACGCGGCAGCAGCGGGTTGGCGATCAGGCCAAGACTGGCACTGGTGAGCGTGGCGTAGACCACCACGGCGATGATGCCGAGCAGAAACAGCAGCACCGATTTTTTCGCGCCCGGTTTGGGCTGGTAGACGCTGGCACCGCGCAGCGTAACGTCGCCTTTCGCCAGTCGCGCCTGGTAGACCTCATCATCCTTCAGCTCTTTACCGAGGAAGTTGGTCACCAGCGCGGCCAGAAACAGGCCGACCATGGTCGAGGGGATCGCGATAGCCAGCAGCGTAATGTAGCTGATGCCACGCGGCTCAAGCAGGGTAGCGAAGAATACCACCGCCGCTGAAATGGGCGAGGCGGTAATGGCGATCTGCGAAGCGACCACGGCGATCGACAGCGGGCGCGAAGGGCGGACGCCTTGCTCTTTCGCCACTTCAGCGATTACCGGCAGCGTCGAGAAGGCCGTATGACCGGTACCCGCCAGCAGCGTCATCAGATAGGTTACCAGCGGTGCCAGTAGCGTGACGTGACGCGGATGACGGCGCAGCAGCCGTTCGGCGAGGCTGACCAGATAATCCATTCCGCCGGCGACCTGCATGGCCGCGATAGCCGCAATGACCGCCATAATAATTTCGATCACGTCGAACGGGATCATGCCCGGCGGCAGGCCAAAGCCCAGCGTCAGGATCAGCACGCCCATGCCGCCAGCGAACCCAATGCCAATGCCGCCAAGGCGCGCACCCAACCAGATCGCCAGTAAGACGACCAGCAGCTCAACCACAAACATGCATCACTCCTGAGAATTTAACCTGAGATTATCAGTTGTGCTGTTTACCAAAGAAAAAGGCACACCGTGTTGATCGCGGTGTGCCTTTAGTAAACCAGCGTCGGTTAAACCTTACTGCTCATTTTCGTCGGTATAACGTTTCGCTTTATAAACCGGATACATCAGGTTCTGGACCGAGAAAATATCGTCCAGCTCGCTTTCGGTCAGCAAGCCGCGCTCCAGCACCACTTCACGTACGCTTTTACCGGTTTCGGCGCAGATTTTGCCGACGATATCGCCGTTATGGTGGCCGATATACGGGTTAAGGTAGGTGACGATACCGATTGAGTTAAAGACGTAGGCTTCGCACACCGCACGGTTGGCGGTAATGCCGTTGACGCACTTCTCCAGCAGGTTGTAGCAGGCGTTGGTCAGGATGCTGATCGATTCAAACAGCGCCTGGCCAATCACCGGCTCCATTACGTTCAGCTGCAGCTGACCGGCTTCGGAAGCCATGGTGACGGTGATGTCGTTGCCGATCACTTTGAAGCAGACCTGATTAACCACTTCCGGCACTACCGGATTGACTTTGGCTGGCATGATCGACGAACCGGCCTGTAACTCCGGCAGGTTGATTTCATTCAGGCCAGCGCGCGGACCGGAAGAGAGCAGGCGCAGGTCGTTACAGATCTTAGAGAGCTTCACCGCCAGGCGTTTCAGTGACGAGTGCACCATCACGTAGGCACCGCAGTCTGAGGTCGCTTCGATCAGATCTTCCGCCGGCACCACCGGCAGGTTGCTGACTTCCGCCAGACGCTGCACGGCAAGGTGCTGATAACCGTCCGGCGTATTCAGGCGGGTACCGATGGCGGTCGCGCCGAGGTTCACTTCCAGCAGCAGCTCGCCGGTGCGCAGAATGCTTTTGGTCTCTTCATTCAGCAGCACGCTGAAGGCGTGAAATTCCTGACCCAGCGTCATCGGCACCGCATCCTGTAACTGGGTTCGGCCCATTTTGAGGATGGTCTGGAACTCGTCGGCCTTACGCTCAAAACCGTCGGCCAGCTGGCTGATGCCATCCAGCAGCTTCAGCAGCGAACTGTAAACCGCGATGCGGAAACCGGTCGGGTAGGCGTCATTGGTCGACTGACATTTGTTCACGTGATCGTTAGGGTTGAGGTACTGATATTCACCTTTCTGGTGGCCCATCAGTTCCAGACCGATGTTTGCCAGCACCTCATTGGTGTTCATGTTGACCGAGGTGCCAGCACCGCCCTGATAGACATCCACCGGAAACTGATCCATGCAGCGGCCTTTATTGAGCACTTCATCGCAGGCCTGAATGATGGTATCGGCAATGTTGCGGGGGATCGTTTGCAGCTCTTTGTTGGCCATCGCCGCCGCTTTTTTTACCATCACCATCCCGCGGACAAATTCGGGTATGTCGCTGATTTTACTGTTGCTGATGTAAAAATTTTCAATCGCACGCAGAGTATGAACGCCATAATAGGCATCCGCCGGTACTTCGCGCATACCTAACAGGTCTTCTTCGATACGAATGTTGTTCGCCATGATAACCTTCTTGTTGTTGCCGCTAACCATCACAGATGATGTGTTTATTTTGTCGTGGTGTACCCGTAACGACATTTTATCCGTCTTCATACTGGTGAGCACGATCATATTCTGATGCATCAGAAAAGTACGCATGCAGATCACTTAATGCTGCCGTCAGGTTAACGATATGTGAAACAGGTTACAAAATTAACCCTGCGGGATAAATTTGACAGGATCGGTTGAAAATGGCGGCACGGGTGCCCATCTCTTTTCTTATCATCACTAAGATGAACGCTTTCTGCTGAACGGCACGCTGCCGGTCAGCCCACACTTACAGGAGAGTACGGTGCGCTGGATACCGTTATTAGTCTTTTTTGTCCTGGCCTGGATTGAAATTTCACTGTTTATTCAGGTCGCCCACGTCATGGGCGTGCTGCTCACCATGCTGCTGGTGGTCTTCACCTCCTGCATCGGGGTGTCGCTGGTCAAAAATCAGGGCATGAAGAATTTCATGCTGATGCAGGAGAAGCTGGCGCGTAATGAAAGCCCGGCGAAAGAGATGATCAAGAGCGTGTCGCTGATCATCGCCGGTTTTCTGCTGCTGCTGCCCGGCTTCTTTACCGACCTGCTGGGCCTGTTGCTGTTGCTGCCGCCGGTGCAGAAGCATCTGACGCTGAAGCTGATGCCGCATCTGCGCGTCTGGCGCGGTCCGGGTGCCGGCCCTGACAGCGGCTATACCATGGATGGCGAGTTCGAACGCAAAAACAGCGATCGCCTTGAGCACCATGACGATCCGAAAGATCGCTGACGGTGTCATTGCCACAGTAAAACGCAACCTTCGGGTTGCGTTTTTTATTTCCGCTGGCGATCTTTCTGCCGGTTGCTCAAAAAGCCATCAGTTATCACATCTGCGTAAAAAATTTGTTGTCTGCCCCCTTGAAAGGGCGTGGTCGCGGCCCTATCTCTCAGGTCACGAGGCCGGAAGCCATGCAGCCCGGTGTTCAACCCCAAAACTGAATGATTGGACTTCTCAAAGGAGAGCTATCAAATGAAAATTCGTCCATTGCACGATCGCGTTATCGTCAAGCGTAAAGAAGTTGAAGCTAAATCAGCTGGCGGCATCGTGCTGACCGGTTCTGCAGCCGGCAAATCCACCCGTGGTGAAGTGCTGGCTGTCGGCAACGGCCGCATCCTTGAGAGTGGTGACGTTAAGCCGCTGGACGTGAAGGTTGGCGACATCGTGATCTTCAGCGAAGGTTACGGCGCGAAAACCGAGAAAATCGATAACGAAGAGGTGCTGATCATCTCTGAGAGCGACATCCTGGCGGTTGTTGAAGCGTAATTTTTTCGCGTAATTCACTGAACGAAACGAATTTAAGGGATATTTAAAATGGCAGCTAAAGACGTAAAATTCGGTAATGACGCACGCGTAAAAATGCTGCGTGGCGTGAACGTACTGGCAGATGCAGTAAAAGTTACCCTGGGCCCAAAAGGCCGTAACGTGGTTCTGGATAAATCTTTTGGTGCACCGACCATCACTAAAGATGGTGTTTCTGTGGCACGTGAAATCGAACTGGAAGACAAGTTCGAGAACATGGGCGCGCAGATGGTGAAAGAAGTTGCCTCTAAAGCGAACGACGCTGCGGGCGACGGTACCACCACTGCTACCGTACTGGCGCAGTCTATCATCACCGAAGGCCTGAAAGCCGTTGCCGCGGGTATGAACCCGATGGACCTGAAGCGCGGTATCGACCAGGCAGTTATCGCTGCGGTTGAGAAACTGAAAGCGCTGTCTGTACCGTGCTCAGACTCTAAAGCGATTGCGCAGGTAGGTACCATCTCTGCTAACTCCGATGAAACCGTGGGCCAGCTGATTGCTCAGGCGATGGAGAAAGTCGGTAAAGAAGGCGTGATCACCGTTGAAGAAGGCACCGGCCTGCAGGACGAGCTGGATGTGGTAGAAGGTATGCAGTTCGATCGCGGTTACCTGTCACCTTACTTCATCAACAAACCAGAAACCGGTGCGATTGAACTGGAATCTCCGTTCATCCTGCTGGCTGACAAGAAAATTTCTAACATCCGTGAAATGCTGCCAGTGCTGGAAGCCGTGGCGAAAGCCGGCAAACCACTGCTGATCATCGCGGAAGACGTAGAAGGCGAAGCGCTGGCTACCCTGGTGGTTAACACCATGCGCGGCATCGTGAAAGTAGCTGCGGTTAAAGCACCAGGCTTCGGCGACCGTCGTAAAGCCATGCTGCAGGATATCGCTATCCTGACCGGTGGTACTGTGATTTCTGAAGAGATCGGCATGGAGCTGGAAAAAGCAGCTCTGGAAGATCTGGGTCAGGCAAAACGCGTTGTGATCAACAAAGACACCACCACCATCATCGACGGTGTGGGTGAAGAAGCGACGATTCAGGGTCGTGTTACCCAGATTCGTCAGCAGATCGAAGAAGCCACTTCTGACTACGACAAAGAAAAACTGCAGGAGCGTGTCGCTAAACTGGCAGGCGGCGTTGCCGTTCTGAAAGTGGGCGCAGCAACTGAAGTTGAAATGAAAGAGAAGAAAGCCCGCGTTGAAGATGCCCTGCATGCAACCCGTGCTGCGGTAGAAGAAGGTGTGGTTGCTGGTGGTGGTGTGGCGCTGGTTCGCGTTGCAGCCCAGCTGGCCGATCTGCGTGGTCAGAACGAAGATCAGAACGTCGGTATCAAAGTTGCGCTGCGCGCAATGGAATCTCCACTGCGTCAGATCGTTTCTAACGCCGGTGAAGAACCATCAGTGGTCGCTAACAACGTGAAAGCGGGCGACGGTAACTACGGTTACAACGCGCAGACTGAAGAGTACGGCAACATGATCGACTTCGGTATCCTGGACCCAACCAAAGTGACCCGTTCTGCTCTGCAGTACGCGGCTTCTGTTGCGGGTCTGATGATCACCACCGAATGTATGGTCACTGACCTGCCAAAAGGCGACGCACCTGATTTAGGCGGCGGCGCTGGCGGTATGGGTGGCATGGGCGGTATGGGCGGCATGATGTAATCTGCCGTTGACTGCTTAAGTCATCTGGAACCCCCGATCGGAAACGGTCGGGGGTTTTTCTTTTGGGACGGAAAATAGTATAAGTAGTGGCGCAATCGTTCGTCTTTTCTCTTGATATGTCACGCTGTCTGCTGCTGCGCCGCCGGATCCACTGGCTTAAACCAGACCATCAGGATCGGCATGCTTGCCAGCCTGCAAGCGGCATGAAATATTGAGACGATATAACGGGATAAGGGCAATGAATGTGCAGAAAGAAAAAACATTTTTCTGCTACGCTGCCACCCGACTCTGATGATAATAAATGGGGATTACAATGCGGATTAACCTCTTGCTCGGACTGACGGCTGGCGCGTTATTGCTGGCGGGCTGTAGCAGCTCTACTCAACTGTCCTCGGCAGGCCAGCGCGTGACTTTTACCGATCAGCAGCCCGGCAGTGAGTGTCAGCTTCTGGGGAATCTTACCGGCTCACAGAGTAACTGGCTGAGCGGGGCAGGCGGGGAAACCAGCGCCCTGCGCGGTGCAGCAAATGACCTGCGCAACCGTGCAGCGGAAATGGGCGGCAACGTGATTTACGGCGCAACCAGTCCGACGCAGAACCTGCTGTCCGCATTCGCACCACTCGACAGTAAAATGTCCGGTCAGGTTTACAAGTGCCCGTAAGGTGAATCCGGCATCATGCCTTCTTCAGACGGCCGGCCTTGCGCCGGCCGTTTTTATTCCTGCCGCAGTTGCAGATCGAGCGGCGTTTTACTCGGCTCTCCGCCAATTTCCCGCGCCAGCTTAGGCACCAGATAACCCGAAACCTGCGACAGCAGCGCCCGCACCAGTTGCCGTGCGTCGTCGTCTGATACGTAGAAATGGGCGGCACCCTGCACCTTGTCCAGCACGTGCAGGTAGTAGGGCAGAATGCCCGCATCGAACAGCGCATTGCTCAGCGTTGCCAGCGTCCGGGCATTGTCGTTGACGCCGCGCAGCAGCACGCTCTGATTGAGCAGCGTCACGCCTGCACGCTTCAGCTCTCTCATCGCCTCACGCAGTGCGTCGTCAATCTCCTGCGCATGGTTGATGTGCGTCACCATCAGCACCTGCAGCCGCGTTTCACTGAGCATCTGACAAAGTGCGTCGGTAATCCGCGCCGGGATCACCACCGGTAAACGGCTATGGATACGCAGCCGTTTCAGGTGCGGGATTTTCTCCAGCGCCGCAATCAGCCAGGCGAGTTCATGATCTTTCGCCATCAGCGGATCGCCGCCGGAGAAGATGATCTCATCCAGCTCCGGATGATCGGCGATATAGTCCAGTGCCGCCTGCCAGTTACGCTTATTTCCCTGATTATCCTGGTAAGGAAAATGACGGCGGAAGCAGTAGCGACAGTTGACCGCACAGCCGCCTTTCACCAGCAATAAGGCGCGGTTTTGGTATTTATGCAGCAAACCAGGGACAACGTTGCTTTGTTCATCCAGCGGATCGGTGCTATAACCTGGCGCATCGATGAATTCCTGGCGTTGAGTCAGTACCTGAAGCAGCAGCGGGTCGTGCGCATCACCTTTCTTCATCCGGTTGATGAATGCACGGGGAACGCGCAAGGCGAAAAGACGCCGCGCATCCGCCCCGTCGGCCAGCTCAGTGTGCTGATCCAGGGCTAAAATCCGCAGTAATTCATCAGGTTCAGTGACAACATCAGCAAGTTGCTGCAACCAATCTTCTCTGGAAGGTGTTTTTAGGGTTACAATGTGTGCCATTTTTTTGGCTTAGTACCAGTATCAATTTTCGTAGAGGGCCTTCATGGCGACTTATTCTAGCAACGATTTCCGTCCCGGTCTTAAAATCATGTTCGAAGGCGAGCCGTATGCCATCGAATCCAGTGAGTTCGTTAAACCGGGTAAAGGTCAGGCATTCGCGCGCGTTAAAATGCGTCGCCTGCTGACGGGTTCTCGCGTTGAGAAAACTTTCAAATCCACCGACTCCGCCGAAGGCGCAGACGTTATGGATACCAACCTGAACTACCTGTACAACGACGGTGAGTTCTATCACTTCATGCACCCGGAAAGCTTCGAGCAGTTCCAGGTTGAAGAGAAAACCGTCAGCGATGCCGCAAAATGGCTGCAGGATAACGCTGAATGTATCGTTACGCTGTGGAATGGCCGTCCAATCGCCGTTCAGCCGCCGAACTTTATCGAAGCCGAAATCGTTGAAACCGATCCTGGTCTGAAAGGTGACACCGCGGGTACAGGCGGTAAGCCAGCCAAGCTGTCTACCGGCGCAGTGGTGAAAGTGCCATTGTTCGTGCAAGAGGGCGAAGTGGTCAAAGTTGACACCCGCTCTGGCGAATACGTGTCACGCGTAAAATAAGTGCCGCAGGCGCATCTCAGATGCGCCTTTTTCTTGTGTGAGTGAAAAAATGAAAAAACTGGCAAAATTAATCGCATTCGCGTTGCTGGTCTCCTCTGCGCTGAGCGCCTGCAACACTTTCCACGGTTTTGGCGAAGATGTCTCCCACTTAGGTGGTGCCATTTCACGTGCGGCAAACTGACTGTTAACCTTCGTCTATTTTGTGGAATCGTCAGCGGCAGTCGTCGGAAATCCGGCTATGCTTAAAACGCTGTACTTTTACATCCATCAAAAAGGACATTGTTATGTTAAAGAAAAGTATTGTCACTTTCTTCTCTGTACTGGTGCTCTCTTCACTGCTGACGGCTTGTAATACCACACGTGGCGTGGGCGAAGACGTAGAAGCGGGTGGTCAGGCGATTCAAAACAGCACGAAGTAACCCGTTATTCCAACCGGTACGAAACCTTTTTCGTACCGGCTGTTCGCTTCCGCACTATTTCTGTTTTACCCAGATTAACTCGTCAACCGGGAAGCCATCCCGACGCGCCTGATCGACCAGCTTCTCTTTCACGCCCGGCTCCAGCTGCGGAGTGCGCGACAGAATCCACAGATAGTGGCGATTCGGTCCACATACCAGCGCATAGCGGTAGTCCGGATCGAGAGCAATCACGTTATAGCCGCCGTAGAAGGGGCCGAAGAAAGAGACTTTCAACGCCGCACGCTGCGGGTCGCCGGTAAAGTAGGCCTTGCCGATGCTCTCCTGCCAGCGCTGTTTCTTCACGTTGTAGCCACGATTGATCACTTTCAGGCCGCCATCTTCACGCGGGCTATAGTTCGCCGTCACCTGTTCAAGGCCGCGTTCGAAAGGGTGATTCAGGCGGGCAATCTCATACCACTGACCGAGATAGCGCTGGCTGTCAAAGTTTTCGATTACGGTGACGTTCTTTGGCGGCGTGGTGCTACAGGCGACGGAGAGAAAAGCGCTCAGGCTGGCAACAACAGTTTTCCATGGAGACATAGTGGGATTCCTTTGTGATTTAACTGCTTAAGTATAGAAGCCGAAACGCTGTTTTTGGCAGCGCGGGCGCGAGATTGTTTGCCGCAGGCATTGCAGGTAGACTTCCACCCCTTATTTGTATCAGGAGTCATCACCATGAGCGAAACGGCAAGCTGGCAACCAAGCGCATCCATCGCCAATTTGTTAAAACGCGCGGCGATTTTAGCCGAAGTGCGTCGTTTCTTTGCCGATCGTGGCGTACTGGAAGTCGATACGCCAGCGATGAGTCAGGCGACCATCACCGATATTCATCTGGTGCCGTTCCAGACGCGGTTTGTCGGGCCGGGTGCCGCACAAGGGCGCGATCTCTGGCTGATGACCAGCCCGGAATACCACATGAAACGCCTGCTGGCCGCCGGCAGCGGGCCGATTTACCAGATGGCGCGCAGCTTCCGCAATGAAGAAGCGGGGCGTCACCATAACCCGGAATTTACCATGCTGGAGTGGTACCGGCCGCACTACGACATGTATCGTCTGATGAACGAAGTCGACGATCTGATGCAGCAGGTGCTGGAGTGCGACAGCGCAGAATCACTCTCTTATCAGCAGGCGTTTATTCGTCATCTGGAGATTGATCCGCTGTCGGCAGACAAGGCCCAGCTGCGTGAAGCGGCGGAAAAGCTGGGTGAAGGCGAACTGGCGCGGGCGGAAGAGGATCGCGATACCCTGCTGATGCTGCTGTTTATGCTGGGCGTGGAACCGAAGATTGGTCAGGATAAGCCTTGCTTCGTTTATCACTTCCCGGCCAGCCAGGCGGCGCTGGCGGAGATCAGCACCGAGGATCACCGTGTGGCAGAACGTTTCGAGGTCTACTACAAGGGCATCGAACTGGCGAACGGTTTCCGTGAGCTGACTGACAGCCGCGAACAGCGTCAGCGCTTCGAGCAGGATAACCGTCGGCGCGCGGCGCGCGGCCTGCCACAGCATCCGATTGATACCAACCTGCTGGATGCACTGGCGCACGGTATGCCAGCCTGTTCCGGGGTGGCGCTGGGTGTAGATCGGTTGATTATGCTGGCGCTGAAAGCGGAATCACTGAGTGAAGTGATCGCCTTCCCGGTCGATCGCTGTTAACCATCTGGCGGGAAAACGGTGGAAAGGGCAGGGATGGCCCAGCCGATCGCAAAGGAGACCTATTTCCCTGTAGGTCGGCCTCGCCTTCCTGGCTCGGACGCTTTGCTCTTCAGCTGGGCCAGCCCTGCCTGTCAGGCTAAATCATGGCGGCTGGTATGCCGCGTGCTGTGCTACTGGCTACTGTCCGGAAATTCCTGAATCGTTACCGGCAGCGTCAGCTTCTGATCATTTCGCAGTACCCGCACATCAATCACTGAACCCGGGCGAATCTCAGCCACCTGGTCCATCGTTTCCTGGGCGGACACTGCGGGCTTGCCGTTGACGCTCAGCAACACATCATTGGCCTGAATACCGGCTTTATCGGCCGGACCGTCCGGGGTCACCACGCTAACGATAATGCCCTGAACCCGATCCAGATTGCTGCCCTGACCGTGCAGCGGCGGCAGTTCGCGGCCGGTAATGCCGATGTAGCCGCGAATCACCCGGCCATCACGAATCAGCTTATCCATAATTTTTGAGGCCAGCGCGGTCGGAATAGCGAATCCAATGCCTTCCGGCGTTTCGCCGTCATTGCTTTTGTCGAAGGTCAGGGTGTTGATGCCCATCAATTCGCCCAGCGAGTTGATCAGCGCGCCGCCAGAGTTACCCTGGTTGATAGAGGCATCGGTTTGCAGGAAGTTCTGCCGGCCTGATGAACTTAAGCCGACCCGTCCGGTGGCGCTGATAATGCCCTGGGTAACCGTCTGGCCGAGGTTGTAGGGATTGCCGATCGCCATTACCACATCGCCGATATGGGCCAGACGTTTAGGATTGATCGGGATTACCGGCAGGCTGGAGGCGGTAATTTTCAGCACCGCCAAATCGGTCATTGCGTCTGAACCAACCAGCGTCGCTTCGAAGAAACGGCCATCCTGTAACGCCACAATAATCTGGTCAGCATTGTTGATGACGTGCTTATTGGTCAGGATGTAACCTTTTGCGTTCATGATCACCCCGGAACCCAGGGTAGTGATGCCACGATTGTTATTACCGTGTGCGCTACGGTTGTAGACGTTGACGACCGCAGGCACGGCGCGGCGCACCCCCTGATTAAAGCTAAAGGGTGTTTCGTCGTTACTGTCATCGTGGTTATAGAGGGCGTCGCTGCCCATACGCAGTGCAGGCAGTGCTGCGAGCAAAATACCCGCCACAATCAGGCCCAGCACCACGGCACGCAAAAGTTTAAGAAACATGGTGTTAAATCACGCCAGGGGAGATCGCTGGGCAGAATAGCATGAGAGCGGCGGACACACACGTGCTTGTGTCCGCCATAATGCGAGGTTTATCTCAACAACAGATAGATACTTTCATCACCGCGGACCACATTCAGCGCCAGTACCGGCGGTTTCCCTTCCAGCACTTTACGCATTTCAGCGATCGACTGAACGCGATTGCGGTTAACGCCAACAATCACATCATCTTTTTGCAGACCAACCTGTTCAGCTGGCGTGCCTTTCTCGATGGTGTCGACCTTAACCCCTTTGTCACCGGTTTTGGTCTGGCCATCACTCAGGGTGGCACCCTGCAGCGCAGGCGACATCAACTGGGCACTGGCGGTGGTTTGTGCGCTTTGCTCCAGCGTAACGGTGACGGTGATCGGTTTACCTTCACGCAGCAAACCAAGTTTGACCTGCTCGCCTGGCGCGGTGGTGCCGATTTTCACCCGCAGTTCGGCAAAGCTGGTGATCGGTTTGTCATTCACTGAGGTGATGATATCGCCAGATTTCACACCCGCTTTCTGGGCTGCTGACTGCGGCAATACTTCAGAGACAAACGCGCCGCGCTGCGCATCAACGTTAAACGCTTTGGCCATGTCAGCAGTCATTTCGGTGCCTTTAATACCGAGCTGGCCACGCTTCACTTCACCATATTTGATCAGCTGCTGAGCAAGATTGATCGCCATGTCGCTGGGAATGGCGAAGCCGATGCCGATATTGCCGCCGCTTGAGGCCAGAATCGCGGTATTAATCCCGATCAGCTCGCCGTTGAGATTAACCAGCGCGCCGCCTGAGTTGCCGCGGTTTATCGCCGCATCGGTCTGGATAAAGTTTTCCAGCCCTTCCAGATTCAGGCCGCTACGGCCCAATGCAGAGATGATACCGGAGGTCGCAGTCTGACCCAGACCAAACGGGTTGCCGATCGCTACCGCAAAATCGCCCACTTTTAGCTGGTCGGAATCGGCTACTTTTACCTGCGTCAGGTTTTTTGCGCCCTGGATCTGAATCAGTGCGATGTCGGTCTGCTCATCATGACCGATCAGTTTGGCTTCATATTCACTGCCGTCGCCCAACTGCACATTGATCTTATCCGCGCCGTTGACCACGTGGTTATTGGTCAGCACGTATCCTTTGGCCGCATCAATGATTACGCCCGACCCCAGACCTTCAAACGGCTGTGGCTGATTATTGCCGCCGGGCATCTGGCCAAAGAAGCGTTTCAGCGGCTCAGGAATATCCTGCGCCTGATCGGCCGATTCGGTACCTTCAACGTGAACGCTGACCACGGCGGGCAGCACTTTCTCCAGCATTGGCGCCAGGCTTGGCAGCGGCTGGCCGGCAATTTGTGCTGGCAGCGTCGCCATCGCGTCTGGCGCGGCGGCAAGGCTCATCCCAATACTCAAGGCTAATGCGCTAAACAGTCGTGCTTGTTTTTTCATTGCTACAACGCTCTCGCTGCAAAAAGTGGGGGGAATTACTCAGTGTGACAGTCGTTTGAGGTCAGGGTTCGCAAAAACCGTGGGCGCAGACGGGCTGCGCCCCAAAAAGATTAGTCGCGGGCAGGGCGCTCGCCGCGCAGTAAACCGGATGCCCCTTCAGAGTAGTCGCGCGGCATCTGTACCGGGACCTGATCGTTATCGGCTTCAGCTTCGGTTAACTGATAAGCAAACGGGTTCTTTTCACCCGGCAGATCGGGCAGCAGGTCATTCGACCCTTTCGCCATATGCTGATAGAGCTGACGATAGTCACGCGCCATGTTGTCCAGCAATTCCGCGCTTTGCGCAAAGTGGTTAGTCAGTTCCTGACGGTAATCCGCCAGTTCCGCTTTCGATTTTTCCAGTTCGTACTGCATGCTGCGCTGCTCACGCAATTTCCTGTTGCCAAAACGCATGGCTACTGCGCCGACAATAATGCCTACCACTAAACCAATTAGCCCGTATTCCCAGGTCATAATGACTCCCGTGTTATTTCCGTTGTTCCGTAGGGCATTGCACCATTCCAATAGTAGTCACTATACCCGTTAATCTTATGGATGTGGAACTCTGGAGCGGCATGGCTTAGTGTAGAACGGCCTTTTTTTCGACAACAGCTGTATGAATCAGACAAAATTCAGGGACTCTGAGAGAACAATGCAAACCTCATCTCCGCTTGCCCGCTATGAGCAGGCGCTGTCGCAGGGCGAATTCAAGCCTGATGACGTACAACGTGAAGCCATTACCCGTTTAGACGCGCTCCAGCAAGCACTGGCCGCACGTCAGCAAACTGCTGCGCCTGCGACATCTGGCCTGCTGGGTCGCCTGTCGAAACTGATCGGCAAAGAGAAAAACGAACCCCTGCCACCGCTGCGCGGTTTATATATGTGGGGCGGTGTGGGTCGCGGGAAAACCTGGGTAATGGATCTGTTTTTTCAGTCTATTCCTGGCAATCGCAAACTGCGGCTGCACTTTCATCGCTTTATGTTGCGGGTACACGAAGAGCTGACGCAACTGCAGGGACAGAGCGATCCGCTGCTGATCATCGCCGACCGGTTTAAAGCCGAAACCGATATCCTCTGTTTCGACGAGTTTTTCGTTTCTGACATCACCGATGCGATGCTGCTTGGCACCCTGATGGAAGCGCTGTTTGAACGCGGTATCGCGCTGGTTGCCACCTCAAACATTCCGCCAGACGATCTCTATCGCAACGGGCTACAGCGTGCGCGTTTCCTGCCGGCGATTGAGCAGATCAAAACCCACTGCGATGTGATGAACGTCGATGCCGGCATCGATTACCGGTTGCGGACGCTGACCTCGGCCCATCTGTGGAACTACCCGCTGAATGACAAGACCCACGCTGAAATGGGGCGGATGTTTCAGGCGCTGGCGGGCGGCAAACCGGAACAGGCACCGGTCCTGGAGATCAACCATCGCCAGATGCCGACGCTCGGCGTCAGTGACGGGGTACTGGCGATCAACTTCACCACGCTGTGCGGGGAAGGACGCAGCCAGCATGACTATATTGCGCTCTCGCGTCGCTTCCACAGCGTCTTGCTGCATGATGTGCCGGTGATGATTTATAAGACCGAGGATCAGGCGCGTCGTTTTCTGGCGCTGGTCGATGAATTCTACGAACGCCATGTGAAACTGGTGGTGGCAGCGGAAACCTCGCTGACCGAGATTTATCAGGGCACGCGGCTGAAATTTGAGTATCAGCGCTGCTTATCACGTCTGCAGGAGATGCAGAGCGAGGAGTATCTGCGCCTGCCGCACCTGCCGTGAGAATAAAGCAGATAAATAGTGAAATAGGGTTCGATTTTTGTAACTGACTTCTCTATAATCTTGCGACCCCACGTTACAGCAAAGGATTTTTTTCCCAAATCCTCTGTGTTCCAGTAACTCTATCCGAAGGGGTGGCTTGCTGGTCAAAATGGTCGTGTGAGCCTCAATCGTTTACTTAAGCGTTTGGGATTTCACCAACGTGTAACTTAATTTGGGTAAGCTTTTCGATGAAAACTTTTACAGCTAAACCAGAAACCGTCCAACGTGACTGGTTTGTAGTTGACGCAACGGGC
>Ga0308163_10002254_pt1 | contig 18119 bp, 13 predicted proteins | sample PhyTR1_FD_201037 | JGI IMG/M metagenome (GOLD analysis project Ga0308163, IMG submission 201037) | Phyllosphere microbial communities from UC Gill Tract Community Farm, Albany, California, United States - DLSLT.R1 | ecosystem: Host-associated > Plants > Phyllosphere > Unclassified | place: USA...
AAAGCCAACATTTACACCGAATATGAAAGTCCTGGATTGTGGGTACGTGCCATAATCAACACCCATATCTGGAGTGTTAGAGGTATAGCGGCTTACCTCAGGATCTAAACCGCTGTACTTGGTAAAAGTCAGCAGGTTATAGCTTGAGGCGAAGATCATCAGCTTATCCATTTTCCAGTTACCTAAAGTAGTTTTACCAAAGTTGTAGGTAAGGGTTGCTGTTTTCAATCTCAGGTACGAAGCGTTCTCTACAAATCTGCTTGATGTCAGAGAGTTTTCAGAAGAGGCAACAAGCGCCTTTGGAATATCTGTAATCTGTCCCGGCGTAGTCCATCTGTTTAGCACTGCCGTAGATTGATTTTTAGTGTCGTACATTCCTTCCAGATCCAGTCTCGAGGCATTAAACATCTGGCTTCCCTGCACACCCTGGAAGAAGAGCGACAGGCCAAAGTTTCCGTAAGTCAGGTTGTTGTTCACACCGTAGGTATATTTCGGCTGTGCATTGCCAATAAAAGTACGGTCTGCCGGATCAGCAGATCCCGTTACACCATTGCCATTTGTATCCTGGTACATGGCAGCACCAGTTTGAGAATTCACACCTGTAAATACATAGCCGTAGAAGCTACCCAGAGGACGGCCGGCTACAACTTTAACAGCTGCATCACGTTCATACAGCCCGGCATAATCCAGGGAGCTGGTTGCAGAACCAAGGCTCGTTACTTTGTTTTTATTGAAGGAGATATTCAGGTCAGTGGTCCATGTGAATTTATCTTTCTGGAAGTTTTTAGTGGATAAGGCAAATTCCAGACCTTTGTTTTCCATTGAACCCACATTCAGTGCCTGTGTGCCTAAACCTGTTGATGGAGGCAACTGCACATTGATCAGCAGGTCGTTGGTTTTTTTAAGGTAGGCATCAGCAGTGAAGGTTACGCGGCTGTCAAACATTGTCAGATCTATACCGATATTGGTCTGCGTGGTTTTCTCCCAGGACAACAGTTCGTTAGCCGGCTGTGTCAGGTTATAAGAGTTCTGTGCCGTAATCTGGTAAAGTTTCAGGTAAGCGTAATCGCCGATACCCTCATCATTACCCACCTGGCCCCAGCTACCGCGAAGTTTTAAGTCGTTAATAGTTTTGCTGTCCTTCAGGAAGTTCTCTCCTGAGATTCTCCATCCTGCAGAAACCGAAGGGAAGTAACCAAAGCGGTGGCCCGGAGCAAAACGTGAAGATCCGTCAGCCCTGAAATTTGAACTGAACAGGTATTTGCTGTCGTAAGCATAAGTGATCCTTCCTAAATAAGATTGTTTAGCCCATTGTGCATCCGTATTTACATTTACTGCAAGTGTTGGAGCTATAGGTGCCCCGGTGGTTGCGTCAATATAACGGGATTCTGAATAAGGTTTCAGCGAATAGTTAGACTCCTGAATCGTGTAACCGGCTATTGCACCAAATACATTCTTACCAATCGTTTTATTGTAGCTCAGGATGTTTTCGTTCAGCCATACGTTGTCTTTCGTCTTGCTGTTGTTATAAATACCTCTTTCGGTTCGTCCATAAACAGTTTTGTATGGATCAAGTAAGTAGTTGTAGTATTCTTTCCTTGCATTGGAGCTGATGCTCGATTTAAATGAAAGGTCTTTAGTGATCTTGATTTCGCCAGCAAATGCGCCGATAAATCTCAGTGATCTGGTTCTGTTAACTGACCCGAAGGCATTTCCAATCGGCGAATCATATCCCGCAGGAACTGCAGTGAAATTACCGTTTGGATCATAGATGGTTAGAGTAGGGGGAGTAGTCAGAGCGCCTAAGATGACGCCGCCTTTAGTAGAACCTGCATTATCAGGTACGTCTACTGAATTGTTATTCGTTAATGATGCTGTAGCTGTTAATTTCAGCCATTTCGTAATGCTTTGTGAACCGTTAAAGTTCATGCTGATCCTGTCAAGCTTTGCAGGTGCCACAACACCTTTGTCTTGCTGGTATCCTGAAGAAAAATAGTACTGGCCGCCTTTAGTACCACCAGACAGGGAAACCTGGTAATTGTTCTGTGTACCTGTTCCGAAAGTTTCCTTTTGCCAGTCGGTATTCTGAGTTCCACCAAAAGTAGTGTAGCCCAGTTCCTTTTGCAGGGCGATATACTGATCGCTGTTGAGTACATCCTGTTTTTTCCAGAAGTTGGAGAAACCAGTGAAGGCATTGAAGCCAACTTTCAATTTGCCGGCAGTACCTTTTTTAGTTGTGATCAGCACCACACCATTTGCACCGCTTGAACCATAAATGGCAGCAGCAGATGCATCTTTCAGGATAGTCATCGACTCAATGTCGTTCGGGTTGATGAAACTTGCATCCCTTGAGGTCACTCCGTCAATTACGTACAGCGGGCTGTTCGAACCTGTGATCGAAGTGTTCCCGCGGATACTGATGGAAATTCCTGCTCCCGGTTTTCCTGATTGAGAGCTCACCTGCACACCTGCTGCTTTACCTTGTATAGCCTGCAGTGGGTTAGTGATCGGCTGGTTCTGGATATCTTTGGAAGATACCGATACTACTGCCGTTGTCAGGTCTTTCTTTACCTGGGTGCCGTAACCTACAACAACAACTTCGTTCAGCTGCTGGTTATCATCCGTTAGTTTGATACTTACCGTTGTTCTGTTGTTTACCGGTTCCTCGATAGTTTTGTAACCTATAAATGAGAAGTTCAGTACACCGTCTTTCGGAGCAGACAGAATGTAGCTTCCATTAGTACCGGTTACCACTCCCTGTGTAGAACCTTTAACCGTTACCGAAACTCCGGGTAAGGGCAAGCCCTGCTGATCTCTGACTTCACCCTTTATCGTGATGTTCTGTGCCATCGCTACAGAGATCCCGCATAAAAGGCAAATGATAAAAAGAGTAACTTTTTGTTTCATGATTTTGCTTGTATTTAATTTTTATTTGGTGGATAAAGTTAACGGCAATTAGTGCTCAAATGCAAGTAAAAACACAAATTTATTTTACGTAACTGATTGATATATAGTGTATTGTAGTGATTTTAATACGTTATACTACCATAACATTAGTGCAGGCTTTAGTGCTGGAAATCAGCATGTAAAGCCTCTTTAGTACAAGGGCTGCCCGGTAGAAATGATACGCTATAATACCTTGAGATTTTTTACTCCAGCACCAGCTTACTCCATCCGTTTTTATTCGTTTTTTTGAGAATGGTCTTGCGTTCTTCCATCAGCAGTTTGATCTTTGAACCATAAGTCCAGCAGGTACTCTGGCGGATATTCAGTATTTCCGCAAGCTTGTGAGAGGAGATTTTACCCTTGCTGGAGTAGATCAGGAAAATCATATAAAATGCTTTATTGATAGGGATACGGGTATTGTGAAATACGGTGTAAGTGGTTACAGATTCTTCATATCCGCATTTGCTGCAGCGCCTGCTGTAGGGGATATGGCCGTTATAGTAATGTGTGTTTTTGCATTTGCGGCAATGGTAGCCGTCTTTCCATTTTAAATCGGACAGGAACAGGTTGCAGCTCTCTTTGTCCGGATAGATCTTGCTGAATTCCTCAAAGTCTACATCGGCCGACATCACCCTGTCGCGGGTAACCTTCTCTACATTGAACTGAAGTTCCTGGTTGTCCTGTTCCAGCAGCACGTTCATCCTCGAAATCTCCTCTGCCTGTTGTTTCAGAAGGTCGTTGGCTTCCAGCAGTTCTGCATTTTTTGCTTCAATGATGAGCGACTTATGAAATACTTCTTTAGTACGTTCCTCTACTTTTTCTTCCAGCTGCTGGTTCAGCGTATCCTTTAGTTTTACATTTTCGGCCATCTGGCGGATCATCTGCCGCTGCACTTTATCCTTTTTATGTTTCAGTACCCTTACTTTATCACCAATGGCGAATGAAAGGAACACCATTTCCAGAACAAAGCAGAAGCTGAGACTGTAATAACCGGCCACTCCAAAGTTAAGCCAGGAAACACCCAGCATGATCAGCAGCTTGAGTGTAAATCCGGCAAACAGGAAACTGTATCCCAGTACAAAAAAGCGTGCGGGCTTATAGCCTTGTTTATAGATGTAGATACCAGTACAAAAGGCTACGGCCAGAGGTACAAACTCAATGAACTTATAAGTAAGCAGAGAGCGGTCGATCAGCAGCCCATATACAAATAAAGCAGTTCTGATACCGATAATATACATGATCAGCTGGTTCAGGCGGGGAGCTTTCGATTTAACAAATAACAATTCCCGCGTAAAAAGGAGGGCAAAAACACTTGTAGCATACAGGGCAAAGGCATATGCGATCTGGTTCCATTGCGTCCATGAAGACCAGAGATACTGGTAAGCAATACCATCCGTGCTCATTTCAAAGAAACCTACACTTAAATTATACAACACATAATACAGATACTGCCGTTGCCGCATGGCAATAAACATGATCAGGTTATAAAAACTAAAGACCAGGATCATCCCGTAAAAAATACCGAAGTAGAAATATTCGTCTAAAGCATAGGAGATAAACCAGTCGACCGTTCGCAGTACGATGATCACGTCGGCAATCTGCGAAGATTTAAATTTAAAATAATAGGCCTGGGTTTCATTGTTGTCATTTCTCACATACAGTTCGAAATTCTTGTGGTGCAGTTCCCTGTGCTCAAAATTGAATGTATCCCCAAACTCTTTTATCCGGTAGCTGCCATCCTTTTGGGGCAGGTAAGCAGTTACATGATCGATGGTCTGGTCAAAAAACTCGAGAATAAACCTTTTATCTGCCAGACTGTTGTGTTTGATCCTGATTCGGAACCAGTAGGTAGCTCTTAAATCCTTCGTCTGCGGGGTACTTTTCAGGTTGGTCTGGAAGCGTCTGTTAAAGGATTTGCTGCTTACTTCTGCAAAATCCAGGTTATTCTTCACATCTTTTACCCATTCAATTTCTCCGAAAGTGAACATATGCTGCTCCACGCTGTCATTTACAGCTACTACCTTCTGGGCGCTGACCGGTATAGCTATCAGGATATTTATAGTAAAGGCCAGTAACAGGGGTAAAAAAAGAGTGATGAATCGATTAAACATACTAGTTAGCTTCCCGGATATCTGATTAGGATACAAAGATAGGATTACCTTTTAAATTCCCCGCTACTTACTATATGCTGCGAGGGTATTATATATTGCAGATATGGTCTATATTTGCACGCTGTTAACCAAAATATTTTAGCCTGCATATGGTTTTAGCTACAGTTCTGTGGAATCCCAGTGATTCTCTCATCGATTTGGGATTTTTTGCCTTGAGATATTATTCCATGTTTTTCCTGCTTGCTTTTGTTTCCAGCTATATCGTAGTGAAAAGACAATTTGTAAAATATGGAATAGATGTGACACTGATGGACTCTTTAACGGTATATGTAGTGTTGGGAACGCTGATTGGCGCGCGGCTGGGGCATTGTCTCTTTTATGACTTCGACTACTATTCCCAGCACCCACTGGAGATCATCCTGCCTTTTACCTTCACACCGGAGTTCAGGATCACGGGCTTTCAGGGACTGGCCAGTCATGGCGGAGGAATTGGAATTATGGTCAGTCTGATCCTCTTCTGCCGCAAGTTTAAACTAAAATTATGGTTTATGCTGGACCAGATTGCATTGGTGGTACCTTTAGCAGGAGCCTTTATCCGTCTGGGCAACCTGATGAATTCAGAGATCATCGGAAAACCTGCTGATGTAAGCTGGGCTTTCGTTTTCCTGAAGGTTGACACCATACCGCGTCATCCGGCACAACTTTACGAGGCGGTTGCCTACATGCTGATCTTCATATTTGTGTATCTGATGATCAGTAAATATCCCAAAGCTTCAGGCTTTAATTTTGGATTGGTGATCTTCCTGATTTTCTGCTTCAGGATTGGCATCGAATTTATTAAAGAAGACCAGAGTGCTTTCGAAGCCGGCCTCCTTCTGAATATGGGGCAGATTTTAAGTATTCCTTTCATACTGACAGGCATGGTGATTATGTACCTGAAAAGGGGAGTGCCGGAAGAAACCGAACTGAAGATTGCTAAGCAATAGCAGCCTGCTCCAGTTTTACTTTAGCACTAAATCTCCAGCTTAAAAGTATACATAATAAAAATCCTACAAAGGCAAGTAAAGCACCTACGTATTCAGGAGAAGTATAACCAAAACCGGCTGCAATCGGTAATCCACCCAGAAAAGCTCCCAGTGCATTTCCCATATTGGCACTTGCCTGCATAGCCGAAGATGCGAGCATTTCCGCACCTTTTGCCGCACCGATCATCAGCATCTGCATCGGAGCAATCACTGCGAAAGCTAATCCGCCGGTGATGAAAGTAAGGAGGAGCGCAATCACTTTGAATTGGCTGAGCAGGGCTACGAGAATCAATACGATAATCATGGCCAGTAAGAGATATAAGGTAGTTTTTAATGGCGAGAATTTGTCAGCCAAACGGCCGCCTACGAAATTTCCTACCGCCATACCTAAACCGGCTACAATCATAATCGGAGTGATCATATTGCTGTCAAAATGGGCTACATCTGTCATGAGTGGAGCAATATAACTGATCCAGGCAAACAATCCGCCAGTTCCAATGGCAGAAATGCCAATGATGATCCACAACTCTACCTTTTTAAAGACTTTCAAACTATCAGAAAATTTGGCGTCAGACTGCGAAGGCAACATTGGCAGCCAGCGTTTGATACTTGCTGCAGTGATCAGGGCCATAGCCGAAATCAGGAAAAAGGAAATCCTCCAGCTAAAGTTATGCCCGATAAATGTACCCAGTGGTACACCAAGAATGTTAGCTATTGTCAGGCCGGCAAACATTACTGAAACCGACTTCGCTTCAGCGCCTTTATCGGCAAGTTTGCTGGCTACTACCGCTCCAATTCCAAAAAAGGCGCCATGAGGCAGGCCTACAAGAAAACGGGCAAAAAGTAATAATCCATAAGTAGGGGCAATACTGAACAAAATATTTCCGCAGGCTACAGTGATCATCAAACCAATCAAAACTCTTTTGGGTGGATATTTTCCCAGAACACCAACCATGACAGGCGCTCCGACAATTACACCTAAAGCGTAAATAGCTATCAGGTTTCCTGCTGCGGGGATACTGACGGCCAAAGATTTAGCTACATCCGGCAGCACGCCCATCATCATAAATTCCGTCATCCCGAGGGTGATGCCTCCCAGGCAGAGTGTAATCAGACTTGTTTTTGTGTTTGAGATCAGTTTGAGTAGCTTCATACTATGCGCAATAATTTCCGCAAAAATATGAAATTTATAGTATGGAAAACGTTTTAGCTGTTTATATGATACGGGAATGAAACTTCTGCCAGATCTTCGAGCAGCAGGTCCCAGTCTTCGAGCACCGGAACAAGCGATAATACCATCTCTCTGCTGAGGGGTTCCTGGTTAAATATTGCGGTCACAGTCTCAAGTGAAATGCCCTCTTCTCGGTAGCTGCCCCTAAAATAATCAGTCGCCCATTTTACATAGGTTTCAGGATTACCGTCCAGCGGACTCAGCAGTTCCTCAGAATGGTCGTCGCCCGCAGCGGGTATGCCTGTTTCCCATTCCTGATTCTCAGTTTTCCAGACGCAGAACGTTGTGCCGGCAGAATTTACAGGCTCGCCAAACATAAATTCATGGAAGGCTTCTGGTATTCCTTTTGTTAGCTGTGTCTTATCTCCCTGTTCTGCATCTGCAGAAAAACCATTGATGACGGTACCTTCGGCTTTGAAAAGAATAAGGAGCTGGTCACCTTCACCATTTCTCATTTCAAAAAACTCTTCGTCTTCACTCCAGTCATTGTTATAGGAATGATAGCGGTATACCCATTCCTGACACAGGATCGCATCCAGGACAGCCATTGCCTTACATGCGCTTTGCAGCTTTTTGCTGTCTGGCAGCGACTGAAGATATTTTGTATTAACCATAGATCACCTTTTTGCCCTCTACCGAAATGTCTGATCCTTCTGCAAGCATTACGGATGCAGGCTGCTGCTGATTCAGAAATTCAAATGTTTCACCATACACAAGACCAAAATCTACATCTATTTTGAAATCTTTCACTTTATACTGCGCCCATTTAGGATGCCTTACTTCATATTCGTTGGTTTTCACCTCACTGTAACGGGCATAGCCCCAGTAATGTTCAGTTATAAATTCTGCTTCGCTGCCTGCCGGAATTTCTGACAGGCCTTTATTTGCTGTTAAGCTGAAGGATTGCCATTGGTTTTTACAGCGCCAACGGTATTCCACCGCTCTTTCTTCTTCATTTTCCGACCAGCTGTGTGTCATTGGCATCGTCTCATAATTCTCATTATAGATCGTATTGGCCACTACAGAAAGTGCAAACTTAGGCACAATCTCCTTGATAAAGACCACTCCGCGTTTCCAGTTTTCGCCATCTTTAAACTTTACATAAAAGCGCAGGTTTACCTCTTCAAAATTTGCATGGAAAGGGATGCTGAATCCCAATAATTTCACGTTTTTAAACAGGAAACCGATTAAACTGACATAACAGGTGCCATTCCATAAGTCCAGTTCCGTCCCTGCGGGCAGATAGGGCGTGAGGAGGCTTTTGTCGATGGCATAATTAGCGATCGCTAATTTTCTCCATTCTGCGGTTAGAAAACTCATTGGACAGGTTTATAAATAATTGACAGGCCAAATTACTAAATTTTATCCCGATCCTGAATTACCCGGAGTACTATTTCGCCCTCAGCCATAAAACAGTATCCATAGTTATAGCAGCAGTGATAGAGTTCGCCCATTTGTCCATATACCTGATGCGTATAAAAGTTAAAGTTGAAACCCGCAACTGTCAGTATTTGCTGACTTGACCTGGTAATGCCCCTTTCTTCCAGTTTTTTCAGGATTGCAGCATTTTTTTTGAGGATGTTGTTGATTTCCTTCAGTGTTGTATTCTTATTTTTATTCAGTTGATTGTTATAGTGGCCCCTGCAATAATCGTCACAGAATTTCTTATCCAGTCGCCCAGATAATTTCCCGCCGCAATCCAGACAATAGTTCATAGTTGTTGTTTTGGTTCTGCAAACTTAACTCCAAGTTATTTAATTGTTGAATTAATATTTATTTATCCGTTTATAAACGTTTAATCAACGACTGTTGTCCTCTGCTCTTGTCATCTTTGGATGCAATATTAAATTGAACCGTCATGGAAAGAGTAAAAAACAGTGTGAGATTAACAGGTTATGCGGGCGCAGATCCCGTAATTGTACAATTTGCCAATGAGAGAAAATTGGCCAGGCTCAGTATAGGTGTACATGAGTTTTACAAGAACAGTCTGGGAGAGGCAGTTGATCAGACACAATGGTTTCAGCTGATATTCTGGAACCAAAAAGTAGAACTCGTAGAAGATGTGGTAAAAAAAGGTTCAGCCCTCCGGGTTGAGGGCAAGCTCAGTGTGCAATCCTATACGGATAAAAGCGGAGAGCAGCGGTACACAACGGAGATAGTAGTCAATGAACTGGAGGTGGTGGATAAATTCCAGTTGTGAAATTTGAACCGGAACCAGCGAAGGGGTTCCGGTTTAAATGAAATCCTGGCTGAAGATTAAAAGTGTACAGCTAATCCTCCATAAAAGTTTCTCGGGGCAGCAGCATTGAAATATCGTCCGCCTACAGCGTTCAGGTCATTACCCAAACTGTATTTCTGATCGAGTATGTTATCTGCTCCTGCATAAATTTCCAGCGCAGCCTTACCAAGTTTGATATCCTTCCAGCCGATCTTACCCTGAACGAGATGATATTTGCCTGCATATACAGTGTTGGCATCGGTAAGAGGAAGTTTAGCAGTGTAATTGTGCTGCATAAAAACGTATAAACCTTTTGGTAAAAGAATTTGTACGCCGGTAACCACAACGCTCCTTGGAACACCTGTCAGGGATTTGCCACTGAGATCAGTTGTTACCACATTCCCATTGGAAGCTACCTGTGCCAAATAATTGTTAAATGTAAAATGGCTTAAAGTGTAGGCATTGCTGAGCAATAAACCTCTTACAAATTTTGTAGTGTTCTGAGAGATAATCCAAGCAGATAAGGAGGTTTCCAGTCCCAGTTGTTTTGTGCCACCTGCATTGATAAAATATTCAGTACCATTCTCATTCTTCCTGCTAACAATTGCGCTATTCAGGTGATAATAAAAACCGGTTAAGTCCACAAAAACTCTTTTTTGAGCCAGCTGATAGTGCAGGCCGGTTTCATAATTCCATCCTTTTTCAGGCTGTAAATCGGTGTTGATCCGGTTATCAGATGACCGGATCTCAGCTAAAGTAGGTGGCGAATAACCTTTACTGATTGAGGCTCTTGCAGAAAAATCCGGTGTAAACAGGTAAGAAAGTGCTGCCCGTGGCATAAACTGCAGATCAAAACTCTTCTTCTTTTCCGCAACTACTGCAGGGTAACTGCTCTTATAATGGTATCCGTATAAGTTCCCGCTGGCTGACAATTCCAGCAGCAGTTTCCTGGAGATATCAATGTTCAGATTGGCAAAACCGAAGTTGGCGCCGGCTCTGAGTTTGTCAAAAGCCTGTGGGCCGGCAGGAGTGCCAAAATTGTTGTCGTAGTTTTTATCATCTGTAGTCGTATATGAGCTTTCCCAACCTAAATTAAATTTCCAGTTTACCTGACCTGTGTTCTTTTCATATTCTCCATACGTACGGACACCAAGCGTCGATTCTTTGCGGAACTCGTAATTGGTGATAAAAGGGCTTTCGAAATCCGTATGTGTAGCAAATACCGATATCACATGTTTAAAAGCGGGACTGATCTGCCAGTTATTGGTCAGGCCTCCATATACTGTTTTGCTGTAAATGGAGGAATGTTGTTCAATTGCTCCCCTGATCGTACCTGCAGCAGGTCTGGCAGATTTTGGATTGGCTGCAAATTGTGCCGCATTTAAGCCGCCGGGTAATTCATAAAATAAATCCGAGTAAAAGGCCAGTGCTTCCAGGCTGGCATTTTTAGCATAATCCCATTTTTGGTTTACCTGTATATATTTTCGTTCCATTGCACTGTTGTCGCGGTATCCATCGCTTCGCTGATACGACTGTACAATATTCAGCTGGTACTTTTTCCATTGTTTAGCCAATGCGATGTTTTCGCGGAACATTCCGAATGAACCTCCTGAAAGGTTAAAGTCTACTTTTGTACTGTCTGTGCCAAGAACCTGCGGATGGATCAGGATTACGCCGCCGGAGTTAGCTCCATAGATACTGCTTTGAGGACCTTTGAGTATATCAATGCTTCCTGCAGCGGCGATATCGAGTGCATTTAAATAGGTGTTACCACCCGCATCGGTTAAAGGGAAATCATCAAAATAGATCTTAACATTCCTGATTCCAAAAGGTGAACGCAGCAGGCTGCCCCGGAGGGATAATCTGTAACTGCCCGGAGATCGCTCTTCCATCCGGACCCCGGGTATCGTATTCATAGCGGGAACCAGTGAACTGGCAGATTGCAGCGTGACTGTGTTCAGATTAATATTACCTACAGACCCGGTGGATCTGATCAGGGGCTGGGAAGAGAAGTAAGGACGGATCACTACCTCATCTAATCTTCTGGAAGTGTCCTGTTTCGCCTGGCTAAAAGCAGAAAGCGAAGACGCGGCTAAAATAAGTGTTGCTAGTTTCTTCATCCTGGCAACAGTGTTGGTACAGCACTCACAAAAAAGTATGTTTTCATTAATAGAAATCTTCTGATTATTCTTAGGTGTCAATTAATAATTTTAACAAGTTAATGAAAAGTATGTTTGTAGGAAATATCTTTTATGTATTCTTTGTTATAAACAGAAAGCCGCCTCATATCAGGTATGAAACGGCTTTCTATATTTAAAGCTTTTAGCTAATCAGGGTATTAACCTAATTTCGACTGTAAGTTTTCGTCAATTGCAGCTAAGAATTCTTCAGTATATAAGTAGTGCGTACCGTGCTCTACTTTATTACCATGGATACAAACAGCTAAATCTTTAGTCATTTTTCCACTCTCAACAGTTTCGATACAAACCTGCTCTAAAGCGTGGCAGAAATCAATCAGCTCCTGGTTGCCATCCAATACTCCACGGAATTCCAATCCTCTTGTCCATGCAAAGATAGAAGCAATAGGGTTAGTAGAAGTTGGTTTTCCTGCCTGGTGATCACGGTAGTGACGTGTCACTGTACCATGCGCAGCTTCAGCTTCCATAGTTTTTCCATCAGGTGTAACCAGTACAGAAGTCATAAGTCCCAATGAACCGAAACCTTGTGCAACAGTGTCCGACTGAACATCACCATCATAATTTTTACAGGCCCATACAAAGTTACCGTTCCATTTTAATGCAGAAGCAACCATGTCATCGATCAGACGGTGCTCATAAGTTATACCTGCTTCTTTAAATTTCGTTACGAAATCATTTTCATAGATCTCCTGGAAGATATCTTTGAAACGGCCATCATATTTTTTAAGGATAGTATTTTTTGTGGACAAGTATAAAGGCCATTTTTTGATCAGTGCCTGGTTAAAACAAGCATGCGCAAAACCGCGGATACTCTCGTCAGTGTTGTACATTGCCAAAGCAACACCATCACCCTGGAAGTTATACACGTCAAACGACTGTACATCACTACCATCTTCAGGAGTGAATGAGATTGTCAGTTTACCTTTTCCTTTGGTTACAAAATCAGTTGCACGGTACTGATCACCAAAAGCATGACGACCAATACAGATAGGTGCAGTCCAGTTTGGTACTAAACGTGGTACATTGCCCATTACGATAGGCTCACGGAAAACAGTTCCATCCAGGATATTACGGATAGTTCCATTTGGCGATTTCCACATTTGTTTTAAACCAAATTCTTTTACACGCTCCTCATCAGGAGTGATTGTTGCGCATTTAATACCCACACCATATTTTTTAATGGCTTCAGCTGAATCGATAGTTACCTGGTCATTGGTTTCATCACGGTATTCCACCCCAAGATCATAATATTTGATATCAAGATCAAGATAAGGCAGGATAAGTTTATCCTTAATGAATTTCCAAATGATACGGGTCATCTCATCACCGTCTAATTCTACAACGGGCTGGGCTACTTTAATTTTTTGTATAGACATATTGTGGTTTCAATTTTTACTTATGAAAGAAACAAAGATATAAATTTTGAGATTATAGCCTCATCGCGGCGTAAATTACAAAAACAAATAAAGATAACGTAACGTTATATTGACATAAAACGAAGCATATGAGTACGAACGACAATAATAACGGAGAAAATTTGAAGGCTGGAGATAAACTTCACAGTTCTGACCTTGGGGAAACCAAAGATTTCAACGACTTATCTTTTAATAAAGACAAAGATAGTTATGAACTGGATGTAAAAGGACCGGATAAGGATTATGATCATCCACTGCCTTATGAAACTACTGCGGCGAATGGCGGTGATGACAATTCTGATTATGACGAAGCCAATCCTTATATAGGTGATGAATATGCAAATAAGGGAGAACAGCAGGAATCAGATCTGGATGATCTTGGAATGCATATCAGCGGCGAAGAGATCGTAGAACTTGATGCTGAAGATGAATTCCTGGCCAGAACGCCTGAAGACGACCGCACTGACCTGGATGAGGAAGGTTATCCGTTAAACGACGATCCAAAAGCTGTTTAAGAAATATAAATACCGCTTCTGTAAGAAATAGTTTTTATGGAAGCAGATCCAGGTTGAAGCGCTTGCGCAGATCTTCCAGTTTAGGATTTTTCTCTACAAGGTAATGGTATCTTTCTATACTGGTGTATAACCTGTTTTCGATTTTGCTTTCTACCTTTTTAGTGACAATCCCTACGTCAAAGTTCTTCAGCCTGGTTCGGAGAAAATTAAGAAAATCTACCAGTTCATTCTGCAGGATGCTTTCCTGTGCGGTATTGGTAATCAGCACGGTGATCTCGGTTGGGGATGTCAGTACCGGCTCATTGGTTGTAAGAATCGTATAAAAGTTAATCTTATTATCTGTTTTTACCTTCAGTACGTATTCATCCCACAAAACCATCAGCTCTTCAAATGTGAAGGGTTCCTTATCCTCACCATAAACGTATTTAGGTTCATCACTCTCTATTTCCCCTTCGGCATTGGTCATTGATGTCAGTGAAGGAATCATGGTTCCCAGCGCAGGACTTCCCGAAACATTCGGCTTCAGGGCAATTTTATGAATAGAATTCAAGTTCGGCATTGCCGGAATACGGGCAGCAGCTGAATTTGCAGTTGGTGGTACAATCGGAATTGATTCTACTGGTTTTGAATAACCGGAAGGAGGAGGAAGTTCATCCGGCTGTGCCGGAACGGCAGGCTTCTCAGAAGTTATACTAGTTTTTTTTTTAATCTGATCTGAGTCAGTTGCTGTTGTAGTAGCGGTATGGGGCAGCTGAGCCAGCTGCAGCACTGAGTTGATATGGCACATCTTGATCAGTGCCAGTTCTACCTGTAATCGCTGATTTTTACTGTTCTTATAGCTAAGGTCACACTGATTAGCCAGATTAAGCGCCGTCAGGATAAAGGAAACCTGTGTCTGCTGACTCTGACTAAGGTATTTCTGTTTGATATTCTCGCTTACTTCAAGTAACCTTACTGTTTGCGGATCTTTTGCCACGAGCAGGTTCCTGAGGTGGCTGGCCAGTCCGTTGATAAAATTGTTTCCGTCAAAACCATTGTTCAGGATTTCATCAAACAGAACGAGCGCCTGACTCACATCGGCACCGGTTAGGTATTGTGTCAACCTGAAATAATAATCGTAATCAAGGATATTCAGGTTGTCAATGACAGATTTGTAGGTCAGGTTTTTATTGGTATAACTGACAATCTGGTCAAACATAGAAAGCGCATCCCGCAAGCCACCATCTGCTTTTTGTGCAATGATATGGAGTCCGTCTGCTTCTACACTGATATTTTCACGTACAGCGATCTTATTGAGCAGGCCCGAGATATCATCTACCTGTATCCTGTTAAAGTCGAAGATCTGACAGCGGGACAATATGGTTGGCAGGATTTTATGCTTTTCTGTGGTAGCCAGGATAAAAATCGCATATGAAGGCGGTTCTTCCAGTGTTTTCAGAAAGGCATTAAATGCGTTAGCCGACAGCATATGCACCTCATCAATAATATAGATCTTATATTTTCCTGCCTGTGGCGGGATCCGTACCTGTTCTATCAGGCTGCGGATATCGTCTACCGAGTTATTGGATGCAGCATCCAGCTCATGGAAATTGAAGGAATGTCCTGTTTGAAATGACACACAAGAGTCGCAGATTCCGCAGGCTTCAGTCTCAGCTGTCAGATTGGTACAGTTAATGGTCTTGGCAAGGATCCTTGCGCAGGTAGTTTTACCAACACCCCTGGGACCGCAAAAAAGAAATGCCTGGGCCAGCTGGTTGTTTTTAATCGCATTTTTTAAAGTCCCCGTAATATGGTGCTGCCCTACAACGGTTTCAAACGTTGCCGGACGGTATTTACGGGCGGAGACAATAAAATTTTCCATTTCAATGCGAAATTATAAATTTTTTGTGGAGCAGAGGAGATATGTGGGAAAATAAAATCTTAAACCCATTTGCAAAATCATATCCGGTGGAAACATCCTGAAGTGGAGATTTTCAATGCATTAAAAATAATTGCACGTTGGTGGAAATTAATTTTAATTTTGCTTTACAATCAGTTAATTATCTCCATGAAACGCTCTCTCCTTTATTTATTATTTGCAATTCCTTTCGTTACCGCCGCACAATCTAATTTCCGCAAAGGATATGTGCTAACCAATACTGTTGACACCCTAAAAGGTTATGTTAATTATAGAGAGCGGTCGGTCAATCCTACTTCAGTCCAGTTTAAACCTATGACCGGGGCCAAAGTTCAAACTTTTACCCTGAAAAACAGTTCCGGGTACACAGTTGATGATGTGGAAAGGTTTGAGCGTTATGAAGTGGATATCAGCATGAGCAGCAACAATGTTTCAAGTCTCTCCTTCGGGCCGGATTCGAGTTCCAGAAGGGATACTGTGTTTCTTAAGGTCATCCAGAAAGGTGAAAATGTAACATTATATGGATACCGCGATAATATTAAAAACAGATTCTATATAAAAGAAAAGGGTGCCGCGGTACCCGTAGAACTGGTGTACGAGCGGTATCTTGATCCTGATAACAAAGGTAATATCATTACCGCAGGTAAGTTTGGCGGCCAGTTGCTGGAGTTGCTGATAAAATTTAATGCCGGTACAATTGCCGATAGTGAGAAAATCAGGCGTATTCATTATGAAGAGGAAGATTTATCAAAGATATCTTTACTGATCAATAAACAGAAAGCGGAAGCAGCAGTTCAGTCAAAGTACTCCCGGACAAGATTGTTTGCCGGATCAGGAATCAGTATATCAAATACAGCCTACAGAGGTGATAATGAGCTTGCCAATGCTGCTGCGACAAATAAATCTTCAGTTTCACCAATATTAACTGCTGGGATGGACCTGTTTGCAAATCCTGCAATCGGCAAACTGATCTACAGGGTGGAACTTTCACTGGTGCAGAGCAAAAATGAAATATCTACCACTACGGATGTTCAGGCAAATGCAAGATTGAGCCATACTTTTAATCAGTATACCGCTATGGTAGTTCCTCAGCTGATTTATAATATATATAATACCGATCCTCTGAAAATCTATCTGGGAGCTGGCTTTGCCATGAGCTTCTCAAAGTATAGCAATAACAAATCATCCAGGTATAATTCCTTCCGTGATGAAACCACTGTTACAGAAAATCAGATTAATTTTGAAGCCTTCAGTACTTCATTTCCCTTCAGGCTGGGTATGGTATTTAGTAAAAGGATAGAAGTTGTGGCCATCTACATGCCCACTTCCAGCATAGCCAATTACAATTTTTTCAATATTGGAGTCAAGAGATATACCATAGGACTGAATTACCTTTTTGGTAAACATTAGATTTTTGTTTTTAGTTTAGATTAGGTAGATTGTATCCACTAAATATAGATCTGACATGAAATTCAACACGAGAGTACGTTCCCTGCTGATGCTTCTGGCATTTTTTATGGGAAATACGGTTTATGCCCAAAAATACAGGATCCTTGTTTTTTCAAAAACTGCAGGTTTCCACCATGCATCGATTGCTGCCGGGATACCTGCCATTCAGAAATTAGGCATAGAAAATAAATTTGGTGTGGATACTACGACGGATTCTACACAGTTTACACCCCTCAATCTTAAAAAGTATGCAGCCGTGGTTTTCCTGAACACGACAGGCAATGTACTTGGAGAAGAAGAACAAAAGTCTTTTGAACAATATATTAAAGGAGGAGGTGGGTATGTGGGTGTACATTCTGCAACTGATACAGAGTACGAATGGCCCTGGTACGGTAAACTGGCGGGAGCCTATTTCGTCAAACATCCTGCACAGCAAATGGCAGACCTCCATGTCATCAATCGTAAGAGTATCGCTACAAAGCACCTCCCCGCTACCTGGGCACGAAAAGATGAATGGTATAATTTCAAGGATGTTAATCCAGACCTCAAAGTGCTGATCGAACTGGATGAGAGCACCTATAGCGGTGGGATGAACGGGGCACATCATCCGATGGCCTGGTACCACAATTACGATGGCGGACGGGCATTTTATACAGGTTTGGGCCATGTTGATGCCTCTTATACCGATCCCTTGTTCCTTAAACACCTGCTGGGCGGTATCCAATATGCTATGGGTCAAAAGCATATGGAATAAAAAACCTCTATAATTTTTAAACTGAACCGTTTGATTTATAGAAATTTATTCCTAAGTTTGCATCCCCGTAGTCATACGGAATTAACATAAAATAATCATAACAATGAATCAGTACGAAACTGTTATCGTTCTAACCCCGTTGTTGTCAGAAGAAGTTGCGAAAGAAGCATTAGCGAAATTCAGCAAAATCATCACTGACAGCGGAGCCGAAATTGTTCAAGAGGACAATTGGGGTTTGAGAAAATTAGCGTATCCGATTGAAAAAAAAGCAAGCGGATTTTTCCACCTTACAGAGTACAAATCTTCAGGTGAATTAATTAACAAATTGGAATTAGAACTAAAACGCGATGAGCGTGTTCT
>Ga0308163_10002257_pt1 | contig 18107 bp, 6 predicted proteins | sample PhyTR1_FD_201037 | JGI IMG/M metagenome (GOLD analysis project Ga0308163, IMG submission 201037) | Phyllosphere microbial communities from UC Gill Tract Community Farm, Albany, California, United States - DLSLT.R1 | ecosystem: Host-associated > Plants > Phyllosphere > Unclassified | place: USA...
GCTGCAGAGCATCCTGTCGGGTCCAGAGATGCTCCGCGAGCTGTTGGCGCAGGGCCAGGTTCGACGCCGCCATGTCGGGGCTGTCCAGTGCCTTGGACAGGCAGCTGAAGAAGCAGTCGCCATCGGCCGCGACGTCATCGACGACCGCATCCCGGTCGCGCCGCAGCAGGCTGAAATGACGGTCGTGGCGCAGCAGGATGATCTCGTCGTCCTCTACCTCGGGCAACTCCCCGCCGCCCGGGTAATGATATGCCTCGGGTTGCCCGGGGCGGTAAAGATGGATCGCGTCATTGTCGGCATCCACGATGCGCAGCGCGCGGCCTTCGGGCCAGTCCGCGCTGTCAACGATGAACGGAACCAGGTCGCCAGCGCCTTCGTTCCACACACGCGGTTGCTGGAGCAGCTCCAGGGAGAGGCCGACGCACAGCAGATCTCGTTGCTGATCGGTGAGCTGTGCCAACCGGGGACAGCCCGGACCAGGCATGCGAACGGCATCGCGAATGTCGCGCAATGTATCCAGCGACACGCTGGCCGGCTGGATGCCAAGTTCCTGGGCAAGCAGCTCGAAGGCGTGTCTGCTGATGGGCGCATGCACAGGCGCCGTTGCAGCCTGGCTGAAAGCGAGGAACGCGGGATCCCGCATGCCGATGAGAAGCTCGCCGTTGCGTGGCGGCTGTGCAGTGGGTTCTGCGCCGTTGCGGATAGTGGCCACCGGGAATCCGAAATGGCCACTTGAACGCGGGCGACGTATGGCAGGCGAGATTACTGTTACGGGTAGCGACGTAACGCGCGGCGCCGACAGGTTATCGGGAGAGGCGGTTCCAGGCACGGCGGGTGGATTCCGAAAAGGAGAGGCGTGCGGCAGGCTTCAGCCGTCGGCGTTTCGCGCCTGGGCGATTTCTGTGCTGATGCGCTGCACGGCGACGTCCGCAGTCCGCGTGGCAGCGGTCGCGTTTGCCTGTGCTGCGTAGTGCCCGCTCTGCCACTTCAACCTGATCGTGGCGATCCTGTCCAATGCGCGATCGCCTGCTCCTTCCCCCGGCCTGCTGACCGGCTGCGACGCGGTTGGCGCGCCGGCCGGCACCACCGCTTTTGCAGGTTGCGCCTCGTTTCCTGCCGCCCCGGTGGCGGCTGCGACCAGCACGCCAAAGGTCAATCGCGGCGACGACGCACGCGCGGCGTCGCCCGCCGGACGCTCCATGGCGGTGCGCAGGCCGGGGCCGGCGTTACGCCTGATGGAGGTGAGCGCTTGGTCGGGATCGAACTTGCCGTTCTTCAGGGTGAGGCCGGTGAATGCGCACAGTTTGCGCGTGCTGGCGGGCAGGGTTGGCCGCGCGCTCTGCTCAGCAGCGACCTGCTGCGCAGGGATGAGAAACGAAGACGATTTCGGGCCCCAGTCCCGCATGCTTTGCGCGTAGTTGACCAATCGGTGGGGCACCAGGGGGGTGCGCTGCGCCGGTGATGCGGTCTGCACGACTGCGCTGGCCTGTACGGTACGCGGCAAGGGCGCAATCGCGCGGTGCATGGGGGGAGGGCTGTAGACGACGCGGATCATGGGGCTTTCGCCTGCAAAGGGAAGGTGCCTCCAGCTTGGCCGCCACCGCGCCGGGACGCTGTCGGAAATCGCGCAGCTGCTGGCTCGCCACGGTCATGTCCGGCCATCGCGGCACCGACCAGCTTCCGATGGATGCCGTAGGGATGCAGTTCGCTTTTCTGCGGGCGCGTGGGATAGCTGTGCGGGGGATGGGGGCAGTGCACCGATGGCCTCGGAATCAGGCCACGCAGCAGGTCGTCAAGGCGTTGCATGTCCGGGCAGTCGCGGCGCCGCGCGGCCATCTGCCGTGCGCAGGCAACGGCCTCTGCGGCCAAGTCCTCGCCATCGGAAGCGCACAGTGACAGGCCGCTGTCGGGTGAGCCGGGCATGCCGTGCAACGGACCCGTAATGGACTTCCACGCACTGGATTCACCCCCGGCCGCGGCATCCCGCGCCTGCTTCAGCGCGACCGCGCGCGCCACCGTGCCACGCACAACGCTGGAGCTGGTGCGGCTGGGCCAGAGCTCGCTGCCGTGGCTTGTATTGCGCTCCAACAGCGGCAGTCCCTGCAGGCTGAGCAGGCCCAGCGGATGATGCTCCTCGCGGCGCACCACGATCTGCTGTTCGCACAACCAGCTCTCCAGATCCAGGCTGGGCTCGAAGCGCTTGCGCACGGCCTCGACGATCCTCGGCGGAGCCGACACCTGCGGCCTCTGCCAGGGGCCGCAGCGGGCCAGCGCGAATACACGCGACGGAGGCAACGGGAAAGCGCCGTACAGCGGCCGGGGCGGTTGAGGGTGCGCTTGCGGTCGCTGCGGCGAGGGTGCGGGGCGTACCAGGCTGAGCGGGTCCGGCTGCCCTTGCCAGAAGCGCATGGCGTTTTCACGCACGGCGCGAAGCCCACCCAGGTCCAGCTGGTGATCGGCGATCCGGCCCGGCCGGCAGTTGACGACATGCCGGGGCACGGGGGCGGGCGCCAGCCCGGCCGCGCTGATCTGGCGCAGGCCTTGCCGCAGCAGGGCGGTCGAGGACAGGCGTCCGGATGTAGTGGACAGAATGTTCGCGGAAGCAGGAAGCATGGCAGCGTGCCCGTCGGGAAAGGGGCGATCACCTTCGCGCGTGGTCCGCGCAGCGGCCTCCAGTAATCGGCCATCCGGGCCCGCCGCGCCGCTTCCGGTACACTATCGGGCCCGTTTCCCAACCACGGTTCCCCGGACATGATGGTCCTCGAGGGCGCGCCCGCCCTGTCGGCGTTCCGCCGCGAACGTCTCGAATCCCGCCTGCAGTCCATTGCCGCCGATCTGCGCATCAGCGGAGCCTGGCAGGTCTACTTCATCCAGCCCGACGGGCAGGGCGTGGCCGATACCGCCACGCTGTGCCGGATCCTGGAGGCGCGCGAACGGGCCGAGCCGGTGGCCGAAGGCGCCACCCAGCGCTTCGTGGTGCCGCGCCTGGGTACCCTTTCGCCGTGGTCCAGCAAGGCCACCGAACTGGTACGCGGTGCGGGCCAGCCGGTCAGCCGGGTGGAACGCGGCCTGCGCATCGATGTGCTGGGCTGGCCGACCGACGCGACGGTGCAGCAGGCGTTGGTGAAGGCGCTGCATGACCCGATGACGCAGTCGGTACTGCAGACCGTGGAGCAGGGCAGCACGCTGTTCTCCACCCCGGCGCGCGGCGAACTGGAACGTGTGGCACTGGATGACCTGGAAGGCGCCAACCAGCGCCTCGGCCTGGCCATGGCGCAGGACGAGATCGACTACCTGCGCGAGCGCTTCGGCCAGCTCGGGCGCAAACCGTCTGACGTGGAACTGATGATGTTCGCGCAGGCGAACTCCGAGCACTGCCGGCACAAGATATTCAACGCCAGCTGGACCATCGACGGCCACGAGCAGGATCGTTCGCTGTTCCGGATGATCAAGAACACCCACCAGCAGACCCCGCAGCACACGCTCAGCGCTTACAGCGACAACGCTGCGGTGATCGAGGGCCATCCGGCCGCGCGTTATCGTCCGGATCCGGCCAGCGGCGAGTACCGCAGCGAAGCGGTGCTGCCCAGCGCGTTCCAGATCAAGGTGGAAACCCACAATCACCCGACCGCGATCGCTCCGTTCCCGGGCGCGGCGACCGGTGCCGGCGGTGAGATCCGCGACGAAGGCGCGACCGGCCGCGGCGGCAAGCCGAAGGCCGGCCTGACCGGTTTCTCGGTGTCGCACCTGCGCATCCCGACCCTGCCGCAGCCGTGGGAGGCGCCGCGCGCGCTGAACCCGCGCATGGCCCCGGCGCTGGACATCATGCTCGACGGCCCGCTCGGCGGTGCCGCGTTCAACAACGAATTCGGCCGACCGAACCTGCTCGGTTACTTCCGCACCTTCGAGCTTGCCGAGGGCGGCATCACCCGCGCCTACGACAAGCCGATCATGCTGGCCGGCGGCCTGGGTGCCATCGATCGGGTGCAGGTCGACAAGATTCCACTGCAGGCCGGCGATGCGGTGATCGTGCTGGGCGGCCCGGCGATGCTGATCGGCCTGGGCGGCGGTGCCGCCTCGTCGGTGGCCTCCGGTGAAAGTGCCGAAGACCTCGATTTCGCCAGCGTGCAGCGCGACAACCCGGAAATGGAGCGTCGCTGCCAGGAAGTGATCGACCGCTGCGTCGGCATGGGGCTGGACAACCCGATCAAGTTCTTCCATGACGTGGGTGCCGGCGGCCTGTCCAATGCCATCCCGGAGCTGCTGCACGATTCCGGCGTGGGCGGGGTGATCGATCTGGGCAAGGTGCCCAGCGATGATCCCTCGCTGTCGCCGATGCAGCTGTGGTGCAACGAATCGCAGGAACGCTACGTGCTGGGCGTGGCCCAGGAACGGCTGGCCGAATTCGCCGCGCTGTGCGCGCGCGAGCGCTGCCCGTTCGCCGCCGTGGGCGTGGCGACCACCGAAGAACACCTGGTGGTGGCTTACGGTGCGACGCCGGGCAACATCCCGGCCGACGCTCCGATCGACCTGCCGATGGACGTGCTGTTCGGCAAGCCGCCGAAGATGCATCGTGATACCAGCCACCCGCCGGCGCCGCGCTGGCCGGCGTTGAAGACCAGCGGCCTGGACCTGCATGAAGCCGGCCTGCGGGTACTGGCGCACCCGACGGTGGCGGCGAAGAATTTCCTGGTCACCATCGGCGATCGCAGTGTCGGTGGCCTGACCGCGCGCGAGCAGATGATCGGGCCGTGGCAGGTACCGGTATCGGACGTGGCGATCACCTTGACCGGCTTCGATGGCGTGGTCGGCGAGGCGATGTCACTGGGCGAACGCACCCCGTTGGCCCTGCTGGACGCCGCCGCATCGGCCCGCATGGCTGTCGGCGAGGCGATCACCAACCTGTGTGCCGCCCCGGTGGATGCGCTGGATGAGGTGAAGCTGTCGGCGAACTGGATGGCCGCGGCCGGCCATGAGGGCGAAGACGCGCTGCTGTACGACGCGGTCAAGGCGGTGGGCATGCAGCTGTGCCCGCAGCTGGACATCAGCATTCCGGTTGGCAAGGATTCGCTGTCGATGCAGGCGCAATGGCATGACGCAGGCGAGGCGCACAAGAGTGTGTCGCCGGTGTCGCTGGTGATCACCGCCTTCGCCCCGGTGCTGGACGTGCGCCAGCAGCTGACCCCGCTGCTGCAGCGGGACCTGGACAGCGAGCTGTGGCTGATCGGCCTGGGTGCCGGCAAGCAGCGCATGGGCGGTTCGATCCTGGCCCAGGTGCACGCCGACCACGGTGGCCTGCCGGCCTTCGGTGGCACCGCGCCGGACCTGGATGATCCGCAGCGGCTGCGCGCATTCTTCGAACTGATCCGCGATGCGCGCCGTGATGGCCTGCTGATGGCCTACCACGACCGCAGCGACGGCGGCGCGTTCGCCGCACTGTGCGAGATGGCGTTTGCCTCGCGGATGGGCCTGGACATCCTGCTCGATGCCTGGGGCGATGATCCGTTCCGCAGCCTGTTCAACGAAGAGCTGGGCGCGGTGGTGCAGGTCGCGCGCGAAGACCGGGCGGCGTTCGCCGACCTGGTGGAACGCCACGCCCTGACCGAGTGCGCGCAGCGCATCGCGCGGCCGACCACCGCACCGGTGGTGCGTGTATCACTGCACGGCGAAAACGTGGTCGAGTGGCGCTGGGAAGCGCTGTTCGATGCCTGGTGGTCGGTCACCCATGCCATGCAGAAACTGCGTGACAACCCTGAGGCCGCCGACCAGGAGCGCGAGGTGGCACGTGCGTTCAATGCGCCGGGCCTGAAGCCGAAGCTGGGCTTCGACCTGGATGAGGACATCGGTGCGCCGTTCATCAACACCGGCATCCGGCCGAAGGTCGCGATCCTCCGCGAGCAGGGCGTCAACGGCCAGATTGAAATGGCGAACGCCTTCGAACGTGCCGGCTTCAGTGCGTTCGATGTGCACATGAGCGACCTGATCGAAGGCCGCGTGGACCTGCGCGATTTCACTGGGCTGGCCGCCTGCGGTGGCTTCAGCTACGGCGACGTGCTCGGTGCCGGACGTGGCTGGGCGACCTCGATCCTGGAGCGCAACGCGCTGCGTGATGCGTTCGCGGCGTTCTTCGCGCGCGAAGACAGTTTCTCGCTCGGCGTCTGCAACGGTTGCCAGATGATCAGCCAGCTCAAGTCGATCATCCCGGGTGCCGAGCACTGGCCGCAGTTCCGCCGCAATGCCAGCGAGCAGTTCGAAGCCCGCACCGCGCTGCTGGAAGTGGTGGAATCCCCTTCGATCCTGCTGCGCGGGATGGCCGGTTCGCGGCTGCCGGTGGCGGTGGCGCACGGGGAAGGCCGCGCGGTGTTCGACACCGCCGTGGACCAGGCCGCGGCACGGGTGTCACTGCGCTATATCGACGGCGACGGCAACGTGGCCGGCCAGTATCCGCTGAACCCGAACGGGTCCCCTGAGGGCATCACCGGCCTGACCAGTACCGATGGCCGTGTCACGATCATGATGCCGCATCCGGAACGCACGCCACGTGCGCTCAACCTGAGCTGGGCACCTGCTGAATGGCAGGGCGACTCGCCCTGGCTGCGGATGTTCCGCAACGCCCGCGCATGGTGCGGCTGAACACCGTTCAGTGATGCAGAGCGCCAATTCGCAGGCGTACTGAGAACCCGCCGGGCAACCGGCGGGTTTTTTCTTGCAGCGCGCCCAATGGACGACGTTGGGCGCCGATGGGTGACTGAACAGGCAGCCTTGCGCCCCATGGAAGCAGGCCGCCTTCTTCACATGAATGCACTGAACCGAGAAGGCAGTCACGTCATTTCTTTTTTCTTCGTCAAGCTATTGACGTTGAGAAAGGTTCACGTTAAACCTTTAGCTCGTTCTGGAAACATTCAGTCAGCCACACCCGCAGGACCGCACGCACCGCTTCACGTTGCACTGCGCGCCGTTCGGCAACTGCAGTAAATCACGCGAACAAACGCCCTCAGGGGACGTTGGGCCATCGGGCCCGGCGGTGGCGTTGCTTTGCCCGAAAACCAGCCCAACCAGGAGTCGTACGCAGATGAATCGGATTTATCGCAAGGTCTGGAACAAAGCACTCGGACAGCTGGTCGTGGCCTCGGAACTGGCCTCTTCCGACCAGCCCGGCAACGTCATCGACAAACGCCGCCGAGGCAGTGGTCCGATCCTGGTGGGCGCCTCGTTGGCGATGGCCTTGGGATGGGGAGCGGCCATGCCGTCGGCCTTGGCCCAGTCCGTTGCAGTCGGTGGCACCGAAGAGTGCACCCTGGCGGACGGCTCGCTGGCGCAATGCGCGGTGACCGGCAACGCAGTGGTTTCCGGTGCGACCGCGGTGGCCGTGGGTGACAGCAGCACCGCCACCGGCCTGTACGCCGTGGCCATCGGCGCCGACGCCATCGCCGGCAAATCGCTTGCGTCCGCCTTCGGTGGCGGCGCGCAGGCCACCGCGACCGGCAGCACCGCACTCGGTGCAGGCAGCGTGGCATCGGCCAGCAACAGCGTGGCGCTGGGCGCGGATTCCATCGCCACCCGCGCCGACAGCGTGTCGGTCGGCAGCGCCGGCAGCGAACGCCAGATCACCAACGTGAAGGCCGGCACGGCCGATACCGATGCGGTCAACGTGGCCCAGCTGGACGAAGTGGCTGCCGTCGCCGACACCACGGCGAAGTATTTCCAGGCCACCGGCAGCGACGACAGCGATGCCGGCGCCTTCGCCGCCGGTGCCAATGCCACCGCCATCGGTGAAGCGTCCAATGCGCTGGCCGATGGCAGCACGGCCCTCGGCAGCGGTGCTGCCGCCGTGGCCAGCAATGCGACGGCGGTCGGTTTCAACGCGCTGGCCAGCGGCCAGAACAGCGCCGCCTTCGGCAACAACGCCCAGGCCAACGGCCCGGGCAGCGTGGCGGTCGGTGGTGCGGCAGTGGACGCCGATGGCAACCCGCTGATCACCAACGGCGGCGTGCCGGTGGATACCGGCGCCACCAGCGCCGGCGTGGGCGCCACTGCGGTCGGCGCCAGCGCCGAGGCAAGCGGTTTTGCGTCGTCTTCGTACGGCCTGGGTGCCTACGCCGGCGGCGCGCAGTCCTCCGCTTTCGGTGCGGTGTCCAATGCGATCGGCGATTACTCCACCGCCATCGGCACCGAATCGGTCGCCACCGGCACCAGCAGCGTGGCCATCGGCGGACCGGCGGACCTGATCCCGGGCCTGGGCTACTTCGTGCAGACCCAGGCCAGCGGCGAATCGGCCACGGCCGTGGGCGCCGGTGCCATCGCCAGCGGTGACCTCAGCCTGGCCAGCGGCACGCTGAGCGAAGCATCCGGCGAGCAGGCCACTGCTGTTGGTTACTTCGCCTACGCCCCCGGCGACCGCGCCAGCGCGCTCGGCGCGCAGAGCTGGGCCAGCGGCGAAGACAGCACAGCGGTCGGCTTCTACAGCACGGCACGGGGGGCCAACAGCGTGGCGCTGGGCGCCAACTCCGAGGCAGTGCGCGCCAATTCGGTCGCGGTCGGCAGCGTCGGCAACGAGCGCCAGATCACCGATGTAGCGGCCGGTACCGAGGCCACCGATGCGGTGAATCTCGAACAGTTGGACGCAGTGGCTGCAGTAGCCGACACCACCGCCAAGTACTTCCAGGCCACCGGCAGCGAAGACAGCGACGCCGGCGCGTTCGCGGCCGGCGCCAACGCCACCGCCATCGGCGAGGCGTCCAATGCGCTGGCCGACGGCAGCACCGCGCTCGGCAGCGGCGCGACCGCCGTCGCCAGCAATGCGACGGCAGTCGGCTTCAACGCGCTGGCCAGCGGCCAGAACAGTGCCGCCTTCGGCAACAACGCCCAGGCCAACGGCCCGGGCAGCGTGGCCGTTGGCGGTGCGGCAGTGGACGCCAATGGCGACCCGCTGATCACCAACGGCGGGGTGCCGGTGGATACCGGCGCGACCAGTGCCGGCGTGGGCGGCACCGCCGTTGGTGCCAGCGCCGAAGCCAGCGGCTTCGCTGCCTCGTCGTACGGTGTGGGGGCCTATGCCAGCGGCGCGCAGGCATCCGCGTTCGGCGCGGTGTCCAACGCCACCGGTGATTTCTCCACCGCCATGGGTACCGCCAGCGCAGCCACGGGCAACAGCTCGGTTGCCGTGGGCGCCGATTCGGTGGCCAGTGGCGGCTACAGCACCGCAACCGGCCAGGCCAGCATCGCCAGTGGCACCAACAGCGTGGCCGTCGGTGGGGCGCTGTTCGGCCTGCTCGCCACCGAAGCCTCCGGCAATTTCTCCACCGCCGTCGGTGGCGGTGCCTGGTCACCGGGTGCCAACAGCACCGCGCTCGGCAATGCGGCCGAGTCACGCGGTGACAACAGCGTGGCGCTGGGTGCCGACTCCATCGCCACCCGCGCGGACAGCGTGTCGGTCGGCAACACCGACCTGCAGCGGCAGATCACCAACGTGGCCGCCGGTACCGAAGGCACCGACGCGGTCAACCTGGACCAGCTCAATGCGGTCGCCGCAGGTGCGGAGAACACCAGCAAGTACTTCCAGGCACAGCCGGAAACCGGCACCGACATCGGTGCATGGGCCGAAGGTGAAGGGGCGTTGGCGGCCGGTTCGGCCAGCAACGCCATCGGTGACGGCGCCGTCGCACAGGGCGCAGGTGCTGCTGCCGTCGGCAACGACAGCGTAGCGGTCGGCCGCAACACCAGTGCTGGCGGCGAAGGTGCGGTGGCCATCGGTGGCCTCGGCCAGGCGTATGACGAATACAACTCGCCGATCTTCAACGACGACGGAACCGCGGTGCTGACCGGCACCAGCGCCAGCGCGGGTTCCACTGCGGTGGGCAACGCGGCGCAGGCTACCGGCCTGGTCAGCAATGCCTTCGGCTCCGGTGCACAGGCCACCGGCGACAACAGCTTCGCCGGCGGCAACAAAGCGCGCGCAACCGGCGGCTACAGCGTGGCGATCGGTGACAGCGCGTGGGCCAGCAGCGATGAAAGCACGGCCGTAGGTGGCTACAGCTTCGCCACCGCGGCAGGTGCAACGGCGTTCGGTTCCAGCGCATGGGCGACGGCGACCAATGCCTCCGCGTTTGGTCCGGCGGCTTGGGCCAGCGGCAGCGGGTCGACCTCCATCGGTTACAACAGCTGGGCCGATGGGGCCAGCTCCACGGCGGTCGGCCGCGGTGCATTCGGCTACGGTGACTACAGCGTCGCCCTGGGTTACCAGGCGCTCGGCAACACCATCAACAGCATCTCCATCGGCACCAATTCCGAAGCGCTGGGCGAGAGTGCCATCGCGGTCGGTGCGGGCAGCAGCGCCGCCGGTGACAACAGCGTGGCGCTGGGTGCCGGTTCGATCGCTGATCGCGAACGCAGTGTCTCGGTCGGCAGTGCCGGCAGCGAGCGCCAGGTCACCAACGTGGCAGCGGGTACCCAGGGCACCGACGCGGTGAACCTGGACCAGCTGGAAGCCGTGGCGGCAGCAGGCGAAACCACCAGCAGGTATTTCCAGGCCAGCGGCAGCGCAGACAGCGATGCGGGTGCTTTCGTCGAAGGCGAAAACGCCTTGGCCGCGGGCGAGGCCAGCAATGCCATCGGCGATGGCGCCGTTGCACTAGGCAGCGGCGCGACCGCGATCGGCAGCAATGCCGCCGCGGTGGGTTTCAATGCCTTGGCCTCGGGTGAAAATGCCAGCGCCAGCGGCTTCAACGCACAGGCCACGGCGGCCAACGCCATCGCCAGCGGCGCCAACGCCGTGGCATCCGGCGAGTACGCCACGGCCAATGGCGCAGAGAGCCTGGCGTCAGGTGAAATGAGCGCCGCTTTCGGCGCTGGCAGCATGGCCACCGGCGCCGGCAGCACCGCCAGCGGCGTACTGGCTGAAGCCAGCGGCGAAGAAGCCGTCGCCGTAGGTTACTTCAGCACCGCCGATGGCAGCGGTGCCACCGCGGTGGGTTCCGAAGCGGTCGCCATCGGCACGACCGCCGCCAGCTTCGGTTTCGCCGCCGAAGCGACCGCCGGCTACAGCACGGCGGTGGGCGGTTACGCGCAGGCGTCTGCGTTCAACGCCACGGCGCTGGGCAGCTTCGCCGATGCATCGGGCGCGAACTCGGTGGCGCTCGGCGGAGACTCGGTGGCCAGCGGTGCGTACAGCACGGCGGCCGGCCAGGCCAGCATCGCCAGTGGCACCAACAGCGTGGCCGTCGGTGGCGCGCTCGGTGGGCTGTACGCCACCGAGGCATCGGGCAACTACTCCACCGCAGTCGGTGGTGGTGCGTGGTCGTCCGGGGTCAACAGCACCGCGATCGGCAATGCGGCGATATCCGCAGGGCTCAACAGCGTCGCGCTGGGTGCAGACTCCATCGCCGACCGCGACAACAGCGTGTCGGTCGGTGGCGGTGGCGCCACCCGCCAGATCACCAACGTGGCCGCCGGCAGCGAGGCCACCGATGCGGTGAACCTGGCCCAGCTGGAAGCCGTCGCCGCGGCCGGTGCAACGGCCAGCAAGTACTTCGCCGCCAGCGGCAGCGAAGACAGTGACGCCGGTGCGCTGGTGGACGGCGAGAATGCGCTGGCCGCAGGCGAAGCCAGCAATGCGCTGGGGGACGGTGCGATCGCGCTGGGCAGTGGCGCGACCTCGGTGGGTGCCAATGCCTCGGCAGTCGGCTTCAATGCCCTGGCGGCAGCAGCGAATGCCACCGCCAGCGGTGCCAACGCGGCCGCATCGGCCGAGTACGCTACCGCCAACGGTGCAGAGAGCGTGGCATCGGCTGAAACCAGCTCGGCGTTCGGTGCCGCCAGCGTGGCCAGTGGCACCGGCAGCACCGCTGCTGGCGCCTTGTCCGAAGCATCGGGCGTGGAGTCGGTGGCAGTGGGCTACTTCAGCAGCGCCGCCGGCGATGCGGCGACGGCCGTCGGTGCGGAGAGCAGCGCCAACGGCAGCGTGGCCGCCAGCCTCGGCTTCCGTGCCGACGCCAGCGGCGACTTCAGCACGGCAGTCGGCGGCCTGTCGCAGGCAAGCGCCTTCAACGCCACCGCGGTCGGCAACTCGGCCGTGGCCTCCGGTTCCGGCTCGCTCGCCCTTGGCGGTGACGCGCTCGCCAGCGGCGCACGCAGCGTCGCACTCGGTGCCGGTTCTCAGGCGCTGGAAGCGAACGTGGTGTCGGTCGGCGGCGGCAACGGAGCCAGTGCACCGGCGACCCGTCGCATCGTCAACGTGGCCGATGGTCGCCTGACCGCCGACAGCAGCGATGCGGTGACCGGTTCGCAGCTGAGCACCACCAACCAGCGCGTGGGTGCGGTGGAAACCAAGGTCAGCGATATCGACAACCGCATCGGCGGGCTGCAGACCACCCAGGCAAACACCCTGGCCTACGATGACTCCGAGCACGGCAAGCTGACCTTCGGCGGGGCCCAGGGCACGGTGGTGGACAACATCGCCGCCGGCAGCATCAGCGGCGACAGCCGCCAGGCGGTCAACGGTGGCCAGCTGTTCCAGTCGCTGGCCAATGCGGCCAGCATGCTGGGCGGTGGCGCCAGCGTCGGCCTGCAGGGCGTGTTCGTCGCGCCGAACTACATCATCCAGGGCAGCACCTACAACAACGTCGGCGACGCCTTGACCGCGCTGGACAGCCGGGTTTCCAACCTGGGCCAGAGCCTGGCTTCGGGTACGCCGGTCAGCACCGCACCGTCGCCGGCCGCCGGTGGCAGCGGCCCGTCCACGGCCGCCGGCGGCACATTGCCGGTCGCCACCCCGAGCGCGGAGGTCAGTGCGCAGGCGGTGGTGGGCCAGGGCGCGCTCGCCAGTGGTGCAGGCGCCACGGCGATCGGCCTGGGGGCGACGGCCTCGGCGGACAATTCGGTGGCACTGGGCCAGGGCTCGGTCGCAGACCGCGCCAACTCGGTGTCGGTCGGCAGCGTTGGCAACGAACGCCAGGTGACCAACGTCGCCGCCGGTACCCAGGCCACCGACGCGGTCAACAAGGGCCAGCTGGACAGTGGCGTGGCCTCGGCCAACAGCTACACCGATTCACGCGTCAAGTCGGTCGCCGACAGCTTCGACGTGTTCAAGGGCGATGTCGACGGCAAGCTGCGCAACATGGACCGCCGCATCGACCAGCAGGGCGCGATGAGCGCGGCGATGCTCAACATGGCCACCAGTGCGGCCGGTGTGCGCACCCAGAACCGGGTCGGCGTCGGCGTCGGCTTCCAGGGCGGCGAATCGGCGTTGTCACTGGGCTACCAGCGTGCGGTCAGCGACCGCGCAACGGTGACCTTCGGCGGCGCGTTCAGCAGTGATGACAGCTCGGTAGGCGTCGGTGCCGGCTTCGGCTGGTAACGCCTGGCCGAGCGCAGAAACAACGCGGCGACCGTCCGGTCGCCGCTGGCCAGTGAAGCCTGAGGGGGCGGGTCACGGCAACCCTGGCGAGGCCAGCCAGGGGTAGTTGCAGGGAGTAAGGCCGCAGGTTTGGTTCCACCATCGACCCAGAAGAGGATTTCGACGTGATCAACAAGCAGAACCTTCGCATCAACGTACTCGCCGCCGCCGTACTGTCGCTGACCGCAGGCGCGGGCATGGCCCAGGCCGCCGACCTGAAGGTCAGTGCGCCGCAGCAGGTCCCCACCGCGCAGCAGCAGGCGGCGAACGGCATCATCGTCAAGTACAAGGCCGGCAGCAGCGCGGCGAGCAGCAGCGCAGCCAAGGTGGCGGTCGTCAATGGTGCGCTGTCGCGTGCCACGTTGTCCGGCAACCGCGGGACCGCCAGCGCCCGCGCTGCCGCGTTCAGTCCGCAGCTCGCCCGCCGGCTCGGCGTGGGAGCCGACCTGATCCGCCTGAAATCCCGCCTGGCCGGTGCCGACCTGGACAAGGTGCTGGCGGAACTGCGCGCCGACCCGGCCGTACAGTACGCCGTGCCGGACGCACGCATGTATGCCATCGACGCCGGCACGCCGGCGCGCGCGCGCGCCGTCGTACAGGCTGACGCAACGCCGGCCCTGGTGCCGAACGATCCGTACTACGCGCAGTACCAGTGGCATCTGAACAGCGCCACCGGTGGCATCAATGCACCGGCTGCGTGGGATGTGGGTGCCGGCGAAGGCGTGGTGGTGGCGGTGCTGGACACCGGCATCCTGCCGCAGCACCCGGACTTTGCCAGCGGCGCGCTGCTGCCCGGCTACGATTTCATCAGTGATGCGGAAACGTCGCGTCGTGCGACCGACGAGCGCGTCCCCGGTGCCTTGGACATGGGCGACTGGGTCGAGAACGACAATGAATGCTACGACGGCTCGCTGGCCGAAGACAGCTCGTGGCACGGCACGCACGTGGCAGGCACCATCGCCGAGGCGACCAACAACGCGCTCGGCATGGCCGGCGTGGCGCACAAGGCCAGCGTGCTGCCGGTGCGCGTGCTGGGCAAGTGCGGTGGCTACCTGTCCGACATCGCCGATGCGATCACCTGGGCATCAGGCGGCACCGTCGCTGGCGTTCCGGCCAATACGACCCCGGCCGACATCATCAACATGAGCCTGGGTGGCGGCTCGGCGTGTGATCCGCTGTACCAGGATGCGATCAATGGCGCAGTATCGCGCGGCACCCTCGTGGTGGTCGCGGCCGGCAATTCGGCCTCCAATGCGGCCAACTTCCGCCCGGCCAGCTGCAGCAACGTGATCGCGGTCGGTGCGAGCCGCATCACCGGCGGCATCGCTTCCTATTCCAACTTCGGTACGGTCGTCGACCTGTCCGGACCGGGCGGCGGTGGCGGTGTCGATGGCAACCCGGGCGGCTACGTGTGGCAGGCCGGTTACAACGGCACCACCACCCCGACCTCCGGTGCCTACAGCTACATGGGCATGGCCGGCACCTCGATGGCTTCGCCGCATGTGGCCGGCGTGGCTGCCCTTGTGCAGGGCGCGCTGGCCGCTGCGGATCGCGATCCGCTGACCCCGGCAGAGATGGAGACGCTGCTCAAGCAGACCGCGCGCGCGTTCCCGGTCACCATCCCGGCCGGTACGCCGATCGGTACCGGCATCGTCGATGCAAAGGCGGCCCTGGATGAAGCATTGAAGGAGCCGTGCACTGAAAACTGTGCACCGCCTGCCACCCCGCTGACCAACAAGGTCGCCGTGGCCGGCATCGCCGGTGCCAGCGGCAGCGAGAAGCTGTACAGCTTCGTGGCGACGGCCGGCAAGCCGGTCAGCTTCGTCACCTACGGCGGCACCGGCAATGTGTCGCTGCACGTGGGCGCGGACACCGGCACCTCGACCGTGGTGTACACCGCCAAGTCGACCCGTGCAGGCAATGCCGAAACCGTGCGCATCACTGCGCCGGTGGCTGGCACCTACTACGTGAAGCTGGCCGGTGACGCGGCGTTCTCCGGTGTTTCGCTGCTCGCCACGCAGTAAGTCATCTCGTTGACCCGGACGGCCCGCCAGCTTGCTGGCGGGCCTTTTTATTTGACGCAATCGAGATTTTCCCGCGCTGAACGGCTGTGACCGATGGCGAACTGCTAAAGTCTGGACGATTGCAGGCGAGGCACTTTGTGAACGCAGTAGCCGACCAGGTCAACGTGGACACCATCGAAACGTCGCTGATCGACGCGCTGCTCCTGCGCGGACGGTTGAAGGATGCCGATCTGGTCCGCGCCCGCACCCTGCATGCCGAATCCGGTGGCAGCCTGCTGTCGCTGCTGGTCCGCCTGGGTCTGGTGTCCGAACGCGACCAGGCGCAGGTCAGTGCCGAGGTGCTCGGGGTGCCGTTGCTCGAGGCACGGCAGATGCCGGAAACACCCCCGTCTTCGCTGGTCGACGCCTTGCCGGTGACGCTGCGCTTCCTCAAACAGTTCCACGTCTGTCCGGTTTCGCTGGATGAACAGGGCCTGCTGCTGTGGCAGGCCGACGTGCATGATCCGTATCCCTGCCAGGCCATCAGCCTGGCCATGGGCGTGGACGTGCACCCGCGGGTGGGCCAGCGTTCGGAGATCGACGACCAGATCGAGCGCTGGTTCGGCCAGGGTCGCAGCGCCATGGGCGCGATCGTTGAAACCGCAGATGGCGAAGGGGCGGCGGTGGATGACATCGAACACCTGCGTGACCTCGCCTCCGAAGCACCGGTGATCCGGCTGGTAAACCTGGTCATCCAGCGTGCGGTGGAACTGCGCGCCTCGGACATCCACGTCGAACCCTTCGAAACGCGCCTGAAGGTGCGCTACCGCGTCGACGGCGTGCTGATCGACGGGGAAAGCCCGCCGTCCAACCTCACCGCTGCGGTGATCAGCCGCATCAAGATCATGGCGCGTCTGAACATCGCAGAACGTCGCCTGCCGCAGGATGGCCGCATCATGCTGCGCGTGCAGGGCAAGGAGCTGGACCTGCGCGTCAGCACCGTGCCGACCGCGCATGGCGAAAGCGTGGTGATGCGCCTGCTGGACCGCGAGACCGTGGTGTTCGACTTCCATCGCCTCGGCTTCACCGATGAATTCCTGCCGGCATTCCGCAAGGTGCTCGAGCAGCCGCACGGCATCCTGCTGGTCACCGGGCCGACCGGTTCGGGCAAGACCACCACGCTGTATACGGCGTTGAGCCAGCTCAATACCGCCGACGTCAAGATCATCACCGTCGAAGACCCGGTCGAGTACCAGATCGAAGGCATCAACCAGATCCAGGCCAAGCCGCAGATCGGGCTGGACTTCGCCAATGCGCTGCGCAGCATCGTGCGCCAGGATCCTGACATCATCATGATCGGCGAAATGCGCGACCTGGAAACCGCGCGCATCGCGATCCAGTCCGCGCTCACCGGCCACCTCGTGCTGTCCACGCTGCACACCAACAACGCGGCCGGTGGCATCACCCGCCTGCTGGACATGGGCGTGGAGGACTACCTGCTGACCTCCACCATCAACGGCATCCTGGCCCAGCGCCTGGTGCGACGGCTGGAGCCTACCCATGCCGAACGGTATCCCGCCTCGCCGGAGGAAATCGAACGCTTCGACCTGCGTCGGCTGCAGCCGGAAGGCACCATCCATCTCTACCGTCCGCGGCCATCGGCGCTGGCGCCCACCGGGTACCTGGGGCGCACCACGATCGTCGAATTCCTGGTCATGAACGATGAACTGCGGCGCGCGGTGATGCGTCGCGATGGCATGGGTGAAATCGAACGCATCGCCCGCAGTGGCGGCATGCGCACCATGTACGAAGATGGCCTGCTGAAGGCGCTGGCCGGCCAGACCACGCTGGAAGAAGTCCTGCGCACCACCGAGGAAAGCTGAGCATGCCGGTGTTCCGATACAAGGCACTGGATGCGCAGGGCGAAGTAGTGGATGGCCAGATGGAAGCGGCCAGCCAGGCCGAACTGGTGGTCCGGCTGCAGGAGCAGGGCCACCTGCCGATGGAAACCCGCCTGGCCAGCGAAGGCGGCCTGGAGGCGGGGCGCCTGCGCGGCCTGTTCAAGCAGCGTCCGTTCCAGGGCGCCGCGCTGCTGCAGTTCACCCAGCAGTTGTCCACGCTGCTCGGTGCCGGCCAACCGCTGGACCGCGCCCTGACCATCCTGCTGAGCCTGCCCGAAGACGAACGCTCGCGGCGCGTGGTCAGCGAGATCCGCGACACCGTGCGCGGCGGCGCTTCGCTGTCCAGTGCGCTGGAACGCCAGCACGGACTGTTCTCGCGCCTGTACATCAACATGGTGCGCGCAGGCGAAGCCGGTGGCAGCCTGCACGACACGCTGCAGCGGCTGGCTGATTACCTGGAACGCAGCCGCGCGCTGCAGGGCAGGGTGGTCAATGCGCTGATCTACCCGGCGATTCTGCTGGTGGTGGTCGGCGGGGCGCTGCTGTTCCTGCTCGGCTACGTGGTGCCGCAGTTCGCGCAGATGTACGAGAGCCTGGATGTCACCCTGCCGTGGTTCACCCAGCTGGTGCTGCAGCTGGGCCTGCTGGTGCGTGATGGCTGGATCTTCTTCATCGTGGTGCCGGCGCTGCTGGCCTGGCTGGGGGAACGCAAGGCGCGGCAGCCGGCGTTCCGGCTGGCGCTGGATGGCTGGCTGCTGCAGCGCAAGGGTATCGGTGGCCTGCTCGGCAAACTGGAGACCGCGCGGCTGG
>Ga0308163_10002258_pt1 | contig 18107 bp, 12 predicted proteins | sample PhyTR1_FD_201037 | JGI IMG/M metagenome (GOLD analysis project Ga0308163, IMG submission 201037) | Phyllosphere microbial communities from UC Gill Tract Community Farm, Albany, California, United States - DLSLT.R1 | ecosystem: Host-associated > Plants > Phyllosphere > Unclassified | place: USA...
TTTTTGATCTGAAGCTCGCCAATGGCGCCGTTAGCGGTGTTATCTTGGCAGACGGTCGTGAATTGTCTGCGGCCTCTGTTATTTTAACATCCGGCACATTCTTGCGCGGTCTTATTCACATCGGCATGAAGAAAATCCCGGCGGGGAGAGTCGGAGAAGCGCCTTCCACCGGATTAAGTGCGACGCTCTCCCGCCTTGGATTGAGGCTTGGCCGGCTCAAAACTGGTACCCCGGCTCGTCTTGATGGTCGGACGATCAATTGGTCGCAGCTGGAAATGCAGTCGGCGGATGAACAGCCGGTTCCGTTTTCATTTATGACAGATCGCATTGCCAATCCGCAGATCGACTGTGGCATTACCCGCACCACGCTTGATACGCATCAGATCATCCGAGACAATATCCATCTGTCGGCAATGTATTCTGGCCAGATTGAGGGTGTGGGGCCGCGCTATTGTCCTTCGATTGAAGACAAGATCATGCGGTTCGGTGATCGAGATGGGCATCAGATTTTTCTTGAGCCAGAAGGTCTGGACGATCATACAGTGTATCCAAACGGTATCTCAACCTCATTGCCTGAAGAGGTCCAGGAAGCATTTATGCGGACTTTGCCGGGTTTGGAGAATGTTGCCATTCTGCAGCATGCCTATGCCATTGAATACGACCATATTGATCCGAGAGAGCTGAAGACAAACCTTGAGTTGAAAAGCGTCGATGGTCTCTATCTCGCTGGCCAGATTAATGGGACGACTGGTTATGAAGAGGCAGCTGCTCAGGGGCTCGTTGCTGGTCTGAACGCCGCTCGCTCTGCAGCGGGTCAGCAGGCCGTGCAGTTCAGTCGCGCTAACTCCTATATTGGCGTAATGATCGATGATCTCACCAGCTTCGGCGTGACTGAGCCCTATCGTATGTTTACGTCCCGCGCCGAATTTCGGCTCTCTTTACGGGCTGATAATGCCGATATGAGGCTTACGCCTCTCGGCATAGACCTCGGCTGTGTTGGACTTGAACGGGAGGTGAAGTTTGAAGCCTATAGGCAGGAACTAGACAGCGCAATTTCTCTTCTAAATGACAGACAGATCACACCGAATGAAGCAGGGGCCGCGGGTATCGCGGTTAATCAGGACGGCCGTCGTAGGACAGGTCTAGAACTGCTTGCTTATCCGGATGTCAAACTTGCCAACCTTGCGAGCGTTTGGCCGGAGCTCACTGCACTCAATGTGAAAGTCGCAGAAGCAGTAGAGATTCATGCAACCTATGCTGTCTATATGGATCGTCAGAACGCAGATATTGCCGCAACCAAACGCGATGAAGATAGGGCTATTCCCGCTGATTTCGATTATAGCTTGCTGTCGGGCCTATCGAATGAGTTGAAACAAAAATTGAATCGGCTCCGTCCCGTAAATTTGGCTCAAGCGGCGAAATTGGAAGGGATGACCCCAGCTGCGGTCTCACTTATTATTGCTTATCTGAATAAGGGCTCCTTGCGCAATGCCGGCTGATACAATGAATGCGAGTCTATTAGAACGGCTGACCGGCTTGCGTGTTTCACGTGAAACATACGAAAAATTGGACCACTTCGTAGAACTCCTTGGCAAGTGGTCAAAGGTGATGAACCTAGTGGCTCAGTCAACACGTGAACAGGTGTGGCGCCGTCACGTCGTTGACAGTGTTCAACTGTTGAATATTGCTCCCGGTCCAAGACGGTGGATTGATCTCGGGAGCGGCGGAGGATTTCCTGGCGTTATCACAGCGATTTTGCTCACCGAATTTGACGACGGTTGGGTCGATCTAGTGGAGAGCAACAACAAGAAAGCCGGATTCCTGCGTACCGCACTGATGGAAACTGGCGCGCGAGGTAAGGTTCATTGCCTGCGGATCGAGGAAGCTACGGAGACCCTCCCCGCCAGCGAATCCATTTCGGCCCGGGCCCTTGCTGATCTCGACCTACTTTTTGACTATGCCTCCCCTTGGACGGAAAAAAACACAGATCTTAAATTTTTCTTGCATAAAGGCCGGGATTACCAATCCGAAATTAACAATGCGCGTGACCGATGGACGTTCGATCTGGTAATACATCCAAGCGCGCTTGAAGCGGACTCTGTTATTCTGGAAGTGAGTCGGCTGGCGCGATCACAATAGATTAGTCAGGTGACCTATGGCCTTCGACAAGAACCGGATCATAACCATCGCCAATCAAAAGGGCGGGGTCGGTAAGACGACTACTGCTATCAACCTCGCGACCGCTTTAGCGGCGATCGGTGAGCGGGTACTTATCGTTGACCTAGATCCGCAGGGTAATGCCAGCACCGGCCTTGGAATTGATCGCCGCGATCGAAAGCTGTCATCCTATGATTTGTTGATTGGAAGCCATAGCGTTTCCGAAACGGTTATTGAAACGGCTGTCCCCAATTTATCCATTGTTCCATCAACCCTTGATCTACTTGGGCTTGAAATGGAAATTGCCCAACGCCCGGATCGCGTCTTCCGGTTGAAGGCAGCCTTGCAGACTGAAGAAGGCCTGGCTTATTCCTACGTGCTGGTGGATTGCCCGCCGTCTTTCAACCTTCTCACCATGAATGCAATGGCCGCCGCTCACTCTGTGCTAGTGCCTTTGCAGTGCGAATTTTTCGCATTGGAGGGCTTAAGCCAGTTGCTTGAGACGATTGGCCAAGTTCGCCGGAGCGTCAATCCGAATTTGGACATTCAGGGCATCGTCCTGACGATGTTCGACTCGCGCAACAATCTTGCCCAGCAAGTCGTGACCGACGTTCGTACCCATTTAGGCGAGAAGGTTTATCATACGCTGATCCCGCGTAATGTTCGCGTGTCCGAAGCACCTTCCTATGGCAAACCGGCGATCCTTTACGATCTTAAATGTGCGGGTAGCCAGGCCTATCTTCAGCTTGCCTCTGAAGTTATCCAGCGGGAACGGCAGCGACGGGCGGCTTGATGGCTGTTTTTTTCATGAGGCACTGGACCTCAAAGAGGCATCACCTGTCTCGGCGTTGATCCAGAGGCCGCGGCGGTCGGCCTGCCGCAGGAATGTAAGCTGAGAATTCAGGATATCCGTCCTTTGCTGCGGATGAATGACGAGGCGCTCATCAGTTCAAACTCTTGATGCGCTAGGATGGAACGAAGGGGTTCGCGATGAACGATGATATTTCGAAGCGGCGCTTGGGTCGCGGCCTAGCTGCCCTAATCGGCGAAATGGATCAGCCGGTCCCAGTCGAGTCAGGTCGCACCCTGGTTTCCGCCGATCGGATGGTCCCGATTGAATTCGTATCGCGTAATCCCCGTAACCCTCGTCGTTACTTTGACGAAACGGTTTTGCAAGAATTGGCCGGCTCGATACGCCAACACGGTATTGTTCAACCAGTGGTCGTTCGCACTGTCGGTACTGAGCGTTACGAGATTATTGCCGGGGAGCGGCGCTGGCGGGCGGCTCAACTGGCTGGCCTCGTTGAAATCCCGGTCATTGTCCGCGATGTCGATGATCGTACTGCTCTAGAATTGGCGATCGTCGAGAACGTCCAGCGCGCCGATCTCAATCCGTTAGAAGAGGCGATGGGCTATGAGCAACTGATCGCCGATCATGGTTATACCCAGAATGATCTCGGAGAAATTATCGGTAAGAGCCGCAGCCATGTGGCCAACAGCCTGAGGCTGTTAAAACTGCCGGATCCGGTGAGGGACATGCTTGCCGATGGTTCTCTGTCGGCGGGCCATGCTCGCGCCCTTGTTTCGACCTCTGATCCCGTGACTCTGGCCCGACAGATCGTGACCAAGGGTATGTCGGTTCGCGACGCTGAACGGCTGGCGCAGAACGATATCAAGGGCCAAGGACAACCAAAGCCAGCCGTCGCGCCTTCCAAAGATTCGGATACGATTGCGCTCGAAAGAAGCCTGACGGATCGGCTAGGGCTTGATGTTGCGATTACTCACAAGGGTGGCGGCGGACAGTTGCGCATCAATTACAAGACGCTGGAACAGCTTGAAGAAATTTGCCGGCTACTTGAAGCGCGATAAGCCGCGGATTTTCCTTTTGCAAAGGATCCACCGAAGTAGGCTATTGGCTTGATTGAGATGTGAAGGCCACCGAGGATCTATCCACGGTGGCCTTTTGAGTCGCACTAGTTCAAACCATAATGATTTGAGGCTACCTGAAGCCTCGCCGCTGAGGGGATTAGCGCCCACGCCGCGCAGCCTGCAGCGTGACAGCCAGGAGGGTCTGTAATGACATGCTCTCTTCCATGGCGGGCTGACGTCGGCTCGCGAGGATCGCAGTCTGGAGACGGCGAGTTTCCATGGCTATGGCGTCGGACGACCAGTTCCGCAGTGACTTTTCAAACAGTGGTTTTCGTTTGAAATGGATCTGCCGGCCGAGCGTTTGCATCACTTGGCCCGGCTGTTGACGCTTCTCGTCCATTTCGCTGCGCATCAGGTCCAGCAATTGAAACTGTCGTAGGCAGCCCTGGAGCACGAGGAACATGGGCGTTTTCGAGGTCGAAATCTTCTGAACGGCGTGCAAGAGAGCATCGGCATTGCCGGACAGCACAGCATCGACAGCTTCATCGGTCGAAATTGCGCTGGCATCACCGATGATTTGCTCGACATGAGTCTCGTCCACGAGATCGTCGTTTAGGCAATAGAGCAGGAGCTTGGCAATCTCGTTACGGGATGCGCGGCGGTCGCCACCAAGGCTTTCGCTGAGAAGGGCACGGGCGGCCGGTGTCAAACGCTTGCCGGCCGCACCAAACTCTGCGTCGATCAGCGCATTGATCGCCCTCGCATCATCCTGGTAGCAGGGGATAACCGCCATATTGCGGGCCGGTTCGGCTATCTTGCGCGTTGCCGAGCCTTTTTTCAGGTCGCCTGCTTCCATAATGAGAAAGCTGTCCTCAGGCGGATCCTTGGCGAGAACCTGCAATCCGTCGATAAGAGCCTTCTCGTTGGCCACCCCTCGCAGCCAAACCAGGCGTTGGCCGCCAAACAAGCCCAGAGAATTCATCTCATCAAGCAATCGCTCCGGATCGCCCTGAAGGTCACTGCTATCTAGCCGTATTACCGAGAAAGGATCATCAAGGGCAACACCGGAAGACTTCGCAATCGCCGCCGCCCGCTCGGCAACAAGGCCGACGTCCGGCCCATAAACTAGGAATACCTTGTAGTGGCGGGCCGATTTCTGCAGAAAGCCGTCGAACTCGTGAGATTTGACTTCAACCATGGGTGTGATGTCCGATCCGCACCGGGGTGAGGTGCTTTCGCCGCATGTCATTTGGCCCAGCGCCAGTTTTGCTGGTCAGAATGCCATTGCCGTTCGTCATTTTACACGGCAATGGCCTCGCCTCGGCCGTTCATGGCAAAGGCTAGCGGGCCAGAATGCTGGCCAGGTCGGCAGAAATCAGCTCGGCGAGTTCGCGAGCTCCCCGATTTTCCGCATCGCGCACAGCGCGCAATTTGGCAAATTCCTGAGTGGGGAAGTCCACCAAGGCAACGGCCTGACGATGGGCAATGCGCATGACTGAACCGTCGCTTGCCTTCTTCAGCGTATAGTCTGCGCTGACGGTCACACGGCCGGCCGTGGCGCGGTCGGTGCTGTTGTTGATCAACACATCCGTGGACTCGCTGTGAACCACCAGGTTGACGATGTAGTCCGGATGCGCTGGCTCACCCTGACCGCCAGCTGCAAGGAATATCAACTGGTTTCGGACCTCTTGACCGACGCGGTCGGTTGCCGGCGAAAAAGCGATGGAGGCCATCAGCTTGCGGGTGCCTGACGCTTCGCCATACAAGGGCTTCACCTGGCAACCCGCCAGGGTTCCCAGAAGACCAATGGACACGGCGAGAACGGCGCGACGAGACAAATTTACACGTGAATCAGACGACAATGTTCACAATCCTCTGCGGAACCACAATGATCTTTTTGGGGGCCTGCCCCTGAAGAGCGGCTTTGACGGCATCCAGATCGAGCACCGCTTGGCTTACGGCATTCTGATCCGCATCGCGAGCGATTGTCAATTCAGCCTTCTTCTTGCCGTTGATCTGTACCGGCATAACCACTTCGTTTTCGGCAACCAGATCGGGTTCAAAAACCGGCCAGGCGGCTTCTGCGACCATCGTAGAATGACCAAGTACGGCCCAGCATTCCTCGGCCAGATGCGGCATCATCGGGGCGATGATCTGGATCAGAATCTCCGTGGCATTGCGCACGGCTGATGTGAATGCCGCGTCAGCCTTGCCCGCGGCGACCTGCGTCAATGGGGCTGCCAAGGCATTGAGGAATTCGTAGATCCGGGCGACGGCCTTGTTGAAGGCCAGCTTGTCCAGATCTGAACCCACCGCCTGCAGGGTCTTGTGGGCGACCTGTGACACAGCCCTCCCCTCGCCCTCTTTGGCCGGCGTCGACGCGGAGGTTTTCAGGACATCGGCGGCTTCCGATACGAGCCGCCACAGGCGCTGCACGAAGCGGTGCGAGCCCTCGATACCGGCTTCTGACCAGATCACATCGCGATCGGGTGGCGAATCCGAGAGGACGAAGAAGCGGGCCGTATCGGCGCCATAGGAGCCGAGAATGTCGTCGGGATCGATGACGTTCTTCCTCGACTTCGACATTTTCTCGGTCGAGCCGATGGTGACTTCCTCACCGGAGGACAACAGGAAGGCGCGACGCTTGCCGTCGACGTCCTCAATCCTGATATCTGCGGGCGCCACCCACTTACCATTGGCACCGCTGCCTATCTGATAGGTTTCGTGCACGACCATGCCCTGGGTGAACAGGCCCTTGAAGGGTTCGCTCACATCGACATGGCCGGTTTCGCGCATCGCGCGGGTAAAGAAGCGGGAATAGAGCAGATGCAGGATCGCGTGCTCGATACCGCCGATATACTGGTCGACTGGCAGCCAGTGATTGGCAACGACCGGATCGGTCGGATTGTCCTCCCAGGGCGCCGTGAAGCGGGTGTAGTACCAGCTCGAATCGACGAAGGTATCCATGGTGTCGGTTTCACGACGCGCCGGCTTGCTGCAGCAAGGGCAGGCGACGTTGCGCCAGGTCGGGTGACGATCCAGCGGATTGCCTGGAACGTCGAAGGTGACGTCATCAGGCAGTTTGACAGGGAGATCCTGTTTCGGAACCGGAACCACTCCGCAGTCTTCGCAATGAATGACCGGGATCGGGCAGCCCCAATAGCGCTGACGCGAGACGCCCCAATCGCGCAGGCGGAAATTGACCTTACGTTCGGCAACCGGCTCATTGCCCAGTTTTGCTGCCGTCAATTTTTCGGCTACGGCTGTGAAGGCTTCCTGCGTGTTCATGCCATCCAGGAAGCGGGAATTGATCATCACGCCGTCGCCGTCATAGGCGGTGTCACCAATTTCGAAGCTGGCTGCATCGCCGTCCTTAGGCATGACCACAGGCACGACCGGCAAGCCGTATTTGCGGGCGAAATCCAGGTCGCGCTGGTCGCCGGACGGGCAGGCGAAGATTGCACCCGTACCATAATCCATCAGCACGAAATTGGCGATGTAGACGGGCAGCTCCCAGGAGGGGTCGAGCGGATGCTTGACCTTGACGCCGGTGTCGATGCCCTTCTTCTCAGCCGTTTCCAGTGCCGCAAGCGAGGTCCCTGCCCTGCGGCAGTCGTCGCAGAAGCTGGCAATTTCCTGAGAGTTCTCGGACAGCGCCTTCGCCAGCGGATGATCGGCGGCGATTGCCAGGAAGCTGGCACCAAACAGCGTATCAGGCCGGGTAGTGTAGACCTGCACGTCGGTGAAGCCTGCGGGGCCGCTGCCGGCAGCGATTTCCCACCGAACGGCCAGGCCTTCAGAGCGGCCGATCCAGTTCTTCTGCATCAGGCGGACTTTTTCCGGCCAATTGTCGAGCGTGTCGAGCGCGTCCAGCAGATCCTGAGCGAAGTCGGTGATCTTAAAGAACCACTGGGTCAGTTCGCGCTGCTCGACCAAGGCGCCGGAACGCCAGCCGCGACCGTCGATCACCTGCTCGTTGGCAAGAACCGTCTGGTCGACCGGGTCCCAGTTGACCTTGGATTGCTTGCGATAGACCAGGCCCTTTTCCATCATGTCGATGAACAGCGCCTGCTGACGGTGGTAATATTCGACATCGCAGGTGGCGAATTCGCGTGACCAGTCCAGCGACAGGCCCATGGATTTCAGCTGGCTGCGCATGGCTGCAATGTTCTGGTAGGTCCAGTCCTTCGGATGGACATTGTTCTGCATCGCTGCGTTTTCAGCGGGCATGCCGAAGGCGTCCCAGCCCATCGGATGCAGCACGTTATAGCCGCGGGCGCGCTTGTAGCGCGCGACGACGTCGCCCATCGCGTAATTGCGCACATGGCCGATATGGATGCGCCCCGACGGGTAGGGGAACATCTCGAGCACATAATATTTCTCGCGGGCGTCATTGTTATCGGTCTCGAAGATCTTCGCCTCAGACCACTTTTCCTGCCAACGAGGTTCCGCGTCGCGCGGATTGTAACGTTCGGTGCTCATGATATGCCACGTCCGGATTGCTTGAAAATTTGGCTGGACCTTCACCATGAAACAGCCCAAGCGTCAAGGTTTTGCGGCGCAATCGGGCTTCTTCTGGCACATTCGGCGCGTTACAACGCCGCGCGTTTTATAAAACGCGCAGAGGACGCTGTACCATCTTCAATCTGCTGCATAATTTTCTCCTTAAATCGACGATTTAAGGAATTATGCAATACCACTGGCGAGGCTCTTGCCTTTCGCCGTCAGGCCCGCGAAAACAGGGCGCATTTCAAAAGACGGATCGCAGACCATGACCCCTACCATGACGATTGAAGAGAGACTGGACGAGGTAAAGGGGCGGATTGCCGCTGCAGCACGGGAGGGCGGCCGTGAGCCAGCGACGGTCGAACTGGTTGCTGTGTCTAAAACCTTCGATGCAGATGCGATCCGTCCGGTGATTGCCCATGGCCAGCGGGTCTTCGGCGAAAACCGCGTGCAGGAAGCGCAGGGAAAGTGGCCACAGTTGAAGGCGGAGACGTCAGGGATCGAACTGCATCTCATCGGTCCGCTTCAGTCCAACAAGGCTGCCGAAGCAGTAGAACTGTTTGACGTGATCGAAACGGTGGACCGCGAGAAAATCGCCCGGGTTCTGGCCGAAGAGATGCGCAAGCAGGATCGGCATCCCGCGCTTTACGTTCAGGTCAACACCGGGCTGGAGCCGCAGAAGGCTGGCGTCGCGCCGCAGGAGACGGTCGCTTTTGTCGAGCTTTGCCGCTCTCAACTCGGTCTCTCAATCCTGGGCCTGATGTGCATCCCGCCGGCTGACGAAAATCCGGGGCCGCATTTTGCTCTCTTGGCCAAGCTTGCCGGGCAATGCGGGATCGAGCGGCTGTCGATGGGCATGTCCGGCGATTACGAGACCGCGATCGCTTTCGGCGCCACGAGTGTGCGCGTCGGATCGGCGATTTTTGGACACCGTTGATCGCTTGATACGAAAAACCCCGGAAGGGTAAGACCATTCCGGGGTGCGATCATGTCGGCGCTACAGCATCGGACCGAAAAGTGGGAACCGGTTTTCGGAAATATCCGATGCGTAAACAAAAACTTAGAGCATCGAACCGATGCTCTAGATAGAACGATCAGTATTGATCGTCTTCTTCTTCCGGGGTGGTCGACTTCAGCGACTGCAGCTTCTTGAACACGGCATTGGCGTCGATTTCCTTTTCCTCGTCCTGGGCGTAGAAATCGAGATGTTCGGTCTGCGAGGCTGCTTGCAGGGTGGCGCCAAGTTCGGCGGCCGTCGGCAGCTGGCGGCCCTTTGAGGCCTTTTCCACTTCCATGTCCAGATCGATCTGGCTGCAGAGGCCGAGTGTTACCGGGTCCATCGGCGTCAGGTTGGCCGAATTCCAGTGGCTGCGGTCGCGGATCTGCTCGATCGTGCTCTTTGTCGTGCCGACGAGGCGCGAAATCTGCGCGTCCTTCAGTTCCGGATGGTTGCGCACCAGCCATAGAATGGCATTCGGGCGATCCTGGCGCTTGGAAACCGGTGTGTAACGCGGGCCACGACGCTTGGAATCGGGTACGCGAACCTTGGGCTCGGAAATTTTCAGCTTGTAGGCTACGTCTTTTTCGCCGCGTCCGATTTCGTCGCGCGACAGCTGGCCGGTGGCGATGGGATCGAGACCCTTGATGCCCTGGGCGGCTTCACCGTCGGCAATGGCTTTTACCTCCAGCGGGTGCAGCTTGCAGAACTGGGCAATCTGTTCGAACGACAGCGCCGTATTGTCTACAAGCCATACGGCCGTGGCCTTTGGCATAAGCAGTGTCTGGGCCATGCAATTACAATCCTTCTTTGGGTACGCGCCGTGGGGCGCGAGCCGTGGATACAACCAGAATTTCCGGGAAATCACCTGTCGTATACGCCCATTGTCGCAGAAATGCAATTCTTTGAGAGACAAATGACCTTTGTCTAATTGCCGCCGCTTGATGAGCTGATAAGAATTGACACCATGACTGGCACATCATGAGGCGGCACTCAAACCTCGCTTCGTGACGGGTCAAAAAAAGAGAGTTGAGGAGCTCTCCGCAGCCTGACATGGTTGCGTGACATCAGGAGGATTTCATGTCTGCCAAGTCTTATCCCATTTTGAAGACCGCCAAGGCCCAGGCGATGATCGATGAAGACAAGTACTTGAAATGGTACGAAGAAAGCATTGAAGAACCCGAGAAGTTCTGGTCCAAGCACGGCAAGAGAATCGATTGGTTCAAGCCCTATACCAAGGCGAAGAACACCTCGTTCAAGGGCAAGGTCGGGATCAAATGGTTTGAAGACGGGCTGACCAACGTCTCCTACAATTGCATCGACCGGCACTTGAAAACCCATGGCGAGCGCACGGCAATCATCTGGGAAGGCGACAATCCCTATATCGACAAGCGGATCACCTATAACCAGCTGTATGACAATGTTTGCCGGCTCGCCAATGTCTTGAAGGCCCATGGCGTCAAGAAGGGTGACCGCGTCACCATCTATATGCCGATGGTGCCCGAGGCCGCCTATGCCATGCTTGCCTGCGCACGTATTGGCGCCGTTCATTCGGTCGTGTTCGGTGGCTTCTCGCCGGAAGCGCTGGCCGGACGCATCGTCGATTGTGAATCGACCTTCGTGATTACCTGCGACGAGGGCGTGCGCGGCGGCAAGCCGGTACCGCTCAAGGAAAACACCGACGTCGCCATCGACATCGCCGCCAAGCAATATGTCATCGTCAACAAGGTGCTGGTCGTGCGCCGCACCGGCGGCAAGGTGGGCTGGGCTCCCGGCCGCGACCTCTGGTATCACCAGGAAACGGCGAAGGTTAAGCCGGATTGCCCGCCGGTGAAGATGAAGGCGGAAGACCCGCTGTTCATCCTCTACACTTCAGGCTCGACGGGCAAACCGAAGGGCGTGCTGCACACGACCGGTGGCTATCTCGTCTACGCATCGATGACCCACGAGTATGTGTTTGACTACAAGGATGGCGAGACCTTCTGGTGCAGCGCCGATGTCGGCTGGGTCACTGGCCATTCTTACATCGTCTACGGGCCGCTCGCCAATTGCGCGACGACGCTGATGTTCGAAGGCGTGCCGAACTTTCCCGACCAGGGCCGGTTCTGGGAAATTGTCGACAAGCACAAGGTCAATATCTTTTATACGGCGCCGACGGCCATCCGGTCGCTGATGGGGGCTGGCGACGAGTTCGTCAAGCGCTCGTCGCGCGCCAGCCTGCGGCTGCTCGGCTCTGTGGGCGAGCCGATCAATCCAGAAGCCTGGGAATGGTATTATAACGTGGTTGGCGAACACCGCTGCCCGATCGTCGATACCTGGTGGCAGACGGAAACCGGCGGCATCCTGATTAGCCCCCTGCCCGGTGCCACTGTGCTGAAGCCGGGTTCTGCCACCCGCCCGTTCTTCGGCGTCAAGCCGGAACTGGTCGATAACGAAGGCAACGTGATCGAAGGACCCGGCGACGGCAATCTCTGCATCACAGACAGCTGGCCGGGCCAGGCGCGCACGATCTATGGCGATCATAGCCGCTTCGTGCAGACCTATTTCTCGACCTATAAGGGCAAATATTTCACCGGCGACGGCTGCCGGCGGGATGAGGACGGCTATTACTGGATCACCGGCCGTGTCGACGATGTCCTGAACGTTTCTGGCCATCGCCTCGGTACTGCGGAAGTGGAATCGGCGCTGGTCTCGCATCATCTCGTTTCGGAAGCCGCCGTCGTCGGCTATCCACATGGCATCAAGGGTCAGGGCATCTATTGTTACGTGACGCTGATGGCTGGTCATGAGGGCAATGAGGAATTGCGTCAGACGCTGGTCAAGCATGTGCGCTCCGAAATTGGGCCGATCGCAGCGCCTGACAAGATCCAGTTTGCGCCGGGCCTGCCCAAGACGCGTTCCGGCAAGATCATGCGCCGCATCCTGCGCAAGATTGCCGAGGACGATTTCGGGGCACTGGGCGACACTTCGACGCTCGCCGATCCCGGTGTGGTCGATGATCTCATAGCCAACCGTCAGAACAAGGCAACAGCCTGATAGTAAGATGGGCGGAAGGTGATCTTCCGCCCATTCCTGCTGAAAGAACGAGATTTAGCACGATTTTGAATGCCACTCGTAAAGTGGTTGCAAACAGACTATATGGGGCTTTGCTGCGGCACGCTGAACCTGCCCTCGATTGAGGCGCAGCTTGTAGGGTTTGCAGTCCATCGAAGCGTTATGACAGGTCGCGCGTTGTCAGTCCTGCGCGGCACTGTCCTAGGAGTTCCCCATGGCCCGGATCGACCAATCCGAAGACTGGTGCGAGAAGCATGCGCCGACGATCAGCACTTTCGAGTCGCTGGCAATCGAAGCCTTCGGCAATTTACCCAAGGAATTCCGAGACCTTACCGGCAATCTTGTCATCGAAATTGCCGATTTTCCGACCGATGACGTGTTCGAAGACATGGCGCTTGAGACGCCTTTCGATCTGCTTGGGCTATTTGAGGGCCGTGGCATTTCGGAGCGGTTCAGCATGGACACCGGCGACGTGCCGAACAAGATCACGCTCTATCGCCGTCCGATCCTGGATTACTGGGCCGAAAACGAAGAGACGCTCGGCGATATCGTCACGCATGTGCTGATCCATGAGATCGGTCACCATTTCGGTCTGTCCGACGACGATATGGAGCGGATTGAGGAAAGCGTCGACGACGTGATCGTTGACCGGTCTTGACGGAATTCTGTTTCGATTTTGCCGTGAATAGAACCGGTAAAGATTATCCATATGGCACGCCCGAACATCGTTCGGGCGTGCCATATGCTTTTCAGGCTTCGAAGCCGATCAGCAGATCCTTTGCATCGATCTGATCACCGGCCTTTACAAGCACTTCGGCAATCTTGCCGTCGCGTTCGGCGTGAAGGGCCGTTTCCATTTTCATGGCCTCGATCGACAACAACACATCGCCGGCGTTGACCGTCTGGCCGGCCGAGACGAAGACGCGCGAAATGACGCCCGGCATCGGTGCGCCGACCTGCACGGCATTGCCAGCTTCCGCCTTACGGCGGGCAACGCTTGCGGCTGCGCGGCTTCGGTCAGGAATCTTGATGCGGCGCGGCTGGCCGTTCAGTTCAAAGAAGACGGTGACCATGCCTTGCGGATCAGGAGCACTGGCGGCCTGATTGACGATGACAAGCGTCTTGCCCTTTTCGATTTCGGCAAACAGTTCCTCGCCGTCGCCCATGCCATAGAAATAAGAATGGGTCGGCAGGACCGAAACCGGTCCATAGGTCTCCGAGGCCAGCGCGAAATCGGTGAAGACCTTCGGATACATCAGATAGGACGCGAATTCGAAGTCGTCGATCGGACGCTCCAGCTTGGTCTCGATGGTTTTGCGCTCGGCCTCGAGGTCGGCTTCCTTCAGCAGCGAGCCGGGACGGACCGTGTAGGGCTTGTCGCCCTTGAGCGCCTTTTTCTGCAGAGCTTCCGGCCAGCCGCCTGGCGGTTGGCCCAGATCGCCCTTCAGCATCGACACGACGGAATCGGGGAAAGCGATATCCTTATCCGGATTCTGCACATCGGCGACGTCGAGATCCTGAGCGACCATCATCAGCGCCATGTCGCCCACCACTTTGGAGGATGGAGTGACCTTCACGATGTCGCCAAACATGCGGTTCACGTCGGCATAGGTCTGCGCCACTTCGTGCCAACGGGTTTCCAGCCCGAGCGAGCGTGCCTGTTCCTTGAGGTTGGTAAACTGGCCGCCGGGCATTTCGTGCAGGTACACTTCCGAGGCCGGACCCTTGAGATCGCTTTCGAAGGCAGCATACTGGGCGCGCACGGCTTCCCAATAGAAGGAAATCCGGCGGATCCATTCCGGGTCGAGGCCGGGATCGCGGTCGGTGCCCGACAGCGCCTCGACGATGGAGCCCAGGCAGGGCTGCGAGGTGTTGCCGGAGAAGGCATCCATGGCGGCATCGACGGCATCGACGCCAGCATCGATAGCGGCCAGCACTGTTGCGGCGGAAATTCCTGACGTGTCATGGGTATGGAAATGGATCGGCAGGCTGGTCGCCTCGCGCAGCGCCTTGAACAGTACCTTCGCTGCTGCCGGCTTCAACAGGCCGGCCATATCCTTGACGGCAATGATATGAGCGCCGGCTTTTTCCAATTCAGCGGCAAGCGCCGTGTAATATTTCAGGTCGTACTTCGGGCGGGCGCTGTTCAGGAGGTCGCCCGTGTAGCAGATCGCTGCTTCGCAGAGCTTGTTCTCTTCCTGCACGGCATCCATGGAGACGCGCATGTTGTCGACCCAGTTCAGGCAGTCGAACACCCGGAACAGATCGATGCCGCCCTTTGCTGCCTGCCGGACGAAGTATTTGACGACATTGTCGGGATAGTTGGTGTAACCGACCCCGTTTGCGCCGCGCAGCAGCATTTGCAGCAGCAGGTTAGGCGCGCCCTCGCGGATCAGCGCCAGCCGCTCCCACGGGTCTTCGGTGAGAAAGCGCATGGACACGTCAAAGGTGGCGCCACCCCAGCATTCCAACGACAGAAGATTAGGCAATGCCCGGGCATAGACGCCGGCAACGCGGGCAATGTCATGCGTGCGCATGCGGGTGGCGAGCAGCGACTGGTGACCGTCGCGCATGGTCGTATCCGTCAGCAGCACGCGCTTTTCGTTGCGCATCCACTCGGCAAAGCCTCTGGGGCCGAGCGCGTCGAGCTTCTGCTTGGTACCTTCGGCAATGTCAGCCTCGATATAGGGGATGACGGGCTTAGCGGCCTTATCTGACGGCTTGGGGCGCCCCTTGGTCTCCGGGTGACCGTTGACGGTCACGTCGGCGAGGTAGGTCAACAGCTTAGTGGCGCGGTCCTGGCGCTTGACTTGGGCAAACAGTTCCGGCGTCGAGTCGATAAAGCGCGTCGTATAGGTATTGTTGCGAAACTTCTCGTGCCCGATGATCGCTTCCAGGAAGGTCAAGTTGGTCGCTACGCCACGGATGCGGAATTCCCGAAGCGCGCGGTCCATCCGGCTAATGGCTTCCTGCGGGCTTGCGCCGGCAGCGGTCACCTTGACCAGCAACGGATCGTAGTAGCGGGTGATGATCGCGCCGGTATAGGCGGTGCCGCCATCCAGGCGAATGCCGAAGCCGGCGGCCGAACGATAGGCGGTGATGCGGCCGTAGTCGGGAATGAAATTGTGCTCGGGATCCTCGGTGGTGACGCGGCATTGAAGCGCATGGCCGTTGAGGCGAATATTGTCTTGCGCTGGGACACCCGATTCCGGCGTGCCGATGGCAAAGCCCTCGAGAATATGGATCTGCGCCTTGACGATATCGATACCGGTGACGACTTCTGTCACGGTATGCTCGACCTGAATGCGCGGATTGACCTCGATGAAATAGAACTTCCCGGTATCGGCATCCATCAGATATTCGACGGTGCCGGCGCCGATATAGCCGGTCGCCCGGGCGATCTTCAGCGAATACTGCGCAAGTTCCTGGCGCTGTGCTTCTGAGAGATAGGGAGCCGGCGCCCGTTCTACGACTTTCTGGTTGCGGCGCTGCACCGAGCAGTCGCGCTCGAAGAGATGCACGACATTGCCGTGCGTGTCGCCGAGGATCTGACTTTCGACGTGGCGGGCGTTTTCGACCAGCTTTTCCAGATAAACTTCGTCCTTGCCGAAGGCAGCCTTGGCCTCGCGCTTGGCTTCAGTGACTTCCCGGGCCAGATCCGCTTCGGAGCGAATGACGCGCATGCCGCGTCCGCCGCCGCCCCACGAGGCCTTCAGCATCAGCGGGTAGCCGATCTCCTTTGCCATCCGCGCAATTTCGTCCGTGTCATCAGGCAATGGCTCGGTTGCCGGCACGACGGGAACGTCCACCTCAACGGCAAGATTGCGAGCGGAGACCTTGTTGCCGAGCTGCCGCATTGTGCGCGAGGTCGGGCCAATGAAAATCAGTCCTGCATCGTTACAGGCGTCGACAAATTCTGGACTTTCAGAAAGCAAACCGTAGCCGGGATGGATGGCATCGGCGCCGGAGAGCTTGGCGACGCGAATGATTTCCTCAATTGATAGATAGCTTTCGATCGGCCCCAGGTCACGCTTCAGATGCGGTCCGCGCCCGACCTGATAGCTTTCATCCGCCTTGAAGCGGTGTAAGGAAAGTTTGTCTTCTTCAGCCCAGATGGCGACCGTCTTGATGCCCAGTTCATTCGCAGCCCGAAACACTCGGATCGCTATTTCTGAGCGATTGGCAACTAAGATTTTTGAAATCGACAAAATGGGCCTCCTCATCATCGCGCACGTATTGTGCGACTGCGAAGAGAATGCATAGCCCTTTGTAAGGGATCGTGCAATTTAGGCAGCACGACCGCATGATGAAATTTTCAGCTAATCAATCCGAGCCGATAGGCCATTGCAACCATATGCTGCCGGTTCTTGGCGTTCAGCTTATCCTGCAACTCGTTGACGTACCAATCGACCGTATGATTCGAAATTTCCAGCAGTTTGCTCATCTCGTTTGAGGTCATCCCTTCTGCCAGATAGGTGAGGATCTCCAACTCGCGACGGGTGAGCCGTACGTCCACCTTCTGCACCGTCGATAGCTGATCGGCCTCACCGCTGATTTCCGCCAGTCGCCAGAAAGCGCACTTCGCCACAGAGTCAAACAGCACAATTTCCAGCTGGGTCAGTTCCACTGGTCGACCGCATACGGTCATGTAGCCCAACAATCCGCCGCGACCATGCACCGGGAAAATATAGCCGTCCTCCAGGCCAAACCGCTGTGCATCCATCATCATCCGCTGCATACGCTTGAAATGCGGATCATCGCCAAAGACCGTCAGCGTCTCACTCCAGCGATAAGGGCGGTGGGCATGAGCAAGATAACGGATCGAGGGGTCAATCAGCGCAAATTTCTTTGTAGCGTAAATCTGAGGCCATTTTTCCGGCCAACGCCCCGCCAAGGCGAGCGAAAGAGGGTTCTGGTCAGGCTTTGGGCTGCGGAGGAGGCCGTAACAATCAAATTTATAGACTTCCAGAACTTTTTCCAATTCGAAGACGAGTTCTTCGCGACTGCGGCACCCTTGCGATACAGCCAAAAACTGTATGAGATGATTGACACTCACACGCACCCCCTAGGTCCAGCGCAGCTGAACATTAACATTACCTAATTCTTATCAAACACTATGTCTTAAAATACACGTTAAGCTTATGTGTTCGTTAATTCAGCTACCTGAAATTTCACCCATAGCAAGCATGGGTGAAAATAGAATTGCAAAAGTCGACTTTGCACAACAAGAACCGGTCTGTATAGGCAGCGTTCAGGTTCGCCTCCTTAAAATATCGTGAGTCGTTGCCGAAAACGGCCCATTCAAAAGCCGATCTGGAGAAACTGACGCCATGTCCCTGTTACAAATTTACTGGCGAGCCCTGCAGTATCTTGGAGCCTACCGGATGAAGGTAGGGATCGTAGTGATGGCCAACGTCACCCTGGCCGTCATCACCATCGCCGAGCCGGTTTTGTTTGGCTGGATCATCGATGCCATCTCGAGCGGCAAGCCCGTCAAGAATATTCTATTGCTCTGGGGCGGGTT
>Ga0308163_10002260_pt1 | contig 18104 bp, 14 predicted proteins | sample PhyTR1_FD_201037 | JGI IMG/M metagenome (GOLD analysis project Ga0308163, IMG submission 201037) | Phyllosphere microbial communities from UC Gill Tract Community Farm, Albany, California, United States - DLSLT.R1 | ecosystem: Host-associated > Plants > Phyllosphere > Unclassified | place: USA...
GACCCGGAAGGGTCCGACCCCTGTCACGGTTCGGGGTCGGTATCCAGTTCAGGCCCCAGCAGCAACTGCGCCGCCTCGCTCGGCAGCGCCTCCACCGTCTTGAGCTTGCGCGCCATCTGCCGGCTGCGGGTTTCGGCCGATTCGATGTTCTTGGCGGCGCGCTCCAGGGTCAGCTTGGTCGCGGCCAGCACGTCGCCGAACTTGGCGAACTCCGTCTTCACGGCGCCCAGCACCTGCCACACTTCCGACGAGCGCTTCTCCAGCGCCAAGGTGCGGAAGCCCATCTGCAGGCTGTTGAGCAGCGCCGACAAGGTCGACGGCCCGGCAATGCTGATGCGGTGCACCCGCTGCAGTTCGTCGGCCAGGCCGGGACGCCGCATCACCTCCGCGTACAGGCCCTCGGTCGGCAAAAACAGGATGGCGAAATCGGTGGTGTGCGGCGGCGACACGTATTTTTCCGAAATCGTTTTGGCCTCGCCGCGCACCGCCCGTTCCAGCTCGCGCCCGGCCAGCGCCACGCCCTCGGCGTCGGCGCGGTCGGCGGCGTCGAGCAGGCGTTCGTATTGCTCCTTGGGGAACTTGGCGTCGATCGGCATCCACACCGGCGCCCCGCCCTCCACCTGGCCGGGCAGCTTGAGCGCGAATTCGACGCGCGCGCCGCTGCCGGCGATGGTCTCGACATTCTTCGCGTACTGCTCCGGCGTGAGCACCTGCTCGAGCAGCATCTCCAGCTGCACCTCGCCCCAGGTGCCGCGCGTTTTGACGTTGGTCAGCACCCGCTTCAAATCGCCGACGCCCAGCGCCAGCTGCTGCATCTCGCCCAAGCCCTGATGGACGCGCTCAAGCCGTTCGGACACCTGCTGGAACGAGGCGGTCAGCCGCGTCTCCAGGGTCGCGTGCAGCTTCTCGTCGACGGTCTTGCGCATCTCTTCAAGCCGGGCGCCGTTGTCCGCCTGCAGATCCTTGATCTTGGCCTCCAGCGTCGCGCGCACCTCCTGCATGCGCGCAGCGTTCGAGTCGGTCAGCCGGGCCAGCGCCTGGTTCATGCTGTCGGCGAACTGCTTCAGGCCCCGGCTCTGCTCTTCGCGCCCGACCAGCCCTTGCGCCTGCAACTGGCGGCGCATGTCCTCGAACTGCTGCACGCTGGCCGCGTGCGTGGTTTGGGCGGTGGTTTGCAGCTGCATGCGCACTTCGCGCTCGACCCGCTCGATGCGCTCGGCCAGGCCGCCATCGGCGGGGGAGCCACCGGCGCGCCCGCGCAGCAGCGCCAACACCTGCAGCACCAGCACCAGCGCCAGTGCCGCCAGCAGGACAAAAAATTCGGTGTGGGTCATCACGTCAGTCATCACGTCAATCCGGCTTGTTGCGCATCCAGTCGGCGGTCTGATAGAACGACTCCATCAACCGCACCCTGAGCGCCTCGTCGATACCGACATCCTCCATCGCCCACGCCATCGCGCGCAGCCACTGGTCGCGCTCCCGGGTGCCGATGGCGAACGGCATATGCCGCATGCGCAGGCGCGGATGGCCGTGCGCTTCGATGTACAGGTCCGGCCCGCCCATCCAGCCACTCAGGAACATGAACAGCCGCTCGCGCGCGTTGTCCAGGGTGGGCGGATGGGCCGCGCGCAACAGCGCGAACTCGGGCTCGAGTTCCATCAGATCATAAAAACGGTCGACCATCTCGCGCACGCGCGATTCGCCGCCGATCACTTCATAGAGGGTTTGTGGTTCAGTCATAGCCGCCATGATAGCGCACCGGCGCGCACCGGCACGCGCCTTACACCAGCGCCAGCCGGTTCAGACGCCGCGTCGACGACCAGCTCTCCAGATCGACCTGCGCGCGGATATCCTCGCATGCCTGGACGATGCGCGCCAGCTGCGAACTGTCCAGACCCGAGTTGAGCGTCAGCCGCACCAGCGAGCGGTTCTTGGCCGTGGCCGGCGCGCAGAACATGGCGCCGTAGATGCCGTGCGTCTCGAGCAGCTTGCGCAACGCCAGCGTCCTCGGCTCGGGCCCCGGTTCCAGCGCAATGATCTGCTCGCTGCCCTCGCTGACGTTGTAGCCGAGCGCACCGAGCTCCTCGCGCAACTCCAGCGAGTGCGCGCGCAGCGCGGCGCGGCGGTCGTCGGCGGCCGCCACGAAATCGATGGCGGCGTCGAACCACGCCAGCTCGTGTCTGAGCAGACAGGAGCTGAAAATGGCCGGCCGCGATTCCGACAGGAAGTACCCCTTGAATTTGCTCGAACACGTGATGAAGCCGGCGCGCCCGGCGAAGGCCTTGGCCAGCGACGCCGTGCGGAAATGGACGCGCTCGCCCAGCCCCTGCGCCGCCACCAGCCCGGCGCCGCGCGGCCCGTGCGTGCCCAGTGAATGCGATTCGTCGACGATCAGCAGGCAACCATGCTCCTCCGCGAGCGCCACCAGCTCCCGCAGCGGCGCCAGGCTGCCGTTGGTGCTGTAGAGCGCATCGACCGCGATCAGTCCGCGTCCATGGCGCGCCAGCTGCTTGCGCAGATGCTGCATGTCATTGTGCAAAAAGGACACCGGCATCGCCCCGGCCGACTGCACGCCCTCCCACAACGACGCGTGGGCCTGCATGTCCAGATACACCGGGATGCCGGGCGCGGCCAAGGTCTGCACCAGGCCGACATTGGCGGCCCAGCCCGATTGCGCCAGGATGCCGTCCTGCGCCCCCATCAGCGCGGCGAACTTGCGCTCGAGCCGATGCTGGGCGCTGCCCTCCTGCAAATACACGGCCGACATCAGCATCTCCCCATGGCTGTCGCGCAGCGCCGCGATCTGCGCGCCCACCAGCGCCGGCTCTCCGCCCAGGCACAGGTAGTCGTTGGCCGCCAAAAACACGGCGCCGCGCGGCGTCGGCTGCCAGGCGTGCGGATGCTCGCCACCCAGCAGCTGGGCGATCCGGGTCACGTAATGCTCGTCCATGCGGGCGTTGACATAATCGGGCATCAGGTGCTCGGCGGACAGGCCGCTGGCACGGGAAGCGGCAGCCGATGGGCCAAGGGGGCGGTTGCCGGCAATAGCGTTTGACATCTTGTTATCTCCTCATTAGTGGAAAGGTTGCTATTTTGTGAATCTCATGTCGCACCTTGCAGCAAATAAAACGCGGGAGATTGATACAAATCAACTTGTGATTTGATATGGCCGAGCACGGTTCTTTTTCAGGCGATGATGCAAGCTTGATACACGTCACATCGGCCATGAAGCATCCCCTGCAAGCACGCTGGAAACATTGGCAACACGGAGTGGTCCAGTCGCTGCTGCTTTATCATGGCCGTGAGGACCATGCGACCGTGCGCGTGCTGCTGTTGTCCTGCATCGGCACGGTCGGCATGCCGCTGTACTACGTGATCTGGCAGCACTTTTTCCCGCAAGAATATGAAAGCCTGCCGCTGCGCATGGTCGGCATCCTGCTGTGCGCGCTGGGCCTGTTCGCGCGCCAGTTCACCCGCCGCATGCTCGATCTGTACCTGCTGGTCGCGCTGAGCTACATCTTTCCCTTCTTCTTCACCTTCATGTTCTTGATGAACCACGCCTCGGGCGTGTGGGGGGAGTCGCTGCTGATCGGTCTGGTGGTGTTGTTCCACTTCGATACCAGCCTGGCCCTGCGGGCCTATGTGATCGGCACCGCGCTGGCGTGCGTCGCCGCCGTCGCGCTCGGTGAAGCGGCCACCCTGCTCAGCCGAGCGGTGTTGCAGCAGTTGCCGGTGCACTGGTTCACCATCGCCGTGCTGTCGGCGGCCAAGATCAGCCGCAATGTGCTGGCGCAGGAAAAGCTGGCCGGGCTGGGCGCCGGGCTGGCCACCGTGGCCCATGAGCTGCGCACCCCGCTGACCAGCGTCGACGCCAACGTGCGCGGCCTGCTCAGGTTGTTCTCGGACATCAACGGCCGGGTGGCGGAGGACCGGCTCGGCACGATCGACGCGCTGGCCCGGATCCAGTTCGAGGTGCGGCACATGAACCATATGATCGACCTGTTCCTGCTCAGCGCCACGGCGGTGCGGCAAAACCTGCGGCCGGTCGAGACGGTATCGATGGATACGGTGGTCGAAGCGGTGCTCAAGCGCTACCCGTTCTCCAGCACCGGCCAGCAAAAGATGGTCACCTTGGAGGTGCGCCACAACTTCCGTTTCGCCGGCCAGGCCGAGCTGTCGGTGGTGATCCTGCTCAATCTGCTGCGCAACGCACTCAAGGCGGTGCAGCGCGCCGGCAAGGGCCGCGTGCGCATCGTCGTCGACGGCGCCCACCAGCCGCCGCGCCTGCTGTTCATCGACACCGGCTGCGGCATTCCGGCGCCGCAAATGGCGCTGATCTTTCGCCGCTTCTACTCCTACCCGCCGCACAACGGCGCGGGGATAGGCCTCGCGCTGTGCCTGGAAATCATGGAAGCGTGGAACGCCAACATCCGCTGCGTGTCGCGCGAGAGCGCGTACGCCATCTTCGTGCTGGAGTTTCCCCAGCAGCTGTCCACTTCAAGGTGAACCCAATGCATCTACCCGTCTACTCCCACCCCACGCTGACCGTGCTGGTCGACGACAGCGACTCGTTCCTCAAAAGCCTGTCGTTCCAGCTCGATCCCATGCTAGCGAGCAAAACCTTCCACGACACCTCCGCCGCGCTGCAATGGCTGCGCCAAAGCGAGGCGGACGACGGCGTGCTGCTGCAGGTGAACTTCGACATGCAGAACCTGACCGGCGACCAGTGCAACATCGCGCTCGACCTGGAGCGCATCTACCGCATCGGCGAGCAGCGCCTGCGCTTCGCGACGCCGTCGGTCCTGGTGATCGACTATTCGATGCCGCAAATGAACGGGCTGGAATTCTGCGAGGCGGTCAGCCACCTGCCATGCAAGAAAATCCTGTTCACCGGGACGGCCGATGAAAAGATCGCCGTCAACGCCTTCAATCGTGGCCTGATCGACCGCTATATCAAGAAAAGCGACGACCACGCGCTCGACATCCTCGAAGTCGAAGTCGCCGCGTTGCAGCGCAGCTACTTCGACGACAAGTCGGAAACGCTGCGCGAGCTGGTGCTGCTGCACAATTACCACTTCCTGGGCGACCCGGTGCTGGCCAGCCTGGTGCAGCATCTGATGGCGTCGATGGGATTCGTCGAGCACTACATATTTCCGAATCCGACCGGCATCCTGTTCCTCGACAAGCACGGCAAGGCCAAGCTGATGATGATCGAGACCGAGCAAGGCATGTACGCGCAGTACGAGATCGCCCGCGACAGCGACGCGCCGCCGTCCCTGCTCGACGCGCTGCTGGCACGGCGGGTGTTGCCGTTCTTTTCCGATGCGCAGGGGGATGGGATGTATTCGCGCCAGGTTGGCGACAGCTGGCACCGCTATTGCGCGGCGCCACAGGTGTGCCAGGGGAGCGAGACGTATTACTGGGCGCTGTTCGACCTGCCGACGCATTATTTCGACCAGCAGCCGTATGCGTATGCGCAGTTTTTGAAGGAGCACGCGGCGCTGGAGAGCGTGGCCGCGTAACGCTCGGTCGTTCATTTGCCATATGCGGCTCGTCGATGGCGGATTACGCTGCGCTAATCCGCCCGACGTGGAGCCGTGACGGACCGCCACAGAGGCACGTAGGGCGGATTAGGCGGAACGCCGTAATCCGCCACGGAGCCGCCGCCGGCTGTGTTACGCCTCGCGCAAGGTCTGCAGCGGCGGTTGACGCAACACGTTGCGCAAGCCCAGCCAGCCACCGGCGATCGCGCATACGGCGCCGGCCACCAGTCCAACCATCCACACGGACGGACTGAACGCCCACGCGAACTTGAACTGATACGTCGCCAGGGCCCAGCCCATGGCCGCCGCGCCGGTCGCCGCCAGCACGCCCGACAGCGCGCCGACCAGCGAGAACTCGATCAGCTGCGCCTGCGACAACTGCTTGCGCGTCGCCCCCAGCGCCCGCAGCAACCCGGACTCGCGCGTCCGCTCGTCCTGCGATCCCATCAACGCCGCGTACAGCACCAGCAATCCGGACGCCAGGGTGAAGATGAACAGGAACTCGATCGCCGTCACCACCTGGTCCAGCACCGACTGCACCTGGCGCAGCAGGCCGCCGACATCGACGATGGTCAAGTTCGGGAAATCGCGCGTCAGCGCGTTCATCACCGCGCCCTGCTGCGGCGGCAGGTGGAAGGCCGTAATCCAGCTCTGCGCCACTTCCTTCATCGCCGCCGGATTGATGATCACAAAGAAATTCACCCGCATCGATCCCCACTCCAGCTTGCGCAGGCTGGTGATGGTGACGTCCACCGGCGCGCCGGCTATGTCGAAGCGCAACTTGTCGCCCAGCTTCCAGCGCAGGGTCTTGGCGATGCCCTCCTCCACCGACGCCTCGGCCGAGCCGGGCGTGTCGGCAAACCAGGTGCCGGCGCTGATCTTGTTTTCGGCCTGCATCTGCGCCATCGTCGACAGGTTGAACTCGCGGTCGGCCAGGCCGCGCGCGCGGTCCTCGGTGTAGGTCTCGGCCGTGACCGGCTGGCCGTTCACCGCCGTCAGCCGGCCGCGTATCATCGGATATTGCGGCGCATAGCTGACGCCGGCCGCCTCCAGCCGCTTGGCGACCTGCTCGCGCTGTTCCGGCTGGATATTGATAATGAAACGGTTCGGCGCGTCCGGCGGCGTGGCGTTGCGCCAGGCCGACATCAAATCCTCGCGCACCACGGTCAGCACCAGCAGCGCCATCATGCCCAGCGCCAGCGACACCACCTGCACGATGGTCGCGCCCGGACGGCGTTGCAGCGAGGTGATGGCGAAGCGCCAGCTTTGATGGTCGATGGCGCCGCGCAAAGGCTTGAGCGCCTTCAAGCCCAGCCACGCGACCAGCCCGAACACGACAAACGCGCCGAGGAAGCCGGCCGCCGTGTAGGCCGCCAGTTGGGCGTCGCCGGCCTGCCACAGCAGCAGCAAGCCGAAGCCGCCCAAGCCCAGACCGTACGTTGCCAGCGCAGCGACCTGCGGCGGGTCCTGCTCGCGACGGATCACGCGGTTGTGCGGCACCTTGCGCAATTGCAGGATCGGCGGCAGCGCGAACGCGGCCAGCAACAACATGCCGATGGCCAGGCCCTGCAGCGCCGGATAGATCGTCGGCCCCGGCAGGTCGGCCGCCACCAGCTTGCCCAGCACTTCGAGCAGCACGTAGTGCGCGCCGAAACCAACCAGCACGCCGATGGCGCTGCCGACCAGACCAACCATCAGGAATTCAACCAGATACATCCCGGTCACCTGGTTCTGCGTCAGGCCCAGGCAACGCAACATGGCGCAGGCGTCCAGATGGCGCTGCATAAAACGGCGCGCGGCCATCGCCACCGCCACGGCGGCCAGCATCGCCGACAGCAAACCCACCAGCGACAGGAAGCGGTCGGCGCGGTCGAGCGTGTTGCGCATTTCCGGACGGCCGTTTTCCAGCGACTCGACCCGCACCCCCTTGATGTTGCCGGCCTTAATCTTGTCGTCCAGCCATTTCTGCATGGAAGCAGCCTCGGCCACACCGTTCTTCAGCGCGGGCGCCGCGGCCAGCAGCAAGCGGTAGGTGACGCGCGAGCCGGGCTGGATCAGGTCGGTCGCCTGCAGATCCTGCAACGCCAGCATCACGCGCGGCGCGAAGGCCAGGAAGTTGGCGCCGCGATCGGGCTCCGACGCGATCAGCTGGTCGATCTTGAAGCTCTTGTCGCCCAGCTTGAGCTGGGCGCCAACCTTGGTGTTCAGGCTGCCCAGCAAGCCGGCGTCGATCCATACCGTGCCCGGCGCCGGGATGTCGGCGGCCGGGGTGCCGTAGCTTTGATCGGCCTGGGCCGGATCGGTGGTCAGTTTCAGCTTGCCGCGCAGCGGATAGCCTGCGCCGACCGCCTTGAGCGAGGCCAGCATCGAGGTCGACTGTTCGCCCTCGCCGGCCTGCGCCATGCTGGGGAAGACCACGGTGTCGGTCACCACCAGGCCGCGCCGCAGCGCCTCGGCACGCCACGCCGGATCGACCGGGTTGTCGGCGCTGACGACGACGTCGGCGCCAAGCAACTGGTGCGCATCCCGGTCGAGGCCGCTACGCAGTCGGTCGACAAAGAAGCCGGTGGCCGACAACGCGGCCACCGCCACCGTCAGCGCGCTCAGCAGGAAGCGCAACTGGCCGGCGCGCCAGTCGCGCGCCGTCATTTTTAGGGCAAGCTTGAACATTAACTCTCCATTTTTCAACCGGACCGGCAGGCACACTCGGGTTCACGTAGGGCGGATTAGCGTAGCGTAATCCCCCAAGCGCCGTCGGCGGCTCATGGCGGATTACGCGCCGGGCGCTAATCCGCCCTACGAATTCTTATGCGGCGGCAGCGGCGAAATACGCATCCACCTCGTCGAGGAACTGCTGTTTCTGCGCCGGCGGCAGAAACGCGGCGGCAAAGCCGTTGCGCGCCAGCCGGTGCGCGTGCGACAAGCCCAGCGGCAACGCTTCGAACGTGGCGATGAAGTTGTCGTTCATGTAGCCGCCGAAATAGGCCGGGTCGTCGGAGTTGACGGTCGCCACGATGCCGGCGTCAAGCAGTTCGAGCAGGTTGTGCTGGCCCATATGCTGGAACACACACAGCTTAACGTTAGACAACGGACACACCGTCAGCGCGATCTGCTCGCGCGCCAGGCGCTGGGTCAGCGCGGCGTCGTCGAGGCAGCGCACGCCGTGGTCGATGCGCTCGACCTTGAGCACGTCGAGCGCCGTTTCGATATACGCCGGCGGGCCCTCCTCGCCGGCATGGGCGACCAGGTGGAAGCCGAGCTCCTTGCAGCGCGCAAACACGCGGGCGAATTTCTCGGGCGGATTGCCGAGCTCGGATGAATCGAGGCCGATGCCCAGATATTTGTCACGGTAGGGCAACGCCTGCTCCAGGGTGGCGAAGGCGTCCTCCTCCGAGAGGTGGCGCAGGAAGCTCAGGATCAAGGTCGCACTGACGGGGCTATCCTGGCAGGCGCGGTGGATGCCGTCGATGACGGTTTTGATCGGCACGCCACGCGCGGTGTGCGTCTGCGGATCGAAAAAGATCTCGGTGTGGCGCACGTTGTCGGCCTCGGCGCGCCGCAGGTAGGCGGCCGTCATGTCGTAGAAATCCTGCTCTTGCAGCAGCACACTGGCGCCGGCGTAATAGATATCGAGGAACGATTGCAAGTCGGTGAACGCATAGGCGGCCCGCAACGCCTCGACCGACGCGTACGGCAGGCTGACGTTGTTGCGCTGGGCCAGCGCGAAGATCAGCTCCGGCTCCAGCGACCCCTCGATGTGGATATGCAGTTCGGCTTTGGGCATGCCCTCGAGGATGGCGCGCAATTGTGGATTCAACATGTTCTTTTTCCTGATACGGTGACGATACCGGCCATCTTATCTTATCCCGGCGCGCGGTTCACGCCGGCCTTCAGCGGGACCTACAGCGCAGTGCGACAAGGGGCGCCGGCTTGCGGCAAACTTCATCTATTTGAGGCACGATCAGCACGGCGCGCACAGGCATGATACTGTGGCATTAGTGTGGTAAAAACGTGCCAAAAAAATGCCACAAAATCCACTGGGAACCTCAAAGATTTCGCAATAATATTCTTTAAAATCAGCACGTTACGAAAGAGTATTAACGATATTACGACATATCTTTTGACTTCCTGCGGCAATAGAGCAATAATAAATTTCATAGACGTAAGAAGCATTACGACCAACACATAAAAGCCGTCCTCCGGCATGCAGCCAGCGGCAATAAAGCCAGCTCAAAGGCACGGGCAATCCGTGCCGTCAAAGGAAGCTGGAGACAAGAAAAATAAGATAGAAGGGAACACACATATTAGGGCCAGGGCAGCCGCAACTGCCGGTGACCCGTGACTAGTAGGCTTACATTAAAGGACACCCAAATGACCATTTTTGACAACTACGCAGCACGGTACGAACGGACCAAAGAAGAAGAGATGTCCATGAAGGAATATCTCGAACTTTGCAAAAAAGATCGACTTACCTACGCGAGCGCCCCCGAGCGCATGTTGGCCGCCATCGGCGAACCAACCCTGGTCGACACCCGCAACGATACCCGGCTGTCGCGCATCTTTGCCAACAAGGTCATCAAGATCTATCCGGCGTTCCGCGAGTTCTACGGCACCGAGGAAGTGATCGAGCAAGTGGTGTCCTACTTCCGCCATGCCGCGCAAGGGCTGGAGGAACGCAAGCAGATCCTGTATCTGCTCGGCCCGGTCGGCGGCGGCAAGTCGTCGATCGCCGAAAAGCTCAAGTCGCTGATGGAACATGTGCCCTTCTATTGCCTCAAAGGCTCGCCGGTCAACGAATCACCGCTGGGCCTGTTCAACGAACAGGAGGACGGCGCCATCCTCGAAGAAGACTTCGGCATCCCGCGCCGCTACCTGCGCAACATTCCCAGCCCGTGGGCGGTCAAGCGCCTGCACGAATTCAACGGCGACATCAACCAGTTCCGCGTGGTCAAGCGCTACCCTTCCGTGCTGAAACAGGTGGCCATTTCCAAGACCGAACCGGGCGACGAAAACAACCAGGACATCTCGTCGCTGGTGGGCAAGGTCGACATCCGCAAGCTCGAGGATTATTCGCAGGACGATCCGGACGCCTACAGCTACTCCGGCGGCCTGTGCCTGGCCAACCAGGGCTTGATGGAATTCGTCGAGATGTTCAAGGCGCCCATCAAAGTCCTGCATCCATTATTGACGGCCACGCAGGAAGGCAACTACAAGGGCACCGAGGGCTTCGGCGCCATTCCGTTCGACGGTATCATCCTGGCCCACTCGAACGAGTCGGAATGGAAAACCTTCCGCAACAACCGCAACAACGAAGCGTTCCTCGACCGTATCTACATCGTCAAAGTGCCGTACTGCCTGCGCGTGACTGACGAGATCAAGATCTACGACAAGCTGGTGGCCAACTCGTCGCTGTACCAGGCCCCGTGCGCGCCCGGCACCTTGAAGATGATGGCGCAGTTCGCGATCCTGTCGCGCCTGAAGGACCCGGAGAACTCCAGTATCTTCAGCAAGATGCTGGTCTACGATGGCGAAAACCTCAAGGACACCGATCCGAAGGCCAAGTCCATGCACGAGTACGTCGATTACGCCGGCGTCGACGAGGGCATGAACGGGCTGTCGACACGCTTCGCATTCAAGATCCTGTCGAAGGTCTTTAACTTCGACAACACCGAAGTGGCGGCCAATCCGGTCCACTTGTTATATGTGCTGGAACAGCAGGTCGAGCGCGAGCAGTTCCCGCCCGAAACCGAGCAGAAATACTTCTCGTACATTAAAGAGCACCTGGCGCAGAAGTACGTCGAGTTCATCGGCAAGGAAATCCAGACCGCGTATCTGGAAAGCTATTCCGAGTATGGCCAGAACATCTTCGACCGCTACGTGACGTTTGCCGACTTCTGGATCCAGGACCAGGAATACCGCGATCCGGACACCGGCGAGAGCTTCGACCGCGAGTCGCTCAACAACGAGCTGGAGAAGATCGAGAAACCGGCAGGCATTTCGAATCCCAAGGATTTCCGCAACGAGATCGTCAACTTCGGCTTGCGGGCGCGCGCCAATAATGGCGGCAAGAATCCCGCTTGGACCAGTTATGAGAAATTCCGCACGGTGATCGAGAAGAAGATGTTCTCCAATACGGAGGAACTGCTGCCGGTGATCTCCTTTAACGCCAAGGCCAGCGCCGAGGACGCCAACAAGCACGCCGACTTCGTCGCGCGCATGGTGGAAAAAGGCTACACGGCCAAACAGGTCCGCTTGCTGTGCGAATGGTATTTGCGCGTGAGGAAGTCGTCCTAAGCAGTATTTCGGCAATATCGCGCGGACGTGCCGCGCGGCCGCATGCGCGCCGGCCCGCCGACCGCGGCGGCCGGCGCGGCGCCGACCCATAGCAGCAGGAGGCATCTTTTGACTTACCTCATCGATCGACGTTTGCAGGGCAAGAACAAGTCCGCGGTCAACCGCGAGCGCTTCTTGCGGCGCTACAAGTCGCAGATCAAGGACGCGGTGGGACGGGCCATCAAGGGCCGTTCCATCACCGACATTGAAAACGGCGAAAAGGTTTCGATCCCCGTCAAGGACGTGGGCGAGCCTTCATTCGGACACGCCCATGGCGGCGTGTGGGAAACCATCAACCCCGGCAACCAGGAATACCAGAAAGGCGACCTGATTAATCGCCCCAAGGGCGGTGGCGGCGCCGGCCGCGGCAAGGCGGGCAATAGCGACCAGATGACCGAGGATGACTTCATCTTCGAGCTGTCGCGCGAAGAATTCATGAACTATTTCTTCGAGGACCTGGAACTGCCGCACATGGTCAAGACGCAGCTGACCGCGACGACCGAATTCAAAAACCAGCGCGCCGGCTATAACATGTCGGGCACGCCGTCCAACATCCACGTGCTGCGCTCGTTGCGCGGCGCGCTGGGGCGGCGCATCGCCGTCGGCGGCAACTCGCGCAAGCGGCTCGAGGAAGCCGAGGCCGAGCTGGAACAACTGCTGCTCGACGGCGAAGCGCTCGACGCCCCGCACGTGGTCGAACTGAAGAAACTGATCCATCACCTGCACACGCGGCTGCTGGCGATTCCGTTCATCGATCCGTTCGACCTGCGCTACAGCAACCGCATCAAGGTGCCCAAGCCGATGACGCAGGCGGTGATGTTCTGCATCATGGACGTCTCCGGTTCGATGGACGAGACCCGCAAGGACACCGCCAAGCGCTTCTTCATTTTGCTGTACCTGTTCCTCAAGCGTGCCTACGACAAGATCGATGTGGTCTTCATCCGCCACCACACGGCCGCGGCCGAGGTGGACGAGGAGGAATTCTTCCACTCGCGCGAGTCCGGCGGCACGGTGGTGTCGTCGGCGCTGCACCTGCTCGACAAAATCATCGAGGAACGCTACGGCGCCGGCGCCTGGAACAGCTATGTGGCGCAAGCGTCGGACGGCGACAACTGGGACAACGACTCGGTGCTGTGCCGGCAGATGCTGATCAACACCATCATGCCCAAGGTGCAGTATTACACCTATGTCGAGATCACCGACGGCCCGCCGCAAAACCTGTGGGAGCAGTACTCGCAGATTCCGGACCACCACGCCAACTTCGCCATGCAGAAAATAGTCACGCCGGCCGATATCTATCCGGTGTTCCGCGAACTGTTCAAGAAACAGCCGAAATAAGGCGGCCGCGCCGGCCGCCCACCTAGCGAGCGCCCCATGAACGACATGACGCACCAGCCTTCCCCCAAGCCGCGCCATCCGCGCGCCCTGCCCGAGCAGTCCGAGTGGACGTTTGAACTGATCGAGCAAGCCCACCAGGAAATCCGCCGCGTGGCGGAGAACTTCGGCCTGGACACTTATGCCAACCAGCTCGAAATCATCACCGCCGAGCAGATGATGGACGCCTACACATCGGTCGGCATGCCGGTGTCGTACAACCACTGGTCGTTCGGCAAGCACTTCCTGTCGACCGAGAAAGGCTACAAGCGCGGCCAGATGGGCCTGGCCTACGAGATCGTCATCAACTCCGATCCGTGCATCGCCTATTTAATGGAGGAAAACAGCCTGACCATGCAGGCGCTGGTGATCGCGCACGCCGCCTATGGCCATAACTCCTTCTTCAAAGGCAATTACCTGTTCCGCACCTGGACCGACGCCGAGGCCATCGTCGATTACATGGTGTTCGCAAAAAATTACATCGCCGAATGCGAACAGCGCCACGGCATCGACGCCGTCGAGACTTTGCTTGATTCCTGCCACGCGATCCAGAACTACGGCGTCGACCGCTACAAGCGCCCGGCCAAGCTGTCGATGATGGAGGAACGCGCGCGCCAGAAGGAGCGCGAGGCCTACGTGCAATCGCAGATCAACGACCTGTGGCGCACCTTGCCGCGCCGCGAGGAGGAAGAGGCCGAGAAGGCCGCGCCGCGCTTCCCGCCCGAACCGGAGGAAAACCTGCTGTACTTCATCGAGAAGTACGCGCCGCTGCTGGAGCCGTGGCAGCGCGAGATGGTGCGCATCGTGCGCAAGATCAGCCAGTACTTCTATCCGCAGCGCCAGACCCAGGTGATGAACGAGGGCTGGGCCACGTTCTGGCACTACACCATCCTCAACCAGTTGTACGACGAGGGCGTGGTCGGCGACGGCTTCATGATGGAGTTCCTCAAGAGCCATACCAACGTGGTCTACCAGCCGCCGGTCAACAGCCCGTACTACAGCGGCATCAACCCGTACGCGCTCGGCTTCGCGATGATGACGGACATCCGCCGCATCTGCGAAAACCCCACCGCCGAGGACCGCGAATGGTTCCCCGACATCGCCGGCAGCGATTGGCGCAAAACGCTGGACTTCGCCATGCGCAACTTCAAGGACGAGAGTTTCATCGCCCAGTACCTGTCGCCCAAGCTGATCCGCGAGTTCCACTTCTTTGCCGTGCTCGACGACGACAACAACGAGAAACTGGCGATCTCCGCCATCCATGACGACCTCGGCTATCGTTACGTGCGCCAGCAGCTTGCAGAACAATATAATCTCGGCAATCGGGAACCCAACATTCAGGTCTGGTCGGTCAATACCCGCGACGACCGGGCCCTGACGTTGCGCCACTCGCAGTTCCAGCGCCGTCCGCTTAACCAGCAGGCCGGCGAGGTGCTCAAGCATGTGGCGCGCCTGTGGGGCTTCGACGTCCACCTCGACACGGTGGCGCCGAACGGCGAAGTGGTCAGCACGATGGAGGTCAAACGGGAGAAACGTGCCCGGGGAAGTTGATCAACATATATATAGTGCTGTCGCAAACAGCCGTGCAGTGTCAGGCACGGCTCTTGCAAGGTATGAATCGGGGTCAGGGGCGCGTGCTCTGGCCCCGGTTTTTTTTGGGGAAGGCATGACATGATCGGGTTGTCAACAGGATTTTGAGTGTTTCTACTAATTACCTGGCGCAATAATTTCATGCACGAAACATTCGCGGCCAAATTATCAACCGTTGGTAGTAAAATTACCTTGATAATATTCCGTGAATGGCCTTAAGGGAAAACTAAGTAACGTGAAAACCCGCAATGCCCCAATTCTGCGCCGCGCACGCTTGCCCGGCGAACCAATCTGGTGCAAAGTGAGCGCTAACACATAGGAAAACCCTATGAAATTTAACCGGTTTTAGGGATGAAAATTCTATGTAAAATCAAGAATTCGTATGTATAATTCGGCGACGTCCCGGATGCGGCTGTTGTTTTATGTCGCCATTTTGGGGTTTAGTAGCAACAAAAAGAGTTGGTATTGGAGAAAGCAGGCATGAATTTCACGCACAACGAGAAAAGCACCGGGAAGAACTTTACAGGCATTACCATTGTCGTTTTGTTGCACGTCCTGGTTGCTTATGGAATCATATCGGGCCTGGGAACCCGCCTGGTGGCAAAGATGGTCGCCCCAGTGGAGACAAAGATCATCGAGGAAGTAGCGCCTCCTCCACCAAAAGAGCTCCCACCACCGCCACCTCCGCCAGAGATGAAGGCTCCCCCGCCACCATTCATCCCGCCAGTCGAGGTGAACGTGCAGCAGCCGCCGCCGCAGCAGAACGTGATCGCTAACGCGACCAACGTGAAGCCGCCGTCGAACGAACTGCAGAAAGCGCCGCCAGCACCACCGGCGCCGCCGACACCAGCCCCGGCGAAGGCGGTCAGCGTCGCCGCTGTCGCCGACTTCAGCACTTGCGCCAAGCCGGAATGGCCGAAGTCGTCGCTGCGTAACGAAGAAACGGGTACGGTGACGTTATCGTTCCTGATTGCTGCCGATGGCCGCGTTGCCGACTCCAAAGTCGTCAAATCGAGCGGTTTTAGGGATCTGGACAAGGCAGCGGTTAGCGGCATCAGCAAATGCCGTTTCAAACCGGGTCTGACCGACGGGAAACCGACGGAAGCGTGGATGCAGATGCAATACGTCTGGACGCTGGAGTAAAAACCGAGACAGCTGTGTCGTCTCACTTAGTAAGTTTCGTTGTCATACATTCAGCGATCTGATTATTTTATCAATTTGGAGGAAGCATGTTTAAGAATACCCGTTTGTCCGCTGTACTGGCCGCTGTGCTGTTTTCCGTGACCGCAGCCACCGCCCTGGTAAGCGCTCCAGCTTTCGCTGACGCGCCAGCCTCGGCAGCTTCGGCTCCAGCAGCCGCTCCAGCGGATGCGGCAGCAGCACCAGCACCGGCAACCGACGCAGCTGCTGCACCAGCAGCCGACGCGGCAGCTCCAGCAGCTGCACCAGTAGCCGCCGGCGGCCATGAAGAAGTGGAGAACCCATACGGCTTCAAGGCAGTGTGGGATGCAGGTTTCGTTTCGCGCGGTACCCTGATCATCCTGACGATCATGTCGATGGGTTCGTGGTACATCATCATCACCAAGCTGATCGACCAGGCTAAAATCTTCAAGCAGTCGAAAGAAACCTCGGCCAAGTTCTGGAAAGCATCGTCGATCGCTGCTGGTTCGGCTGCCCTGAAAGAAGGCTCGCCATTCCGCTTCATCGCCGAGACCGGCACCAAGGCAACCGTGCACCACGACGGCGCCCTGCTGGAACAAATCGATCTGTCGACCTGGGTGACGATGTCGATCCAGCGCGCTGTCGACAAAGTTCAGTCGCGTCTGCAAGATGGCCTGTCGTTCCTGGCAACCGTTGGTTCGACCTCGCCGTTTATCGGTCTGTTCGGTACCGTTTGGGGTATTTACAATGCACTGATCGCCATCGGCATGTCCGGTAACGCATCGATCGACAAGGTTGCAGGTCCAGTCGGTGAAGCGCTGATCATGACCGCTTTCGGTCTGTTCGTCGCCGTTCCAGCCGTTCTGGGTTACAACTGGCTGGTGCGTCGTAACAAGTCGGCGATGGAAGATGTCCGTTCGTTCTCGGCTGACGTGCACTCGGTGCTGATCTCGGGCGCTATGTCCACCAGCGAAGCTGGCCGTCTGGCCGGCGCTAAAAAGATTGGATAATTAATCATGTCGATGTCCGTAGGCTCCGATAGCGGAGACGAAGATCAAGTCATGTCGGAAATCAACACGACGCCCCTCGTGGACATCATGTTGGTTCTGCTGATTATCTTCCTGATCACGAGCCCGGTTGTTCTGAAGCTGATCAAGATTAAGCTGCCAGAAGAAACCAACCAGGTCATTCAGACTAAGCCGGAAGATGTCAACATCGTTGTGAGCAAAGATGGCGACATCTACTGGAACCAGAAGAAGATGCGCGACGCGAATGAGTTGTTCGACAATCTGAAGGTGGAAGCAGTGAAATTGCCGCAGCCGGAAGTACACGTTCGTGGCGACCAAGAAACACGCTACGAATCGATCGGCAAGGTTATTTTCACTACCCAGCGCGCTGGTATCCAGAAGGTCGGTTTCATCACCGAACCGCCTGATAAGGGTTAATTCCCGTTAGTGCATCGCAGGCCTGAAACATGGCCTGCCCTTCTTAAAAGGAAACATCATGAGTATGAATGTCGGCTCTCCGGCTGCCGCAGGCGCGGATCCGGAACCAATGATGGAAATGAATATGACGCCCCTCATCGACGTGATGCTGGTGCTGATTATCATGATGATCATTACGATTCCGAAAGCCAACCACTCGGTCAACTTGAACATGCCGGTCGGCACCCCGCCGCCACCGACCAAGGACCCTGTGGTCATCACGATCGACGTTGACTTCGACGGTACGATTCTGTGGGATAACGCGGTCGTTCCCGACCGTGCTGCCCTGGAAGCGAAACTGACCGATGTCGCGGCCCAAGCCGATCAGCCGGAGGTGCATCTGCGTCCGAACAAGCTGGTCGAATACAAGGCCGTGGCAGGCGTCATGGCTGCCGCACAGCGTCTCGGCGTGACCAAAATTGGCCTGGTCGGCAACGAACAGTTCCAATAAATTTGTTCTATGTTCAACGATAGGCAGGACCATTCCTGCCTATTTCGCATTTTGAAGAAAGAAAACTTACCCATGACCAAGTTTCGTCTCGCTCATCTCGGCCTGGTAATGGCCGCTATTGGTTTTACAGCAGCAGCTCCTATTGCAGGTTTTTCGTCGGTCGCCTAC
>Ga0308163_10002262_pt1 | contig 18098 bp, 21 predicted proteins | sample PhyTR1_FD_201037 | JGI IMG/M metagenome (GOLD analysis project Ga0308163, IMG submission 201037) | Phyllosphere microbial communities from UC Gill Tract Community Farm, Albany, California, United States - DLSLT.R1 | ecosystem: Host-associated > Plants > Phyllosphere > Unclassified | place: USA...
CTTTGGCATCTGTGTCTTTGGGAAATGCCTTATTCTTTTCCATTTTCGTTTTGGCGCTGGGATTTTCTTTCGCCATTCCGCCTTTGGTTTCGGAAGCCAATTCACAAGGGAAACATGAGACGATCAATTCAGTTTTCAGACACGGATTTGTCATCAACCTTGGCGTTGGTATCCTACTGATGCTATTACTCTTAGCAGGACTTCCGCTCATCACCCATATGGATCAGCCGATTGAAATTATACCTGACACGATCAGCTTTCTGAGCATTATGGCCTTCACGATGATTCCGTTTATGATGTTTCAGACTTTGAGAGAAGTTTCGGAAGGTTTGTCGTTTACAATTGGTGTAACGAAAGCGACCATTATTGCAAATGTCATTAATATTATCCTCAATTATGTCTTTATCAAAGGACTTTTTGGATTTCCCGCAATGGGCGTTCAGGGTTCGGCATTAGCCACGTTGATTGCCAGAATATTTATGGTGGTTTTCCTTTATTTTGTTTTGGTAAAGGAACCGAAAACGAGAAGATACATCAAGGATTTCTCCTTGAAAATCGCAGAATTCAGCAAAGAAATGTTCAGCAAAATGTTCAAGCTTGGATTGCCGACGGCCTTACAAATGTTCTTTGAAGTAACGGCGTTTGCGGCTGCCGCTTTTATTTGCGGACTGGTAAGTTCTCAGGATATTGCATCGCATCAGATCGCTTTGTCGATGGCTTCGTTTACCTTTAATCTTTGCATTGGATTTAGTGTTGCTTCGACGGTCATGATTGGTAACAAAATGGGCGTTGGCGATTATGTTGGACTAAGGAAAATCGGAATTAATAATTTCAAATTGACTTTAATTTATATGGGATTCTGTGGCATTATGTTTATCATTTTCAGAAACGTTCTGCCTCATTTTTTCACGAAAGAAAGTGATGTTTTGGTCATCGAATTGGCTTCAAAATTAATGATTATCGCAGCGCTTTTCCAGCTGTCTGATGGAATTCAGGTGACGGCATTGGGTTGTCTGAGAGGTATTCAGGATGTTAAAATCCCGAGCGTGATTACGTTTTTGGCGTACTGGGTTTTCACGATTCCGATGGGTTATTTCCTTTGCGTAACGATGAAAATGGGCGCATTTGGGATGTGGATCGCACTTGGAATTGGATTGACGATTTCCGCGATTCTTTTGGTTATCAGGTTTTTGAGATTGAGTAAGAGGAAAGCTTTGTTAATTAATAATGACCCATTAACAGTGAATTAAAAACACAATTGTTTCTCGCAGATTGGGCAAATTTTGCAGATTTATTTTTTTTTAAATCTTCTTGATCTGCTAAATCAGAGAAATAAAAATAACACAATGATTTGCCGCGAATTGCTCGCAGCCCGACTTGAACGGAAATCCTTTTTTGCGTGGACAAGCTTTCTATTGAACAGAACCGTCTGCAAAAAAGATTGGGAGTGGAAGGCGGAATAGCTGCCCAAATAATCTTACTTATATAATTTGCGACATTGCTTCAAAAAGCTATTTTAAATTTTTAAATTTGCAACACAAAATTCTGACATGAATATCATTCAACATATACAATCAAAAATATCCGAGATCGTCCCGAAACTTTACGATGCAGAAGGCGTAAATCTGGATGTTCAGAAAAATAAAACCGAGTTTGAAGGCGATTTCACCATCGTCATTTTTCCACTGGTAAAACTGGCCCGTAAAAGCCCTGATGCCATTGGAACAGAATTGGGCGAAGCCATCAAAAACGAAATCGATTTTATCGAGAGTTTCAACGTTGTGAAGGGTTTCCTTAATCTCAAACTGAAGGATGTGGTTTTTGCGAATCAGTTGTCGGATCTTCAGGATGATTTTGATAAGGTGGCGCCGAAAAATGAAACGGTAATGGTAGAATATTCTTCCCCAAACACCAACAAACCGCTGCATTTGGGACACGTCAGAAATAACCTTTTGGGTTATTCGGTGGCAGAAATCCTGAAAGCTGATGGTTTTAATGTGATCAAGTCTCAAATTATCAATGACCGTGGTATTCACATCTGCAAATCGATGTTGGCCTGGGAGAAATTCGGGAACGGCGAAACGCCTGAATCTACCGGTTTGAAAGGTGATAAACTGGTCGGTAATTACTACGTCGAATTCGATAAATTATATAAATCCGAAATCAAAGCGATGGTTGCGGACGGCATAGATGAGGAAACCGCCAAAAAGCAGGCTCCGAGCATTATAGAAGCTCAGGAAATGCTTTTGAAATGGGAGCAAAACGATCCGAAAGTCCGTGAACTTTGGGCTATGATGAATGCCTGGGTTTATGCCGGTTTCAATGAAACATATTTTAAACTGGGTGTCAATTTTGATCAAGTCCAGTATGAGAGCAATACGTATATTTTGGGTAAAGATCTGATTCAGAAAGGCCTTTCAGATGGGATTCTTTACCAAAAAGAAGACGGCTCTGTGTGGTGCGATCTGACGGATGAAGGCCTGGATCAAAAACTGCTTTTGCGTTCGGACGGAACTTCGGTTTATATGACTCAGGATCTTGGAACTGCGGTTGAGCGTTTCAAAGAAAATGACATTCAGAAACTGATTTACACGGTTGGGAATGAGCAGGACTACCATTTCCAGGTTCTATTTAAGATTCTCAAAAAGCTCGGTTACGAGTGGGCTTTTCAGCTTTATCACCTGTCTTACGGCATGGTAGAATTGCCGGAAGGAAAAATGAAATCCCGCGAAGGAACTGTAGTAGACGCGGATGAGCTAGTAGACGAAATGGTAAAAACCGCAAAAGAAAAGTCGCAGGAACTGGGTAAACTGGAAACGCTTTCTGACGAAGACCGAGAGAAAACCTATGAAGTAATCGGGCTTGGTGCTTTGAAATATTTTATCCTGAAAGTAGACCCGAGAAAGAAAATGCTTTTCAATCCGGCAGAAAGTATCGATTTCAACGGCAATACAGGACCTTTCATCCAATATACTTATGCCAGAATCCAGTCGCTTTTGGCTAAGGCTGAGTATTCCGGAAAAGGAAATTTTGGAGCGTATGTGCCGAATGACACGGAGAAAGATGTGATTATGCTTTTGGGCGAATTTAAAGAAGTCATTGCGAAAGCTGCGGAATCATTAAGCCCTGCCTTGGTCGCTAATTATGTCTATGAACTGGTAAAATCCTACAACTCATTTTATCAGAATAATCCGATTGTAAAACAGGAGGATTTGGATGCAAAACAATTCCGCCTTCAGGTTTCTGATTTGGTTGGAAAGACGATTAAAAAATCGCTTTCTATGTTGGGAATCAATGTCGCGAATAGAATGTAATGGGCTGCTGGCTATTAGCTTTTTGCTGTTGGCTTACAATTCGAAAATAAAATTAAACTCTGCTTCGGCGGAGTTTTTTAATTAATAATCTCTTATTAATTAAGATTTTATAATTTAATTATTAACTTTAAAATCAATTGTAAGGTCGTCACTATGAAAGCAAAATCTATCGTATTTACCATTTTTCTATGCCTTCTCTGCTTTATTCTGGGCTACGCAGGAAACAATTTTTTTCAGCAAAAAAAAGAGGCTGATCCACGGCCAATTGTCAAAACTGAATCAGTCGAGAGCGTAAAGGAAATTCAAGCTGATGGTACAAAATCAAAGGACATTAATCAAAAAAAAGACAATCCTGATTATTCAAAATTATTGAAGGGCAAATATATCCTGAAAGGCGCCGATTACGCCGGATTCGCTTTTTTGGACGCAAATACTGTCACCTGGACCAACGAAATTTTACCGATGTATCCTGACACGATGCGTCTGAAATGGATTGACGAACGCACCTTTGTGACCACATTTACGGAATCTGCTGGCAAAGAATGTCCGCCCAGAAACTGGGTGCGCCAGATTGAATCTAATGATGGCAACAAGCTGGTCATCAAAAACTTCTGGACCGGATGGAACGATTCCAAAGATACGAGTGAGATTTTTTATAAGGAATAGAATAATTTTTGCCATGCAAAATATTCTACTCATTCCCCATTCCGTACTTTTCCAAAATACGATTTGTTAAAGGTCTCAAATCGCTTCCATTTTCGGGATTGATGCCGTTGTCTGTAAAAAACTCCACTTCATTCTGATATTTGGAATACCAGATATTTCTCACTGAACTAATTGTATCCGGCCTCGTTATTCTTTTGAAATTAGCAAGCTTTTTCAAATCTACTGCAACTAGATTATTCTGCGTCTTATTACAATATTCAGGTATATATTCCTTTCCGTTCCAATACATACATTGCTTTGGAGAAGAAAGTATTCCCAGACCCTTTCCGTTATTTATTATTTCAGGTGTTTTATCATCTGATCTATACATTTTATTTCCAACGAATAAACCTCCACAAAGAATAACACCGATAATTCCCAGATTACTTTGCTTGGTAAGGAATTCCTGAAGGTTAAAAACAGGACTATTAAAAAGTGTGAAATTAAAATTAGATCCTTTTACAGAGTGTTCTTCATCATCAATACTAAATCTCAATGTTGTAGATTCAGTGAGCTTTTTTTCAAATTTAAAATTCTTAGAAAAGTCATCGTAATCTTTATATCCTACGTATTTGCTTAATTGATCTAAGGTTATTTCGTCGATATAACGATCCTGATTTTTTTGTACTAAATCGGTATAATACCTTTCAAACATCTTATCTGTTTTTGCAGATCCAAATAATCCTTCGAAGTGGGTGCTAAGATATCCCGCAAGATAATTTTTGCTGACATTCTCTTTTTTCAACTCTTTTTCCGCCTGTTCAAAAGCCGTTTTGACTAATGTTTTCTTCTTGTCATACATATATTTTATTTGAAGAATTAAATCTGTGTCCAAATTAGACAAAACCTTGTTTGAAAAATTACGGTTTTCCGTAAAAAACCGTATAAACCTTGTCCATTCTGTGTCCATCCTGTGTCTAGGAAAAAACACCGCACTTGATTGAAATTTGTAATCAGAAATCAGTTGATAAACAAAACATTACGAAAACAAAGTTACAAAACTGATTTCAAAAAAAACAACCAGATAAAACGGAGAGAGATCTCTGGCTTGGGAAGCGGATGTTTCTCTTCCGTTTTTGAAGGTTGACTTCCCAAAAATTTAAGAAGCGCTTCTTTTTTCAACAATTGTGTAAACCTGCTCGCGGACTGTTTCGCGGGGAAGAACACGAATGCTAATTTTTAAATTTTTACAAAATGTTCAATCTATTTTTAATAATAATGGGATTATTTTCAAATCCTTCAAGTTCTAATACTTCTAACTGCGGTGGTGATGATACCACGCCAAATATTGTACAACCAACGTCTACAACTCCAACAGGCGGAGAAGACGGACATCCTGTCCCTCCAAAAATCATCGGTGGCTAGGACCTGATAGACTTATATTAATTTATTAGCGAAAGAGTTTTCTTTCGCTAATTTTTATTTAAATTCGGTGAAAACTAAAAACTTGAAGATTTTTGCATTTTTACTATTTATATTCATTTATTCTTGCTCTGATAAAATAACTCAAGAAGCAACGACTACCAATCATTTTTACGACAAAGCTTTTGAATACAGAGAAAAAGGTAACGTAGACAGTTCTTTTTTGTATTTCTATAAAGCTAGGGATCTTTTCTTGCAACAGAAAGACAGTTTTGGAATTGCAAAATCACTTGTAAATCTAGCTATGATTCAGGAAACAAAAGGTGATTATTTTGGAAGTCAGGAAACAGCACTTTCGGCACTTCATTACTTTAACGCGAAAGACAGTTTACAAAAAACATACTTATCTATTAATTATAATACTTTGGGCATTACAGCAAGTAAGCTGGAAGATTATAGAAAATCCATCAAATTTTATCAGCAAGCATTAAAATTTGCAGATGATTTGAAAAATAAAAATATCTATAAAAATAATTTGGCTAACAATTACAGGCGAATTAAAAATTACAATACGGCAATCAGGATTCTAGATTCACTTTCGGTCGAAAACAGAACAGAAGACTCTTCTTCTTACTCAAGAATCATAGACAATCTTGCCTTTACAAAATGGCTTCAGAACCAAAACTACAATCCAGTTTTTGAATTCCAGAAAGCTGTGAAGATAAGGTTGAAGGAAAAAGATAATTGGGGGCTGAACTCCAGCTATGCACATCTTTCAGATTATTATTCTGAAATCAAATCAGATTCCGCAGTTATATATGCAAGAAAAATGTACAGTATTGCCAAAGAAATCAAAAGTCCGGATGATAAAATTGAAGCTTTACAAAAACTAATCTCTCTGGAAAATCCTGAAAATTCCAGGCAGTATTTTAAAGTTTATCAAAAACTTAATGACAGCCTGCAAACTGCGAGAAATAAAGCTAAAAATCAGTTTGCTCTTATCCGTTATGAAACAGAAAAGAATAAGGCTGATTTTCTAAAAGCAAAAGCTGAAAGTACGGAAAGACAGAACAAAATTATCGTGAGAAACATTATCGTTATGGCGTTAATTGTCTTTCTAATTTTCGGATACTTATACTACACGAGAAGACAAAAAAGACTTCAGCAAGAAAAATTATTAGAAGTCAAAAACACAGAACTCAAATATTCAAAAAAAATACACGATCGTGTAGCCAACAGAATCTATCAGATTATGTCGCAGGTAGAAAATACTAAAGTTATTGATAAGAACGCTCTCCTATTCGGTCTGGAAAACGTTTATGAAACGACCCGAGACATCTCTTATGAGAATAAGGACATTAATGAAAATCAAAATTATTACGAACAATTGAACAACATGCTGGATTCTTATTCCTCTGATAATGTGAAAATTATCTATAATGGAAACAATGAAAATATTTGGGAAGCCATCAATTTTCAAATCAAGACTGAAGTCTATTTAATTCTTCAGGAATTGATGACCAATATGAAAAAACATAGTCACGCAGACAAAGTTTTTTTAAAATTCACCAAAGACGACACCAACATAAACATCTCATACACAGACAACGGCAAAGGAATGAAAGATCATTTACCAAAAAATGGTCTGCAAAATATGGAAAACCGTATTAGTGCTATACGCGGAAAAATTAATTTTGACACAGAAACAAATAATTTACTGAAGATCAATATCACATTTCCAATATAAAAAATACAATATGTTTACAAGAGTTCTTATAGCAGAAGATTTCGAAAGCTCCAACCTCTCTGTCCAGCGGGCATTGGAGGATCTGAAAATACCAAATCCCAAATATGTCAGCTATTGCGATGATGCAATCAGCAGGATCAAAATGGGAATTCAGGAAAATAATCCTTTTGAGTTGTTAATCACTGATCTTTCCTTTGAAGAAGACCACAGAGAACAATTAATAAAAAATGGCCAGCAGCTTATAAATGCAGCAAGAACATTACAACCCGATCTGAAAGTAATTGTCTTTTCTGTGAATAAAAAACAAGGCATTACAGACGAACTTTTTGAAAAACAGCAGATCAATGGCTATGTAAGAAAAGCTAGAGAAGATGTCAAAGATTTGAAAAAAGCAATAAAGTCTGTTTATAATAATGAAAAGTACATCTCTTATGACCTAAAAGGACAAGAGAAAAATGCGTTCGAATTCTCAGAATATGATACTTTACTTATTTCTTTGTTAGCCAACGGAATACTATTAAAAGACATTCCTGAATATTTAAAGGAAAATAATATCAAACCATCCAGTATGAGTGCTGTAGAAAAAAGATTAAAAGAAATCAAAGATGTTTTACTAATAAATAGCAATGAGCAGCTGATTGCATTTTGCAAAGACTTCGGCGTGATATAAAATCTTTATCAATAAAGCATTTTTATTACAAAACTTTCAAATATTTGAAAGTTTTTTTTGGTTTTACGGAAATCCGTAAAAATTTGATTCAAGGTAAAGGTAATTTTGGAATCAAATAAAACAATTATGGCTGTCTTTGCAATTCCAAATCCAAAAAAATCCATTCAAGTCGATTTCTCTTTGGAAAAAGTAAGAAATAGTGTTAAAAATATTTCTTTATTAGATTCAAAATATAAAATTTTCTCTTCCAACGAGATCTTCAATCAATACACTTATGAATCCTATGAATTTCTGAGTTTAGGAGTTTATATTGACATACATATTAATTCTATAACAGATACGAAAACAGAAATAGCGGTAGAAATAAGAAGAAAATTGGGCACTTTCAATGAATCACACGAAGTTACAAATGCGAACAATCATATGCATAAAATGTATGATTATCTGTCAAAACTAATGACTTTATCTGACGACGGGATTCAAAATTTGAAAAGCAAACCTTTACAACCTGCTATTAATAAAAGTATAAAAAATAAGACTCTCGCAGCAATATTAGCGCTGTTTCTCGGCGGTCTTGGAATACACAAATTCTATCTTGGGAAAACAGCAGCAGGAATTCTTTATTTACTATTTTGTTGGACATTAATTCCTGCAATTTTAGCATTCGTAGATTTTTTGATTCTGATATTTATGTCCGATAATAATTTTAACGTAAAATATAATCTATAATTCAAAAAATTAAAACTATGGGAAAATTCATCATCACAAAAAGAAGAGACGGAGAATATCAGCTCAATCTGAAAGCCGGAAACGGAGAAATCATCCTGATAAGTGAAGGATACACAACAAAGTATGGCTGTAAAAACGGAATAGAATCCGTGAGAATCAACTCTCAAATCGATTCCAGATTTGAAAGAAAAGTTGCCGTAAACGATAAATATTATTTTGTCCTGAAAGCCGGAAATGGAGAAATAATTGGGAAAAGCCAATATTACGCAACAAAATCAGGAATGGAAAACGGAATCCTATCTGTAAGAGAAAATGCGCCGAATGCTGAAATAATTGACGAAACAATTTAAATAACAACCATGGAACTCAAATTAAAACTAGAACAGCTGCACCAAAGAGTCAATGGTCTCAAAGAACAAATACAAACGGAAGAAGCCACAAAAACTGCTTTCGTCATGCCTTTCATTCAAATTTTGGGATATGATATTTTCAATCCGACGGAAGTCATTCCCGAGTTCATCGCTGACATTGGAACTAAAAAAAGAGAAAAAGTTGACTTCGTCATCAAAAAAGATAACGAGCCCATTTTCATTATCGAATGCAAAAGCTGGCGGGAAAATGCGGATGCACACAATTCTCAACTTCACCGGTATTATCACGTTTCCAAAGCAAGATTCGGAGTTCTGACCAATGGGATTGTCTACAATTTCTACACAGATCTTGAGAAACCGAATATTATGGATGAAAAACCTTTTTTCACGATCAATCTTGATGATATTAAGGATAATTCTATCAAAGTTCTGGAGAGTTTTACTAAGTCCGGATACAATCTGGAATCCATTCTGGACTCAGCAGAAGCATTGAAATATATTAAAGCCATCAGAAAAGAATTCGAAAAGGAAATTGAAAATCCGTCTGATGAAATAGTAAAACTACTCGTCAACAGATTCTTTGAAAGACCACTCACTGCAAACCGAATGATTGCTTTTAAAGAATACACAAAAAGAGCTCTGAGCCTTTCGATATCGGAATCTATCAGTTCCAGACTCAAATCTGCTTTGGTCATTAATGAAAATATAGAAACTGAAAAAACGACAGTTTCCACCGCAAATATTGATCAGAATAATGACGCTTCCAAGGTAACAACAACTGACGAAGAGCTTGAGGCTTTCCAGATTGTAAAAGCGATTCTGAGAGAAAAAATATCGTCCGAAAGGATTGCTTACAGAGACACTCAATCTTATTTCGGGATCTTACTGGATGATAATAACAGAAAACCAATCTGTAGATTTCATTTTGGAGCCAGCAGAAAACTGATTGAACTTTTTCATAATGGAAAAGATTCCGGAGAGAAAGTAAATCTTGATTCATTAGACGAAATTTATAACCACAGAAACGAATTACATCAAACCATTGAAAACTATAATTAAACAATCATGAAAAAACTACTTTTTACCTTACTCACTTTAGGATTATTAATTCCCACAACCTACGAAGCATCAACCGGCAATTCGTTAGCAAAAACAGAATTATCAGTCAACAAACAAAAGAAGAAAAAATCCTCAAAAAAAAGACAATTATCTAAGTCTAACTCAGAGAAAAATGGCTGCACTTACAACGGTTATCCATTGGAAGTCGGACCGAAAGGCGGCTGCTATTACTGGTCCGGAAACAGCAAGGAATATGTGGACAGAAGCTATTGTTCCGGATGTAACTAGCAATGGAAAAAGCTAATCATAGAACAGAAACAATAAGGCTGGAGATCATTTACAAAACACTTTCTACATTTTGTGCGCTGAGTTGTTTTGTTGCAGTTCTTCCGCTCCCGATTTTATATTACACATTTCTTAGAATCATCGTTTTTGTTTCTTCAGCGATAACGGTTTATTATTTCGGAAAACAGAAAGAGTTTAAATGGGTTGTGATTTTTGGAACAGTCCTTCTTTTATTTAATCCCATTATTCCTGTTCATTTTTATCTGAAAAGCATTTGGATTCCGATTGATATTGTCACAGGAATTCTTTTTCTCCTTTTAATCTTTATCAGGAAAAAAGTAAAGGAAATACCGCAGGAAAGTATTCAGGAAACTATGACTCAACGAAAAACCTACAGCAGAGACAGAATCATTAAAACTTCATCTAAAAACAATAATAACAATGAGTGAATTAACAGAAACAACCGAAAGTCTGAAAGCCCATTTTCTCAGGCTGTACCAAATGGCAATTTGCGATGAAAACTTCAGTTCGCTGGAACTAAAGGCACTTTACAAATCAGCAGAAGACAGAGGAATCCCGCAAAAAAATCTGGACGAAATCCTATTAAATCCCATCAACTCAAAAATAACAATCCCAGAAAGCATCGAAGAAAAAGTAGATGATCTCTACGAGCTTACGGTGATGATCTGGGCAGACGGAGAAGTCTCTTCCAACGAAAGATCTTTACTGGAAAAATATGTGCTGATGTTTGGCTTTATGGAAGAAAACAGTTTACAGGTCGTGGATTATCTCATAGATTCTGTAAAAGAAGGAAAAGGCAAAAGTGACATTTTCAACGACCTAAAAAACTAAATACTATGAATACTAATATAAAAAATATATTCCGGCTAAAGCCTGTTCCTGTCGAAAAAACCGAATCACCTTTGAAAGTTGTAGAAGGAAATAACATCCAAGAATCAACGGAAGAAAGCCGAAAAAGAACCTATCACGAATCCGGATACAGAGACAGCTCCCGAAACAGCGGAAATCACACGGCTTTATCAATCTGTCTGGATGCCATCTATTCCAAATTCCAAAATGAGGAGAAAGAAATGGACGAAAAGCAGAACAAACTGAAGGAACCTTACCTGAATGAACAAAAAAATAAAGAAACAGAAATCAAAGGTTTGACCGTGTCTCTCGACAATAAGGAAGAGCAAATTAAAGATGTTCAAAATAATATTGATACCGTTCAGAATAAAATCGAAACCCTGAAATTTGAGATCAATGACATTCCCAGAAATCCGGAAAACTATCAAATCAATGCGAGTAAAGGCGCATCAACCAAATTCTGGATCGGACTTTTATTACTGATTCCGATAAGCCTTTATCTTTTTTCATTCTATATTTCTACTTCATTTTCGGCTTTTTTCAAAACATTTGATCCCAATGTCAGCATTATGCAAAGTGTTTTGGATGCACAGGCTTTCAATAAAGCTTGGGACGAAGGTCCGCTGGAAGGCGCTTTCGTGACATTAATACCGTTTGTTTTCTTAGGCTTAGGTTATCTGATCCATATGTTTGGAGAAAATAAAAGCTGGATGAATTACGTGAAAATGTTCCTACTTTTTGTAGTCACATTCGTTTTCGATGCCATTTTAGCTTATGAAATTGAGTCTAAGCTCTATGAGCTTAATAAAACCTTTGATTCTCCTCCATTTGACTTGTCGATTGCATTTACAAAGAATCAGTTTTGGGGAATTATCTTCGCTGGATTTGTGGTTTATATTATCTGGGGATTGGTTTTCGATTTCATCATGAAAGAACATAAAGAAAAAGATAAAATCAAACATGAACAGCTCAAAAAACAAAAAGACATCACAGTTCATCTGGAAAGAATTACCGTCTTCGAAAAACAGATGGAAGAAATTAAAACAGCGATTGGCAGCATCAAAGAAATGATTGCCAAGGCGAAAGGCAGGATCGAAGAACTTCAGGATATTATCAACGGTGTTATCATTCCGACGAAGGATTATAAACTTTACGCATCGGAATATGTGCAGGGCTGGATTACTTTCATCAGTGAAAAATTAGCGATATCTCATCCTGTAAAACAAGAAATGATCGAGGAATGCAAAAACCAATACAATTACAATCTTAATAAGGTGGGCGCAAATTCTGACAGTCAGAATGCTGTATATGTTTCTGTTTTATAAAATTATCAATTATGAAAAAAATATATTATTTAGCGATTCTTTCTCTGCTTTTTATACAATGTGAAAAGAAAGAACCACAGAAAGTAGATTCAGTATCAATTATGAATGATTCTATAGCCAGCAGCAAAAACCTAAATCTTAGTATTCTTATCGATTTGTCTGACAGAATTGACCCGGAAAAACACCCCAATCCATCAATGGAATATTACCAAAGAGATTTGGAGTACATCAAGGCTATAAAAACCGGATTTACAGATCACGTTAAAAGCAAGAAGGTAATTCAGCTCAATGATCAGATGCAGATTTTCTTCAATCCGGAACCTTCTGATCCGGAAATCAATGACTTTGCAAAGCAGTTAAAAGTTTCTTTTGACAAGAATACTTCTAAAGAAAATATTAAACTTGTAGATGATAGGTACGCTTCTCTTCCTGCTAAAATCTACCAGTCGGCAATTATGGATAAACAGTATATTGGATCCGATATCTGGGGATTTTTAAAGAATAAGGTGAAAGACTATTGCATCAAAGACAAACATAGAAATATTCTTTTTATTCTTACAGATGGCTATATGTTTCATAAAGATTCAAAATTTTCTGAGGGAAACAAAACGTCCTGGCTCACTCCGGAATTGGTAAAATCTATGAAATTGAACACTTCGGATTTCAAAACCAAAATCGATGATAAAGGTCTTAGATTTATCAAAGCCAATGATAACCTTGATAATTTGGAAGTTGTAATTCTTGGGATCAATCCTGAAAAAGGAAACCCTTTCGAAGATGAAGTTATTAAGATCTATTGGGAGAATTGGCTGAAAGAAATGAAAGTTAAGAAATACCAAATAAAGGATGCAGATCTACCAAGCAACCTAGAGCCTTTAATTAAAAAAATAATTCTAAATAAATAAAAAAATAATCTTGTGATTAAGTAAAATGAGATTTCACAAATTGAAATCTCATTTTTATTTTTCAATAAGAAAAAAAAACAACCAGCTGAAATTCAACTAGTTGTAATTTTACAATTGTAGACCCACAGGGATTCGAACCCCAGATGACTGCACCAAAAACAGTAGTGTTACCGCTACACCATAGGTCTGTCCTTTATTGTGGTGCAAATTTAGAGCTTTTTTCTAAACTTCCAAACTTTTTTTGAAAAAAAATGTATAATTTTATAAAATAAATTTTCGCTCAGCCTAATGTTAATCGACCTTTCCAAACCTTTATCCTATCAAGAAATACCGTCTAACGAATTTGAAACCAAAGTTTTAGACTTTATAAAAGAATGGTTTTCAGATTCAGAAACTGTTCAAATTCAAAGCTCCGGATCTACAGGAATTCCGAAAGTTTTTGATGTGGAAAAATCAAAAATGCTGAATTCTGCCAGGATGACCTGCGACTTTTTAGGTTTAAGTGAAGGAGATTTTGCACTCATCTGTCTTCCCGTACAATATATTTCCGGAAAAATGATGGTCGTCCGAAGTATTTCCAGGAAATTAAAACTTAAAATCGCCGAACCTTCCACCACTCCACTTCAAAACATTGATAAAGAAATAGATTTCGGTGCCATGACGCCTTTGCAGGTTGAAAATTCTTTAAAAAAACTTCATCTCATCAAAAACCTGATCATTGGAGGCGCAGCAGTTTCCGAAACTTTGAAGAAAAAAATTTCCAGGACTCTCAAAATCTCTAAATATCAAACCAAAATTTTTGAAACATATGGAATGAGCGAAACACTTTCCCACATTGCACTGAGAGAGATTTTTCCAAATCAGGAAAACTGGTTTACAGTTTTTGAAGGTGTAGAAATTTCTTTGGACGAACGAGATTGTCTGAAGATATTTGCACCACAACTTAATTCTGAAGTTTTGCAGACCAATGATCTGGTTGAAATCAATAACAAAAATCAATTCAGATTTCTGGGAAGACTTGACAACGTCATTAATTCCGGCGGTGCCAAGATTTTCCCCGAAGAATTGGAAAAATTAATCAAACAAAACATTCCAAATGAAGCCGTATTTCTTGGAATTGATGATGAAAAACTCGGACAAAAATTAATTTTAATAATCGAAGGCGAAAGTGATGACGATTTAAAATCTAAAATCTATAATTTAGGATTTCAAAAATCGTTTCATAAACCAAAAGACATTATTTTTGTACAACAAATTCCAAGAACTCCGAACGGAAAAGTAGACCGACTTGAGTTAAAAAAACTAATCAAGAAATGAAAAATTTCACGTCTGAAATCAGCTACAAAACTTCCCGCTCTTCCGGCGCAGGCGGTCAAAACGTGAATAAGGTAGAAACCGCAGTGACGGCCATTTGGAACGTTTCCGAGAGTTACTTTTTCAATGACGAAGAGAAACTCAGAATCATAGAAAAACTTAAAAACCGCATCAATTCTGAAGGTCTTCTGCAGATGACGTCGTCCGAAAGCAGAACGCAGCTCGCCAACAAAAAAACAGTGACCGATAAAATGCTGGAAATGGTGGAAAAAGCGCTTTTCATACCAAAATACAGAGTCAAAACAAAACCTTCCAAGCGTCAGGTTCAGAAAAGAATCGATAGCAAAAAGAAGCTGTCCGAGAAGAAAGACAACCGGAAATTTAAATTTTAAAGGCCGACAATTCCTCTATTTCCTGATCGATTTTGCGGGAATATTCGTACTGTTTGTCGCGGATTCTACCGTGGTTGGTCACCGTTTCATAATCCTGCTGATAATCTTTATAGTCCTCATACATCTGATTATAATATTTTTGTAAAGACTTCACATCCAAAGTCTTATCGCTAATTAACTTTCGGAATCGCCTCGCGAATAATTCTGCGATATCAAAATGACTCTGCTCGTGCATCAGCACAATTTCTGTCCTGTGATTCGTGTGCGCCCAAGATTTGGAAGGCACAAAAAAAGAAGCAATTGCAACCTTCTTATCTGTGAATTTTTTCGTAGAACTATCCAGCAGGTATGAGATCCCGCAAAACGTTGTAGCTGCAGCCTGCGAAACATTTGGCTTGGTTTTAGACTGAAAATCTGCCCAGACCAGCTTTTGGTTTTCCTTCCAGAATATCTTGTCCTGACCCTTCGCAAATCCCAATAAGCAAAGGAAAATAAGAACTAAAAACTGCTTTATCATAAGACTTAGATGTTTTTTTTTGGGAAATGTTAATTTGTTTACATAAAACTTGTATTTTTACCTCCCGCATTTTAAAAATGGAAAAAGTAATAACAATAAATTTTGAGACCATCGCAAGTTATAACGACTTGTCCCAAATCGAAAAAACATTATTTGACAAAGCCCGCGCTGTACGCGAAAACGCCTATGCACCCTACTCCAACTTCTTTGTTGGCTGTGCGCTGCTTCTGGAAAACGGCGAAATCATCACCGGCAGCAATCAGGAAAATGCCGCTTATCCATCCGGACTCTGCGCAGAAAGAACCGCCATTTTCTGGACTTCTGCAAATTATCCAAACGAAAAAATCAAGAAAATATTTGTGATTGGCGGACCAAAAGACGTTCTCAGTTCCACCCCGATTCCACCCTGCGGCGGCTGCAGACAGGCCATTTTGGAGTACGAAGCCAAACAAAAAGACGTCATAGAAATCTATTTTGCCTCACCAAACGGCGAAATTATAAAAACAAAATCTGTAAGAGATTTGCTCCCGTTTTCCTTTGACGGCAGTTTTCTGTAAACTTTAGGAGCATATCGGTTGGCAAATTGTCAGCAGTTCCGAACCTGCTGTCCACTATATCTTTTAAAAAAATGTCAGTTGGCTACGCTTCAGATTCACGATTAAGAACACATTTTTTTAAAAGGATGCCGTTCCCATCAGGGCTATGTTGAAGTTTTGTATTTCTTTTCGGGACTCTAATTTCTAAATTCTTTCTGTCAAATCTCAAAAATTCGACTTTCCTCGTGGATTCTCTTCACCACATTTTCCGTACGCTCTTTGTGCGTATCTGTGATGAAAATCTGGCCGAAGTTTTCTTTATTCACCAATTCAATCAATTGAGAAACTCTGGTGTCATCTAATTTGTCAAAAATATCATCAAGTAAAAGAATCGGCGATTTGCCTGTCAACTCTTTGATACGGTTGATTTGCGCCAACTTAAGAGCAACCAAAAACGATTTCTGCTGACCTTGCGATCCGATTTTTTTTATAGCGTTTCCGTTCATTTCGAAAATCAGATCATCTTTGTGAATCCCTTTGGAAGTGTACGTCAATGCGCGGTCTTTATCAATCGATTCGGCCAAAAGTGCCTGAAAAGTATTCTCGGCAAGGTGAGATTCATAAACGACGGAAACCTTTTCTTTCCCGCCGGAAATGATGTCGTAATAATGCTGAACAATGGGATTCAGTTTTTCTACAAACTCTTTTCTCTTCTCAAAAATTCTTGTTCCGAAGTTTGAAATCGGGTCATCATAGATCTCCAAAGAATCTTTATCAAAATATCGATTTTTAGCAAAATTCTTCAACAACGCATTTCTCTGCTGGATGGTTTTCTGGTATTGAATTAAATCAAAAAGGTAAGCGGAATCGGTCTGAGAAATCATGGCATCCAGAAACTTCCTTCTGCTTTCGCCAGAATCTGAAATCAAATTGGAGTCATACGGCGAGATCATCACACTCGGCAGATAACCGATGTGATCTGCCAGCCTGTCGTAGGCTTTATCATTTTTCTTGATCAGTTTTTTGGATTCTCTGGGAAGCAGGATTTTAATAATATCCTCTTTGTCATCATTCTGAATCTCAGATTCGATCACAAAAAAATCTTCTTCAGATTTGATATTATTGAGGTCAGAATTTCCCAGGAAACTTTTACCAACAGACAGATAATGAAGTGCATCCAGGATATTGGTTTTCCCCACGCCATTGTTCCCCACGAAGCAGTTGATCTGCGGCGAAAAGTCAAAAGACTGCTCAGAATGGTTTTTAAAATTGATGAGTGAAAGTTGGTTGATAATCATTTGCTGAAATTCTTAACTAAATTTAAAAGGTCTGCTGGGTCTTTTCTAGTGTCCCAAATGAAAAGAATCTCTATGGAATCATAACTAATTTTATAAAGTAAATAATAATCTTTGATAAGTTTTCCTCGATAAAGTTTGCCCGAAACCGAAACTCCTGAATAGGGAAAATCAGCAAGCTGCTGCGCAGACATCTCGAACAACCTATTTAGTTTTTTTCGAATAATGTTTTGATTTATTTCTTTGTATCCAATATTGAAGAATTTCCTTTCGAATCTGCTTGGCAATTGGTGACCAAACTAATCTTTTAGCCATTCTTCAAAATAAGCGTTTACTTCGATATTGCTGTAAACATGACCATTTTTTATTTGATTTTCGCTCAATTTCAAAATTTCAAGAATCTCCGAAGGCAGTTCTAATTCCTCTTCTTTAAAATACTCATCCACTTCCTCTTCCGTCATTGGTCTTTCTGATTCGTAGACAGATTCTGGTTCTGCGACGATGTTTTTGGATTTATTTTCAAAAGTTTTCAAAAGTGACGACAACAAATAATAATCCTGTGATTCACAGATTTTCTGAATCAGTTTTATTTTAATATCGTTCAAATTTTCCATCACTCAATATTTATGTAAAGATAAAGATTAGTTTCCAAAATTCACAAAATGTGGAATATCTGCACCGAAACTATTAAGCGGCATCACG
>Ga0308163_10002263_pt1 | contig 18096 bp, 15 predicted proteins | sample PhyTR1_FD_201037 | JGI IMG/M metagenome (GOLD analysis project Ga0308163, IMG submission 201037) | Phyllosphere microbial communities from UC Gill Tract Community Farm, Albany, California, United States - DLSLT.R1 | ecosystem: Host-associated > Plants > Phyllosphere > Unclassified | place: USA...
GACAATTGACGGCCGTTGTACTTCAGCGGCGAGACGGTTTGCAGATCGATGGTGGTGGCGATGCCGCCTTCGGCGATTTCCGCGTTCTGCGTTTTGTAGACGGTGGCGCCGGTCACGGACTCCGACGGGAACTGCTCGAAACGCACGGCGCGGTTAGGCTCCGACGACGCCAGTTCGCGGCCGTTGAGGGTGGCGCCGATAAAGCGTGGACCCATGCCGCGCGCGACGATCTGCGAAGCGTTGCCGCGATCGAGACCGGACGACAGGCCCGGCAGACGCGCCAGCGATTCCGCGATGGTGGTGTCAGGCAGCTTGCCGATGTCTTCCGACGATACGACTTCCACCATGCTGTTGCTGGCTTCCTTGGCCGCCAGCGCATTGCGCACGGAGGCGCGGATACCGGTCACGTTCACTTGTTGGATCTCGTCGGCCACTGGCGCCGACGGTGTTGCCGCTGCAGGTGCGGCGGTGGCCGCGGCTTCTTGCGCGAAGGCCTGCTGGGCCATCAAAGGGGTCGTGAAAAGCGTGGCGATGAGCCAGCTCATTTTCTTGTGTTTCATGTGCATCTCCAGTGTTTGTATTAGTTCCGTCTCTGATACAGAGCGGACGGATAGGCTGGATGCTAGCGAAACACAAGTTGTCAGGCAAATAGCTTATTGTGGTTTGTCCATATCAAGATCGTATATCAGACATACAACAGCTATAGAAACAGTATCAAGAGGGCGTGTTACGACGGGGCGTGATAATGCGGATACATGCTGGCGGCGGCGTCGCGTAAAGCCGACAACATTGCATCCGCACCAGGCGAGAGCTGGTGCCGTTTGCGCGTAACGATGCCGAACGAATCCATGCTCACGCCCAGATCGAACGGCAGCACGGTCATCAGTCCGGCCTGCAGATACGCTTGCACGGCGTCCGCCGGAAGCGCTACCACCATGTCGCTGCTCATCAAAAGACTGGCCACCACCGGCAGATCCTGGGTCTCCACCGTCTCGCCGGGCTGCTCCAGGCCATGCGATAAAAACAACGCCGTCAAGCGGTCGCGCAGGATGCTGCCGGCCGGCGGCAACACCCAGCACTGGTGCATCAGCTCTTCCAGTTGCAGGTCGGTGCGGCTGGCCAGCGGATGGCCGCTGCGGGCGATCAGCAGATGGGGCTCGTCTGTCAGCGGCTCAAAATTGAGTTCGTCGGCGGCGGCCGTGTCGAGGATGCGGCCGACCACCAGATCGAGCTCGCCGCTGCGCAAGCGCTCCACCAGCACTTTGCTGGTCGACATCTTGACGGCGACATGCACCCGCGCGTGGCGCGACTTGAGCAGGTTGATCGCCTTCGGCACCAAACTGGTGGCCGGCGCCAGCACGGTGCCGATGCCGACGCGTCCGCGCAGGCCGGACAACAGTTCCATCACCTCCTGGTGGGCCGCGTCCATCTCGGCCAGCGCCGCGCCGGCGCGCCGGATCAGTACTTTCCCGTACCAGGTCGGCGACACGCCGCGCGAGAGCCGCTCGAACAGCTGAACGCCAAGCGCGTGTTCAAGCTCGCCCAGTAATTTGGACGCACCTGGTTGTGTCAGGTTGGCGGCTTGCGCCGCGTGTGCGATGGAGCCATGACGGCCCAGTTCGACCAGCAAGACCAGATGGCGGGTTTTCAGGTGGGAACGAACAAAGCGATCTGAGCGGGTATCGGTCATAAGGGTGATTATTTTGAGCGCCCATCATATATGGCGGGCTACTCCAGCGTCAATCACCGATGGCGGGACTTGGCAGAATGGCAAAACGCGCGGCGCCGCCGTCGTCGAACGGCACGTCCGGCAAGCCCCTGGCCGGATGGCGCGCCAAATCCGCCGGCAAGTCCGGCGCCAGGTCGGGCGGCAGCCCATACAGGCCGCCGTTCGCGCCCAGCACCAGCAACTGGCGCAGGCCGTCGCCGCCGAAGGCCACGCCGGCCGCCGCCTCGCGCGCCATGCCGATGCGGCGCAGCGCACCGCCGTGCGGCCCGTATTGCACCAGCGCGCCGCCCTGCACGCTCCACAAGCGGTCGCCGCTGTCGACCACGGCCGCGCCGGGGCCGGGCGCGAGCACCGCTGCAAACGTTTTCACGTCGGACACCTTGGCGCGCTCGGAATCGTAATTGCATTGCATGATGTCGCCGTGGGCCGTATCGGCGAAGTACATGCGGCGGCCGTCCTTGCTGAAGGCGATGCCGCCGGCGCGGACCACGACCGGCAACGCCAGCCGGCGCAGGCCGTGCTGTTGCGAATACTGGTAAAAACTGCCGATCGGGCGCTGGTCGCTGGCCGTGTTGGCGGTGCCGAAGACGAAGTTGCCGCCGCGGTCGGTGCAACCGTCGCTGATGCTGGTACGCGGCTCGGCCGCGTCGACGGTCAGCAGGACCTGGCTTTGCAGCGGCCGGCTGGCCTGACCCGGCCCCGGCAACTCGACCATGCCAAGGCGCTTGCCCTGCCCCAGCAGGACGCGGCCGGAGGTGCAGCAGGCCATCACGCAGGCGTTTTCCAGCAGGCGCAGGCCGCTGGGCATGCCGGCCGGGGCCGGCCAAGCGTACAACTGGCCGCCCTGCGGATCCGGCCAGCGCCAGCAGCGCCCGGCCGGGTCCCAGCGCAGCGCGCTGCCGGCCTGGCCGACGCGCAGCAGCATGATGCCGGGGGTCGATGCGACATGCGTACTGGAATCGAACATGCGGGCCGCGCTCCGGGAAGATAAAGTGGCGCCAGTCTAAAGGCACAAGTACTACAATTGATATGAATTTACCACTATCAGCTATGCTGATATCGGATAGCTTTCTGGCTTATTTCTGCTATTCGATAATGATATGGCTCATGTTGAATTAATCATATTTCCCCTCTAGGGAGGACGCTTAGACTGAGCGCTGTTCCCCGAACTTATTCTCCTTCTCCTATGAAAATCACCAAACTGACGACGTACCGTGTTCCACCGCGCTGGATGCTGCTGAAAATCGAGACCGATGAAGGCGTGGTCGGCTGGGGCGAACCGGTCATCGAAGGCCGCGCGCGCACCGTGGAGACCGCCGTCCAGGAAATGGAACCGTATCTGATCGGCGCCGACCCGGCCCGCATCAACGACCTGTGGCAGACCATGTACCGGGCCGGTTTCTACCGTGGCGGCGCCATTCTGATGAGCGCCATCGCCGGTATCGACCAGGCGCTGTGGGACATCAAGGGCAAAGTGATGGGCAAGCCGGTGTACGAACTGCTGGGCGGCCTGGTGCGCGACCGCATGAAGATGTACAGCTGGGTCGGCGGCGACCGTCCGTCCGACATCATCGAACAGATCACCAAACTCAAGGCCGGCGGCTTCGATACCTTCAAGATGAACGGTACCGAGGAACTGGGCATGCTGGACACCTCGGCAGCGGTCGACAAGGCCGTGCAGCGCGTGGCGGAAATCCGCGAAGCCTTTGGCAACACCATTGAATTCGGCCTGGACTTCCACGGCCGCGTGGCCGCGCCGATGGCCAAGACGCTGTTGCGCGAACTGGAGCAGTTCCGTCCGTTGTTTGTCGAAGAACCGGTGCTGGCCGAGCAGGCCGAGTACTACCCGCGCCTGGCCGAGATGACCTCGATTCCGCTGGCGGCCGGCGAGCGCATGTACTCGCGCTTCGAATTCAAGAACGTGTTCGCGGCCGGCGGCCTGGCGATCGTGCAGCCGGACCTGTCGCACGCCGGCGGCATCACCGAATGCCTGAAGATCGCCTCGATGGCCGAAGCCTACGACATCACCCTGGCGCCGCACTGCCCGCTCGGTCCGGTGGCGCTGGCCTCGTGCCTGGCGGTCGACTTCGTGTCGTACAACGCCGTGCTGCAAGAGCAAAGCATGGGCATCCACTACAACAAGGGCGGCGAGCTGCTTGATTACGTGATCAACAAGGAAGACTTCACCATCACCGACGGCTTCTGCAAGCCGCTGCCTAAACCAGGTTTGGGCGTGGAAGTGGACGAAGAACGCGTGATCGCCGCCAGCAAAAACGCGCCCGACTGGCGCAACCCCGTATGGCGCCATGCGGATGGCAGCGTCGCCGAATGGTGATGCGGTAGCAACCAAGCCGGCGCTTCGACGCCGGCTTTTTTTTTGCCTGTCGAGAAGCGGCCCCGCCCAACCCGGCGCGCTTTTAGCGATACGCTCGCGCCACCACATAGGGGTCGTACCCCACGGGGTACGACCCCGCATGGCCGTGCGGGTTTGCTCGCTGTCATCGAGAGCGCCACCGTATCTGGCGGCAGGATGTCGCCCCGTTGGCGGCAAACTGTCGTAGTATTCTTGGCATAGTGAACGCATTCTCCAGTTTCATTCCTTAGACTGGAGCATCACAATGGACGACGACATGAAATTGAGCGCCAAAACCGTAAAACGCCTGCGCACCGAACGCTCGTGGTCGCAGGAGCAACTGGCGGAAGTCGCCGGCGTCAGCCTACGCACGATCCAGCGGGTGGAGGCTGACGGTAGCGCTTCAAGAGAGACCAGGACGGCGCTCGCGGCCGTCTTCGAAGTCGAGGTGCGCGATCTGGCCGAACCCGAGCCCATCATCGCGGTCGCGCCCCCTCTCCCCTTGCAGACCAATACAACCCCAAAGCACTATCGCATTGTCGGCGCGGTCGCCTTGTTGGCGGCGTTATTGTCGGCGGGCGGCCTGTACCTTTCGGAAGGGCAAATGCCTTGGGCACTCACGACCCTGGCACCCATGATTACCATCGCCGGCGCTCTGTATTCCGGCTTCGGCTGGTATTTCTCGGGCCGGGCGCCACTGTCCACACCGGCGCGCCGCACGGTGCAATTCGGCTTCATCACCTGCGCGGTGGTGCTCGTGTTTTCTTGCTTCAGCGCCTCGCCCAGAGCCACGGCGACCGTCTATCTGCAAATGATGCTGTTCGCGTGCGCCATCCGCTTTTGCTTCGACTGGTATTTTTCACGCAGCCGTTAATATTTACCGCTGGTTTGCCCGCACCACGCGGGCGTGCGTCCGGTGGCCGACCGCAAGATGTTGCAGCGTGACGATGGCGGCCAGCGAGCCGAGGATCGGCACACCATAGGCAAGCCACTTCATCCCTTGGATCACGGATTCGGGCTGCGCCACGCCGGGCACATAGCCCAAATGCTCCAGGGTCCAGCCCACCACAGCCAGGGAGGCGGCGCTGCCCGCTTTCAAAATGACCAGGATGGTGGCGAAGGTGGCCGTCTCGCGCCGCTCCCGATGACGGAACTGCGCGAAATCGGTGATGTCGGCCAGTATCCCCCACGGCAGCATGAACACGCCGGCGAAGCCGACGCCGACCACCAAGGCCGACACCGTCAAGCACCACGGCGTCGCGCCGGCCATGGCAAAACACACAATGCCGCCGATGGCGACCGCGTGGCTCGTCGCCAGCAACGTGGTTTTGTCGCGCGAGCGGACCAGATAGATCCACAGCGCGGCGCCGGCAAGTTGTCCGAGCGTGATGGTCAGCAGGAGCGTGCCGGCAAGGCCGGGCTGCTTCAACACATAGGTGGCCAGGTGCAGCATCATCCTGGTGAACACCGGAATCGCAAATCCCGTCATCAGCGCGATGACGGCGATGGCGCCGAACAACCGGTCCAGCTTGGGCAGGAAAGCGATCTTTGCCGATGGCCGCAGGCGCCGTTCGCCGACGGCGTCCTCCTCCCGCGCCGACCAGGCCGAAAAAAACATCACTGCGCAGAACACCAGCCCGCCCGCCATGCCCAGCAGTGACAGCTGGCCGGCGGTGGCGCGCTGGCCGGCGGCACCCATGAACGGCACCAGCACGCTCGCGATGACCACGCTCGCGGCCGAGCTGAACACGGTGCGATAGCCCGCCGCGCGGCCCCGTGCGCGACTGTCGGTCGCGACCCGCGCGAGCAGGCTGTTATGCGGCACATCGATGACCGCGTACGCCGCGCGAAAGCAAATGATGACCAGCGCGATCTCCGCGATGCTACCCGCCGCCAGCACCGGCAGGCTGTAAATGAGGGCGAACGCGGCGCCACAGGGCAGCGCGCCGAGGGCGATCAAACGCCGGTAGGCGATACCCCGGTTTTGCGCCCAGGCCGCCAACAGGCCGGCGCCCAAGTCCAGCACCAGGTCGGCGGCAAACACCATCAGCATCAACGTGCCTACGCGGTGGGCGGCGATGCCAAGCAGGTCGGTCAACAGAAACAGCAGGGTGACGTCCACGCTGCTCAGCAATAGATTCTTGCCGAAGTTACCGCTCGAATAACCGATCAGATGCCGGTCCGCCGTCAGCTTCTGGCCTAAACGTCCCATGGGCGTCCCGCGCTACCAGAACGTGACGGCGGTCGAGGCGTGGATCGGCAGCAGCGCCGCTCCCAGCGCAATCGAGCTGCCACCCAGGCGGGAGACCCGGATTTCGGTCGGCTGCCGATGCCCGGGCCAACGCAACTGGCCATGGTTCAACCTGGCGGCAAGGCGTGCCATGACCGATGCCGGCAGCGGACTGGAAAAAACGATCTCGCCCGGATCGAACCAGGCGATCGCGCTGTTGACCACCGATTCCAGCTGCTCGGCCGCGCGGTCCAGCCAGCGCTCGATCACCGCCTCGTGACCGGCGCACGCCTCGTCGAAATGGGCGATGGACTGGACCTCGCAGCCGGCCTCGCGCAACACCGACAGCAGGTCCATGGTGGTCGGACGCGGCCGGTCCATCGGATACAAGCCGCCAATCTCGGCCGCGCCACCGAACTCGCCTTTGAGCAGGCGCCCATCCTCGATGACGCCAGCGCCAATCCCATACCCCAACAGAAACACCACCACCGTGGACGAGCGGCGGATGGCATCGTTCAAATAGTATTCGGCCAGCGCGGAGGCGTTGGCGTCGTTCTCCAGCATGGTCGGCAAGCCCAAGGCGTCATCCAGGATCTGGCGCAGCGGCACGCCGCGCCAACCCGGCAGGTCGTTGACGACGTTCCATTCGTCGCCGTCGCGCCCCCGGGGCGGGCCGGGCAGGCCGACGCCGACGCCGAGAAAGCGACCGCCCAGCAGCCGGTGCCTGACCGACAGCTCGGTGATGCGTTGTTCCAGCAACTGCGCGAAGGCCAGCGGGTCCGGTGCGCCGACCTCCTCGCTGGTCAGGGCGATGACGCCACCGGCGTAGTCGACCAGGGCGATTTCCAATACCCCCTTGTGCACCGTCGCGCCGACCGCGAAGCCGCCGCTGGCAGCAATCGCCAACGGAACCGTCGGTCGGCCCCGCCCGCTGGCATCGGAAGACGCCTGCTCTTCAACGAGGCCCAGGCTGATCAAATTACGCGATAACTTGGTCAACGCGGAATTGCTGACCTGCAGCGCGATCGACAGCTCGGTGCGCGGCAACGGCCCCTTGGTTCTCAACTCCCATAACAAACGTTTTTCTTCCGAAGACAGTTTTAACCGCGCAATTTTCATACAATTATTAATATAAAAATAATTCCTGTAACACCCTTGTCATATTCTAATTATTTTACAAGTAATAAATATTTATACCACAATACCGTGGCTATACTCGGCCCGATCAAGCCCACTCATCCATCCGGAGAATCTATGTTGAAGAGAAAGAAAACGCTGGCCCGCCACTGGGCGATCGGCGCCTTGTGCGCTGTCGCCGGCCCTGCCCTGGCCCAAAGCGCGCCTGCGGAGGCAAGCGCGGCGCCAGCAGCGCCCGCCACTCAGGATGCAGATATCGCCAGCGTGGTGGTGACCGGGTCGGCGCGGCCGCAGCGCCGCTTCGACGTCTCGTACGCGGTCAATGCGCTGTCGCAGAACGATGTGCAAAAACTGGCGCCGCAGAACATGGCTGACCTGCTGGGCAAGCTGCCCGGCATCCAGGTCGAGGCGACCGGCGGCGAGGTGCAGAACATCACCCGCGTGCGCGGCATTCCGACCGACGACGGCCTGGCGCTGTTCCAGCAGGACGGCCTGCCGCTGTTCACGGAAATGAACGGCTTCTTCTTCCGTGGCGACAGCTTGAACCGGTACGACCTGATGACCAAGTCGCTCGAAGTGGTGCGCGGCGGACCGGCATCGATCTACGCCAGCCAGGCGGCGGCGATCGTCAACAGCGCCACGGTGACCGGCACCGAGACCACCAAGGGCAAGGCGCAGGTCACGCTGGGCACCACCGGTTTGGGACGGCTCGACCTGTACCAGGCCGGCAAGATCGACGACAAAACCTTTTACGCCGTCGGCGGCTTCGTGCGCCAGGACGATGGCCACCGCGACAACGGCTTCCCCAACGATCGCGGCGGACAAATTCGCGGCAACATCAAGCGCGTGCTCGAGTCGGGCACGCTGACCGTCAGCGCCAACTACCTGAACGACCACAACACCTTCTACCTGCCGATCCCGATCGCCGACCCACGCAATCCGGCCGTCTCGCTCGACAAGTACATCGACTACTTCGACGGCACGATGAATTCGCCATCGCTGCGGGCCGTCCCGCAAAAGTACCTCGACGGCAGCGGCAAGCTGCAGACCGACACGCGCGACCTGGCCAGCGGCCGCCATATGGAATACGGCAACCTCGGCGTGCGCTACGAAGGCGACATCGGCAAGTGGCAGCTGTCGGCCAAGGGCGGCATGACCAAGGGCACGCTGGATTTCGACGCCTTCTATTCCACCTCCAACCCGGCCGACGCCACCGCGTTCGCCAACGGCTTCCTCGGCGCGGCCAGGAGCGCGTTCGGCGCGGTCGATCATCTGGGGTACGCCATCGCCGGCAGCAACGGCGCGCAGGTCTACAATCCTGCCGCGGCATCCGGACTGGTGATGCAGGCGCAATACCGCGCCGGCGGATCGGATTTTTATTCGAACCAGGCCGACATCAACATCACCCGCAACTTCCAGACCGGCCTCGGCAACCACGACGTCAAGCTCGGCTTCTACGGCAGCGGCTACGGCCTGACCAGCAAGACCGTCTACAACGACATGCTGATCGAAGTGCAGGGCAAGCCGCGCACCCTCGACCTGATCGCCTACTCGGCCTCGGGCGCGGCGCTCGGCGCGGTGACCGACAATGGAGTGCTGCGCTACAGCACCACCTTGAACCAGGGCGATGTCGACGCCAGGATGGGCGCGCTCTACCTGAACGACACTTGGGAAGTCATCGACGGGCTGCGCCTCGACGGCGGCGTGCGCAAGGAGCGCTACCACTACGACGGTTACGCCTTGCTGACCAAACAGGTGAACCTGGGCGACGCCGCCACCTTGGCGGACGACACCACGCGCGCCTTCACCGGCGCCCGCCAGGCGCACAAGTACAACACCAACACGGTCAACTGGACGCTCGGCGCCAACTACGATTTCTCGCCACGCTTCGGCGGCTATGTCCGGATGTCGCACCTGGAAGTGCCGCCGTCGATGCAAGTGGCCTCCTCGGTCGACCCGCTGGTGCTGACCACCAAGGCCGACCAGTACGAAGTCGGCTTCAAGATGAACGCCGGCAAGTCCTATCTGTACGTGACCGGCTTCTACACGCAATTCGATCCGCTCAACGCCTCGTTCGCCGCCTTCAACCCGCTCACCGGCCGCAATGACCAGACCCTGCCGTTCTTCGGCAAGGCGGTGGTGCGCGGTGCCGAGTTCGACGGCGCGCTGCACCTGACGCAGCGCTTCTACATCAACGGTTCGCTGACGTTGCAGGATCCGCAATACCGCCAGTTCGTCAGCGCCACCGGCGCCGATCCGTCGAAGGTGGTGGGCAACCAGATCATCCGCGAGCCCCGGGTGTTCGGCAACATCCGCCCCAACTACAACTTCAACGTCGGCGCCAACCTTGTCGAGCTGTACGGCAGTTACGCCTACACCGGCAAGCGCTATGTCGACTTCTTCGAGGCCACGGCGATGCCGTCCTTCCACTCGGTCGGCGCCGGGATCTCGGTCAGCCAGGGCGACTGGCGCGTCCAGGTCGTCGGCGACAACCTGACCAACGCCAAGGGCCTGACCGAAGGCAACACGCGCACCGACGCGCTGGGCGGACAGGGCAGCAAGGAAGCGATCTACGGGCGTCCGGTGTTCGGTCGCAGCTTGCGTCTCGTGATGAGCAAGGCATGGTGAACCAGATGATCAAGCAAACACTTATCGCCATCTCCCTGCTGCTGGTGCAACAGGCGCAGGCCGCGCCGGTGCGTGACAAGCACTGGTCGCTGCTGGCCAATCAGCTGTTCCCCGCGCTGATGGACATGGGCACGGCACGGCCCCGCCCCGCCGCCCCGGCCGAGCGCCGCGCCCGCATCGACGCCTGCAAGCAGGACACCGCATGCGTACTGGGCGCCAGCCTGTGGACCGAAGCCGAGATCACCGACCTCGCGGCCAGGGCCGCCAAAACGCCTGCGGCGGCGTGGCGCAAATCGACGCTGACCGACGATGGCGCGCAAGCCCAGGTCACCCGCGAACTGCGCGGACTCAACAGCATTATCCAGGTGTACGGCCAGGGCGCGGCGCCGCGCTACCCATTGGTCGACGGGCCGATCGATACACCCGGCAGTACGCTGTTCAACGCGGCGGTCAACGACGCGCTGGCCTTGGCGCGTGCCAGCGAGGACGATCCGGCGCTGCCGCTCGATCCCAGCCTGCCGCTCGCGCTCGCGCTGCTCGATGCCAACGACCGCAACGACGCGGTCGCCTTCGAGCCGCTGGACCTGGCCCATAACGGCGGCGCAATCGGGCGCGCCAACATCATCGACTGGAAACTGTTCCGTTACTCGGCGATCATCATCCCGGGCATCGGGCCGGAAAATCCGGGCATGGCGCTGAGTGCGCGCGGCAAGTGGAATGTGCGGCTGGCCGCCAAACGCTTCGCCGACGGCGAGGCGCCGTTCATCATTCTGAGCGGCGCCTCGGTCCACCCGAAAGGAACGCGCTTCGTCGAGGCGGTGGAAATGCGCAAGGCGTTGATCGAGCGCTTCGGCGTGCCGGCCGAGTCCATCATCATCGAGCCGTACGCGCGCCACACCACGACCAATCTGCGCAACGTGACCCGGCGGCTGATCGCCATGGGAGCGCCGCTGGACAAGGACAGCCTGATCGTCACTTACACCAACCAGAGCCGCTATATCGAAAGTGCCGAGTTTGCCTGGCGCAACCAAAAGGAGCTCGGCTACATGCCCGGGACTGTCGGCGTCCGCCTGTCGCCCACCGAGCTGACCTTCCGGCCATCGGCCAAGTCGCTGCGCATCGATCCGCTGGACCCGCTGGACCCTTGATCAGGCGCCCTCGACCGCCGGCTCCGGCGGTTTGAACAGATACATCTGATGGCGGATCAGGCGCAGATAGACACCGTCCTCCAGGCGCGACAGCAAATCGTGCGTGCCCTGCTGCACGATCTTGCCGTTCTCCATCACGAGAATACGGTCGGCCTTGGCGATGGTGGAAAAACGGTGCGCGATGATGATGGTGGTGCGTCCCTCCATCAACACATCGAGCGCCCGCTGCACCAGCAGCTCGCTGGACGCGTCGAGCGCGCTGGTGGCCTCGTCGAGTATCAGGATGGCCGGGTCGCGCAGCATGGCCCGCGCGATCGCCACGCGCTGCTTTTGACCGCCCGACAACTGCACGCCGTGTTCGCCCACCTGGGTGTCGTAGCCCTGCGGGAAGGCGCTGATGAAGTCGTGCGCGTGCGCCTGCCTGGCGGCGGCCATCACCTCCGCCAGCGCCACCTCGCGGTCCGGCACGGCGAACGCGATATTGTCGGCGATACTGCCCGAGAACAGCGATGGTTCCTGCTCGACGATGGCGATGCGGTCGCGGATGCGCGCCAGGCTCATGTCGGCCGCATCGACGCCGTCGAACAGCAGCCGGCCGCCGCCCGGCTGGTAGTGGCCGAGTATCAGGCTGGCGATGGTGGATTTTCCGGCCCCCGATTCCCCCACCAGCGCCACCTTCTCGCCGGCGGCCACCGCGAAGCTGACCGCATCGAGCGCCACCGCGCCGGGTCGCTCGGGATAGCTGAACGTCACGTGCTCGAAGGCGATCCGCCCGGCGGGACGCGCCGGATTGGACGGCTGCGGCGCCGGCCGGTGCGCGCGCAGGATGTCGAACAAGCGGTCGGTGGCGCCCATCGTGCGCATCCAGACGCTCCAGAATTCGCTGAGCGAACTGGCGGCCTGGGTGACCATGCTCGAATAGATGACGAAGGCGGTCAGGTCGCCGACCGACAGCAGGCCGCGACCGATCAGGTAGCCGCCGAAGATCAGAGCGGCCGCCAGCGCGGCCAGGTCGAGCACCGACATCGCACCATGGAACAGCGACAACACCTTGGTACTGCCCAGCGCCACGTCGAGCAGGCGCTGGGTGGCGGCGCGGTATTGCGCCAGCGCCCCGCCCTGCTGGTTGAACGCGTGGACCAGCCGCACGTTGGTGAACTGTTCCTGCGCCACCTTGCCACTGTCGGCCAGGTGCGCCTGCACCTCGCGCGCCCGTCCACGGCTGTAATCACCCAGCAGCTTGCCGACATACAGGTTGGCGGGGATGAGCAGCGCCAGCATCAGGCTGAGCATGGGCGAAATCAGCAGCAGCATCGTCACCCCGCCCACCAGCACGCACAGCGATTGCACCGCGCTGGCCGCGCCGAAGGTGAGCGCCTGGTGCAGCGATTGCACGTCGGCCGTCAGGCGGCTGGTCAGTTCGCCCACATGGTGCTTGTCGAAGAAGGCGACCGGCTGATTGATGAACACATCGAACAGGCGCCGGCGCAGGCGCGTGATGATCAGGTGCCCGCTCAACTCGAAATAGTAGTGGCGCAAGGTCGAGGCGACGGCCTGGACCAGCACCACCGCCAGCGCCGCGCCGGCCAGCCAGCCCGACAACACATAGCCGCGCCCCGACGCCGCCTGGTCGATAAAGTCGGCGATCGCTTTGGGCACGAGCAGCTGCAGCGCCACCGTCACGCTCATGAAGCCGAGCGCGGCGGCGATCTTGCCGCGCACCGGCCACATCAGGCGCAAACGCTCCAGGTGATGGTTCCGGCTCATGCCGCCTCGCTTGTCATGGTTTGCGCCTGCAGCAGTTGCGCGCGCAGCGCCAGCCAGTTTTCGTCGCCGATGAAACCGCGCGCCTCCAGCACGCCGGCGTGATCGACAAACAGGTAGGCCGGCGAAGCGCCGGTGGGATTGAGCAGGCGGTAATCGGCGCGGCGCAGGCGCAGCACCTGCGACAACGGCACGCTGCGGCCGAGGAAGCGGCGCAAGCGCCAGGCCGATTCGTGGCTGACCAGCCGCACATCGAGGCCGGCCTGTTGCGCGGCCGGCAACATCCGTTCGAGTTCCGCCAGCTTGCCGTGGCACTTGGGACAGCCGCTGGCCAGGAACAGCAGCGCGGCCGGCCGCGCCTCCAGCACCGGCCGCCGTGGCGACCCCGGCCAAAAGCGCGCATCCAGCGGCAGGCCGGAAACCTGCGGCACCGCCTCGCCCGGCGTCAGCGGCGAGGCGGCATCGCGCGCTTCCAGCGCCGCGTGCAGGACGGAGACGGTCAGTTTCAGATTGAGCGCCACCGCGAACGCCAGCAGCGCCAGCGCCAGGTAAATGATGTGACTATCCATGCGGCGCCGCCAGCAGCCGGACGATTTCGTGGAAATGCACCGCCAGCACGCAGATGAGCGTGGCCAGCGCGATGGCCAGAATGGCCGCGTGCGCCGGCATGCCGACGTCGTGCGGCAGCGCCAGCCCGGCGCCGATCGCGGCGATGACTAGCACATTGCGCAGCAGGTCGAGGCCCGACAGCGAGCGCTCGGCGCCGCCGAAGCACGCGCACCGAACCGCGCCATGCGTGTAAAACTTATACCCCAGCAGCGCGGTGAACCCGCAGAACATCAGCAGCGCGGCCCACAGGCCTGCGCCCGCGGCGCCGCCCAGCACGAGCGCGGCGACCGCCAGTTCCGCCAGCACCACAGCCGGCGCCAGCATCCGGCTGCGCGCGGCGCCGACGTCGAACGACGTGGTCAAGTGCTCGCGGAAGCTGTCGAAGCCGCGCATTTTGGCCACGGCGGCGGCCAACAGCAGCAAGCCGACAAAGTAGCGCAGCATCCCCGCGACGAACACCGCTAGCGTGGTCACGCGCCTTGCTCCCGCCGCCAGCGCGGCGCCAGGCCGTCGCCGCGGGCGTAGCGTGTTTCGACGCCGTCGCGCGTGGCCAGCAAGGCGTCAAGCCACGGATCCTCGGCCGAATCGCGCACGGCGCCGCCGATGTGCTCCTGTATCTGCAACGAGATCTCCCACGCCAGCTGCTCGGCTTCCGGGTCGCGCGCCATGCGCAGCCCCAACCCCGCCAGCTCGGCCGGCGTGATGGCGTACTGGTGGGAGTAAAAGCCGGACGTCAGATGGCGCACCAGTTGTTGACGGAACGCCGCGTCGTGGCCGGGCAATTGGAACGCCAGCAGCTGCTCGGCGATCTGCGTCATTTCCAGCGTGGAGCGGTAGAAGGCGCCCAGGCTCGGTGGCGCCACGCCCTGGCACAGCAGCGCCAGCGACTGTTCGCGCGCGGCCGACGCGTCGATGCCGTACCACTCCTGGGCCATGTCGCCGAAGGCTTTGATGTCGAGCGCGGAAAAGGCGCTGCCGTCGATACCGTGCAACAGCGGATCGATGGGTGAAAAAATCGCCAGCTCGCCGGCGATGATTTCATCGGCGCACAGCGTGAGCAAAGTCGCCGCCGACTCGCAACGGTAAGGCACGAGAAAGGCCAAATGCTCGGTCTGCTCGCGCAGCAGCAGCGCGATGCGCCGCGCCGCGTGCACCACCCCGCCACGTCCGTGCAAGACCACGTCCAGCCGGCGCGCGGGCGCCAGCGCGCGGCACTGCCGCAGCAGCGCGGGCAGCAACTCCATGTCCAGGCTGGAGGCGGCCATGACCAGCACGCGGCTGTCGCGCCGCCGCTCCAGCCGCGCGATGTGGGCTATCATCGCGGCGTGATCTAGCGGCATCGCGCGCCTTCCACCAACGCGTCGGCTACGGCGTCGGTCATTTTGAATTCGGGTATCAGTTGTTCGATGTAGAGGAACTGGCCGACGGGGTTGTTTTCCAAGAACACCACATCGTCATCGGGGGTGACGATCAGGTCCAGCGCGCCGTAGGCCAGATCGTAGCTGCGGACGAAGTCGACGCAGCGCTGCCGCAGCACGGCGGGCAGCGTGGCCGCCTCGTAGCGGATCGGCGCCGACATGTCGCGCGAATCGATGGCGGTGCGCTCGTCGTCCTGCGAATGGATTTTGGCGGCGAACACTTGCTCGCCGATGACCGTGACCCGCAGTTCGTACTGCTTGGGAATGTACTGCTGGAAGTGGCACGGCATTTCGGCCACCGCCTCGACGTTGTCCATCATGGCTTGGTCGACGATGGTGGTGGACAGCTGTCCGACCGTGCGCTGGTCGGCGGCGACCCGCTCGGCGGCCAGCATGGGACTGGACATGGCCTTGAACACCAAGTCGCCGGCGATGTCGCCGCGAAAACGCCGCACCGCGTCGGGAACGTTGGTGATCAGCGAATCGGGGATGCGGAAGCCCATGCGCGCGGCCCGCTGGAGCTGCTCGCCCTTCCACTGCGCGCCACGCAGCGCCACCGGATGGCTCATCCAATAGCAATCGAGCGTGTAAATCAGGCTGAACAGGGCGTGTTCCGTCTCCAGCCGGGCGAAGGCCAGTTCCTGCGCCGACAGATCGTCGCTGGCGAAGGCGTGGTCGCCGGGCTTGCGCATCCAGACGGCGCCCACATGGCCCAAGTCAAGCCAGGCGGCTTCGCCAGCATGGCGGATGGTGCCGCGCAAAACGCCGTCGGCAAACCACAGGCAGATCTGGTAATCGCGCGGAAAGGCGTCGAGGTTCAGGCGGAACGGAGCTTGGCCGCCGGCCTCGAGCTTGGCGGCGACCAGGTCGGCATGGAGATCGTGGCTGTTGGTGACAATCAATACCTTCTTCATTCAGGGCTCCGCGGCGACAAGGCAGGAGCATGAAAGCTTTGCGGCCTCTGCAAGGCTTTCATGTAGACGCGGCTTTTAGCAGTAAATACCAGCGTCGTTGGCGCCGCTGGTGCTGGCGTAACGATAGTTCTCCAGCTTGTTCGGGCCGGAGCAGCCGGCCACGGCCACGCCGTCACGGACTTTGAACTCGGCAGCTGGTTTGGCTTGTGCCACTTGTTTTTCAGCCAGCTTGAAGGCGAACAGTTTGCTTTCTTTTTGATCTGCCATTTCTATATTCCTTTAAAAAAGATGATTTAGAAAATTGCGCAACATCACTACTTACTGCCCGATCGATGGTATTTACGCGGACCAAGGTTGTCAACTTTTATATTTAAAAATGCAAAAATAGTATTTACGTACCATACGTCGCTGTGGTAAAGCCGATGGTCACGGCGACTGATACGGTGGAATACTGTAATCAGCTTTGCAACATTCCCCCTCTTTTTTGCGTCTTCTCAAGGTATGCGCCTTGAAATACCGGTGGGTCGTCCCTATAATTGGCACTCGTTCCGAGAGAGTGCTAACAGCATCCTCGACAACTTTTCGTTGTGGCAATCTAGGCATTTAAGCAAGTTCGGCACAACAACAAACTGTACATTGTTAATTAAGGAGTTTTGTATGAACCTTCGCCCTTTGAACGATCGCGTAATCGTCAAACGCCTCGACCAGGAAACCAAAACTGCGTCCGGCCTGATCATCCCTGATGCTGCCGCTGAAAAACCGGATCAAGGCGAAGTGCTCGCCGTCGGCAATGGCAAGATTCTCGAAGACGGCAAAGTCCGTCCGCTGGATGTCAAAGTAGGCGACCGCGTTCTGTTCGGCAAATACGCCGGCCAGACCGTCAAAGTTGACGGTCAAGAACTGATGGTCATGCGCGAAGAAGACATCATGGCGATCGTCGTCAAGTAAATCTGCTTGGCACACGGTTCCACTCATCACCTAATTCTGGAGAAACAACATGGCAGCTAAAGAAGTAATCTTCGGCGACGCAGCGCGCGCCAAAATGGTCGAAGGCGTCAACATCCTGGCCAACGCCGTTAAAGTCACCCTGGGCCCGAAAGGCCGTAACGTTGTGCTGGAACGTTCGTTCGGCGCCCCTACCGTCACCAAGGACGGCGTGTCGGTCGCTAAAGAAATCGAACTGAAAGACAAGCTGCAGAACATGGGCGCGCAAATGGTCAAGGAAGTTGCTTCCCGCACCAGCGACAACGCCGGCGACGGTACCACCACCGCGACCGTGCTGGCCCAGGCCATCGTGCGCGAAGGCATGAAGTTCGTTGCCGCCGGCATGAACCCAATGGACCTGAAGCGCGGCATCGACAAGGCCGTCGCCGCCACCGTCGAGCAGATCGCCGCGATCGCCCGTCCATGCACCACCACCAAGGAAATTGCCCAGGTCGGTTCGATCTCGGCTAACTCGGACGCATCGATCGGCGAGCGCATCGCTGAAGCGATGGAAAAAGTCGGCAAAGAAGGCGTCATCACCGTCGAAGACGGCAAGTCGCTGAACGACGAACTCGACATCGTTGAAGGTATGCAGTTCGACCGCGGCTACCTGTCGCCATACTTCATCAACAACCCAGAGAAGCAAGTCGCGATCCTGGACAATCCATTCGTCCTGCTGTGCGACAAGAAAATCTCGAACATCCGCGATCTGCTGCCGGTACTGGAACAAGTCGCCAAAGCCGGCCGTCCACTGCTGATCATCGCCGAAGACATCGAAGGCGAAGCACTGGCGACCCTGGTTGTCAACAACATCCGCGGTATCCTGAAAACCTGCGCCGTCAAGGCGCCAGGCTTCGGCGACCGTCGCAAGGCCATGCTGGAAGACATCGCGATCCTGACCGGCGGTCAAGTGGTTGCTGAAGAAGTCGGCCTGACCCTGGAAAAAATCTCGCTGGAAGAGCTGGGCCAAGCCAAGCGTATCGAAGTCGGCAAGGAAAACACCATCGTCATCGACGGTGCTGGCCAGGCTGAAGGTATCGAAGGCCGCGTCAAGCAAATCCGCGTGCAGATCGAAGAAGCGACTTCGGACTACGACCGTGAAAAACTGCAAGAGCGCGTGGCCAAGCTGGCCGGCGGCGTTGCAGTGATCAAAGTCGGTGCTGCCACCGAAGTTGAAATGAA
>Ga0308163_10002266_pt1 | contig 18072 bp, 15 predicted proteins | sample PhyTR1_FD_201037 | JGI IMG/M metagenome (GOLD analysis project Ga0308163, IMG submission 201037) | Phyllosphere microbial communities from UC Gill Tract Community Farm, Albany, California, United States - DLSLT.R1 | ecosystem: Host-associated > Plants > Phyllosphere > Unclassified | place: USA...
GCTCGGCCTGGTCGCCTTGACCATGGCGATCATCTACCTCACCCCGCGCATCACCAGGGCGGTGCCGGCCACGCTGGTGGGCATCGTCGTCGTGGCGCTGCTGGCGCACTTCCTGCACATCGACACCAAGACCGTCGGCCAGCTCGGCTCGATCGCCGGGGGGCTACCCGACTTCCACGTCCCGGACGTGCCCTTCGACCTCGAGACCTTGCGGATCGTGTTCCCGTATTCGCTGGTGCTGGCCGGCGTCGGCCTGATCGAGACCCTGCTCACGCTGACCCTGATCGACGAGATCACCGACACCCGCGGCCAGCCCAACCGCGAGAGCCTGGCCCAGGGCGCGGCCAACATCGTCACCGGCTTTTTTGGCGGCATGGGCGGCTGCGCGATGATCGGCCAGAGCATGATCAACGTCGGCAACGGCGCCACCGGACGCCTGTCCGGCATTTCGGCCTCGCTGTTCCTGCTGTCGTTCATCCTGTTTGGCTCGACCGTGATCGAGCAGATCCCGCTGGCGGCGCTGATCGGCGTGATGTTCGTGGTGTGCGAGAAGACCTTCGAGTGGGGTACCTTCCGCCTGTTCGGCAAGGTGCCGCGCGCCGATGCGCTGGTGATCGTGCTGGTGGCCGGCGTGACGCTGGCCTTCAACCTGGCCACCGCGGTGCTGGTCGGCGTGATCGTCTCGGCCCTGGTGTTCGCCTGGCAGCACGCCAGGCAGATCCGCGTGTCCACCTCGGTGGATGCGCGCGGCTTCAAGGTCTACGCGCTGGAAGGCACGCTGTTCTTTGCCTCGGTGGCCGGCTTCCAGGCGCTGTTCTCGCCCAGGGAAGACCCGGAGGACGTGGTCATTGAATTCCGCCGCGCGCGCGTGGCCGACCATTCGGCGATCCAGGCCATCGACGCCCTGGCGGAGCGCTACCGGGCAGCGGGCAAGCGCCTGCACCTGCGCCACCTGAGCCCGGACTGCCGCGAGCTGCTCGAACGCGCGCGCGACATGATCGAAGTGAGCCTGCTTGACGATCCGCGCTACCACGTCGCCGACGACAAGCTGGGCTGATTCGGGCAGAATGGCGGGATGACCAATGACAGCCCGCGGGCTGCGGCAATCGCGTGCTGACCATCATCCTGTCCGGACTGTTCCTGCTGGCGATCGGCCAGGGCCTGTTCCTGGCCGTGGCGCTGCTGGCGCTGGGCGCGCGCCGCCCCGAGGTCCGCGGCGCGAACGGCCTGCTGTCGCTGCTGCTGCTGTCCTGCACCCTGGTGGTGTGCCACGCCTGGCTCGGCAACCAGGGGCTGTACGCGGCTTATCCGCACAGCGCGCTGGCGATCCTGCCGCTCGGCTTCCTGACCGGACCGCTGCTCTATCTCTACCTCGGCCGCATCCTGCTCGACCGGCCCGTCGAGCGGCGCCAGTGGCTGCACTTCCTGCCCTTCGGCCTCGTGGTGCTGGCGCTGCTGCCCTTCTACCTGCAGCCGGCCGCCGCCAAGCTGGCCTGGATGCGCGGCCTGGACGGCCCGCCCTGGTACCTGGGCCTGGCCGCCACCGTGAAACTGCTGCTGTTCCTGGCCTACCTGCGCGCCTGCTACCGCCTGCTCGGCCGCGCCCCGGATGCGCCGCTGGCCGCCGGCCTGCGCCCGCTGCTGCACATCTGGCTGTTCGGCGGGCTGCTGAGCGTGGCCGCCTTCGTTCTCGATTTCCTGCCGCCGCCGCTGCCCTTGTCCTCGGATGCGGTCGGCGCGCTGGTGCTGCTGGTCTTCCTGTACGCCACCGCCTGGCTGGCGATCCGCCGGCCGCTGGGCTACCGCGTACCGGCGCCGTCGCCGATGCCGGCGCCCGAACCCGAACCCGAACCCGAACCCAGGCAGCGCTACGGCGACAAGCTGCTGCCCGACGATCAACGCGCCGCCTTCCTGGCGCGCCTGGAAGACTGCATGGCGCGCGAGCAGCCCTGGCGCCAGGGAGAGTTGAAACTGGAAGAACTGGCCGAGCGCCTGGCGCTGACGCCGCACGAGCTGTCCCAGTTGATCAACGGCGCCTGCGGCGTCAACTTCCAGGACTACCTGAACCGCTACCGGGTCGAGGCGCTCAAGCGGGCGCTGGCCGATCCGGCGCGCGCCGGCGACACCATCCTCGACCTGGCCTTCGAAGCGGGCTTCAACAGCAAGAGCGCGCTGAACCGCGTGTTCAAGGCCCGCGTGGGCGCGACGCCCGGGGAATTCCGGCGCCAGGCCGGGGCCCGAATCATGATTCGCGACGCCGGCGCGGCCTGACGCGGCCAGACTGGGACTCCGTATCAACGATTTGGAGTCCGTATGAAACAGAATTTCCTGGTCGCCTGGCTGCTGGCCTTGCTGGCCGCACTCAGCCAGGTCCGCGCCGAGGCCCTTGAGGCCATCTGGATCACCAACGTCAAAGTGGTCTCGCCGGAGCGGCTGGACCGCATCGAAGAGGGCAGCGTGCTGGTCGAAGACGGCCGCATCGCCGCGGTCCAGCGCGGCGCCTTTCAACGCATGCCGGCCGGCGCGCGCCGCGTCGACGGCAAGGGCGGCTACCTGACGCCCGGCCTGATCGATTCCCACGTCCACCTGCACGCGGTGCCGGGCATGAGCCTGGACCAGGCCAGGGAAGAGCCGCTCATGGCCAGGGCCTACTACGAACAGCTGCCGCGTTCCTTCCTGTACTACGGCTACACCAGCGTGATCGACCTGGCCGTGGCCGATACCGGCGTGATCGAGCGCTTCAAGGCGGCGCCGCTGCATCCGGACCTGTTCCATTGCGGCCAGCCGGCGGTGCTGGAGAACGGCTATCCGATGTCCTACTTCCCGGCCCCGAAACGCTTCGAGGCTTTCCCGAACTTCATCCACGATCCGCGCCAGGGGCCGATCGCGGCCGGCTTCCGGGTCGAGGAACATACGCCGCGGGCGGTGGTCGCGCGCGCGAAACGCGAAGGCGCTGTGTGCGTGAAGACCCACTTCGAGCGCGGCTTCGGCCGCCAGCGCGACTTGCCGGTGATGAGCCCGGAGCTATTCGCCGAGGTGCGCGCCGCCGCCAGCGATGCCGGCCTGGTGCTGGTCACCCACGCCAACGGCTTCGAGGGCCAGGCCTTCGCGGTGGCCGGCAATGCCGACGTGCTGGCGCATGCCATGTGGCAGTGGGGCAGCCTGAATGGCAGCACCGAACTGCCGCCGGAAATACGCGCGCTGCTCGACCGGGTGGTCGCCCGGCGCACCGGCTACCAGCCGACCATGCGCGTGCTGTACGGCCTGGGCGCATACAACGATCCCGACTACCTGCGCCATCCGGGCGTGCGCAAGGTGGTGCCGGCGGCGCTGGCCGACTGGTTCGCCACGCCGGCGGGTAAATGGTTCGGGGACGAGCTGGCCGAAGGCGCCAGCGATGCCGAGATGCGCGCCGCCGCAGAGGCGCCGCAGCGCCGCCTGCGCCAGGTGATCGCCTACCTGGCCGCGCGCGACGCCAACATCCTGTTCGCCACCGACACGCCGTCCTCGCCCACCTACGGCAACCTGCCGGGACTGAACGGCTTCCTGGAGATGGGGCACCTGGTGGACGCCGGCCTGTCGCCGGCCCAGGTATTGCGCGCCGCGACCATCAACAACGCGCGCAGTTTCGGGCTGGAGAAGGAACTGGGCACGATCGAGGCGGGCAAGCGCGCCAACCTGCTGCTGCTGGCGCGCTCGCCGCTGGAAGACGTGGCGGCCTGGGACAGCATCGTCACGCTGTGGGTGAACGGGGTGGAGGTCGAGCGCGAACGGCTGGCCGCGCCGAAATAATCAACGCGCGCGCCGGCGCACGCACTCGATGTAGGTGTCGGTATCCGGCGGCAGGCCGTTGCGCTGCGAAGTCCAGATCATCTCGCCCAGGCATTCCATGATGTGGTGGTGGGCGTCGTGCTCGCCGACGCGCGCAGCCAGGGATTCGAAGGCGGCGCGGATGCCGCGCGGCTGGTCGACCGAGAGCTGCTCGGTGATCGACAGGTGCATCGACAGGTGCAGGAAGGGATTCGGCTTGCCGCCCTCGACCGCGTAGTCGCGCGCCACGGCTTCCTCGGCGTCGGCCAGCTCGTCGTGGTATTCGGGATGCTGCTCGATCCAGTCGGCGGCGATGGCGTCCATCGGCGTCAGGATCTCGCCGGCGCGGCGCTTGCGCAGGGCTTCGCAGAAGAAGCGGCGCACGTCGTGGGAAGAGGGGGTGAACATGGCGGAGACTTTGTCGGAAGGGACGTGAAGGGCATCATTGTAGCGCGATGGTCCCGGCGCCGCAGGCCGGGCCGGCGTCTGCTCAGCCCCGTGGCGGCGGCGCCGGGCAGCGCGCCAGGCGCGAGGCCGTCAGCGCGTCCGCCTGCGCCTGCTCACCGCGCGCCGCATGCCATTCCGCCATGATGCGCTCGGCCTCGCAGCTGCGGCGGGTAGCGGAAGCCTTGTCATCGGCGGCTTCCCTCATCACATGGGCGGCGTCCATCTTGCCAAGGTAGAAACGGGTGAGCGGCTGCGGCCAGGCGTCCTGGTGCTGCCGGTCCAGGCTGGCCTGGAGCTCTTTCTTCGCCAGTTCCGCCTCGCCCGTGGCGACGCGCGCGTTGTACAGCCACAGCGGGCCGTAGCCTTCCGCCGGGAGCTGCTCGAGCGCCTTGCGCAGGCGCGGGATCGCCTCGGCCTGGCGGCCGGCGAGCTGCTCGCGGCGGCCGAGCGCCAGGTTGGCGTGCGGCTGGCCGGCGGCGGCGGCGCGCGCCAGCCAGGATTCGGCCAGGGCGGCGTCGCGTTCGACCCCGCGCCCGCCGCCATAGCTGCGCGACAGCGCGTACTGGGCGTCGGCATTGCCGCCCTCGGCTTCCTCGCGCATCCAGGGTTCCAGCCCGGTACCGCGCGTAAACACCTCGCCGCCCAGGTAGGCGAAATACAGCTTGCGCTGGCTCATCGCGAACAGCACGCGGTGGCTGCGCAGGAAGTCCTGGCCCAGGTACAGATCGGCCGGCTGCGCGCCTTGCGACTCGACCACGTGGAGTTCGGCGTCGCGGATGGTCTCTCCGCCGATCTGCACGCTGTCGATCCTGGCGACCCAGGTCGGCGCGGTCTCGGAGCCGACGCCGCCGCTATTGCCCAGGCGCGTGACGCCGGGCCCGTCGAGGTTGATGCCGACGCGCCTGGCCGCGCTGCGCGACAGCAGGCTGCGGTGGGCGCCGGTGTCGATCAGGGCGTCGAGCTCCTTGCCGTTCACGGTCACGCTGAAGTGCGGATTCGGGCTGCCGGAAAAGCTGCGCGCGAAGGGCAGCTCGACCGTGGCCTCGGTCCACAGCTTGAGCGGCACATCGGCGCAGTCCTTCGGCCGGAAGAAGCGCAGCCGCTTGGCGCGCAGATCGACTTCGAGGTCGGCCTGCAGCAGGAAGGGCGCGCCGACGATGGCGTCGAAGCTGGGCGGGAAGCTGGTATCGTAGATGACGGGCAGGCTGACGCTGCGCTTGCTCGCGACCGGCCCGATGACGAACTCGCGCAGGCGCGCCGCATACAGGCGCGAGATGCCGCCGAAGCCCTGCACGTACTGCCCGGTCATCTGCAGGCCGAGCTCGCGCCTGACCACGCCGGTCATGGTGAGCGAGGTGTCGAAGGCGCCGGTATCGAGCAGCATGGTGGCCGGCATGCCGTCGATGCTGCCTTCCACCGCCGGACTCAGGCCGGGACCGACGTAGCGCACCGGCAGGGCGGCCAGTTCGATGTAGTAGCAGCGCGGCGGTGCGTCGGCGGCGCGCGCTGCGCCGGAGAGCAGCAGGGCGGCCAGCAGCAGGGGCATGTGCATGAAGTTCATGCGCCGATTCTACTTTGCAATTTGGCAAACTTTATCTACAAATGTCACAGTTGCCATGGTGGGAAGCGGGCACATCAAGACCGACGGCCAGCAAAATATTAACTAAATAGCAATCAAAAAAGCAAAAAGGCAAGTCTCCCCTGCTTCCACAGTAGAGACTTGCCTTTCGATCGTGTTGCGTTAAAACGACTCAGCTATTCCTTGTCGCGCGCCGCAAGCACCAGTTTGGAACTGCCGGCCGCGTCGGCAATCGCCTTGCTGGCCGCGACCACCGCCTTGCTGGCGTGGGCCGGCGCCCGCTGCGAATTGCCGGCGTTGCCGCCGCCGCTGGCCTGGTTGCGCCGCTCGTGCGGCTGGCGCAGGTAGCGCGAACCGTGGCGCCGTTCCTGGCCGTTCGGCGGCCAGGTCAGGAAACGGGACAGCTCCTGCAGGGCGCGCTGGTAGACATCGCGCTTGAACTCGATGACCACGTCCAGCGGCACCCAGTAATCGTGCCAGCGCCAGGCGTCGAACTCGGGATGGTCGGTCAGGCGCAGGTTGACGTCGTTATCGCGCGCTACCATGCGCAGCAGGAACCAGATCTGCTTCTGGCCGCGATAGTGGCCGCGCACTTCGCGCTTGATGAAGTGATCGGGCACTTCGTAGCGCAGCCAGTCGCGCGTGCGGCCGACGATCTTGACGTGCTCCTGGCGCAAACCGATCTCTTCTTCGAGTTCGCGGTACATCGCCTGCTCCGGCGTCTCGCCGTATTTGATACCTCCTTGCGGAAATTGCCATGAGTGCTCTCGCACCCGCTTGCCCCACCAAACTTCATTATTGGCGTTCAGCAGGATGATGCCGACGTTGGGGCGGAACCCTTCACGATCGAGCATGATTCACCTCGAAACTTTCTGCCGGTCTTGCTCTTAATTTTTTACTTACAAATCCGGATGCTTCAGCCGCTTGATCGCGCAGGAACAACGGCATGCACCACTTGTTTCGGACCCATTTGTATAAAGATTGGATGCATCGGCCGGCTAATCCTTTAAAATTAGGTCGATTATAACCCTCTCTTTTTAAAAAGAATTCATCGATATGCGCGCCTCACGATTTTTTATTTCAACGCTCAAAGAAGCGCCTTCCGACGCCGAGATCGTCAGCCACAAGCTGATGATGCGTGCCGGGATGATCAAGCGTCTCGGTTCCGGCATCTACACCTACATGCCGCTGGGCCTGCGCGTCATCCGTAAAGTCGAAGGCATCATCCGCGAAGAAATGAACAAGGCGGGTGCGATCGAACTGCTGATGCCGCTCGTGCAGCCTGCCGAACTGTGGCAGGAGACTGGCCGCTGGGACAAGATGGGCCCGGAACTGCTGCGCCTCAAGGACCGCCACGGCCGCGACTTCGCGCTCCAGCCCACGTCCGAGGAAGTGGTCACCGACGTGGTGCGCACCGAGATCAAATCGTACCGCCAGCTGCCGGTGAACTTTTATCACGTGCAGACCAAGTTCCGCGACGAGCGCCGTCCGCGCTTCGGCCTGATGCGCGGCCGCGAGTTCACCATGAAGGACGCCTACTCCTTCGACCGCGACGTCGAAGGCATGCAGGTCTCCTACCAGGCCATGTTCGACGCCTACGTCAAGATCTTCACCCGCTTCGGCCTGAAGTTCCGCGCGGTCGCGGCCGACAACGGCGCCATCGGCGGCACCGGCTCGCACGAATTCCACGTGATCGCCAGCACCGGCGAAGACGCGATCGTGTACTGCCCGACGTCCGACTACGCCGCCAACATGGAAGCGGCCGAAGCGCTGGCGCTGGGCGAAGCGCGCGCCGCCGCCAGCCAGGAACTGGCCAAGGTCGCCACCCCGAACACAACCAAGTGCGAGATGGTCGCCAAGCTGCTCGGCATCGCGCTGGCGCAGACCGTCAAGTCGATCGCGCTGACGGTCGAAAAAGACCAGGACGGCAAGACCAGCAAGGAAAACTGGCTGCTGCTGCTGCGCGGCGACCACGAGCTGAACGAAGTCAAGGTCTCGAAGATCCCGGGCCTGAAGGACTTCCGCTTCGCCACCGAAGCAGAAATCCTGGAAGCCTACGGCAGCGTGCCGGGCTACCTGGGTCCGATCGCGACGAAGCAGCCGGTCACCGTGGTGGCCGACCGCACCGTCGCCAACATGGCCGATTTCGTCTGCGGCGCCAACGAAGCGGAATACCACTTCACCGGCGCCAACTGGGGCCGCGACCTGCCGGAACCCATCGTCGCCGACCTGCGCAACGTGGTCGAGGGCGATGCTTCGCCGGACGGCAAGGGCATCCTGGCGATCGAGCGCGGCATCGAAGTGGGCCATGTGTTCCAGCTCGGTACCGCCTATTCGGTCGCGATGAACGCCAACTACCTGGACGAGAAGGGCCAGCCGGCGCCGATGCAGATGGGCTGCTACGGCATCGGCGTGACCCGTATCCTGGGCGCGGCCATCGAGCAGAACTTCGACGACAAGGGCATCGTCTGGCCGGATTCGATCGCACCTTTCGAACTGGTGCTGTGCCCGATGGGCTACGACCGCAGCGAAGCGGTGAAAGCTGAAACCGACCGCCTGTACGCCGAACTGCAGGCAGCCGGCGTCGACGTCATCGTCGACGACCGCGGCCTGCGTCCGGGCGCCATGTTCGCCGACTGGGAACTGGTGGGCGTGCCGCACCGCGTGGTGATCGGCGAGCGCGGCCTCAAGGAAGGCAAGCTGGAATACCAGGGCCGCCGCGATGCCGAGGCCAGCGTGGTGCCGGCCGCCGACATGGTCGCCTTCGTCAAGGGCAAGCTGGGCAAATAATGTTCACGCTGTCGATCGGCCGGGCCTGCGCCCGGCTTGGCGCCCTGACGTTCGTCGCCGCGCTGCTGGCTGGCAGCGGGGCGGCGCATGCCGGCAGCCAGAAGGAAGAAGCCATGGCCGATTCGGTCCGGATGGCGCTGGAGCACGCGATCCGCGACGGCCGCCCGCCCAAGCCGAGTTTTCGCGACGCCCAGTCGCGCGCCCGTTACCAGCAATGGTTCGACACGATGTCGGCGCGCCTGAAGCGCCGCCTGCCGGACGAGCAGACCCGCACCGAGTTCCTCGAGTCGGCCTGGTACGAAGCGACCCGCGCCGGCCTCGACCCGGGCCTGGTGCTGGGCCTGATCCAGGTCGAGTCGGCGTACCGCAAGTACGCGGTCTCGATCGCGGGCGCGCGCGGCTACATGCAGGTGATGCCGTTCTGGACCCGCGTGATCGGCGACGCCAACCGCCGCGCCCTGTTCGACATGCAGACCAACCTGCGCTACGGCTGCTCGATCCTGCGCATGTACATCGACATGGAAGGCGGCAACCTCTACCTGGCCCTGGGCCGCTACAACGGCAGCCGCGGCAAGCCGCAGTATCCGAACGCGGTGCTGACGGCGTGGAGGAACTGGGAGTTCAAGGGGCAGGAGAATATGGCGGGAGCGGTGGCGGCCCGTTGATATCGACATGGGATCGAAGGGCGTAGCCGTCCACGCGGTGATACGTGCTGTCCGGTCCGTCGAACATCGAGCCTGCGCCCATCATCCGGCGCATGCGGTCCGCAAACGGTTTGGTGGGCACAGCGGTGCCCACCAAACCGTGAACACCGGGGTCAGAGCCCCTTGAGAGGCAACACCGGGCTCTGACCCCTATACAACCCCTCAATAGAAAAGCCCCGTCAAAGCGGGGCTTTCTCGTATTCTCACCAGCGGGGCAGCCGGTCGTTCTTGCTTATTATTTGAGGTGATCCGAAATCAGCTTGGTCATCTCGAACATCGACACCTGGGCCTTGCCGCCGAAGACGGCTTTCAGCTTGTCGTCGGCATTGATCATGCGACGGTTTGCAGCGTCCTGCAGGTCCTGCTTCTTGATGTATTCCCACACCTTCTTGGTCACTTCGGTGCGCGGCAGCGGCTTGGTGCCGACTACTTCGGCCAGCGTCGCCGACGGGGTCATCTCTTTCATGAAAGCGGCGTTCGGCTTGCGCGCGGCGACCGGTTTCTTTGCTGCTGCAGTGGCTTTCGGTGCTGCTGCTTTGGCAGGAGCTGCTGCTGCCTTCTTAGCTGCCGGCTTCGCCGCGGCGGCCGGCTTGGCAGCGGCTTTCTTTGCCGGCGCTGCGGTGGTTTTTTTGGCTGTTGCCATATTCGAGCCTCCTAAACGGAACACATGGAAAATTGCGCTATGAATCGCACAGCTAATATTGGTAGCGTTTTAGTGTTCGTGCAAGTCTTTTTCGAAACTTTTTCACTCTGATAAGCCTGAAAATCGCAGAATGTGTTAGCCGGGCCTCGCCAGAGGGAAAAACCGGCCTTTTCAGGCGCCGTCCGGGCGTAAAAAAAGCCGCGCGAGGCGGCTTTCCAGGGGACGCAGGAATCAGCGCATGCCGGGCATCATGCCCTTCATCCCGCGCATCATCTTCATGAGGCCGCCGCCCTTGAGCTTCTTCATCATGGTGTTCATCTGGTCGTACTGGGTCAGCATGCGGTTCACTTCCTGCACCTGCACGCCGGCGCCGGCCGCGATGCGGCGCTTGCGGTTAGCCTTGATGAGTTCCGGCTTGGCGCGCTCCTGCGGCGTCATCGAATCGATGATGCCGCACATGCGGCGCACCTGTTTTTCGGCCTGGTCCATATTGGCGCCGGCCGCGGCCTGCTGGAACTGGGCCGGCAGCTTGTCCATCAGGCCGGCCATGCCGCCCATCTTCTTCATCTGGGTCAGCTGGGCCTTGAAGTCGTTCATGTCGAACTTGCCGCCCGACTTGATCTTGTTGGCCATGTCGGTCGCGGCCTGCATGTCCACGCCCTTGCGCGCTTCTTCGACCAGCGCCAGGATGTCGCCCATGCCCAGCACGCGGTTGGCCATGCGCGCCGGATCGAAGGCTTCGAGACCGTCCAGCTTTTCCGAGACGCCGGCGAACTTGATCGGCTTGCCGGTCACGTGGCGCACCGACAGCGCCGCACCGCCGCGCGAATCGCCATCGAGCTTGGTCAGCACCACGCCGGTCAGCGGCAGCGCGTCGTTGAAGGCCTTGGCGGTGTTGATCGCATCCTGGCCGACCATGGCGTCGACCACGAACAGGGTCTCGATCGGATTGACGGCCGCGTGCACGGCGGCGATCTCCTGCATCATCGCGTCGTCGATGGCCAGGCGGCCCGCGGTGTCGATGATCAGGACGTCGTGGTAATGCTTCTTGGCCCAGTCGAGCGCGGCCAGGGCGATGTCGACCGGCTTGTCGCTGGCGCTGGACGGGAAGAAGTCGGCGCCGACCTGCTTGGTCACCGATTCGAGCTGGGCGATCGCGGCGGGACGATACACGTCGGCCGAGACGGTCAGCACTTTTTTCTTCTTCTGTTCCTTGAGGTACTTGGCCAGCTTGCCGGTGGTGGTGGTTTTACCCACACCCTGCAGGCCCGCCATCAGGATGATCGCCGGCGGCTGCTGCGCGAACGAGAGCTGGGTCGCGTCAGGGCCGAGGTCGGCGCCCATCAGGGCCGCCATTTCCTTCTGCACCACGCCCACCAGGGCCTGGCCGGGGGAGAGCGAGCCGATGACTTCCTCGCCCAGCGCTTTTTCCTTCACGTTGGCGATGAATTCGCGGACGGCCGGCAGCGCCACGTCGGCCTCGAGCAGGGCCAGGCGCACTTCGCGCAGCATCTCGGCGGTATTCGATTCGGTCAGGCGCGCCTCGCCGCGCATCGTCTTGACGACCTTGGCAAGGCGTTGGGTCAGGTTATCCAGCATGTTCTACCTATATATGTAAGCTAAGCGCACAGGAGCAAACGAGCATTCTACCCCATGTCAGGGCGCGTTTTCTGCGGACAAGACCGGGATTTGGTGGTTTGCAAGCCGTTCAATCAAGTCCTTGATTTGACACTCCTTAACTGGCTGTACAGACAGTTTGACAACGTATTGCTTTGCGTTATACCTTTCCTGGGTCAGACCGCGGCGGTAACCGCAGCACGACACGCCGCTTTTGTTGTTCATTCAAGCAGAACAATTACGGAGAGACAGGCAATGAAAGCAATCGTGTTCGGCAAGACCCTCGTCGCACTCACCCTGCTGGCCGCGGGCGGCGCCCAGGCTCAGGACGTGGTCCGCCTCGGCAACCTCAAGTTCGCGCACTACGGCGCCGTCTCGTATATCAAGGAAATCGCCCCCAAGTGCGGCATCAAGGTCGAGGAACGCGTCTTCGCCAAGGGCCTGGACGTGATGCAGGCGATCATCGCCGGCGAACTCGATGTCGGCACCACCGCGTCGGAGGCGGCGATCTCCGGCCGCGCCGGCGGCGCCCCGATCTTCGTGGTGGCCGGCTTCGCCAAGGGCGGCGCGCGCCTGGTGGCGGGGGCGGGCAGCAATATCAAGGCGGTCAAGGACCTCAAGGGCAAGAAGGTCGGCGTCACCCGCGGCGGCATCCAGGAAGTGCTCTTGATGGCCGAACTGCAGAAGGCGGGCCTGTCGTCGGCGCCGGGGCCCGGCAAGGACGTGCAGCTGGTGTTCCTGGCCTACGCCGACCTGAACCAGGCGCTGCTGGGCAAGAACATCGACGCGATGATGCAGTCGGAGCCGCAATCCTCGCAGGCCATCAACAAGGGCTATGGCGTCGAGGTCATCAAGCCCTACGACACCCCGATCGGCGAGCCGGTGCGCACCATGGTGATGACGGAAGACTTCTATAACAAGCGCCGTCCGGTCGCCGAGAAGTTCATGCGCTGCTTCGTGCAGGCCACCAGCGCCTTCATCAAGGACCGCGCGCTGGCCGAGAAGTACGTGCGCGAAGTGGTGTTCAAGGGCCAGATCAGCAAGGACGACTTCGACGACGCGATCAGCAATTCGCCCTATACCTACGACATCACGCCGGAACACATCCAGATCACCACCGACATCATGGCCAAGACCGGCGTCGGCCGCATGGCCAAGCCGCCGGCGGCGACCCAGTGGGTCAAGACCGACCTGCTGGAAGCGGCCAAGAAAAGCCTGAACGTCCAGTAAGCCGTCCAATCAGCGGCGGGAGGCCGGCATGGCGAAGCGCAAGGTAAAAGCGAAGGAGATCGCGGTCGGCATGGTGGTGCCGGTCGCCGCGATCCTGGTCTGGCAGTTCGTGGCGCAGATGGGGTGGGTCAACCCCAACGTGCTGCCTTCGCCGCTGCAGGTGTGGCGCAAGTGGGTCGAGTACCTGCTGCCGCTGCAAAGCTACGCGATGTTCCAGGAAAACGGCGGCGGCGGCCGGCTGGCCTGGATGGTCTCGGGAGAGCTGATCCACGATTCGCTCGGCAGCCTGTACCGGGTGGTGGTCGGCTTCGTGGTCGGCGCCGGCCTGGCGCTGCCGCTCGGCCTGGCGATGGGCGCGAGCAGCGTCGTGTATGCCTGGATGAATCCGCTGGTGCAGCTGCTGCGTCCGATCCCGCCGATCGCCTACATCCCGCTGTCGATCCTGTGGTTCGGCCTGGGCAATCCGCCGGCGGTGTTCCTGATCGCGCTGGGCGCCTTCTTCCCGGTGCTGATGAACACCATCGCCGGCGTGCGCCAGGTCGACGGCATCTACCTGCGCGCCGCGCGCAACCTCGGCGCCAGCGGCAGCACCATGTTCCTGCGCGTGATGCTGCCGGCCGCCGTGCCCTACATTCTGGCCGGGGTGCGCATCGGCATCGGCACCGCCTTCATCGTCGTCATCGTGTCCGAGATGATCGCGGTGAACAACGGCCTGGGTTTCCGCATCCTGGAAGCGCGCGAGTACTTCTGGTCCGACAAGATCATCGCCGGCATGATCACCATCGGCCTGCTCGGCCTGGCGATCGACATCGGCATGAACCGCCTGAACAATTATCTGCTGCGCTGGCATCGCGGCCTGGAGCAGTGAGATGGACGCGCACATCGTCATCGACAGGGTCAGCAAGGAATTCGACGCCGACGGCCGCAGCGTGGTGGCGCTCGAGAACATCAGCCTGAGCATCCCGCGCGGCCAGTTCGTCTGCCTGCTCGGTCCTTCCGGCTGCGGCAAGTCGACGCTGCTGAACGCCGTCGCCGGCTTCGCGCCGCCGAGCGCCGGCAGCATCCTGGCCGACGGCGTGCCGGTGACGGCGCCGGGACCGGAGCGCGGCATGGTGTTCCAGGAATACGCGCTGTTCCCCTGGATGACGGTGGAGCAGAACGTCGGCTTCGGCCTCGAGATCAAGGGGCAGCCGCGCGCGCAGGTGGCGGCGCGCGTGGGCGAGTTGCTCAAGCTCTTGTCGCTGGAAGACTTCGCGCGGCGCTTTCCGAAGGACCTGTCGGGCGGCATGCGCCAGCGCGTGGCGATCGCGCGCGTGCTGGCGCTGGATTCGCCGATCCTGCTGATGGACGAACCCTTCGGCGCGCTCGATGCGCTCACGCGGCGCAACCTGCAGGACGAGCTGCTGCGCCTGTGGGCGGAACTGAAGAAGACCGTCATCTTCGTCACCCACAGCATCGAGGAAGCGATCTACCTGGCCGACCGCATCGTCGTGATGACCTACCGGCCCGGCACCGTCAAGCGCGACATGCTGGTGGACCTGCCGCGCCTGCGCGATCCGGCCGCGCCGGAATTCAATACGCTCAAGCGCGAGCTGGGCCAGCTGGTGATGGAAGAGCAGCAGCGCCACCACGATGCCGAGCTGCGCGCGGCGGCGGTGGATTAGCCCGGCGCCGGGCCGGGACAGCGCTCGGCGCCACCGTCTTTACCTATTGGCAAGCTGTCCGCCGCCGACAAGGATGGTGTAGACTCGCGCGTATGCAAACCATCTTTTTCGTCGCCGCGGCCATCCTGTACGCGGTATGCGCCCTGCTGCCGTCGCCGCGGGGCGCGCTCATTTCGGGCGTCACGGCCGCAGCCTGGCTGCTGCACGGCGGCGCGCTGTGGCCGGACATGCTCGCCAACGGCACGCTGCGGGTCGGCTTCGCCTTCATGCTGTCGGCCGCATTGTGGATCTCGGTGGCCGCCTACTGGATCGAGAACCGCAACTTCGCGCTGGACGGCATGCGCCGCATGGTGATGCCCTTCGCAGCCGTCGCCGCCATCCTGCCGCCCCTGTTCCCGGGCAACCTGATGCCGGTGCAGGCGCAGTCGCCGGCCTTCGGCTGGCACGTCGCGGTCGCGGTCATGGCCTACAGCACGCTCACCATCGCCGCCTTCCACGCCGTACTCATGGCGCTGCAAGAGGCGCGCCTGCATACGCGCAGCGCCAAGAAGGGCTGGCTGGGCGTCGCGATCGACCAGCTGCCGGCGCTACTGACCATGGAAAAACTGTTGTTCCGTATGATCTGGATCGGCTTTGTGCTGCTGACCCTGACCGTGCTGTCCGGCCTGGTATTCTCTGAACAATTGTTCGGTAAGGCGCTGCGCTGGGACCACAAGAATGTGTTCGCGCTGCTGTCGTGGCTGCTGTTCGCCGCGCTGCTGGCCGGACGCCGCTGGCGCGGCTGGCGCGGCAAGACCGCGCTGCGCTTCACGCTGGCCGGATTCGCCACGCTGGCGCTGGCCTATGTCGGCAGCCGTTTTGTCTTTGAAGTCGTTCTGCATCGGGGATTCGTATGACGCGACTGTTATTCTGGATTGCGCTCATCATCCTGGTGGTGTGGGCCGTACGCAGCAAGATCCGCGCCGCGATGGCGCGCGCCCAGGCCAACGGGGCCGCAGCCGCACAACAGGCCGGCCAGCAGGCCGGACAACAAGCCGGCGCATCGGCCGGAGCCTGGCAGCGGGTCGAGGATCATTCCGAGCGCATGTGTAACTGCGCCCAATGCGGCATCTATTTCCCGGCCTCGGAAGCGGTGCAGGCGGGCGGGCGCGAGTACTGCAGCCCGGCGCACGCCCGGCTGGCGCAGCAATAAGCGGCGCGTCTTCCCGCATGGCGCCCTGGCAGTCCCTTACCGTGGCCTCGCGGGAAACCTTCTGGCGTTCGCTGCAGACCTTCACGGTCAGCCGCATCGTGATCGCGCTGGTGCTGCTGGCCTACCTGAGCATCGATGCGGGCCGCGACCACCTGCCGCCGGCCGCCTTTGCCCAGGCCGGTGTCGCCTACCTGGCGCTGGCGCTGGCCTTCGCCGCCGTCACCTACCGCTGGCGCCGCCGCTTCCTGCTGCAGCTCGGCTGCCAGGTACTGGCCGACATCGCCCTGATTTCGCTGCTCTACCTGTCCGCCGGCGGCCTGCGCAGCGGCCTGGCGCTGCTCTACCTGTTCCCGCTGGCCGGCGCGGCCATGCTGGCGCCGCTGCTGCTGGCGCTGTTCTCGGCCGCGCTGGCGACCCTGTTCGTGCTGGCCGAGAGCACCTGGCAGATCTTCGTGCGCTTCGAGGAGCCGCCGCTGATGCAGGCCGGCCTGACCGGCGCCGCCTTCTTCGCCCTGGTGCTGGTGGTGAACCGGCTGGCGGCGCGCCTGATCGGCCAGGAAGAACTGGCGGCGCGGCGCGGCGCCGACCTGCGCATCCAGCAGGCGGTGTACGGCATCGTGGTCGAGGATGTCGGCGACGGCATCCTGGTGCTGGGGCGCGACGGCCATATCTTCGGCGGCAACCGGGCGGCGCGGCGCATGCTCGGGCTGGAGGCGGAAGCGGGCGACATCGGCGGCTTCCGGCTGGGCGATGTCGCCGCCTTCGAGCCGGTGGCGCACAGCTTCGCGACCTGGATCGGCTGTTGCATGAAGGCGCTGCCGGCGCCGCCGGCCGACTACGTGACGGTCAAGCGCTGGCACGAGGAAGAGGGCGCGGCGCGCGGCCGGCTCGACCAGCCGGCGCACCTCAAGCTGCGCTTCGCGCGCGTCGACACCCCGCACGGGGAAGTCGAGCGCAGCGTGATCTTCCTGCAGGACGTGAGCGCCATCGAGAACCAGGCGCAGCAGCTCAAGCTGGCGTCGATGGGGCGCCTCACGGCCAGCATCGCGCACGAGGTGAGGAATCCCCTGTCCGCCATCGGCCACGCCACCGCGCTGCTGGCCGAAGACCTGCACGGCCCGGCCGAGCAGCGCCTGCTGCGCATCGTGAACGACAACGTGGCGCGCGTGAACCGCATGGTCGAAGACATATTGAAATTGTCGCGCAAGGTGCAGCCGAACGCTGCGCCTGTGTTGCTGGAGGTGTTCCTGGGCGAGCTGCAGGCCGAGTTCACGGAAATCCAGGGCCTGCGCGGTGATATAGTATGGGTCGGCGCGGCGGAGGGATTGAGCGTGCGCTTCGACAGCCTGCACCTGCGCGAAGTGCTGGTCAATTTGCTCGGCAACGCGGTGCGCTACGCCAGCGGCGAGCCGGCCAGCATCCGCGTGTTCCCGGTACTCGACGCCACCGGCCGGGTCGAGCTGCACGTGCAGGACGACGGCCCCGCGATCACGCCGGAAGTGCGCTCCCACCTGTTCGAACCGTTCTACACCACGTCGAGCAAGGGCACCGGCCTGGGCCTGTACCTGGCGCGCGAGCTGTGCCTGAACAACGGCGCCATGCTCGACTACGAGTACCGGATCGACGGCGGCCGCGGCGAGGGCGAAGAGGCCAGCGGCCGCTTCGTGATTACCTTCGCGGCCGCCTGATGCGCCGCACCACACTATATATAGAGAGGCTGACGAAAACAGCATGAGTGCCCCCCGCATCCTGGTGGTCGACGACGAAGCCGACCTGCGCGAGCTGCTCGAGATCACCCTGCTCAAGATGGGCCTGGACGTGGACAGCGCCGCCACCGTGCGCGAGGCGCGCGCGCTGCTGGCGGCGAAAGACTATGCCCTGGTGCTGACCGACATGCGCCTGCCCGACGGCCTGGGACTGGAACTGGTGCGCGAGATCGCCGCCGAGCACCGCAGCACCCCGGTCGCCGTGATCACCGCCTACGGCAGCGCCGAGAACGCGGTGGTCGCGCTCAAGGCCGGCGCCTTCGATTACGTGTCGAAGCCGGTGGTGCTGGACGAGCTGCGCACGATGGTGCGCACGGCGCTCAAGCTGTCCGAACCCGGCGCCGCCGTTCCGGCGCCGGCGCAGGAGGGCGGTTCGCGCCTGATCGGCGCCTCGCAGGCGATGCAGGCGCTGCGCGCCCAGATCGCGCGGCTGGCGCGCTCGCAGGCGCCGATCGCCATCAACGGCGAATCGGGCAGCGGCAAGGAACTGGCGGCGCGCGAGATCCACGCCCAGAGCGCGCGCGCCGGCAAGCCCTTCGTCGCGGTGAACTGCGGGGCGATTCCCGAGGCGCTGATGGAAGCCGAGTTCTTCGGCTACCGCAAGGGCGCGTTCACCGGCGCCGGCGAGGA
>Ga0308163_10002267_pt1 | contig 18065 bp, 21 predicted proteins | sample PhyTR1_FD_201037 | JGI IMG/M metagenome (GOLD analysis project Ga0308163, IMG submission 201037) | Phyllosphere microbial communities from UC Gill Tract Community Farm, Albany, California, United States - DLSLT.R1 | ecosystem: Host-associated > Plants > Phyllosphere > Unclassified | place: USA...
CCGACAATCAGCGGTTACTCGTCCGAGCGCTCAAGGAGCTCGCCATCGACGAAAATACGCAGGTTCTGGTAACTTCGCACACGCCAGGTTTGGCAGGCCTTCTTCCCAGCGATAGTCTTCGGTGTGTACGCCGGCAAGTGGACGGGACGGCGGCCGTTTCCGGATGCGACGATAGCGAGCTCGCCGCCATTGCTAACGAGCTGGGAGTGCTACCGGACCAGCGAGTGAAGGCCCTAGTTTTCGTGGAGGGATCGAACGACGTTGAGTTCTTGGAGCGCGTAGGAATGCTACTTAAGGCCAGCGTCCCCGACGCAGTCGACTTCACCAACGACAGTCGAGTGGCCCTTGTGCCGCTCGGAGGTGGCTCCCTCAAACACTGGGTGGCCAAGCACTACCTTAGTAAGCTTGGTATCCCCGAGGTCCACATCTACGACCGTGACGACGATGTACCTCCAAAATACCAACTCGAATGCGACGCAGTGAACGCGCGGGGGGACGGATCGTGGGCAGCAATCACCGTAAAGCGGGAGCTTGAGAACTACCTGCACGCCGATGCAATTACGGAAGGGATGGACGGGATCGCTATCACCTTCACTGACACATGCGACGTTCCCCTGAAAGTGGCTAAAGCGGTTCATTTAGCGTCCGAAAGCGACAAACCATGGGCTCAGGTTTTAGCCGACGCGAAGGCACTTGACAAGAAGGTAAGTCTTGCCAAGAAGCGTCTTAACCGCGATGCTGCCTCCAAAATGACCCCGGAGCGTCTCGCGCAAATCGACGCCGCAGGAGAGGTGTCCGGGTGGTTGCGGCGGATTCACGGCATGCTTGGGTAGGTGTTCCATATCAGCGGGACGCAGTAAGAGCAGGCTATGCCGTAGAAACCATCGCTGGCGTACCCGTTGCAGCAAACTATGTCACCAACATTACGGAGGCCAAACGCGCGGCAGCATCCGTGCTAGCGAGGCTCTAATTACCTGCGTTCTAAGTAACATCCAAGCTGCCTTAGTCCACCGCAATCGGGCGTAGCAATCCGAGGGCCTAGGCCACCTCGAGATGGCCATCAGGCCGCCTCGATGCTCGATTTACCGCAGGGCCCCCTTCCCCACCCTTGCTCGCCCCCGCCTAGAACCGAACGAATCCCTCAACTTGGCGGGCGATTCGGACCAGGCCCGGTCAAAAAATATATTAAAAGCAATGACCTCATCCGTACAACCTGATACGATTTGCAAAACGCTAGCGCTTTGCACACAGGAGTATTCCCTTGGCCGTTACCAAAACCGAAGTTGTCAGCGTTCGGGTTCCCCCGGACGTTAGAACTATATTCAGCGACTTCTAGTTCGTCGTCCATGTAAATCCTCATTGAACTGCGGTCATGACTGATTGCTCGCGAAAGATGCCAGTTTCGCGCTGATTGCCGCCTGAACCTCTGGCTCGCTTAGCCCAAGATCATCGTTCGTCTTAATGAGATTGTCGCGGCAATGGGCCGGCCAGGCAACGTCATCATTGTCAAGCGCCAGCCAATACATTGGTCGCCGGCGCTGCACGTCGGCGTAGACTTGAGCCCCGCGTGACATGTTATCGAACTTCCATTTTGGTGTTTCCCGGCGATGAAAGGTCGCTCCCACAACTCTCGCTTGTAGGGCTTGAGTTAGTCGGTTCTTTGCAAAGTCGAAATCTCTAACCCTTACCCAAGAGGTACTCAATACAATCTTTACGTCTGGATGTGGGACCAACAAGTCCTCTAGAATAGGCGTCCATTCGAAGAGAATCCGACCTGGTGTGCGGATGTGAATGCCCTTCTGTTTACTCCAGTACACAGCATCGTCATGAAGAACACCGTCATAATCTAGGTATAGGATTACTATGCGGTTATTTGATCCATCAGGCGCAGTTGGCATCCGCAAGTTGCAGTCTCCATTTTCCATACTCTCAATCCTATACCGATGGCCGCCAGCATCCGATAAGTTCTTCGCGAATGACCGCCAGAGACACAGGAAAAAATCCTGCGTCCATGGCGAATTTATTAACCACAAAGTCGAAGGTAGACTTGCTGATCATTGCTCGGTCAAGAAAAGGCCAAACCTCAGCATTGTTATCGGAGCGATGCACTTTGACCTTCATCGCTTCATAAACATGTCTCTGAAAATCGGAGATGCGTACTTCATCGCCGAAGCCGACTTCTCGGAAGAAGTCTGCTAGGGGGAGCTTATGATTTCGCTTTTCTCGGTTAAGGCGCGCGCGTGTAAGGACAGCAATCACTACTACCAAAGCACCTGGTTTCAGTGAGCTGATATCGATTTCAAATTGAGACATTTGGCTTTTCAATTTCTATGCGGTTTTCGTCGCAAGCTAACTCCCTGAACAGAGAGGGGCGCTGGATCGGTGTTGTCTGAAGTAATTTCCGAATGAGGAATTCGCGTGCTACGTCATGGCTGCTCACCAATAGCGCCTCCCCCTTTCAGTTGCTCAACTTAAGTTTGCCTGCCAAACGGACGGCATTTATTGTGCTCGATTGTGGGGCGGAGACCTCCTAATCAAAACGATGAAATGAGTAAACAATACAAAGTTTCGTCTGATTTGCCAAGGTATTTTTAATAAATATCCTTTTAAATCAAAGGTATACGATAGAACATGTAAATTGCAAAGCGCTACTTCAAAGTCCACCTGTCCAAAATAAGTCTATTGCGGCGCGCGACGATAAATGGAACGCATTGCCACGCCGGTAGCCGCTGCCATTTGTGTCTTTCGCCTCACCCACCAGCAGATCAGCATCAGTTGCGTTGAAACACACTTAGAAAAAGTTTTCACTTCCTTGTTTGAGACCGGCCGAGAGCTGCGTCAGTGACATGCTGCTAATCCGCGAACGACCGCTCGATCACCGCTATTCGCCGCGCGCTCTGGTCTCGAAGTTTAGTGAGCCCCGAATCCTCCTTCGAATTGCTCTTAGCTCGATCCACGGAAGGTACTCGAACAGCTATCTCTTTTGGAGGAACACGAAGGCGCTGATCTAACCAGCTATAAAAAACGTCTGGGTGCCAGAACACGCGATTTCCGATGCACACTGGGATCGGCATGAGCCCTTCGTTGACCCAATTTTCGATCGTACGCGTCGACACGCCGAAGACATCGGCGACGCAGTCTTTGGTCAGAGGCTTAAAATCGTCTTTGACCGAGCGGTAGGATCTATAATCGACAGCGCCATTCGAGCGAACGCTGGTTCTGTCGCGTTGTTGATCAAACGACAGAATTTTCCTTGAACGGCACTGTAGCGCTCAAACCGGACTGACTATTTCCGCCAGCGCAAAAAATTGTTCGGCGAACGACTACGCATCAGCCGTCGATCGCGAACTGGTCCTTCACGTCCGTTGAAGCAAAAATGCCACGATTTGTGCAGCAAAGTTGCTACATGCCGTGCAGTCACCGGCTGGCCGCGTCGGCCCGTTGAATCCAAGACCCATAGCGGACGTAGAACGAAGGAATAGTTTTCAGCCAACAAGAACGCTGAAGAGCTTGGGTGCTGATTCTTGTCCCAAATGGGGAAGGAGTTCATCGGGATCCATGCTTTCACCGTCGAACCAGGAAAAACGCCATTCCATCCAGTTTCTAACAGGTCATCTTCCTTTCCAACTGGCTTGACAATGTTGGGTTACCTCCGATTTGACCCAACAGCGTAACTTGGTGGAAAGGTGCGTGACATCTTGAAGTAGGCTGCGGTGTATTAGCCAAGACGCCCGGGTAAGGTTTGTCTTAATTGTCGAGTGACAGGACTAGTTTCAGATGAGACGCTTTGAGAGTAGCAGTTCAGAGTACTGTTAGGAACGCTACCTGCGTGGCAAGATCATTGAACGGTAGTGCACAATGTGGGAGTTAGCACTAACCGCCGGAAATCCAATAGGAGACTCAATGAAAAAATCCACCTCATCAGCATCGTCCTCGCTGCAGCAAGCTTGCACACACTGCCTGCATGCGCTCAAAGCGCAGGGGAATTCATGAACAATCCCGCGTTCCTCGGCCCGCTACCGCAGCAGTGCGTTTCCACTTTCGAGATGCAGCAGTGCGCCGCTCGAGATCTGCGCGTTGCCGATGTTGAAATGAGCAACCTTTACGGCGACCTGCGCGCTAAGTTGAAACCATCCGGGCAACGAGCCCTTTTGGCAGAGCAACGTATCTGGCTGAAATCGCGAGACCATGACTGCCTGGCCAAGGGGCGTGATGGCGGATCGATGGCTTCTCTGGCTGTCGCCCGTTGCTGGGTCGCGGTAACAAATGCGCGCACCGCCTCACTCAAAAAAAAGCTTGTTTCCAGCGCAAAGCAGACCAATGTCTTGCCCGCATCCGCGTTTCTTGGCCGCTGGCGCGGTGGTGAAGGCACCGTAATGAAGATTACACGAAGCGGCAGTGGTTTTGCGATCGAGAATCAGTGGGGCCTGGACGCCAATATGCACGGAGTTTTCAGTGGCACTATTACTGCCGACGGACTTCGCTTCAAGCGTAACGGCGTAATAGAGTTAGCGCGCCCCAGTACCGGTGATGCTGTCAATCGGAGTGCTTTGGCGGGAAAGAAAGACTGTCTGATCGTGTCGCGTGACGAAGGGTATTGCCGTTACTAAGCATGAATATCGGAAATCGACGTGACCCAAGTTGCTACGGTGCAGAGCCTCGCTCAGATAATTTTGATAATGGCTGCGACGATTTTTAATTGGAAAGTTCGGATTACCCGGTATGGGAATCGAAATAACCATGACCGCTTTTGTCCCTGACACGGCAATTCAAGTAATGCCACCGACACTGCCGGCAGCCCAGTTCGCGAAAGGCTGTTTTCGACCCGAAGTAGATGTTCGCAAGTATGACTAACCGTATCCAAATTTTCTGACGTGGAGCTCTCTTCGATTCGATAATCAAATATTTTTAACTCATTTACCTCTGTGAGCTTGACGCCATTTACCAGCGAGCCAAGACAGGATTACAGCCGGAATTGAGAGTATATCGGCGTACAAAATTCCTACGCCCAACAATGCCGAAGATCCAGATGACGCAATAATGACTGGGACCTGAGCGAACATCAAAATGGCCCCTGCAGACCACTGGGAGCTTTTTAGTATCGCCCCCATTAGCTCGTGATTCATCAGCTATCAAAAATACTGCTAATCAATTCCCGCTGTGAGCTTGGCGCAATCGACCTGCAAGCCATGACAGTATGACAGCCGGAATAGCAAGAATTACGGTAAAAAGGATCCCTAAACTCAATAATGAGGAGACGCCGGAGTACGCCACCATGACCGGGATCTGAGCAAACATGACAATGGCGCCCGCGGACCACTGAGCGCTTTTCATCATTGCCGCCATGACCACAGATAAAGCGAGGGCGGCGGGATAGATGACAGTCCAGTAAATAGCCAGGTCCCATGGCTCCCTCGCACCTGTAATGATGGAGACTGCGGTCCAGAAAATTAGAGAGACAACGCAGACAGCAATAAACGCCATAAATTTTCCTTGATGAGATTGCAACGTGTCGTTACTCTCAATGCCCATTCTGCGTCGAGAGCACTGTAGAGGCCCTAAGTGATTTCGACTCCGGGCACGCATCATACTGTATATATGCTGAACTCTGTGGTTTCGGTCGTCTCAGCAGGTTACCGAGTTGGAAAAATTACTGACTGTTTAAACAGGAAGCGATTGACCAGAAACAGCCGTTCGTGAATAGTTCCTACAGGCCCAGCTCGGACAAGCCCGGGTGATTGTCCGGGCGACGTCCCAAGGGCCAGTAGTATTTACGATCGGATGCCAGGATAGGCCTGTCATTGATGGAGGCATAGCGGTCTGTCATCAGGCCATCTGCATCGAATTCCCAATTCTCATTTCCATACGACCGGAACCAATTGCCGGAGTCGTCGTGCCACTCGTAGGCATAGCGGACAGCAATACGATTATCGGAAAATGCCCATAATTCCTTGATTAACCGATAGTTTAGTTCTTTTTTCCATTTGCGCTCGAGCAACTGCTGCGCATCAGACCGGCTTGCAACGAATTCCACGCGGTTTCGCCATTGTGTATCCGCCGTGTAGGCAAGTGCGACGCGCGTAGCGTCGCGGCTGTTCCAGCCATCTTCAGCCAGGCGAACTTTTTCAGTAGCGCTGGCGAGAGTGAAAGGCGGAAATGGCGGACGGGGGGGTGCGTTGATGGGCATATTCTTTACTTTCATTGATAAGTGAGTGCAAGCTAATTTGGCAGCAAAGTAGCTGCAATACGCGCAGCTTGCGCTGCTGCTGCGCGGTTGTCGGTGACCAATGCGACAGTAATGGCGCCGTCGATCAAGATGAGCAGTTGCTCAGCCAGTTCGTCGGCTGGCGGCTGTGCCAGGCCCGCCTCTTTTATGACTTGGCGCAAGTGGCGCAACAGGCGCAATTTGTGCGCCTTTGCCACTTGCCGAATGACGTCTTCGGCGTCGCCGGTTTCCCCAGCCGCATTGATGAACGCGCAACCACGGAAGTCAGGCGTGTTGAACCAGGTTCCTAATGCGTCAAACATCGCTTGGATTCGCATCGGCAACGGCATGCCGGACAGCGACACTGCTTCAAACCAGGCCATCCAGCGCTCGTCACGCTGCGTCAAGGCAGCTGCTATGAGCGCTTCCTTGGTCTGGAAATAGCGATAGACAGTTTTGCGCGAGACTCCCGACTCCTTGACGATACGGTCGATCCCAGTGCAAGCAATGCCAGACTCGTAGATCAGTAACTCGGTGGTGAACAGCAGTCGGGCGCGTGTGTCAGTAAGTATTGGCAATATCATATTCCGATAGTAGAACGATCGTTCTCCATTTGTCAACTTAATATCTCGTCGTGTTGGGTTTGCAAGATCCGCTGGGCGGGGGCAACGTTGCTGATAGCGTCAGCGCCGCACGTTACAGGCTGGAAAGCCTTCTACTTTCCAGATAGGCCAATGTCAGACCAGAACGCGCAAAGTCAAAATGCCTATCAATAAGCCGTCCGCTCGAGTCGGCTCGTAGACAAACAGGAATCTATGATGGTTCTTTGCGTGCCCGAAATGCAGCGACCTTCATCCGGTTCCCGCAGACGGCCATGCTGCACCACCGCCGACGCTTCGACTTAGTAACATCAAGGAAGCGAAGGGTGCAATCGTGCGCTTCGCATTGGCGGACCTGCGCGAGTTCCCCATGTACTAGCAGATGAGAAAATGCTGCTGCAGTGGTTTCGAGCAAACTGGTCCAACTCTCATCGCGGCGGCGTTCCGTCAATACGATTTGCCCATCCGCGTTGCGCTCGAGCGTGCGGATCGGGGTGCCAGCTTCCAATATCCGATTGATTACGTCAAGATCGCCGCCCTGGGTGTGCTTACCCGGGTCAATCAGCCTGGCGCCTGCTTCGCGCAATAGACGGGCAGCCTCCCCAAGTCCTGTAGCTAGCCCATGGAATCCGGATTCCAACTGGCCTGCCGCCTGCAGCCAGGCGACGGCACTTGCGTCATCACTCAAGAAGTCGCACGTACTCTCACCAGAGCCACATGTGCTATTCAGAAAGTCCAGCGCCAAATTGTTCGAAATGAAGTGTGGCGAGGAAGAAGGATGCAAGCTCATTTTTTGTAACCCTTTAAAAATATGTTGACAGGTTACCACAAACCTATGTAACCTGAATTTCTCTAATTTAAAGGTTACAAGGATCTGTTATGAAAATGCACACTGGTGTCCTCGCTGTCACCGCAACGCTTGCCATGATCTCCGGAGTCGCTGGCGCCGCTCCCATGTCGGCCAACGAAAAGGCGCAAGTCCACTACCGTTTTGAAAAGGTTGGCGACGTCAATGTCTTCTATCGTGAAGCTGGTGATCCTACCGCGCCGACAATTTTACTGCTGCATGGATTTGCGGCATCATCTTTCATGTACCGTGAATTGATCCCCGCGCTGAGCGATCGCTATCATGTCGTTGCCCCGGACTTACCATCGTTTGGCAACACCGAATCACCTGAGCGTGAAAAATATGCTTATACATTCGCGAACATAACGAAAACGATTGATCGGTTTACCGAGCAGCTTAAGCTTGATCGGTATGCGATTGTGGTTCATGACTATGGCGCGCCGGTTGGATGGCGCCTTGCGTCGGCACATCCGTCCCGTATCACGGCGATTGTTTCGCAGAATGGGAATGCATATGAAGAAGGCCTTGCTAAGGGCTGGGACGGCATTAAGAAATATTGGCAATCTCCTACTGCAGAGAATCGCGCGGCAGTGAGCGACTTTCCCACGCCGGCATCTATCAAATGGCAGTATTTTGAAGGGGTAAAGGATCCAAGCGTTATTTCTCCGGACGGATATACATTGGAAGGCATGCGGGTCGCGCGTCCGGGTAATGCCGATATCCAGCTTGACCTGCTTCTTGACTACGCCTCTAACGTAAAGATGTATCCACAGTTCCAGGCCTATTTCCGCAAGGAGCAACCGCCTCTTCTCGCCGTCTGGGGAAAGAAAGACCCCTATTTTTTGCCAGCCGGTGCAACTGCGTGGAAGCGCGATCTGCCAAATGCAGATATCAGATTCTACGACACTGGCCATTTCGCCCTGGAGACGCATGCTCACGACATTGTTCCAGTGATCCACGCCTTTCTTGACAAAAACCTTAAATAAATCTCGGGCAAGATGAGATGCGGCCCTGATCGTAGATTAAATCGGCGTATTTGGGCCGCGATGCTGTGCGTATAATTTAAGGTTCTATAACTTCGTGCAGTGAACACGCTACTTGTGCTATATGGATTGCTACGCATTAGTCGATAATAGCAAGGATCCAAATCAACCTAAATCGTCAACTGACTGCTGCTCGTATAAGTCCCCAATATAACTTGCTGTACTTGCAAAAAATATTTAGCTACATTAGCTGACCTTCAACAAAGCGATAGTCAAAATGACGTTCAATTTTCCCATTTCGGACGCCCGTCATGTCTTTTGATGTTTCTTCAATACTTGTCGCCATGACACTTAATATGGTTACTATGGCGTTAGCGCTGTTTGCCGTCATGGATGGGGCTGACAGGGCAGCCAGGTTTGCGCAGGTCAGCGCAGGATTGCAAGCATGCGGATGGGTGCTACTACTCGCATCAGGCTCAGCTAAGCCGCTGAGCGCTATCGACGTTATATTGTCGACCCTTTCGATGGCTTGCATTTCCGGTAGCTTCGCTTGCAGTGCTGCCGCGTTCGAACTTTGGACCGGTCGCAAGGCAATAAACAAAACTCCTACAATTTTGGGGATATTTTTGACATTCGGTTACGCCGCCGGGTTTGCAAACTATGCGTTCCGGGTAGGTTGGTCTAACGGGCTGCTCGCCCTGCAAATGGCTTTCATCGTTGTCACCCTGTTGAAAAAGCCGCAGACGACAAGCGCGCGCTGGAGATGGCTTCCAATCGTGGGACTCACTATCCAGGGCTTAGTCACCGCTTGTCGCGCATTTTGCGGCGCGCTTTATCCTGATGATTTTCCTGCATTTCTGACACCTCATCCAGTCAATGTTGCTTTCGCGTTCTCCGGTAACTGCACCGTCGTGTTGCTTATGATAGGAATGCTGCTGGCATATCGCGAGGAGACAGCACAGGCACTTGAGCGGCTGGCGACGACGGATGGTTTAACTGGCATTCTTAACAGGCGAGCGTGGCTTGGATTGGCCAATGCAAAGCTTGCAAGTACTGATTTCGACGATCAACCACTTAGCGTTTTGATTATGGATATTGATTACTTCAAGCAAATCAACGACACATGGGGGCATGATGCAGGCGACCGTGCGCTTCAATTGTTTGCTAGGCTGATGCAGGAGGCTAGCATTTCTGGTGACTTGGTCTGCCGATACGGAGGAGAAGAATTCTGTGTACTAATGGTAGGAGAAAACGCATTAATGAACTTTGATCAACGACTGCGCGATAGCCTGGGTCGTACGGTGATTGAGACACTCGGGTACGACATCACGTACAGCGCTGGCTTAGTAAAACGTAATCCGGCCGACAAGCAAGTTTCCGAGTTGCTTTTACGTGCAGATCAGGCCCTCTACCACGCTAAAACTGCTGGAAGAAATCGCACAATCGATGCTATGGAACTACGTAGTTTGACTGAAGTTCCGGTTCAGTTATTAGTGGCGTAGCCCCCCCCGCCTCGATCTGGTTCGCTCCTAACTCGAACCATCTTGGCTCCACTAAGAAAATGATGCGCTCGGCGAAAAACAGAAAGCGTTGCATGACTTCTTCCGGGAGGATCAGGATATTCCCAGCATTGCCGTCGTCCGTAAATATCACTGCACGAAATCTTAAGAGGAAGTAGGACAAACTATTCTGAATATAGACGAAAATCATGCGTATCCATAATAGACTGCTGATGACCAAAAGGAGCCGTTGACTGGAACGCACCGCAACATGTGAAAATCAAACCTGCGCTTCGCGGTTTTTCGACGAGAACCAGGGCGGTCTGACGTTTAACCTGAGAGGCCAAACCTGCTTGAATATACAAGCATCCCGATCAAAAAATTAAGAAACTTGCGCTTTTTCAATGCTGATGACTAATACGCCGATAAGAACGAGAAGAATGCCAAGGATCTTTTGGAGGGAACACTGCTCATTGTAGATGGCCATACCAACAATAGCAGTGATCACAGTTCCACCTGCGGCCCAAACCGCATAAGTAACTCCCATTTCCAAGTGGCGCATTGCAATAGCCATGAGCCAAACTGCTACGACATAGAAGAATCCAGCTAGCAGTGCTGGAACTACCTTCGTAAAGCCAGCGGATTGCCTTAGAGCAATCGTACCAGTAACTTCTGAAATGACACTTGCACCTAAAGTTATCCAAGCTATTATAACCTGATTCATAGATCTCTCTCTATTTTTTCATTAGCCACTTATACCGAGTAGCATGAAAAAACAAAAAGCGGTACCTTGAAAGGACGCACTTTAGCACATTCAGCGAAGTACGTGAGAAATTTTAGTCAAAAACTAACGTTAATAATGGGACCGATCTCTTTTGGCTGGCGTCGTTTATTAATCTTAGCAGCAATCTGCCAGGGTTTATATCGAAGCTCTCACGAATGACCGGGGTCGACCGGTCGACGTAACAAGTTTCTGAATCTCTGAGCGGGTATTTATTATTCTAAAGTCTTCATCGGCCATTCGCCCATAATTAATCTCCCGTGTGCTTTACTGAAATCAGGCAAAGGCCACTGTTCAACGAACTGGCTTCTAAATTACTGCATAGCAGTTCCTCATAATAAAAATTGTAGCTTGTTACGCTCGGTTGAATCAGGCATGCATCGACAACTATGATTAAGGTGTTTCCCTATCAAGCTTAGTAACGCAGATAGCCTGCTCGTGCTCAACGGACCATTCAAGCAGCGAAGCCAGCGGAAACCGCAGCGTCATACCGAACTTTGTCAGCTCATACTCGACACGTGGCGGTATTTCTGCGTGAATCGTTCGTGTAATCAGTTTGTTCGATTCCAATGCCCGCAAAGTCTGCACGAGCATTTTCGGGGAGATATCTGGAAGGTTTCGTTGCAGCTCTCCATACCGTTTCCTCCCCTGCATCAACGACATCAGCGTGAGCATCGACCACTTGTCAGAAAAAAGTGCTAGCCCTTGATAAACAACACAACTTGTATTGAATACAGGTTTTGACGCAATACGCGTCATTGCCACATCAATAATGGACTGTTTCGCTTGCTCGTAATCATTCATGTTTTCACTATCCATTTGGTAAGTAAGTATGCGAACGGTACGTACTTACCTAAGCAAAAAACGAATGATAGACTACATCATCAAAATTTGAAAGAAGCATAAATGAATACTTCTAGTGTTGTTCACCCTTCCGCAGCTACGTTGATGGCAAGACATATCGAGTTGATCGGTACGGACCTCAAAGCGTGGCTTCAACTTCTTGCACCAGAACCCGCGATTGAATTCCCATATGGCCCCTCTCTTGGCACCGCCTCCCGATTAGAGGGTACGAAAGCCATCGAGGCGCACATGCGTTCCTTTACAGGAACCATCGGGCCATTCCGATTTACCGACCTTGCTATAACAGAGTCCACAGACGGCACCCAAGCATGGGCCAGTTTTCACGGTGAAGCATGGGCTGAGGAGCGTCAGGTGATGTATCGCCAGGATTATGCGGCTTTCCTAAAAATCGAGGATGGAAAAATAAAGCTATACCGCGAATATTGGAATCCTTGTCATGTTGCTTACGCGCTGGGAGCCGAGTTGCAGCTGGATGCGTCAGAGGGGAGCGAGAAATCATGAGAATTGTAATTGCTGGAGCCAGTGGCAATATTGGATCTCGGATCGTGAATAACTTGCTCAACCGTGGCGAAGCACCGGTCATGATCGCTCGTAATGCGGATAAAGTAAGCAAGTTCGTAGCACGCGGCGCTACCCTTGTCCAAGCTGCTTCCGACGACGCCGAAAAAATTTTAGTTGCGACCCGAAATGCAGACGCACTTTTCTGGATGACTCCTCCCGTCTTGGAGCAGTCGAGCCTGAAGGGCTGGTATGCGCGTACTGCAGCAATTGCTGCACAGGCAATTGCCATTAATGGGATCAAACGAGTCGTTCACATCTCATCCATCGGTGCTGGCGCCCGTCCCGGACTTGGTACGGTCAGCTACACGGGCGATGTTGAGGTGATGCTTGCAGATGAATCTGCTCATCTCATCAATTTGCGCCCTGGTTACTTCATGCAAAATCTCGCAAATGCCTTACCTAGACTATACAGTGATGCGGTACTCGAGCTTCCATTTCTGCCTGACCACGACATCCCATGGATCAGCACTGATGACATCGGGGATGTTGCAACTGCCTATCTGATCGACCAAGAATGGGCAGGAAAATGGGCACGCAATTTGATGGGGCCTGAAAATGTGACGCCACGGCAGATCGCAGAAATCATGTCAGACATATTGAAAAAAACCGTACATTACCGTCAGGTCACTTTGCAGCAGATTGACGACGACCTGGCCAAGCTCGGCGCGAATACTACAGTACGCGCTGAAATGAACATGCTCATGCAAGCCCTAGGAGACGCCGACGGAATTTATGCCACGTCTAGAACGCCTGATGCGGTCACGCCAACAACACTTCGTGGTTTCTTGGCGAACGTCCTGAAAACGCCGTGAACGATACTGGTTTAAAAGTCACTGATTAGAGTGCTTTTGAGCGCTGTGATCAATCCTGCTTGTCATCTGTGTGCTAGCTGGCTGCAAAACCATGCAGCCACGGCCATCTTGGCGCTTGTAAGGCCTGCAGGTGAACGAAGTTGCATGTCTTTAGTTATTACTGACTAGTTGACCACACTAAACTTTGGAGAAATCAATGACGAACGACGTTTTCCCTGCACTTACCAAGTTGATGCACGAGGCGATGGGCGATTTACTCGCTCCAGCTACATCATTCTCTGAAATGTGTGCCGAAACGGTGATCTTCGAGGCCCCGTTTGCACCGGGCGGTGCTCACGTTCTTCGAGGGCGCGACGCCGTAGAGGCGTATCTTCCCGACGTGGTCAAGCAGTATGTGATTCCAGAGCTGCGCTTGATCGCGATGCACCGTTCAACCAATCCCGGCGTTGTAATCCTTGAATTTCTGGCCCACAACGCGAGAGGTGCTAAAACAGGCATCCCTTATCCCCAAGCATATATCAATGTTATAAAGTTGCGGGACGGAAAGATTCAGGAATACAAGGACTATTGGAATCCTGACGTAGCAATGCGGGCCATCGGTGTCGGCGGTGTGAGCTGCAATCCACCTTCATTCGGAAACTGATACGCCGTTTGAATAACTGCTTTTTGAGGACAGCTTCGGCGCGGCATGCTGGAATACATCGAGCGTCATCTGCTGAAGCAATTCGCGCTGGTGCGGGGCAAGAAAGCGTGGAAGGTGGTTTTCATACGGCTTGGCTCCGCAAGCGGGCATTCGAAAAAAAGGGGCTTTGCGCCCGAATGCCTGCAACCGACCCAAAGCAGCCACGGCCAATCGTCAGAACCGCTCTAACTTGACCCGGCCAAATCACCAGCGCTACACGCACCGGCGACTGACCGACGCCGTCTGGCCGAATGTTCGCCGCAGCGTCAGGGGTGACCTTTTGCGAGCCCGCTGAGCCGGAGCCGCAGCGGGCCACGCTTCAGTTCCTGGACGGGTTGGGAGGCGCAGCGTTGTGCGGCCCATCTGCCGCCAGCATATCCGCGATTGCATGGTAGCCATACAGAAGCGCGAGCGCATGTGGCGTCAAACCCGCATGCGACACCAGATCACGCCTCGCTCCGGCATCGATCAGTGCACGTGCTGCGTCGGCGTGCCCATGCCAGACTGCGTCGTGCAGGGCGCTCAGTCCATTGTAGTCGCCCTGTGCGTTGAGGTCGACCGCATGACTACCGGTGCATGGTCTCGTCAGGATGCGCACCACCTCGGCGTGACCAAAGTACGCCGCTTCGTGCCCGACTGTGGCCTTCATCGGACCACAGGTCAGTCGCGCGTCGGCACCTGCATCGAGCAGCCTGCGCACGATCTGCGCATGGCCCAACCGGGCGGCCATGCCAAGCGGCGTGCAGTCCTCGTCCGGACCGCCCATCACCGGTGTGCGGTGGTCAACCGGATGGCCCGATTCGATCAGGCGCTCCACGGCTGTGAGGTCGCCCAGCTTGACCGCTGCCATCAACGGCTGGTTGCGGGTCCGCGCTGCATCGTGCGCTTCTCGCGCGATGATCAGGCCAGCAATCGCATCTAGACCGTCTTCGCGCGCCAGTTCGAGCGCATTCTGGCCTGCGTGACCGCGTGGTGTGGTACGCGCGCCGCGATCGAGCAACAGGCACACGACCCCCGCATGCTTGTGCAAGACTGCATCCATCAACGCCGTATGACCAATACTGGGCGACTGCAGATCGATGAACGCACCATGTGCCAGCAGCAGCGCCGCCACGTCGGGGTTGCCCGATTGCGCCGCCTTGTGCAGGGCCGTGGCGCCCATGCGTGAATCAAGCGTGTGGACATCGGCTCCTGCCGTGAGCAGCAGCTCAACGACCTGCGACTGGGCGAGACCGGCCGCTACCATCAGCGGTGTAAAACCGTCGGGACCACGCTGGCTCAGATCGTCACCCCTGCGTACGAGCGCGCGTGCCAGATCGATGTTTCCGTTACGAATCGCGGTGATGAGATTCATGGCGCCCCCAGCGCGCCGAGAAACTTGAGCAACTCGGCATTCAAGCGGTCGGCCGCCTCGTGCTGGACCCAATGGCCCACGCCCTCGAGCCTTACCTGACCGACGAGGCCCGGTAGTCCGCGCCGCAATTCGGCCAACGTGGGTGGCGTTTTGTGGAAGAACTGGCACAGGCCGTCCGCGGCACCCCAGATGTAGAGTGACGGCTGCCGGATCACGGCGCCCTTGAAGGCGTAAAGCAGGTCGAACGAACCTTGTGTGGCCCTGTAATGATTCAAACCACCGCGAAATCCCGTTTTCTCGAAGGCAGCGATGGTGCTCTGCACATAGGTGGGGTCGGCCCACGCCGGCAACGCGGCCGGCGCAGGACGCAAGAGGCTGCGACTTGGGTTGATCGGGTCCCAGCGTTGATCCGCCGGCGGGCTGGCGGAGGGCCAGTACAGGATGGATGGAATCGACTGCGCGGCTGGCGCGAATAGCGCTTCGGCGCCGGGCTTGATCCAGTCCAGCGCATAATACCGCTCACCCAGTCCGCGCTTGCGCAGATCCTGATACAGGCTCGCCTCGCCACGCGGCGCAAAAGGAATGCTGACACTGACCAGCGCGCGGAAGCGGTCGGGCCGCATCAGTGCAGCGCGTTGGGCGTGGTCCGCTCCCCAGTCGTGGCCGACGACGACGGCTGTGTCGATCTTGAGGGTATCAAGCACGCCTACCAGGTCACCTACCGTGTACACCGATGTGTACAGAGTGGGGTCACGCGGTGCAAAACTCTGGCCAAAGCCGCGCATGTCTATCGCCACAGCCCGGTAACCTGCGGCCGCAACGGCCCGCATCTGGCTGCGCCAGGTGTCGGCTGTGTCGGGAAAGCCGTGGCAGAACAGCACGGCCGGACCGGCGCCCTGCTCGATCACGCGAAACGATTCGCCTTCAATTTGAAGCAGGGTCTGGCGCACCGGCAAGACGCCTGTTGCCGAGGCAGCGAATGCACTGGGCACGATAAGGCCGAGACCTGCAAGCGATGCGGCGCGCAGCACGCTACGCCTGCCCTGCAGGAGCAGCGTGTCCGCGTCAGCGTTGGAAGTGTGCAGTGAGTGCGCTACCGGGATTAAGGATGGAGTCGAAATTGAAATCATGTATAGAACCTCATGGTGGTATCGATCGGGGGCGGCGCTTTCTGTCACAATGGGACTTACAAGGTCAGTAAGCACAGCCAATGCCATTTGTATTACCTTTGGTAGGTTACCATAGGTAGCATTGGCCTGTGTGTAAACCGCGTTGTCACGCGCAAGGATGAGCATTGACGAACAAATTACCGCGGGCAGACCGCAGAACCCAGTTGCTGGACACCGCTTACACCATCGTGCGCGAACACGGTACCGATGCCCTCACGCTAGGCAACTTGGCTAAGGAGGCCGGCGTCAGCAAACCGATCGCCTACAGCCACTTCGAGACACGATCGGGCTTGCTGATCGCGCTGTACCAAGAAATTAACGAACGCCGGCTCGCTGCAGTGGCAGCCGATTTGACCGATACGCCCGCGAACCTGCCGGCCGTCGCATGCGTGATAGCGGCGGCATACATGGCCTGCCATGCGGCGCTGGGCTCTGAGTGGCACGCTATCAACGCAGCGATGCAGGGTGATGCCGCAATGCACGCCTGCCACGAGCGCATCGTCAATGGTTACGTTGACTTTTTCCACGAAGCGCTTGCGCCGGTGTCATCGCTAGAAAGCGAACCACTGCGCCGGCGCTGCATTGGCATCATCGGCGCAGCTGAGGCGCTGTCGGCCGCGATGGTGCGGGGACACGTGAGCGAACGGTTGGCTGCGGCCGATCTAGAGTCTCTCATCGTCGCTGTGCTGGCGCAGGCCGCCAACGCCGTTAATTAGCCGTACGGCTCCATCGTCAATGACGTCATCCGTCCTACTGGTATAAAAGAGTCCGACATCGGGTCCAATGGCATGGGCGTTGGCTTCAATAGTCTCATTGGTGAAGCCAAGGACGGCTCAAGACACGGGAGCTCCACGTTTGGAACCAGTCGGGTTTGACTCTATCCATTTGCGTTTTCTAGATCAGCGGTCTCAGGTTTTCTTTGACGAATTCCTGCCTTGCCGTTCGTGGCGCAGGATTACCACCGTAAAAAGACAATCGCTCATCGTTGATAGCAGCCGGGGGTGCCACTGTCATAGACCCGCTGTCTGAGAGCTCCGAACCCCTTTCGGACTATAGTTTCGACCTCGCAATCAATACTGTCGATGAAGTGATAGTCCACGTCTCTACGGAGTTTGATGCCAATGATCGCGGCGGGCTGGATAGCTCAGCAGTTCGTCTTGCTCGCGGCCACGTTCCGGCGCCGTCGTCGCCTTTCATATTCAAATATCGGCTTTTGGCCGAGTCCGGCCGGTCGAGCCAGCATAGCATGTTGCCGGCGAGAAAATTCCCCAAATGACCGTGACGGGCCGCAACCGACCCAAAGCGGTCCTTGGAATTGTAGGATGAAAGATTTATTTCGACGATTTCAGGAAGCTTCGTAATCCGTGCGTTAGCACAAGCGGAAATACACTAGCATGATCTTCATCTTGAAATACACGAACACGAGTCTTGAGACTCGGAAACCTATTTGAATTCAAAACCTTGTCAAATTCTTGAAGGTCTTCCACCATGTCGGCATCCTCGGTTAGCCGCGAACGCTTTTCCCCTGGCGGCAACCGTTCTAGTCCACCGATGCCGAAGAATACAGAAGCAGGTAGGTCATGATGCGATTTAGCAAATGCTCTCTCCCTATCAAACATAACACCGGCGTCATACCAGAGAGACGGACTGCCTAGGATGTAATGGTTAAAAGTGCGCGGCTCTGTAAATAAAATTTGTAATCCCAGTAA
>Ga0308163_10002269_pt1 | contig 18059 bp, 16 predicted proteins | sample PhyTR1_FD_201037 | JGI IMG/M metagenome (GOLD analysis project Ga0308163, IMG submission 201037) | Phyllosphere microbial communities from UC Gill Tract Community Farm, Albany, California, United States - DLSLT.R1 | ecosystem: Host-associated > Plants > Phyllosphere > Unclassified | place: USA...
CAAGGGTGGCAAGGCCGGTGAAGGGGAACCGGATGGCGTCCGCGAGGATGACGGCATCACCCAGCCGAACTTTGGGCAGGGTGGTACGTCTGGCAAGCAGACGTTGGATCGCTGACCGAACGAGGACATGTCATGACTACTGCACCGCGAGCGCCCGCTACGAAAGAAGACGACCAGCAGAAGAGCCACACGCCGGACAAGCTGAGGAGCGATGACGCCCGGTGGAAGGACAAGGAGATGCCGGAGGCCGAGCATGGGGCGACGCCTGAGGATTATGAGCGGCCGGGGAAGGTGTAAATGCCAGCGAGGCCCTGCAAAGGCAGCGCCGGGAATGATCATCGGGATCAAGGGGGGGGGCGTACCCATGACCGGGGAGCTCTTCTGATCACACCCTTGCTCACCTGAGGGGCCCGGGATCCGGGTAGCTCCGCCCGGGCCATAAGAGGGGCGCGGGTACACAACGAATGTGATTGGTGACCCCGGCCCGATTCGAACGGGCGACCTTCCCCTTAGGAGGGGGACGCTCTATCCAGCTGAGCTACGGGGCCAGATTGAGGATGGGCAGGATACAGTGTGGCGGCGCGCAGGGCCACCACATAAGGGCTGTGGTCAGCTGCGAATGCCATCTATCCCGTATGCTGGCGCATTCTGCCCTGCGCACCCCACGCCCGCATGCCTTCTACGTGGCACCTGCTCTCGTTGCTCGGTGATAGCCGCCTGCTGCTGCCGATGGCTGCGGTTCTATTGCTCGCAGGCTGGCGTGGCTGCAGCGCGTGGCACGAAAGCTGGGCTATGGCGCTAACTGTGGTAGGCCTGGTTGTCCTGACCTCGAAACTAGCCTTCCTTGGCTGGGGAATCGGGCTAGCCAGCTTGGATTTCACAGGATTTAGCGGGCACTCCGCTATCTCGGCCGTTGTCTGGCCCATGACCTTGTTTATCGCCGCGCCGACGCACCGATCGGGCAAGTGGGCGGCGATGTTGGGATTGGGCCTGTCTGCAGCGGTCGCGTACTCGCGCATTCCATTGAACGCGCACTCGTGGTCGGAGGTAATTTCCGGTGGTGTACTGGGCGCCTTGGGTAGCGCCTGGGCACTGAGTGCGACCAAGACCGCTGCGCGAAGGTTGCACACTGGCTGGGCGGTTTTGGCTCTGGCGATTGGATGTTGCATGCCGGTATTGTTTCCTCAAGTTCGCACGCACCACCTCGTGGTCCAGATGGCGGCGGCGTTATCGGGCGACGGGAAGGCGTTCGACCGAAGCGCGCTGCATGGCGAAAAGTGAGACCTCGGCGGAGAAATTACCAGCCGATCAAGAATTTGTGCCGGCAACAGCTTGACACCACATCTGGCAAACCGTGACCATAGGGGCGATGTATTTCCCCCGACGGAGTAGGAGACCCCGTTCATGAAGAAGGTTTTTGCAGTCTTGGCCCTTGTGGGTCTGTCCTCACCCGTCCTGGCACAGGATGCACAGGTTGAGCAGAGTGCGATTGATAGCACTGCTACGACCAGCACTGAAATCGCTGGTGCTAGTGCTAGCGGCATGTCGACGGCGTCCGTGATCGGTACGGTCGTTGCAACTGTCGCCACTGCGGCCGTGCTGTACAGCGTCGGCGGCGACAGCACCAGCGGCCCGAATGATGGCGGCGGTAACGGCGGCGGCGGCGGCGGCGATGGCGGCAGCGGCGGCACGGGTGGCACAGGCGGGACGGGTGGTACGGGCGGCACCGGCAGCTGATCTCAAGCGAGCTTGGAGCCCAAGCCCTCGCCGGCCGATGCTTGGCGAGGGTTTTTTATGTCCGCGGAAAACTTAAGATACGCCCATGAAAATGAAGTCGACTTACCTTGCGAGCACGCTGGCGGCGTCGCTTACTCTGTCCGGGTGCATCTGGGCGCCAGGACAACATCTTCGGAGCGCCGACGTAATCAAGTCGACCCTAAGCGATGACGGCCGCTTAAAGATGGTCGAAATCACGCCGAAGTTCATTGCGATGGAATCCGCTGCACGTAAAGGGGAAGCCAAACTCCCGGACGCGCTCTTGGACTATCAGCCCGCCCCCTATGAGGTCGGCGTGGGCGATGTGCTGTACATCACTGTTTGGGATCACCCAGAGCTGACGGTCCCGGCCGGCGCCCAGCAGGCCCCAAATCTGGCCGGCCGCACGGTCCAGAGTGACGGCACGCTCTTTTATCCCTACATCGGCAAGGTTGAGGCCGTTGGCAAGACGCCGGGGCAGATCCGTGATGAGGTGAGCACCCGGCTCGCCAAATACATCGAATCGCCGCAGGTGGATGTGTCGATTCTGACGTTCGGAAGCCAACGCGCGTGGGTGACGGGTGCCGCACAGCAGTCGGCCCCAGTGCCGCTGGGCACAACGCCCATGACACTAAGCGACGCCATCAGCCGCGCAGGCTTCAACGCGGCTGGCGCCGACCTCTCCGGCATCAGCCTGAGTCGTGACGGCATCACCTACACCATCGATGTCGAAGCGGTTGCCACTCAGTTTGGTGGGCGCCAACTCTACCTGAAGGATGGCGACTCCATCTACGTGCCATTCCTGGACCGCAAGGAAATCTTCGTGGTGGGCGAAGTGGGCCTGCCCGGCGCCTATAGTTTCCGCACGAGCGACGTCTCGTTGAACCAAGCGCTCGGACGAGCCCGTGGACTCAGCCCCACGACGTCCAACGGTGACGCGGTCTATGTGATTCGCGGCTCCGACGACCTGCTTGCAGAGCCCTCCGTCGTCTACCATCTGGGAGCCCGCTCACCGACCGCATTCGCGGCGGGCAGCCAGTTCAAACTGCTGCCAGGCGACGTGGTCTTTGTCGGCGCAGCCGGCGTGACCCGCTGGAGCCGCTTCGTGAACCAGCTACTTCCGTTCACGGCCATCATTTCCAATGCGGCAAGCGCCCGCAACGACCTCGACAACTGATATGCCGCAAGTCAGTGCTGCGCCGGCCTGCCTGAGCGAATTCGCTTGGGACAGGCTCGGCAGGATATCGCTGCTTGCACTATTGCTCGCAGCGTGTACAGGCTGCACAACAGGCAGTCGTGCGACCAGTGACACGTTCCGGCTGTTACTTAATCGCAACATCGAGGCCACTCCCGAGCAGGTAGCAGCCAACCGCTTCCCTCAAGCGCAGATCCGCTCGAAGGACATCAGCGCGGTCATGGTCCTCGGCTACGTGGATGCAGGGAAGCAGGCTTGGTTCGCAGGATCGCATGCCGTTTTCTACCTCGATAGCCGCGGCCTCGTGACGGGTACAAGCGGCTTGGGCCGAACGTTCGAGACGCAGATCCTGCCCCCCTCCCCCTTCGACCACCTCACCACCCTCACAGCCGAGGCGACGGTAAACCGGAAATTCGATTGGTCTACGCGGTACGAAATGGGCGTCAATGTCACCGGGACGCTCAAGCGTGTGCGAACTGAGCGTGTAGAAGTTCTAGGTAGGCAAATGGATCTCATCCTGTTCGAGGAATCCCTTCTCGGCGATTCCATTCGGGCTACTAACCTCTATTGGGCAGACCCAGCGACTGGCTTCATCTGGAAGAGCAAGCAATATCTTGCACCTGGGTACGCCGTGGAGCTGGTTCAGCTGAAGCCGTACGTCCCCTCGGCACGATGAAGAAATCTATGGGTTTTTACCGCAGCGCTATAATGCTGTCGCTGTCGATTGCCGTAGCGGGGAGTTCCAGCGCGGACACCTTGGAGCCCGGGCTCACCGTCAACGCTGAAGGGCGCGTCGCACACGTCGGCGCACGCACGCTCCCCCTCAGCGCCCGCTTGGCCGATCTGATCATCGCCGCGCAGCCGCGCCCCGACGCCTACCTCCTCGGCAGCACATTTACTCGCAAAGAAGCACTCGCTCCTCAACGTCGCCTCAAAGCCGGACTTCTCTATGACCTCCACGGCCTTGAGAGCATCGGCGACCCGGGGGTGCAGCAACTGGCAGCTCGCTTGAGCGAGTGGATCGAAGAGCGCGCTGTAACCGGACGCGTCAGGCATCGCACGGACGCACGCCTGATGCAGGTGCAGCCGATATCGAACCCCCTGCTTCAAGCGGCAGACGCGCTGCACATCCCTGCCCGGCCGACCACCATCACAGTGACTGGCGCAGTGCAACAAGAGTGCGTGCTTGCGCACGTGCCATTGAAGCACGCGCGTGAATACGCTGCAGAGTGCGCGCGACATGCTGCGGCAGACAAGGGGAATCTGTTCGTCATCCAAGCAGACGGTGCTGTCCAGCAGCTCAGCGTGGAGGCATGGAATCGCTCTGAACCTCAAGCAGTGTCACCCGGGGGCACGGTGTTCGTTCCGCTCACCTCCAAGGCGCTTACCAATATCGATGCCAACTTCAATCAAGAGTTTGCAGAATTCATCGCAACCCAGTTTGTGAACCCGTGACTAATCATCGTAACCCTCGCCCTCGCCCTCGCCTGAGTTTGCCGTGTGCGGCAGTCGTCACGATATTGGCCTTGTCGATCTCCACGGCGCTGCACGCCGAGGAAGCGCCGACGCCGACCTCCAGCGAGTGGGGTGGCATCGGCCTGCTGCAAACGCCCACAGCGCGCATGGCCGAAAGCGGAGACATGGCCTTCACTGCGTCATACAATTCTCCGTACAGCCGCTACAACTTTACGATGCAACCATTTTCTTGGCTTGAGGGGACATTCCGCTACATCAATGTGTCCAACCTCGCCTACGGACCCGAATCGCTAAGCGGCGACCAGCACTACAAGGACAAGTCCATCGACGTGAAGATCCGTCTGTGGAATGAATCGCGTTGGTTGCCGGAGGTCGCGCTTGGTGCACGCGATCTCGGCGGCACAGGCCTGTTCTCGAGTGAGTATCTGGTTGCAAGCAAGCGCTGGGGTCCTGTGGATGCCTCGCTCGGATTCGCTACAGGCTACATAGGGAACCGGGGGGATTTCTCGAACCCGCTTGGCATCATCGATGATCGATTCAAAACCCGGCCCGTAAACAATCCGACCATTGGGGACGCCGGCCAGTTCGGGATTGAATCCATGTTCCGGGGAAAAGTAGGAATATTCGGCGGCGTTACCTACCAGACACCGCTGGACTCACTTAGCGTCAAAGTTGAATATGACGGCAATGACTACAAGAATGAGCCCCGGCGCAACAACCTTGGGCAGTCGACACCCGTCAACGTGGGACTCGTCTATCGGCCGAACAAGAACGTCGAACTGACCGCGGCATGGGAGCGGGGTGAGGCCGCAATGGTCTCGCTCACCTTGCGCGGCAACCCAGGCAACGCACCCACCGCACGCAAGCCGCTTGACCCCAAACCCGTAGCTTGGAACAGTGCCGCCCCAGCATCGGCATCATCCTCTGCAGGCCCAAATCAGGCGTATTCCGATAGCGCGGTCGACTGGGAGGCACTCGCGAACGCATTGCGCTCAAACGCAGGATTCCGCGTCAGCGACATCCGGCAACGAGGGGACGACCTGGTGGTTACGGGCTATCAGCAGACTTACTCCAAGCCTACAGATGGCCTGAACCGGGCTAGTCGCCTGCTCAACGCTGCCTTGGGCGATTCCTACAGTTGGTACACCTTGCGGACTGAACGACTTGGTTTGGCCATTGCGGAAACCAGCATGGAGCACGATGCATTCCGACGTCACGATGAAGGTGAAATTCAGGACGACGAACTGAAACGGAACATCGAACTGGTTCCTGCCGGCGGTGACTCGGGAACCGCGATCTACACGCCTAAGTCTGCACCATTCGGCGGGGGATTTAGCCTAGGCTACCGGCAGAATCTGGGCGGACCGGACGGCTTCGTGCTTTTCCAGATTGCCGCCAACTACTCGGCCAGCTATTTTTTCCTGCCAGATCTATGGCTTACCGGAACGGTCAGTCAGGATGTTTTCAATAATTACGACAAGTTCAGCTACGACGCTCCCAGTCGGCTGCCGCGGGTCCGAACTGACCTTCGTAGCTACATGCGAGCGTCTTCATTCACCATGCCCAATCTACAGGTGAATGCCTCTCACAAGTTCGGCAAGGATATCTTCGGCATTGCTTATGCAGGCTATCTGGAGTGGATGTATGCGGGTGTTGGGGGTGAACTTCTTTACCGCCCCATCAGTCAACCTTGGGCCTTGGGCGCCAATTTAAACTGGGTACGGCAACGCGATTTTGACCAGGGCTTTGGGCTCCGCGATTACACGATCACCACAGGACACGCGACGTTGTATTACTCCTTCGACCGACAGGAACGTATCATTGGCTCCGTGTCGGCGGGCCGCTATCTTGCAGGCGACTATGGTGCCACGGTAAACATCGCACGAGTTTTCCCGAACGGCCTGACCATGGGTGCCTACGCAACAAAGACGAATATTTCATCAGGCGAGTTTGGTGAAGGAAGCTTTGACAAGGGGATCTACTTCAGCATCCCGCTAGACAATCTTCTTCCGCGCTCGACCCGTGGTCGAGCAAACGTGAATTGGAATCCGCTGATCCGGGACGGCGGCGCGATGCTGGCCCGCAAATACTCGCTCTACAACGTTACGGGCGAACGCGATCGCGCCGGGTTCTATCAAGCATTTCCATGACGTGCACATGGCGCCGCCAAACTTGAATACAAGGACGCCCGGTGTCCCGGGCGCCCCGACTGAGCCATTAAGAGGCGAAACGCCTGAGCCCGCTCCCCGCCAGCTCTACTTCCATTCTGCAGGACATTCTGTGCGCCAGTCCTGCATCGCTGAGTCCAGCGTGTAGCGATAAACGTAGCCGTTCTCGGACAGATACCTCGGAAGCACGTTATTCGAACGCACGAGCTTGCGTATCCGCACCGGGCTGAATGGATGTGCAATACGCAGCGGTTTCGCAACCGCGTCAATGACATACGACGCGGCCAGCAGTAGTCGATAAGGCACACTGGGGACTACGGCTCGCCGACCGCTGACGCGTACTACGGCATTCACATACTCGGAAATTGATGGGCCTGGATTCATCGACGCATTGAACAAAGCAACCGGCGTTAGAGTGTTGCGCTGGCGATCGAGCACCCAGAGCATGGCTTCACAAAGCTCTTTGACATAAATTCCGGCCTTACGCGTTCCGCGATTGCCCATATACAGGAAGTAGCCGCTGCTCACTGCACGAACCAGTCTGCTGACGTTTCCACCTTCGCCTGCGCCAAAAACAACGCCTGGCCGGACTATGGTCAGAAGACGTCGCACTGGATCAGCCGCTTGCCACGCACGATGGATTTCCTCTGCGGCGAGTTTGGAACTGCCATAGGCAGTTACAGGCACCGTCATTGTCTTCTCATCCTTCTCGGCTTCACTCACGCCGTACGGCGAGATTGACGATGTGAAGATGACCTCAGCGCACCCCACCTTATCCGCCCATGCGCATACGTGTCGCGCACCGGACAGATTCGTCTCAAAGTACTCGACATCCTCGTGCCCCGGCTCACGGTGTACAGCTGCAAAGTTGGCGACCAGGTGGACTTTTTCCTCCGGAAACCAATCAAGGGGAGACCTGACATCGGCCTTGATGTATAGAATTGCGGCGCCGTGGCGACGCACCAGCTCTTTCCTGAACGCAAAAGGCTTATCCTCGATCGCCTGCAGATCCACAAGGAACACCTTGGTAAAGCCGCGATCCCTCAGCAAAAGATCTGCCAAATACGAGCCAATGAAGCCAGTTCCACCAAAAATTACGGCAACTTTATCCGTCACGGTATCCACCTATATCCAACCGAGAAGTGCAGACGCACCCAGTATGAGTCGATCTGATCGACGACGTCGTCCTCTCCTTATCACCACGCGGAAGAGCGCGACGCGCCGGATCAAGCCATCGCGCCGCTGAAGGGCCTGCTCGAAGTCCACCGGGACTACTCTTGGATCAAGGGACTGGACCGCCTGATGAATAATTCGCACCTGTGCGGCATACCAGCCATTCCTGACCTTGGTCAATCGTGATGCAATGCCGCTCAACGATGATCGCGCGCCTGTATCGTTGCTTTCGTGCTGCCGGTACATCATCGAAGGTAACGGATCAAATACCCAGTGATAACCAAGCGCACGGGACACCGCATACACGAACCAGTCGTGATAATGCACGCCGGAGATCAGGCGATAGCGATCGGAGATAATTACTTTCAGCTGGTCCACAAACGCACGAGTGAGGACGAAAGTACACCCCTGCCCTGCTCCCTCGAAAAGAAAGTCGATATCCGTAACTTCGCTAATCTGACCAAGAATTTTGACATTACCATTCGGCCAGCTCGCGCGCACGGCCGAGGAATAGCCAGCACTCCCGCTCTCAGATAGCCTTCGCACAGCGGTCTGTAGCTTGGCGCGGTCCCAGACGTCATCTTGATCAGAGAACGCAACAAAGTCACATTCAGAGGTGTCGATCTCAGTCAGCGCACGCAGAAAATTCTGCCCTGCCCCACCGCTCGCTACGTCACGCGTTCGTATCTCCACATCGGGCGCGGTACCTGCAAGCGCCTCGGCTGCGGTCAAGCCAAGCGTGGACCCATCGTCAAAGACGACAATTCTGACATCCACATCCGTTTGCGCAAGTATGGATTGTATCTGGTCACGGACCCACTCGGCTCCGTTGAAGTACGCCAGCACGACCAATATGCGGACCGTCGGTTCACTCAATTGATTGCTCCAACACTATTAGGAGATATTCTTTTTTACAAAAATTTCAGCTTTGTCCGCGGCTTGGCAAAAACGATCCAAGTGAGGGGTATCTGGGCAAGCACGTTCAAATTAAGAAATCCGTTACCAAACACCATCAACAAGGTGATCTGCATCACGACAGAGTAAACTACGACCTTACTGATACGGGCGCCTTTGAAAGCCATAATCCAAGCAGCAATTACGCCGTGCAATGCTGAGAAAGCGGCGACGCCAGGCGACGAAAGTGACATGAATATATTTATGTAGCCAGTGGCGACATTGAAAGCACCGCTAACTTGGTAGGGAAATGCAAAAGCGTCCTCCACTTCAATGCAGCCCATCGCACCACGCACTACGCGAGGCCACAGTGAGCAGGTAAAGGACGCATCGTTGGTGAATTGCCCAATAACATGTGTCGCATTTGTGAAGTTAAGGATCGGAGTTACCAGATACATGTACACCCACATGAATCCACTCGGCATCCAATCGGGGTAGTGGAATGAAGGATTGGAAAGTGAGAGAAACAACTCCCTACCTGTACGCACATCACCAATCCAGCCGAAGACACAGATCACTATGATGGCTGCTACAAGCATGAGCGCAATGCGCCCTGGCGAAGGCATTCCACGGGCAAGTATCCACACGAACAGCATCTGCAGCACTGAGACCACGATCATCTTTCTTGTGACCAGCAGGGCGAACACGCCAAGGCAAGCCAAGGAAAGCCACAGATATCGCTTCCCGGCCCCTCGGAGATAACAATAGAACGAAGCACTTGCCAGGAGGGATCCCAGCGCCAGGACGAGGCCATGTATCGAGGAGATTCCGAAGCTAAAATGCGATATCTGTGCGCCGCCAATCATTGACAAGAGAGGAATGTAACCCGCCACGATCGTTTCGAGTACAACCAGCATGAAGAAGACCGCGCACATCCCGTTAACGCGAGATGCCCATAGGCCCACTTGGCCGTGCGTTGAAAGGGATGGGCCTGATGTGCTCTTACCGAAGAGTTCACGCACAGCACGAAAGAACGCCAGACCGACCAGGTAAAAGATGCAGAAGGGCACGATGAAGATCATCGCCGCGATCGCTATCTCCGCCATTCCATAGCTCTGAAGCTCTGAGAGTCGAAGCGAATAGAGCACCAAGACCAGCAACCAAGAGCAAAGATAAACGATCAACGGCGACACAAAGAACAGCCGTTCCTGCTTGCTTTCAGTCTTATGCACGTGCAAGCACTCTCTTGCGCAGTTCGTTGAGAGCCTTCATCGTACCCGCTGGCACAAAGCTGGCCCCGACCAGCAGCGCCTTGTCACGAGCACGAATTCGGGAACCGAGCGCGAAACGGCGGCCAGCTTGCGAGTGACCTGTAAGGACCATGGCATTGACAATCTTAGTCACCATTCGCCTGTATGCTGCAGGTTGTACGCTTGTGGACTGGAAATGTTTCTGGAAAATGTGCTGCAGCGCGACTACTCGCGCAGCGTCATTTTTGGAGATCGCGTCAGGCAGCTCAATCGAATCCAGCATGGGCTCATTGATGGCAATGAAAGTGAACTTCTCCGCCGCACGCAGGAAAAACTCCCAGTCCTGGAACCGTGGCAAGGCCGGATCGAAGCCACCCACGGCGTCAATCACCTCTCGGCGGATGATGGCTGATGGCGTATCGATGAAGTTGTCCAGCAGCAGGTTCTTGTGAACATCCTGAGCATGCGTGACCCTGGGGAAAATACCGATCTCCTGCCCGCCAGGGGTGATCTTCCTGACGAGGGAATAGATTCCGGCGACGTCAGCCGGCGATTCCCGAAGGATAGCCAACTGGCGTCTTATTTTGTCAGGATTCCAGATCGTATCACTGTCCAGAAACGCGATGTATCGACCCGTTGCAGCCGCCATACCGATGTTCCGGGCCCCGCCGCCGCCTTGTCTGGATCCGCAGGGCAAGTATCTGACGTGACGATCAGCATACCGAGCAACCACGTCACTAGTGTTGTCGGTGGAGACGTCATCTACAACGACAATCTCGAACGGCAGACCCTCGCAAGCCGTGATGGCGCTATCGATGGCGGGTGGCAGGAATGCAGCACGGTTGTATGTAGGAATTACAACACTGACAAGGATTTCATTCATCAATATTTGACCTTCTTTCTTTTTCTATTTGCCGTAGATCGAGGATGAGCTCCAGCCAAGTAACCGCTTACGAAAGCGCGGGCAGATATCGTACCCGTGCCGGCCAGGTCGCGCACGATGGCCGCTAGTGCAGTCTTCACAAAACGCCACTGCGGATACCTACGCAAGGTTATGCCAAGATCCCACCCCCTCTCTGTTCGTCGGAACGGACTGCGCGCGGCACCCGCCGAAAGACGGGAGAGATCATGATCGATGGTTCCCGCGCAGCAGACAGCGATCGACTGATTCAACGCTAGGCGCTCCAATCGGATGCAGAGACTCGTGTCCACACCGTAGAAAGCGAAAGCCCGATCGAATGCCTCGCCAAAACGGCACTCCAGACTGTCAACAAGATATCGAGAGAGCGCCATCCCTGAGCCGACAGCAAAGAAATTCGAAGCACCCTCAAGCGCAATCACCCCTTCTCTCATGAGTCCTTTAGCGATGCGCGGCCCATGCTGTTGCCCGCCCGACATGATCTTCGGCACGATGAGATCTGCCGTCGTGCCGCTGCAAAGAGCACTCAGATAATTACCATCCGGTCTAGAATCGTCATCCAGAAAGCAGTACCTGTCAGATTGAACTTGCCGTATTACATTGTTGTAAACGTCGCTCAGCGGCTGATTGTCTAAATGATCCTGCACTACGACATGAACAGATGAAGGGAAGCTTGCGATCAGCGCGTTGACTTCATCCTCGGAGAACGAATGCGGCCCGTTGTTCCAGACCAACAACTTCGTAGAGCGTGTCGGCAGCCGGGCGGACTCCGCGTGAAGAGCGAGCATGGTCGGGAAATCAAGCGAATGCTTGCCGTAGCTGACTACACATATGCAGAGGTCGTACTCCATCCGGTCAGCACCCTCTCCATGCGTGGCGAGATCATCGCCCTTGGCTAATCGATCAGACATCAGCGCTCAGCGCCTGATCGGAATCTGACCGGAACGACTGATCGCAGAAGATCGCCCGCTGTTTTCCGGTCAACCATGAGCACCATAAGCCCGTGAATTAAAACCCCCGTCGCGACCATCAGCATCAGACCCGGCCAACCTAAGGAGGTATCACCCACCCGACCACCGTAGATCATCGCCAAGCCGGAAATCATGACGGCCGCTCCTGCCATGGGCCGCCAGATGCATGCCCACAGCTCTGAAGGCTTGGCGTCCAACTCTGTCAGGCAGCAGCCCGCCACAGGAATTGCGTTCAACAAGTTGGAGACGAAATAGCAAGCCGCCATGACCACCACTCCGTGCTGGACACCGAGCAGAAAAGCGCCGACTTGCAGCACCGCGCCGATTATGCCGAGCTTGAACAGCAATCGCGTTTTGCCTGTCGCCATAAAGACTACTCCGGTCGTGCTCATCAGCGCCTGGAGGAAGCCCGTTGGAGCAAGCCATGCCAGAATTTCTGAACTGAGCCCCCACTGCTCTCCAAATACAAGCCTGACGAAGGGCTCTCGCAGGAAATAGACACCCGCCATCAGTGGTGCGACAAGGAATGCCACGACGCGGACCGAACTGAAGTAAGTAGCCTTCATCCCCAAGCGGTCGCTTTGGAGCCTCGCCAAAGCAGGAAACAGGGAGCGCGACACCACCACTGTGAGACTCTGCAGTGGAAACAGCATTATCCGGTAAGCAAGCGAGTACGCACCAAGAATCGCAGTCGACAGCACGCGGCCGACGATCACGGAATCGGCATTTCGCGCGAAGTAGTTGACAAAATTAAAGCCGATCAGACCACTGCTGTAGCGAAGCATTGAAAGCAAATGTGTCTTTCGCCAAGCTGTCGGAGAAGTTGGGCGCCACGCGCAACCCCGCCAGAGAAGGACACTTGAGATCGCGGATGCGCATAGCGTCTGGTACACAACACTGAACACACCGGCGCCCTGATACGCGCTGATGACCGCAACTCCAAGACCGATGGTGGCAGCCGCTATCTCCGCCTTCGCAACGATATCGAACTGCTGAGAGCGCTCCAAGAGAGCCTGATGAACTGCAGACGAGCTCAGCATCGGGAAGGCGATGGATAGCATCAGCAGCGCAGGTGTTAACAGCGGCGCGTCAAACAATGCCGGCGCAAACAGTGCTGAAATGGAGACGACGACGGTCAGTGACGCTCCAAGCAGCATATTGAGCCAAAACGCTGTGGTCAACAGTGAGTCAGGCAGCTTTTGTGCCTGGATGATGGCGGCGGAAGACCCCAAATCCTTGAACAACATGGCGAAGGTGGTCACCACGGAAACAAGCGCTACGAGGCCATAGTCACTCGGGCTCATGAGCCTTGCAAGCACGAAGATACTTGCAACCTGTGCGGCAACCTTGATCAACTGCGAAGCGGCTATCCACTTCGCACCTTTCGCAAGACCCGTCATATCATCACCACTCGTTGGTCTGCGCCACTACCATTGCGCCCCACCCTGATGCGCGCTGAAGATTCGATTGTTGGCTAGTCAAATCTCGTTTGGGACGGGCGCAAAAGAACCGGCTACTGCGAAGGACTACGACTTTCACTTCTATCAATCACGAATCTGTAGATTTGTATTCGTAATAGCCGTAACTGTAGTAGCCGGTTGCACGCCGCTGGACAGCGTTGAAGATCGCGCCCCGGATCCGGACATTGTTCTGCTCGAACCGGCGCTTGGCCAACGCCAGCTCCTTCGCCTGGTTCAAGCCGAAGCGAGCAACCATCAAGCAGGTGCCGGCATGATGCGCAATGATTGCAGCATCGGTGACTGCAAGGATCGGTGGCGTGTCCACGATCACCAGATCGTACTCGGCAGAGACCTCAGTCAAGAGTCGGGTAAAATTCGAATGCATCAGCAACTCTGAAGGATTCGGGGGTACTTCACCGCGCGGAATGAAGCTCAGGCTCTCAAGCTCGGGCAGCTGGCGGATGACAGCCGCCTTGTCAGCCTTTTCGACCAGCAGATCGGACAGGCCAGGACTCTGCGTGGATCCGAGTGCTTTGTGTAGCGTGCCCTTGCGCATGTCTGCGTCGATGATCAACACCCGCTGTCCTGTCTGCGCGATCACGGCTGCCAGATTGGATGAGACAAACGTCTTGCCCGCATTCGGGCTGGCACCCGAGATCAGTACAACATTGTTCTTCGCTTCCAGGCGCGCGAAGTGCAGGCTGGTACGAAGACTGCGAATTGCCTCCACCGCCAGATCCGCTGGATCCTTCAGTGCAAGAAGATGCAGGCGGCCGTCTGCGCGGAACTTTCCACGAACCGAATCACTCTGCTGTTGCACGCTCACAGGGATCGATGCATAGACCGGCAAGCCAAGCTCTTCGATCTGCGCCGGATCTTCCACACCGCGATTGAGAAGCTGTTTCAGCAGCACCATGGCCACTGACAGGAAAGCGCCCAGCGCAGTACCAATCAGGACGATCAGTGCCTTGCGCGGCTTGACCGGAGTCGAGGCATCTACTTCGGCCGCGTCCACGATTCGCACGTTGCCCACCGTACCGGCACGCGCCACATCAAGCTGCTGCGCCTGATTGAGCATGGCGGTGTACATTTCATTGCTGACTTGCAGATCCCGCGTGAGGCGCAGCAGCTGCTGCTGAGCCTCGGGCAGCTGCTTCACTTGCCCCTGGAATCCACTTTTCCGGCCTTCAAGATCACCGATCTGGCGAAGAAGTGCCTGATACGCAGGGTGATCGCGGGTGAACTTTCTATCCATCTCAGCCTGCTGCAGGCGCAACTGCTGGATGCTCGTCTCAACCGCTACTTCCTGATCCAGCAGACCTTTCGTCTGCAGGGTAAGGTCCACTGAATTCGCCTTGGTCTGGTACGCGCTCAATGCCTTCTGGGCCGCGTCAACCTGACTTCGGATATTGGGGAGCGCTTCTTTCACAAAGGTCAACTGAGCCGATGCTTCAGCCGAATTCCGCTCGACGTTCTGCCGCACATAGGCTTGCGCTACGTGCTGGAGGAAGGCCCGTGCCAGCAGCGGATTCGCGTTCGCGTAGGCAAGGCGGAGTATGCCGGAGTCCTTGCCAGCTTCGCTGACGGATACATCTGACTGCAGGTCACTGATGACACGCAGGCGTCGTTCACGAATCACCTTGAACCGCATGCCCGGATGCGCGCGAAGCTCCGCAATCTGCACCGTCAAGCCCTTTCCTTGTGCGGGCTTACCTACCGCGCCCTTCAACAGCAGATTGCCGTCCTCATCAAACAGCTCAAAGGTGCCTGCATCACCTGCCACCAGGGTCAGTTCTTGCGAGAGGAGCTGCAGAGGCATGTCGAGCTGGAAGAACTCTACGTTCTCACCACCCCAACCGAAGCGACTCAGCCCAAATCTGACATCAGCGAGACGCTCGGGCTCCGACGCTTCCGCTTTACGGGCGAGGTACCTTCCAACCAGCGGAAACCTGTTCGGCTCGACCAGGATATCTAGCTTCAGGGCGTCAACGGCGCTGCCCACCACTGCACGCGAAGTGATCAGCGCGATTTCGGTTGTCGCCTCGGCCGAACCACCCGTGACGCCAAGCGTTTGACTGATGTCCGCCAAGCCCGGAAGCGACGGCGCCTTCGACTCCACCTGCACAATCGCATCGGCCCGATAGATCGGCGTGGACAGGAGCGCATAGGCCGCCGCTACTGCAAAGAACAGCGCGGTAATCCCGACAATCCACCACTTATGGTCAACCAGAGTCCCAAGCAGCTGGCGCAGGTCGATTTCGTCGTTTTCATCCGGTGCGGCGTTACGCGTATCAGTGGTCATGGGTAAAAGGCATTAAAAGGAAAAGAGGTAACGTCTGAAACTAGGAGCGGCGCGTCAAAGGTGGCGCGACCAGCTTTCCACGCCTTCGGCCATCAGTTTGTAAACATGTTCGAACGCAGCTCGCTGCTGGCGATACGGGTCGGGAATCTCTCGCTCCTGCTGCCATTTGCCGAGCAGGAACGTCTTGCCGGACGCCTCTGGGGCGATTTCGGCAACACGCCTCACATGCTTGCGTTCCATGGTCAGCACCAGATCCGCCTGACCCAGGATGCTTCCGTTGATCTGGCGCGCGCGGTGACCCGTACCGTCCAAGCCATGCTCCAGCAGCAGCGCTTGTGCCGTGCCGTCCACGCCGTGGTCCACCAGCGCGCCCAGACCTGCCGAAGACACCTGGATGCCCCTGCCTTCTACGAGCTGACGCAGCATTACCTCGGCCGAAGGGCTCCGGCAGATATTTCCAACGCAGACGAAAAGAATGTTCTTGAACACAACTCGATCCTGTATCTATCCATGCAGGCAAGCCAGCGCGGGGCGCCGGCAGCCGCACAGGATACCGCACGAAGGGAGGAGACCCCGAAGATTGCACAACACTTTATTGATTTGCATCGCAAAATCGGCTGGTCAACTCAGTAAGCCGACTTCTGCCCCAGCACCTTCAACACCGTCAACGCAATGATCCGCACATCCAGCAACGGACTCCACCGCCGGATGTAGTCGATGTCGAACTGCACGCGCTTCTTCATCTGCCGCAACTGAGGCGTCTCCCCACGCAGCCCGTGGACCTGGGCCCAGCCCGTGATGCCCGGCTTGACGTAGTGACGATGCATGTAGCGCTCGATGAGCCGCTCGTATTGATTGTTGTGCTGGACCGCATGCGGCCTCGGCCCGACCACCGACATGCTCCCGCCCAGCACATTGAAAAACTGCGGCAGCTCATCAAGGCTGCTACGACGCAGGAACCCGCCGAAGCGCGTGACTCGTGGATCGCCGCGAGTGGCCTGCGTCACTTTGTCAGGCGCCTCAGCATGCACGCGCATCGAGCGGAACTTGAGCATCCAGAATTCCTTGCCATCCAGCCCATGGCGCCGCTGTCGGAACAGTATCGGCCCGGGCGAACTTAGCTTGACCCCAAGGGCCAGGACACCCAACAGCGGCGACAGCAGGATGACGGCAATGCCAGCGACCAGAAAGTCCTCAACACGCTTGATGATGAGGAAACGCGGCTCCACCACACCTTGGCGCACACCGATCATCGGCACGTTGCCGACCTGATGCACGCCTGGATTGAGCGCCCCCAAGCCAGTGATATCCGGCACGAGCCGCACCTGCACGGGATAGCGCTCCAGCAAACGCAGTACGCCTTTCAACCGCGCACGGCCACCCAGCGGAAGGGACACCCAGATCTGCTCAATCTGGCCGCGATGGGCGTCGAGATAGGCCTCGAGACCATCCAGATCACCCAAATGTTTCGGCGCATCCGCCCCCTCTCTACGCAGTGCAATGTCGTCCGGACCCGCAAAATATCCGATTACCTCTTTGCCAATTTCCGGGCGACTGCGCAACAAACGATGCACCTTCAATGCCGGTGCACGCAGGCCAACCAGGAGGACACGCTGACGATCCAGCCCACGCGCCCGCAACCAATGCAAGCGGAAGCGGATGCTGATACGGGTGGCACTCATGGCAACGAGGGCCGACAAGTACCAGCCGACCAGCCATGAAGCGGGCACCGTGTCTGCCATATCGATCAGGACCGCGTACATGGAGAACAGAGCGAATACACCCGTCCAGCCAAGGAACAGAGTCCACAAATCGGCGAGGAGGCCGCGGTTACGCCAATCGCGGTAGACCGGCACCACGCCGAAGCAGACGAGGGTGCATAGCAGCACCGCTCCGAACACCACTCGCTGGGGATGCGTCGGCGCCAGCCAGCCACTAGTGACGATGTGGGTCAGCGCCGCAGCGCTTGGCACCAGCAGCAAATCTCCCACTCGCAGCCACACATCCAGCGCAGCCCGCGCCTCGGCAGTCACACGCTGGCGTCCACGCCGCGCGGGCAACTCTTCTACGGATCCATGTAGCAAAGGCAATTTCTCCATCAGGAATAACGGCCGGAACGGCCTCCCGCTCCAACCTGTGCAACCGACCTCCCCCTTCGGTCTCACGGGACTCTGAGCGATTGTCTAGTCACTAAAACGTCGCCAATCTTACAGACTTCTCACAAAGATGACCGCCTGGCAACCTGAACTTGTTCACTACTTCATAAAAATCAATGACATATGGAGTATTTTCGCTATTGCCGCTTGAGCGTCAAAGTCCCGGCAGGTCCGATTGCTGGCTCTGTTACCATTCAATGTTCAGCTTGCCGCCCCCCCACCCTGCCAGCGGCCAGCGCCTTACAAACGCAACGCAACAGGAGTTTGCATGTCCTCTGACCTGCTCAAGGCCCTCGGCCTCGACGCGACCAACGCTGGCACCTACCTTGGCAACGGCGAG
>Ga0308163_10002270_pt1 | contig 18058 bp, 13 predicted proteins | sample PhyTR1_FD_201037 | JGI IMG/M metagenome (GOLD analysis project Ga0308163, IMG submission 201037) | Phyllosphere microbial communities from UC Gill Tract Community Farm, Albany, California, United States - DLSLT.R1 | ecosystem: Host-associated > Plants > Phyllosphere > Unclassified | place: USA...
CGCCGTCGAGGATGTCGAGGTCGGCGAAATCGATGATCATCTGGCCCCTGCCCTTCGGGCCCATCTTGAACACGACCGGGGTGGCCAGCTTGTCCGACAGCTCTTCTTCGAGCCGCACGATGTCGCCTGACTTGTCTTTCGCACGGGCGGCTTGCGCCGGCGCGTTGTGCTCGTCGAGCGCGCGCGTGACGAGTTTTTCCGTTTCGCGCACCGACAGCCGCTTGGCGATCACTTGATTGGCCAGCGTGATCTGGTGCGCGCTGTCGACCGCCAGCAAGGCACGGGCGTGACCCATGTCGATGTCGCCGGCCATCAGCATCGTCTGCACCGGTTGCGCGAGGTTGATCAGGCGCAGCAGGTTCGAGACCGCGCTGCGTGAGCGGCCCACTGCGCCCGCCGCCTGTTCGTGCGTGAAATTGAAATCCGAAATCAGGCGGTTGATCCCCTGCGCTTCTTCGAGCGGGTTCAGGTCTTCGCGCTGGATGTTCTCGATCAGCGCCATCGCTGCAGCAGCCTGGTCGTCGACATCGCGCACCAGCACCGGAATTTCATCCAGGCCTGCCATCTGCGCCGCGCGGAAGCGTCGTTCGCCGGCGATGATCTCATACGGCGTGCTGCTACCCGGCGGCAACGGGCGCACCAGCACCGGTTGCATGATGCCCTGGGTCTTGATCGATGCGGCCAGTTCCGACAGGCTCACTTCATCCATGCGCGTGCGGGGTTGGTACTTGCCGGCCTGGATCTGGGTCACGGCGAGCACGGACGGCGTGTTCGGCACGGCCGGTGCGGCGTCCAGGTCGCCGCCGAGCAGGGCGTCGAGGCCGCGGCCCAGTCCCTTGAGTTTTTTGGTTGCCATCTCTTTGTCAGCTTTTTGATTGATTACATGCTCTTGATGCGCTCGACCATTTCGGCGCCGAAGGCGATGTATGCCTGCGCGCCTTTCGAGGACGGATCGAACGTCACGCCGGGGATGCCGTACGACGGCGCCTCGGCCAGCCGCACATTGCGCGGGATGATTGTCTTGAAGACCTTGTCGCCGAAATGCTGCTCGAGCTGGCCCGAGACCTGCTGCGACAGCGTCATGCGCGGATCGAACATCACGCGCAGCAGACCGATGATTTTCAGGTCGGTGTTCAGGTTGGCGTGCACCTTCTTGATGGTGTTGACCAGATCGGACAAGCCTTCGAGCGCATAGTATTCACACTGCATCGGGATGATCACGCCATCAGCGGCGCACAGACCGTTCAATGTCAGCAGCGACAGCGCGGGCGGACAGTCGACCAGGATGAAGTCGTAGTCATCGGCCACCGCGGCCAATGCTTCCTTCAGGCGCCGCTCGCGGTTTTCGAGCGCGACCATCTCGACTTCGGCGCCGGCCAGCTCGCGGTTGGCGGGCAGCACATCGAAGCGCCCTGCTTCCGAGCGCACGCGCGCCGTGGCCACATCGGATTCACCCAGCAGCACCTGGTAGATCGACGCGGCCAGCTCGGCCTTGTTGATGCCGGCGCCCATCGTGGCATTGCCCTGCGGGTCGAGGTCGACCAGCAGCACGCGCTGGTCCAGTTTGGCCAGGCCTGCGGACAGGTTGACGCTGGTGGTGGTCTTGCCTACGCCACCCTTCTGGTTCGCAACGCAAAAAATCTTCGCCATCTTTTCCTTTCCTGGATGCGACTACAAGGCATCATATCGTTCATACGATAAAACCGTTTCATTGGTTTATATGAGTTAAACGATATAAACTGTTTATACGGTTAATACAGATAGTACGGTTAGTACAGTTCGTATGATTTATATAGTATGTACTATTGGTAGCTTTTATGCGGCTCGCTCGATAAATACCAAGTGTCGCTCTGCCTGCAGTCTGGGTACCCATAACGGTTGCAGATCCACGACCTTCCAGTCCTGTGGTAAGCGCTCGCGCTCGTCGCTTGGCGCCACACCTTTCAGCGCGATGAATTTGCCGCCCGCGGCCAGCAGATGGCCCGACCAGTTGACGAAGTCGGACAGGTCGGCAAACGCGCGCGAGGTGATCACGTCGAATGGTTCGCTCACGACCAGGTCCTGCACCTTCATCGTGTGCACGCTGACGTTGGTCAGCTTCAGCTCTGCCTTCACCTGGTTCAGGAATGCGGTTTTCTTGTGCACGGTGTCGATCATCGACACTTTCATGTCTGGCCGCACGATCGCCAGGACAATGCCTGGCAATCCGCCCCCTGCCCCCACGTCCAGTACATTGCGGGCATCGGCAAATGCCGGTACCGCCGCGAGCGAGTCGAGCAGATGGTGCGTGACCATCTGCTGTGGATCGCGCAGCGACGTCAGGTTATAGACGGCGTTCCACTTGTTCATCAGCGCGAGATAGCCCATCAGCTTGGTCTGCTGCTCGGGCGTGATGGCCAGTGTCATGTCCTTGATACCCTGATCCAGTACGGCTGCCAGCGCATCGTGGTCGAAGTTGTATTTCATTCGGCCACCTCGGCTGCAGCTGTAGTGAAACCTTTGGCGCCCCGTTTTTTCAGCGTCACCAGCAGCAGCGAAATCGCAGCCGGGGTTACGCCCGAAATGCGCGAGGCCTGGCCCAGGGTTTCGGGCCGCTGCTTGTCGAGTTTCTGGCGCACTTCGAACGACAGCGCTTCGATGTCCAGGTAGTTCAGGTTCTCGGGCAGCTTCATGTTTTCGTAGTGATCATGACGCTCGACTTCGCGCGCCTGGCGATCGATGTAGCCGGAATATTTGAGTTGAATCTCGACCTGCTCTTTGACAGCGGGATCCTCAACGCCCGGACCGGCCAGGCTCTGCCCTTCGAGACCACTCATCGTCATCAAGGTGTCGTAGTTCACACCCGGTCTGCGCAGCAGGTCGGCCAGATTGTATTCGCGCTCGAGCGGCTGGCCGACAATGCGTTCCGACTCCGCCGCTGCCAGGATGCGCGGATTCACCCACACCGAGCGCAGGCGTTCCAGTTCACGTGCGACGGATTCGCGCTTGGTCTCGAATGCCGCCCAGCGTGCGTCGTCCACCAGACCCAGGCCACGGCCGATTTCGGTCAGGCGCATGTCGGCATTGTCTTCACGCAGCGACAGACGATATTCGGCGCGGCTGGTGAACATGCGGTACGGCTCGGCCACACCTTGCGTCGTCAGGTCGTCGACCAGCACGCCGAGGTACGCTTCCGAGCGGCCCGGCGTCCAGGCATCCTTGCCCTGCGTTTGCAGCGCGGCGTTCAGGCCGGCCAGCAAACCCTGGGCCGCCGCTTCTTCGTAGCCGGTGGTGCCATTGATCTGACCGGCGAAGAACAGACCCTTGATCGACTTGGTTTCCAGCGAGGCTTTCAGGCCGCGTGGATCGAAGTAATCGTATTCGATCGCATAGCCGGGCCGCAGGATGAACGCGTTTTCCATGCCGCGCATCGAGCGCACCAGGGCCAGTTGCACGTCGAATGGCAAGCTGGTTGAAATCCCGTTTGGATAGAACTCGTTGGTCGTCAGGCCTTCCGGCTCGAGGAAGATCTGGTGCGATTCCTTGCTGGCGAAGCGGTGGATCTTGTCTTCGATCGACGGGCAATAGCGCGGACCGACTCCCTCGATCACGCCGGTGTACATCGGGCTGCGGTCCAGCCCGGCCCGGATGATGTCATGCGTGCGCTCGTTGGTGTGCGTGACCCAGCATGGCACCTGCTTCGGATGCATCGCCACGTTGCCCATGTACGAGAACACCGGCACCGGGTCGAGGTCACCGGGCTGCTCGGTCAGCAGCGAGAAGTCAATACTGCGGCCATCGATGCGCGGCGGCGTGCCGGTTTTCAAACGGCCTTGCGGCAGCTTGAGTTCCTTCAGGCGTGCCGACAATGACGTCGCCGGTGGATCGCCCGCGCGGCCGCCAGCATAATTTTGCAGGCCGACGTGGATTTTTCCGTCCAGGAAAGTACCAGCCGTGAGTACGACAGCGCGCGCACGGAAGCTCAGACCCACTTGCGTGACGGCGCCGACGACGCGGTCACCCTCGACGATCAGGTCTTCGACTGCCTGCTGGAAAAGCCACAGGTTCGGCTGGTTTTCCAGGCGCGATCGGATCGCCGCCTTGTACAGGACGCGGTCGGCTTGTGCGCGGGTGGCACGCACGGCCGGCCCCTTCGATGAATTCAGGATCCGGAACTGGATGCCTGCCTCATCGGTAGCAATCGCCATCGCGCCGCCGAGGGCATCGACTTCCTTGACCAGGTGTCCTTTGCCAATGCCGCCGATCGACGGATTGCAAGACATGGCGCCCAGCGTTTCAATATTGTGCGTCAGCAAAAGGGTTTTTTGACCTGTGCGTGCAGACGCGAGTGCAGCTTCGGTGCCGGCATGGCCGCCGCCGACGACGATGACGTCGAATTCAGTTGGAAATAGCATGATGGGATGTGAGGCGAGGAGACTAATGCGCGATTATAGATTCTTTTGTGCTGACTGATTCTTCTACCGCCAGAAAACGACGAATTTTGTTTCACGTGGAACGTTGGACTAGTTGGAGGCTAAGATTGTTTCACGTGGAACGTCGCGATTGATAAAGCCGGGCTGACCCGGCTTCGCGATGTTTCACGTGGAACAATGGCGACTACCAACCCAACTTTGTGAAGGAGTCGTAGGCAGTCTTGACAATCAAGGCGCTGACGACAAACAGGAAGACCTTGCGCACGAAGCCGCTGCCGTACTTCATTGCGAGCCGCGTGCCCGTCAGCGAACCCACGATTTGGCAACCCGCCATCATCAGTCCAAGTTGCCACAGAATATGGCCGCTGTAACCGAACCACATCAGCGCTGAAAAATTGCACGCCACGTTGACGATCTTTGCAGCGGCCGAAGCGCTCAAAAAATCAAAGCCAAAGAACCGCACGAACAAGAAGATCAGGAAGCTGCCAGTACCGGGACCGAAGAACCCATCGTAAAACCCGATTGCTGCGCCAATCCCGATTGCCCAATACCGCTCGGCCAATCCGCTGTGCAGCGGTGCGTGCACGGACCCAAGGTCTTTCTTCATGAAGGTATAGACCGCGACAGCAACAAGGATGATAGGCAACAAGGCGCGGACAAAATCGGCGGGCACGCGCGTTACCGTCCAGGCGCCGGCGAACGACAGTAGAAATGCGGCGGCAGCTGCCGGCGCAGCCATACTCCACGCCACCCGCACGCGCCGCGCGTAATCCACGGCCGCCGAACTGGTGCCGAAGATTGCTGCAAATTTGTTGGTCCCGAGGATGGTCGCCGGCAGTTCTTTTGGCAACAAGGAGAACATCGCGGGAAGCTGAACCAGGCCACCGCCGCCGACAACGGCATCGACCAGGCCAGCGGCAAACGCGGCGCCGCCAAGCCAGACAACATCAATCATGGGAACAATTTAGGGAGGAGCGCAGAAGCCGCAATTTTACGGCATGCCGTGCGTGCCTATCCAGCGGTCAGACGGTCTCGGATTTTACGAAGTCGAGCAACAATGCATTCAGGCGATCCGCACCCGAGAGCTGCATCCAGTGGCCAACACCATCGATGCGTTCATAGCGAAAACCTGCACGACATTGCTCGCGTGAATCGAGCATCTGTTGCTCGCCCAATGCTGGATCATGTTCACTCCAGACGCCCATTACCGGCACGTTGACCGGCAACCAAGCCCGCGCGGATGATGGCTTGAAATTGGCGCGATAATAATTCAGCGCTGCCGTCAGGCGACCTTCCGGTGCAAGCGCCGCAATCCAGATTTCTTGCTGTTCACGACTGCGAATCATTTTTCTAAGCGCGGCCCAGTCCCCTGCTTTCAGCAATGCCTCCGCGACGACAGGCGTTTTGAAAACAAGCATGTACCAGAACCGTAGTTTCTGGCCGAGGCTTGAAGAGGAAATTGCCTTGGGATGGCCAACCGAGAGCGCGGCATAGCGCACGATGCGTTCCGGCGCATGCATGGCCAGGTGCCAGCCGATCAACGCTCCCCAGTCATGACCGACCACGACAGCCTTGTCGATACCCAGCGCGTCCATCAGTCGCAATACATCATCGGCCAAAAAAGACACGGCATACGCGCCGACGTCTCGCGGCATATCGGTCTTGCCGTAACCACGCAGGTCAGGCGCAATCACACGCAGACCCGCCGCAGCGAGTTCGGGAATCTGACGGCGCCAGATCTGATGCGTGTCGGGAAAACCATGGAGCAGGATCACCGGCGGGCCTTCGCCAGCCGTCACGTAGTGCATGTTCAGGCCATTGACCGTAGCGTAATGCGACTCGAATTCCATGCGGCTCCCCTTGGCGCTGACTCGATGAAACACAGCTTACCAGAACGTAAACGCCTGTCCAGACCCCGCCTGTGGATAAGCAAATGGATATCCACAGGTACGGTTTGTGCAGAACTCGGGTTTTGTACACAAGCAAAAATCTTGTCCAGATTTGCCACCAGGAAGCCGGGTCACTAGTGCACTGCCTTATACGCAGTGTAAGTCGATGATTTTGTTCTCGTTAACCGGGTTGTCCACAGAAAGTGGTGTCCCTTACTTATTACTATCAATGTTGTATACAGTTATTGGTTGTAAACCTGAGACGGCTGTTTTAAAAAAAATTTTCTGTTCGTGGCAGATCGCAACAACGCGGTCATTGCAAGCAGGCTTTCAGGTCTGTGGAGAACCCAATGCATATCCACAGGATGGAATGTGCAAAAGAGCGTTTTTTTCAACTTTCGGCAAATCTGTTCACCTTCGCTGCACCGTGAGCACCAAGGTTCTCCAGCTATTTTGAAAGTGCGTAAACCGTTGAAGTTGTGGAAAAATCCCGACTTATCCACACAATCAGCCGCGTTTACTATTACTACTATTTTGTATACAAGCTTTTAAGTAAACAAACTGGATAACTCGCACGCTGGATAGCTTCAGCCAGAAGCTCGGCTGAGCATCGTTCTAAAAACGTTTTTCAAAAAAAAAGACCGCAGGCGCAAAACCGGCAGCAATGTGAGATTGAGAACCAGCATCGATCACTGATAACCAGCTTCCAAGCGCCAGCGTCCTGTGGACAAGCGCCTGCATATCCACAGCATCAGATGTGTAAAACCCCGGCTTTTGGCGACAACCGAATTTTTGTCCACGATCTGTGCGTGGCTACCGCATGTGTTGTCCCGCGTAAAAAACAGGACTTAACGCGCTGATTCTGTTGAGTAAACGCACCTTATCCACAGAAAATCGTGCGTTTACTTACTACTATTATTTTGTATACATATCTTTTAATTAAATAAGCAAACAACAGCGCAACCAAAAAAAAAGCATTTTCCAGAACGAAAAACCAGGCCAGCAAATTTGTCTCCAACGGCTGACAATGCTGTGTACAATCCGGCGCTTATGCACAACGGCCCAGCAAAAGAAATGCGTTTAGGCATCATCAGCGCGTTGCACGAAGAACAGGCAGGGCTCGTGGAAGCCTTGCAAGGGCCCTCCACGCTCATCCACGGCAAGCGTGAGTACTTTCTCGGACAGCTGTGGGAAATCGACGCCGTGTGCGTTCTGTCGCGAATTGGGAAGGTTGCTGCTGCCATGACAGCGACAACGCTTGTGGAGAAGTTTGGAGTTACCCACATCCTGTTCACGGGCGTGGCTGGCGCAGGGGATGCGTCGATCCGGGTTGGCGACATCGTGGTGGCTGAATCGCTCGTCCAGCACGACATGGATGCCAGTCCTCTGTTTCCCCGTTTCGAGGTGCCATTGACAGGGCAAACGCATTTTCAGCCGGACGCCCGGCTGTCGCTGCGGGTTTCACGTGCAGCGCATGCATTCCTGGACGAGGACCTGACGCATGCAATCGCACAGGCCGACCGCGAGCAATTCGGCTTGACGCAGCCACGCGTACACCGTGGTCTGATTGCCAGCGGCGACCAGTTCGTGCATGAGGCCGTGAAGATCGACGCGATGAATGCCGCGCTACCGGGCCTGGTGGCGGTGGAGATGGAAGGCGCTGCAGTAGCGCAGGTGTGTCACGAACTGCACGTGCCGTTTGCCGTCATCCGCGCGATTTCGGACAACGCCAACGAACACGCGGCGCACGACTTCATGGGCTTCGTGAAGACGGTGGCCGCGCAGTACGCATTCCACATCACCCGGCGCCTGTGCCGGGATCTGGCAGCAGCGCCTCTCTAGTCCAGCAGCGACTCGGCCGGCATGTAGTCGTAGCCAAGTGCTTGCGCCACGGCTTCGAACGTGACCTTGCCCTGGCAGACATTCAGGCCATGACGCAGATGGGGATCATCCCCCAGCGCGCGCCGCCAGCCCTTGCCGGCCAGCGCCAGTACGTGCCCGATCGTGGCGTTGTTCAGCGCAAAAGTGGATGTGCGCGCGACTGCACCAGGCATGTTCGCAACGCAGTAATGCACGACGCCGTCGACGACGAAGGTCGGATCGGCGTGGGTGGTGGCGTGGGACGTTTCAAAGCAGCCGCCCTGGTCGATCGCCACGTCGACGATGACCGCGCCCTGCTTCATGCGTGACACCATGCTGCGCGTGACGAGTTTCGGCGCTGCGGCGCCCGGTACCAGCACGCCGCCGATGACCAGATCCGCCGAGAGCACGGCTTCTTCGAGTGCCTGCGCGTTCGAATGCAGCGTGGCGATGCGGTTGCCATAGACCAGATCGAGCTGGCGCAGGCGATCGAGGTTCTTGTCGAGCACCGTCACCCGCGCGCCCGTGCCCACCGCCATTTGCAGGGCATTGGCGCCCACCACACCGGCGCCGATGATGACGACGTGGCCCGCGGCCACGCCCGGCACACCGCCCAGCAGCAGGCCCATGCCGCCCCGGGATTTCTCCAGGTGCGCAGCGCCCGCCTGGATCGACATGCGCCCTGCCACTTCGCTCATTGGCGCGAGCAGCGGCAAGCCGCCGCCAGGCCCGGAGACGGTTTCATAGGCAATGCAGATGGCTCTTGACCGCACCAGCGCTGCCGTTTGATCGGGATCGGGCGCCAGATGCAGGTAAGTGAAGAGGATCTGGTCTTCGCGCAGCATCGCGCATTCAGCCGCCAGGGGCTCCTTGACCTTGACGATCATGGCGGCCTGCGCAAACACCTCTTGCGCGCTGGCCACGATGCTGGCGCCTGCCGCGATGTACTGCGCATCGGGCAAGCCGATCTCGCTGCCGGCGCCCTGCTGGACGAGCACCTGGTGGCCTTGCACCACCAGTTCATGCACCGACGCCGGCGTGAGGCCGACGCGGTATTCGTTGTTCTTGATTTCGGTTGGAACGCCTACAAGCATGGTGAGTCTCCTTGTTGTTGGTGTGGTTCCTGCAACTGCTGTTACTGCTCCTGCCGTGAATGCGGGTTAAAAAGCACATCGGCGACCGAAGTCGCCGATGCGGTGTGAATTACAGGCCCAGCGTCATCAGGCTGGCGTTACCCCCAGCCGCCGTCGTATTGACGCAGACGGCGCGTTCGGCCACCAGCCGCCACAGATCGACTGCTGCCAGTGGTTCGGTATCGACCACCCCGACGATGGCGCCGCTGCGCGCCGCCAGCTGCGTGCGCAGCGAGCCGGCCAGGCCCGATTCGACCAGGGCGATCGCGAACTCGCCCGCATCGACTTCGTCCTTGCCAATGAAGCGCACGCGCTCCTTGACCGCCTGCGGCAGGTTGGCCGGGATCGCCTCCGGCGACATGGTCAGCACCAGTGCGCGGTTGCCGGTGGCCAGCGCAGCTGCCACTTGATTGAGCAGGCCTGCCGGCGTACCCGATGCGCACAGCACGACGCCGCGCGGCGTGAACGACAGGCGATTGCGCTCGCCGGTCGGCCCTGGCAAGTCGATCGCCACGCCATTCAACGACGTGCGCGCATAGCCTTCGGCCAGTGTCACCACGGGTTGCTGGCCATTCGTGCGCAGCCAGCTGATCAGTGCTTCCAGCGCAACGTCAGCCTGACGGACATGGTCCATCAATGGCGCGGCGCCGCGCTGCAGGCGCTTGATGTACAACGGGCCGCCGGCTTTCGGACCGGTACCGGATTTGCCTTCGCCACCGAACGGCTGCACGCCGACGACCGCGCCGACGATATTGCGGTTCACGTAGATATTGCCGACGTGCGCATGGTTGACGATGTAGTCGATCGTTTCATCGATGCGCGAGTGCACGCCCAGCGTCAGGCCGAAACCGGTGGCATTGATCGACGCGATCACCTTCGGCAGATCGGCGCGGCGGTAGCGCACGATGTGCAGGACCGGACCGAACACCTCTTGCTTGAGTTCCGACAGCGACGCAATCTCGAGCACCGTCGGTGGCACGAACGTGCCGCAGCTGGTGACTGAAGTCGGCAGCTCGAGCGCAAAGTGGCTGCGCGCCGTGGCCTTCGTGCGTTCGATGTGCGCCAGCAGGTTGCGCTGCGCTTCCGCATCGATGACGGGGCCGATATCGGTGGCCAGACGATCCGGGCTGCCCACGCGCAGTTCCTGCATCGCGCCCTTGAGCATCTTGATGGTCTTGTCGGCGATGTCTTCCTGCAGGAACAGCACGCGCAGCGCCGAGCAGCGCTGGCCGGCCGAATCGAAGGCCGAACTCAATACATCACCCACCACCTGTTCGGGCAGCGCCGACGAATCGACGATCAGCGCATTCTGGCCACCCGTTTCGGCCACCAGCGGAATGTCGATGCCTTCCTGCTCCGCGCGTTTGGCCAGCGTGCGGTTGATCAGCTGCGCGACCTCGGTCGAGCCGGTGAAGATCACACCCTTGATGCGGCTATCGGCCGTCAGCGCGGCGCCGACGACTTCGCCCCGGCCCGGCAGCAGTTGCAGCGCAGCGCGCGGCGTGCCGGCCTCAAGGAACAGCTCCACCGCGCGGTGGGCGATCAGCGGCGTTTGCTCGGCCGGCTTGGCCAGCACCACGTTGCCGGCGGCCAGTGCGGCCGCAACCTGCCCCGTGAAGATCGCCAGCGGGAAGTTCCATGGGCTGATGCAGCTGACCGGGCCCAGCGCCTGGACGTTTGCCTGGACTCCAGTTGCAGCGCGGATCTGCACCGCGTAGTAGCGCAGGAAGTCGACTGCTTCGCGCAGTTCGGCGATTGCATTCGGCAGCGATTTGCCCGCTTCGCGCACGGCCAGGGCCATCAGCTCGACACCATGGTGCTCGAACAGGTCCGCCGTCCGCTCGAGGATGGCAGCGCGCTCGGTCGTGCTGGTGGCGGTCCACTCGCCGGAAAAGGCGCTGGCCGCTGCCAGTGCGGCGTCGACGTCGGCGCGTGAGGCTTCCTGCACCTCGCCGACGATATCGGCCGACTGGGCCGGGTTGATCACGTTGGCGACCGATCCGGCGTCAACCGTTGCTGCCGTCAAGGGCGCGGCGACGTAACGGCGCTGTTGCGACAGACCGTCGGCCAGCGCGCTCAGGATGTCTTCGTTGACCAGGTCCATGCCGGCGGAGTTCTTGCGCTCAGTGCCGAACATGTCCACCGGCAGCGCGATTGCCGGATGCGGCTTGCCGCCGCTGGCGCGGGCGACTTCGAACGGATCCGTGATCAGGGTGTTGATGGCGACGCTCTCGTCGACAATCTGGTTCACGAACGACGAGTTGGCGCCGTTTTCCAGCAGGCGGCGCACCAGATAGGCCAGCAGCGTTTCGTGCGAACCGACCGGCGCGTAAATACGGCAGGGTTTGTCGAGGTTTTTGCTGCCCACGACCTGGTCGTACAGCGTCTCGCCCATGCCGTGCAGGCACTGGAATTCGTAGTTGCTGATGTTGCCCAGGCGCGCCCACGTATAGATCACCGACAGCGTATGCGCATTGTGGGTGGCGAACTGCGGGTACAGGATGTCGGACGCGCCGAGCAGCTTGCGCGCGCAGATCAGGTAAGACACATCGGTGTGCACCTTGCGCGTGTAGACCGGATAGCCGGGCATGCCGTCGACCTGGGCACGCTTGATCTCGGCGTCCCAATAGGCGCCCTTCACCAGTCGCACCATGAACTTGCGGTTGCTCCGCTTGGCCAGGTCGATCACATAATCGATCACGTACGGGCAGCGTTTCTGGTAGGCCTGCACGACCAGGCCGATGCCTTCAAAGCCGGCCAGCTCCGGGTCGAACGCCAGCACCTCGAGCATGTCGAGCGAAATCTCGAGGCGATCGGCTTCTTCGGCGTCGATATTGATGCCGATGTCGTAGCGCTTGGCCAGCAGCACGAGGCTGCGCACGCGCGGCAGCAGTTCGTCCATCACGCGCGCCGATTGTGCGCGGCTATAGCGGGGGTGCAGCGCCGAGAGCTTGATCGAAATGCCCGGCCCGTCCTTGATGCCGCGGCCATTCGAGGCCTTGCCGATCGCATGGATTGCCTGCTCGTATGACGCGTAGTAATGTTGCGCATCGAGTTCGGTCAGCGCCGCTTCACCCAGCATGTCGTACGAGTAGCGATAGCCGCGCGTTTCGTTCTCGCGGCTGTTCTTCAGTGCCTCGTCGATGGTCTGGCCAGTGACGAACTGGTTGCCCAGCATGCGCATCGCCATGTCGACGCCCTTGCGGATCAGCGGTTCGCCGCCTTTGGCAATCATGCGCGTGAGCGCCGAGCCCAGACCTTGCTCGCTATTGGTCGAGACCAGCTTGCCGGTGATGAGCAGGCCCCAGGTGGCCGCGTTGACGAACAGCGATGGCGATTCGCCCAGGTGCTTGCGCCAGTCGCCTTTGCTGATCTTGTCGGCGATGAGGCGGTCGGCCGTTTCGCTGTCCGGAATGCGCAGCAGTGCTTCGGCCAGGCACATCAATGCCACGCCTTCTTCCGACGACAGCGAGAATTCGTGCATCAGGGCGTCCACGCCCGACGAGCGGGTGCGTTTTTCACGCACGGCGGCAACCAGGCGGTGCGCCAGTGCCTGGGCGTCATGGCTGGCGCCGGAACCCTGGGCCAGCAGCCACTGCACTGCCTCGGTTTCATCGCGGCGGTAGGCGGCCGTGATGGCGGCGCGCAGGGGGGTCTGGTCGCGCTTGATTTCAGCGTGAAGGGCGTCGAACGGAACGAAGGTGGAGGCCGGGTGAGCAGCAATCTGCATGGCTATCTAGTCAAAAGAAAAATACACAACGAAGGCCACCGCACAGCAAAAGCGCCGTGCTGTAAGCAACAGCCGGCGCAGATTGGAACTTGGTGGAAATGATTCGATTGTAGAAGGATTTCTTCTGGATTTATTCTGGATTTATCCGATACTGGCAATAGATAGTTTTTGATGCGACAATCTGACCGAATAAAATTTATAAGGAGATGGGCATGCTGGACAAGATTAGCAAAAAGATTCTGGCCGAATTGCAGAACGACGGCCGCATCAGCAACGTCGAACTGGCGGCGCGTGTCAACTTGTCGCCGGCTGCCTGTCTCGAACGTGTGCGCAAGCTGCACGAATCGGGTTACATCATGGGCTATACCGCCCAGCTTAATCCGCAGTTGCTGGACGTGTCGCTGCTGGTATTTATCGAAGTCGTGCTCGACCGCACCACGCCTGAAGTGTTCGATGCCTTCAAGCAGAGCGTCCAGATGATTCCCGAAGTACTCGAATGCCATATGGTGGCGGGCGGCTTCGACTACCTGGTCAAGGCGCGTGTGAAAGACATGGCCGCCTACCGCGAATTTCTGGGCAAGACGCTGCTGCAGAAAGGTGTGCGCGAGACACACACCTATGCGGTGATGGAAGAAGTGAAAAATTCCACCAAGCTGCCGATTCGCTGAGTTATGGCTGCCCAGCCTGCCCAGCCTGCCCAGTCTTGCTGGTCTGGCCGGTCAGGCGCAGCGCGCCGCGGTACAGAAGGCTGGCAGGTGACGCTTGCGCGGCCTGAGTGGCGGCCTGAGTGAGATCCTGCGGCGTAGTGGCGCTGCGGCCGGCTTCAAACATGACTTTGCGCATCGCGCCTACCCCATCTGCCTCTTCGATGCGCACCGCCATTCTGCTGGCGCTGGCCAGCGCGTCACCCTCCCCTGCTACCGCATCGATCACGAAGCGGTAGCCCGGGCGATTGTCCAATTGCCCCGTGCCTCCCAGCTTGATCCGGTTGCCATCGAGCGTGACTTGATCCAGCGTCTCGCCTTTGAATGACATGCTGCCCAGCAGACGAAACACGAACGGCGTGCCAGCACCTGTCTTGAGCGCAAGTGGCGCTGCCAGCCGGAAGGCTGTTCTGGCGGCAGGTGAATAGACGCCGCTGCCGGGGGCCACGGCCGACTGGAGCATTCCTTCGCCGACCAGTTGCGCGCCGTCGGTAAAGCCGACCCGGACCAACGCAGACATCGTCGTACGCCTGCGCGCCGAATCGGTAACGATCACGGTCGCGCGGTAATCTCCTGCAACGCCAAATGTGTGTTCAGCCAGCACTGTACCTGCGCCATCACGCTCATGCACCACCGCCGGCAGTAATCCGCTGCCATCGCCCCAGTCGATCGTGGCCGTGTGGGTGTCGCGGACATTACGGTCGCGAAATGACAGGGTGAGCCTGGCAAGCTCGTTCGCGCGCAGCGCCGGGATTTGAAGCGGGCCCAGCACCGGTGCATCGGTACCGCCGCCACCGCGGCGCAGAAACACCAGGCCGGCGTTGGACTGGGCCAGGATGTCCCCGTTGGTTGCAATACCAAGTCCTTCGGTGAGCACCAACCCTGTTGGCGCGTTGTGCAGGCGCAGATTGAGATCGGTTGCCACCCCTGTGCGCGACCAGCGATACGCGCGGCCTTCGTCGAGCATGCCGGAGCGGATCAGGCCCACACTCACGCCATCATCGTTCAGTGCGTTGGCCTCGGACGTGAACACGCCCGCCGGGTGCAGGCTGAGAAAACCGCGCGCGCGTGAGTACCGGAAGGCGCGAAACTCGTTCGTGGTCGGGCCCCGCACTGCGCCGATGACCTCGCCCGCTTCATTGAGTGTCGCGGGATAGGCAGCATTGATGCTGACCGCAGGCTTTCCCGGGCTCGACAAGAAGAACCCGCGGGTTGCCGCATCGACGATGCGCCATCCGAGAACGTCGCCTTGGCTATTGATGCGGATACCATACGCACTACGCGCGCCGAACGTTCCCAGGTTCGTGGGCCGGCCATCTGCGTTCCAGACCAGCGTGGTCAGGCCGCCATTGACACCACTGCCCGAGCCGACGACGGCATCGAGATCGTTGATGTCGTAGGCAGCGCTTTGCGCGAAGCCGGTGACGCCGGCCAGTGATGACAGGCGATTTGCCGACGTCCAGCGCACGCCCCGCACACTGCTATTGTCGCTGGACGTGGCGGACAGACCCGCGATCTGGCCATGTTTGTTGATAGCGTCCAGGGATGCGTATTCGAGCACATTGAGCGACGGTAGCACGACCCGGCCCCGCGCGGCCGACCAGCGCAGCGGCTGGTAACGCAGGCCGCCAGGACTTTGCGCGTCAAGGAAGCGTGCGTTGAAAATCACCTCACCTTGTTAGTTCAGACCGCCGACAAATGTACGCTCATTGCCTGGAGGACTGATATCGACAATGCGATCGCCATTGAAGAACGCCACCTGCGTGCGATCGTCCGGCCCCGGGTACTCGAATGCCGCCTGACCACGTGCATTGACAAAGCCGATGTAGCTCGTTGGGGGAGCAAGATTGACGATGCCGTAGAGGTCACTACCACTGCGCCCGGTATCAGCGGCGCCAGCCTCAGTAGCCGCATTGGCACCGCCAGATAGCGCAAGCATGAGCAGCAGAGTGATCGCAAACACCCCGAATTGGCCCGTCGATAAATGGCGCATTGTCATCTCCATATCTCCCTGTATGCGCGTATGCGGTATGCACAGCGCATGCCCATTCTGGAACGTGACGAATCGTTCAGGATGAGCTAGCGCAAACCCGGTGACGGATCTCGCGCAAAATAGATTGGGGAATTGCATGGTAGGCAGAGCCACCAAGCAAGGAGGTCGGCGTACCGGTGAGAAGGGATGACGCGGCTGCGCCATCCCAGGGACAACGTATCAGACGACCTTGCGCACGCCGCCTTTAGAAGCGCTTTCGGCCATGCCTTCGAGGTTCTTGCGCAGCCAGCGGTGCGCCGGGCTGCGGCCGTCGCGCTCGTGCCACAGCATGTCCAGGTGGACGGCCGGCAGCTGGAGTGGTAATTCTTTCCAGATCAGGACATCGGCCATGCCGGTCGAGACCAGCAAGTGCTTCGGCAACACCGTGATCAGGTCCGAGTTGGCCACCACCCGGCCAGCCGTGAAGAACTGGTTCACCGTGAGCAGGATGCGCCGCTCGCGGCCCATCTGGCCCAGTGCCTCGTCCACCAGGCCGTGGGCGCGGCCCGAGAAGCTCACCAGCAGGTGGTTTGCCTTGCAATAGGTGTCGAGATCGAGCTTTTCCTTGGCCAGCGGGTGATCCTTGCGCATCACGCACACATACACGCCCGAATACAGGCGCTCGTGGCGGATCGGTGAGCCGGTTTCATACGACAACTGCGCCGCTACCCCTGGAAAGAAGCCCACCGCCAGGTCGATATCGCCGCGCAGCAGCATCGGCCGCGGTTCACGCGTGGTCAACGGCACCATGCGAATGTTCACACCCGGCGCCTCACCTTCGATCGAGCGCATCAGTGACGGCAGCCACAGGGCGGCGGTCGCGTCGGCCATCGCCATCCGGAACGTTGCCTGCGCCTTGGAGACATCGAACGTTTCCGGCATCACGGCCGCTTCGAGCGCCGCCAGCGCCTGGCGCACGGCTGGCCACAGCGCTTCGGCGCGCGGCGTCGGTTTGACGCCATAAGCGGTGCGGATCAGGAGTTCGTCGCCCAGGCTTTCGCGCAATCGCTTGATGGCGTTCGAGACAGCGGGCTGGGTCATGGCCAGGTGGCCGGCAGCGCGCGTCAGGTTTTGCTCGGTCATGACGGCATCGAACACGCGCAGCAGATTCAGGTCAAGCGTCAGAAAGCTCATGGAATTCAGGATAAAACTGTCGTGAATACAAGTGTACCTCAACTCATTCACAAACAGTATAAGTGCCATCAGCGATGGGAATTAGATTTATATGTTGCGATGCACTAGAGTTATCCACAATCACAGAACGAGTACACCATGTCTTCCACCGCCACCCTAGTTCAAGCCGCCAGTGCGGTGCCATACAGCCTGTTGTTCAGCATGACCATCTACCTGGCCCTGTTCGGCGGGATCGCCCTGTTCTTCCGTCCTCTGCTGGTCGGGATTGGCCGCGCGCTGTATCTGACGGTACGTCCACGTCCGAGCAAATCGGCTCTGCCATCGAAGTCAGCCTGATGACGATCCATCGCTGACCTGTTTTTCCCTTCGCTGAAACGCGGCACCGGACACGGTAGCCGCGTTTTTTTTCGCCTGTCGCTTCGTATTCTGGCCAGGCCCGCCCAACTCTCGTACTTTTTGTGGTGACTTGGTGTTACCGGAGTTTTCTGGGAATTAAAATGTGACAAAGTTCACATAGAATTACATTTTTATAAAATTCCTATACCGGTGAAAATGGTTTTCAACGCATTTTGACATATATTAGAACGATGAAAAGGGTACTTTACGAGATTTTATCCAAAATACTATCTGATAAGCTTTTTAAGCTTCCAATGGATTAAATGGAGTAAATGGAAGGATAATCGGTGATTTAAGCTTATGAATAGCCTATATTCCACGAAGTTCACATTCTATACAATATATTATAAAACTATAAGTAACAAAAAAGACGCAGAAAAAATTACTACTGAAAGTATCGCATGAGGGTAACCATATGGTCCAAGGGGGCAAACGAGACGCGACGCGAATTGACTGCGCGAGCGAACGCCGCCAGCTGGTCAAGCCAGCTGGCGGTAACGCGGTATCAGGAGGGAGAAGCGAGCCGACAGGGAGGCGTCGGCCAGAGAGGGGGTCAGGCGGCGGCTTTGTCGGCCGTCAGGCGTTCGTACTTGATGAGGAGTTCTTCGCGCGATTCGCGCCAGGCCGGGTCGAGCGGGATACATGCGACCGGGCACAGGAGTTGGCACTGCGGTTCTTCAAAGTGACCGACACACTCGGTGCACTTGTTCGGATTGATCTGGTAATACTCGTCGCCCATCGAAATGGCATCGTTGGGGCATTCGGGTT
>Ga0308163_10002272_pt1 | contig 18034 bp, 17 predicted proteins | sample PhyTR1_FD_201037 | JGI IMG/M metagenome (GOLD analysis project Ga0308163, IMG submission 201037) | Phyllosphere microbial communities from UC Gill Tract Community Farm, Albany, California, United States - DLSLT.R1 | ecosystem: Host-associated > Plants > Phyllosphere > Unclassified | place: USA...
CGAGAATAAATATAATAAACCTCTTCAAAACATAGATGTTTCCAAAAGAATCGGTAAAAATATTTTTTTTTGCCATTTATGTTAATTAGAATTTAGACTTAATATCAAGCTGGTTTTTACTGGAAAACTGTAAACCAATTTCCGTTCCTAAACTTGGGAGGTACTGCAAAACTAAACATTTTTTAATAAGTTGCTGAACTCGCTCAAAATCATAGAAGTAGCGCCCCAAATAATATAGCCGTTGAAATCTATAACCGGCACTTCTGCGCCTTTTGTAGATGGCAAAACCATATTTTTTGGCTGGTCGGGAAGACTTAATAATGATGAAATCGGAAATTCTATCAACTCCACAGCTTCTGATTCCTGAAGGAAAAATTCGGGATTCTTTTTGGTGTAAGAGATAAAGGAATGCACATAGAAATTACTTGGCGGAATATAAATGGGCGACATTTCGCGGATGATCCTCACATAATGTTCATCAATTCCCACTTCCTCAGAAGTTTCCCGTTTTGCGGTGTGTGCAAAATCGAGGTCCTCTTTTTCCCGTTTCCCGCCAGGCAGAGAGATTTGCCCGCTGTGACGGTCTCTTTCGTTGGTAGAGCGCACAATCAGTGGGAAATGCCATTCGTTGTCTTTGAGATAAAGCAGAATGTTGACGGCGGCAAATTTTGGATTCCGGGTCAGAATATCTTCATAAGTGAACAAAGGGCGATACGGCGGAGAATATATTTTATGGGCATTTTCGCCCGACAATTCCGCTGCTTTTATATCTCTAAGTAAATCTTTTCCGAAGGTCTGCATATTCCAAAGATAAGGAAAATTGCAAGATTTTTTATCGCAAAGTCGCAAAATTGTAATGAATGAAGTACAAATAAAAGTCGCAAAGAGTGACTTGGCGACTTTTAAAATATCATCGATTCAAAAACGTGAGTCTTTGCCGTTGTTTATAGTGAAATTCCGCGTCCCGCATAGAAATCCAGAACTTTTATGCTGAAGAGATAATTATATTTTGCCTGCGCCACAGAACCTTGTGCATTAGCATAATTGTTTCTCGCCATCGTCACATCGTAGATTGTAGATCGGCCGGCGTCGTAACTTTTGGTAGCAAAATCAAGTGCCAGTTTTGTACTTCTCTCAGCTTCCATCGCAGAAACGTAAATTTCATAGTTGGAATCTGCGTTGAACTGCGCCTGCTGAATGTCCTGTTTCAGCTGGAATTTCTGCTGCTCCAGATTGTTTTTCGCCAGCGATTCATTGATTTTCGTCTGTTCCACCTGCAATCTCGTAATTCCCTTATTGAAAATCGGAATATTGGCAGAAAGGCCAATTTGCTGCCCGAAATTATCTTTGTACTGATTTGTAAAGTTAGGTTCCGCGATATAAAATCCGTTGCCTCCCACATTATTAGTATTCAGACGGTTGTTATAAAATGTTCCGATGCCTGCATTGGCAGTGATTGTCGGCCAAAAGTTAGTTCTTACAACTTCTGTTTGAGCTTCCGCTGCTTTGATTCTGATTTCCGCCGCCTTGATCACAGGCTGAGAACCATAAGCAATACTGAGAACTTCGTCCACAGATTCCGTCTGCGGTGTCAACGCATCCGGAACAGGAATGTCTACCACATCGAAAGTCTTGTAATCCTGAAGCTGCAGGATCTGAGCCATAGCAAACAATGCCTTGTCCACATTGATCTGCGCAGTTTTCACATTCTGCTTTTCTCTGGCAAGGGAAGCCGTAGCTTCTGCCAAAACAGTCTGTGCAGTGGTGCCGACGTCTGTTGTGATCTTCGCGCGGTCATACAGTTTCTGCGCATTTTCCATCGCACTTTCAGAGATTTTTTTGATTTCTCTGTTCAACATCACAGAAAGATATTGTTGCGCAATTTGAAGCGCGATATTATTCTTAATGGTCTCGATATCCTGCAGGCTTGCATCTACATCATAGCTGGTTTTGCGGATCGTCTTTTCCAGCCGGCCATAGTTGAAAACAAGGATATTGGCGCCAACGCTGGCATTATTGCTGAAGTTGTCATTGCGCACACTCGTATTCACAAACTGCGTATTTCCAAAGCTGGCCGTGTTGGATATGCTTCCGGACACCGACGGCAGATAATCTCTTTTTGCCATTTCCAGATTTTTTGCCTGCACATCTTTGTTATAAGCCTGCGCCTGGACCTGCAGATTATTTTTGATTGCATAATCCACACATTCCTGAATCGTCCATTTCTTCTGAGAAAATCCCAAAACACCAATAGACAAAAGCGAAATACAAAAAACTTTTTTAAGCATAAAAGAAAAATTATATACAATAAGACTTCGAAACATTTGATTTGTTACAACTCAATTTAAAAAATAACTCTGTTTTTCCCACATCGATTTGTAAATGGAATCCTTTGAAATAAGCTCTTTATGGTTTCCTTGTTCAATTATTTTTCCTTCTCTCATTACCAAAATATCATCGGCGTTTACAATTGTACTTAGTCTGTGGGCAATAATTACCATTGTTTTTCTTTGAGCTTTGAAATCGTTGAGTGTTTTCTGAATGACTAGTTCGGCTTCCGAATCCAAAGAGGATGTTGCTTCATCCAAGATTAAAATTTCCGGATCTTTGTATAAAGCTCGGGCGATTGCAATTCTTTGCTTTTGTCCGCCAGATAGTAATGCACCGTTTTCTCCTAAATAAGTTTGAAGTCCGTTTGGTAGTTTTTCTACAAAATCCAGAATTCCCAGATTTTTGGTAATATTGATTATTTTTTGAACGTCAGGAACGTCTTCTCCTAAAGCAATATTCTCGATCACATTGCCGGAAAAGAGATCGATTTGTTGTGGTACTGAAGAAATCAACTGTCTAAGTGAATAATTTGAAATATTATTGATGTCGTGGTCGCCAATGGCAATTTTCCCCATTTTCAAAGGATATAAATTTTGAATCAAAGCTGCCAAAGTGGTTTTCCCGCTTCCACTTTCGCCTACAATCGCCGTAGTTTTACCTTTTTTTATAGTGCAGTTAAAGTGGTTGAATACATCAATCCTGCTCCCATAACTGAAACTCACATCTTTGAACTGAATATCTCCGATGTTTTCCGATGAAAGATCTATTTTGTCTGTTGTTTCTTCCCGTTCCAAGTCCATTATTTCAAACAAACGGTCTGCAGCAATCAAGGCACTTTGAATAGTTTTATTCATCCCGATCAATTGTGAAACAGGATTTGTAAAATAACCAATCAATGCGTAGAATGATAATAATTCTCCCGGTGTAATGGTTCTGTCAATAACATATCCGGCACCTACCCAAAGTAATATGATGGTAAATATTCGGGATAAAAACTCAGACGAGTTGCTGGAAAACAAGCTGTTGAGAACAGACTTGTAAATGGTTTTCAGCAGTTTTGTAAAGGCATTATCTGTTTTGTTATTGGCAAAAGTTTCTATGCCAAATTGTTTCACGGTTTTTACCGATGTGATAGATTCTACCAAATGGGATTCAAGGTCAGCACTTTGTTCCATCAGTTTTCTTTCTACCTTTTTATTTAATTTATTTGTGATCCAGTAAACGATAAAATAGAACGGAATGACCAAAGCCATTATCAGAGCCAACTTCCAGTAGTAAGTAAACATCAATGCAAACGAAAAGATTACAATGAAAATATTAACAAATATCTGAATTGCAGCATCATTGATAAAAGTTCTGATTTTTACCGCATCATTCACTCTGGAGATGATTTCGCCAACTTTCATCGTGTCGAAAAACCTTTGAGGCAGTTTTAACAAATGTTTGTAATAACCCAAAATCAAGTGCTTGTCCATCTTTTGACCTGTCTGCAAAACAAGAATACTTTTCATAGATCCAATGAATATCTGGAAGAATAAAATCACGATCATTCCGATGGAAAGCAGATTCAGAAGTCTGCGATTTCCGTCTATCAGCACATAATCCGTAATTTTTTCTATGTAAATGGAAGTGGACAATCCCAAAATAGTGTAGACTAAAGCTCCGGCCAAAGCTTGTATCAAAATGCTTTTGTGCGGCTGAACCAGATTATAGAATCTTTTATAAAGACTTGTTTTTTCGTTCCTTTGTTCAAAGTACTCATTGGTTTCCATAAGGATGAGGACACCCGTCCAAATCTTGGAAAATTCTTCGAAGGTGTACTGTTCAATTTTTCCAAACGCGGGATCCATTACCTCAATTTTCCCTCCTTTTGACGAGTTTGAAGAGATGGAAACTTTGTATATTACGACATAGTGATGGTATTGTTCTATTGTAACGATGTGCGCAATGGCAGGAAGTGGAATTTCGGACAATGCATCAGCACCTCCTTTCACACCTTTCGCATTGAAACCCATTTTTTCCAGTCCCTGAACCATTCCTAAAACATTGGTTCCTCTCGTATCGGTATGGCTGAGTTGGCGGATCTTTGCTATCGGCATTTTCAGACCGTAATGTGCGGATATCGAAGCCAGACAAGCCGCACCACAGTCTTGTATGTCGTGTTGTTTTATTAAAGTGTCTTTCTTCATCATTTGCATTTTATTTGTCAGTCCTCAGGATAACCTCAAGAAGTGGCGTCCAAAGTCCATCTCAACAAACTTTGGTGAGACTACTTCGGAATGACAACAATTTGTTATTTTAAATTTGGGTTGAACCAATCATCAACTCTGTCAAAAAGCAGTTGCCAAAGTGTTCGGTCTATGAGATGGAATCTTGCGGTAAAAGTCATCCCTTTGCCAATGTTTCCACGGAAGCCATTTCTCAGTTGCAGATAGTTTTTATCCATTTGACAGCGGATTTTGAAATAGGATTCTCCAGTCTGCTGATTGGTGGTAATGTTTTGATCCATATCCGTCACCTTCCCGTCAATAAGTCCCCACTGGTTGTAATTGTACGTGTCTATTTGAAATTTCACGCTTTGTCCTTTCTGGATGAAACCTATGTCTTTGGGCGAAACCAAACATTCTGAAGTGAGATTTTTTTCTGGAGACAGTTCTCCTATCGCTTGTCCTTGAACGATAAAATTACCTTTCTGTATGCCCGAAAAATTGATAATCCTTCCCGAGACTGGCGCAGTTACGACATAATTTTTCTGCTCCTGAGTTATCCTTTGTATTTCCGAACCTACAGAACGTAATTGTCTTTCTGTTTCTCTTTTTTGTGCCTGCCATTGGGCAATCTGCTGTTCTCGCGTATTTGCGATTTGATTTTTGAGACCTTGTAGATTGTAATAATATTTATCATATTCTGCTTTGGGAACTACGCCTTGATCGTGTAGTTTTGAAGCCCTGTCATAATCTTTTTGTGCAAGCGACAGTTGGCTTTGTATCTGTGCAATTTTTTCGTGCATTGCAGAGACTTCGCGCTGGTATTGTCCTGTCTGTAAACCGGAAAATTGCCCTCGCGATACTTTTGAAAGATCCGAAAGTTGTGCGGCATAATCTGAACTTTGATTGCGTTGCAATTGCTTTTGGGTGTCTAGCTGCTCTGCAGTTACGATGAGCAAGGTATCGCCTTTTTGGACGTTTTGGTTGTTCTTTTCCAATCTGCTGTAAACCACTTTACCTGAAACTACGGCTGAAATTTGCGTATTTTCTTGGACAGATCTTACCACACCTCGCGAGGAAGAGGAAATAGGGATTTCTATGAATGGTAAAGCAATTAGAGCTGAAATGATTAGAAAAAGAATACCAACATAAATTGTGTTTTTCATTTTCTAAAATTTTTTATTATAGATCTAAATAGCTCAGGACTATATTTCATAAAAGCTATCACAAAGGCAAAAACGATTATGTAATAGAGTAGTTTTCTAATGTATATATTATTTTTCATATCATTCTTAGGTTTGTTTTATGGGTACGGTTTATCATACTTAATCTTCTATAAAAGTCAAAGCTGGTAAAAACAGAAATAATTTAAAAAACAGCATCAATGTAGATGGTGTTTTTTATTTTGCTGTTTGTTTCCAAAAAGCGAAAAGTAAAATTAGTGCTACAAGAAATTGTCTGAACATTTCTTGAGTTTTGGTAATAGAAAATCCCAACAGGGAATAATTACCGCCACTAGTAGAAAATAAAGTAAAGAAACCGCCAATTAAATATATGACGCCAAAAAAAAGAAAAATGTATTTATATTTTGAATGATTCATTATAAAGAAGCAATTATTTAGCACTATTGGGTTCTATTCCAGATGAATGTAAATAAACTACTATCGAAAAGCTAATTATCATTACATTTATTTATATTTTGGATGTGAATACCTTGTGCTTTCCTATCTTTACCATACTTGTAAGCACAATAAAATAGGAAGCATAATAACAGAAGATATCTTAATAGTAATAGTATGTGTAATGAATTTAAATAAGTCGATTTTGTTATCATTTTATTAACATGTTTTTTAAAGAGCTGTGAAACCTACAAAACAAATAAATATCCAAATAAATTATACAAGGAATGAAATAGTGCGGTAAGTAAAAAGGATACTAACTTATCCCTTTTAGAGGTTTTAATGAAGAATAGATTCAAAGAAATGCTACTACAGAATACCATTAAGATATAATAAAGGCTGGAAAAATGTACTAATGAAAATGTTAAGCTCATAAGTATTATATATATCCAGTCTTTTTCAAATTTGAAATAATTTAAAATGTTATGTGCAGTATACTGAAAAATCAAAGTTTCAATTAAAGGTGCAAAAATAAAAATTAAGGGTAGGGGCAGATCATCTTCAATTTTACTACTAACAGGAAAAAAGAAATTATACGAAATTGTAAAAGTGTAGCTAACTATAATTGAAATAGTTAAGCAACACAAAAATAATTTGAGAGTTTTCATAACAAATAAATGCAGCCTCACTATTACGAGAGGCAGCTCTATTATTATTTGTCAGCCCAACTGCCAACATGAACAGGGGTAGACACTGCTGTGTAAACCTGATGACCATAGTAAGCAACCCAATACCAAGCTGATTCGCCGCCACTTATTGATCTATACTCATTTTCTGTTAAAGATGTTAATTTGATGTTTTTCATTTTTTTAAAATATTAATTGTTTTTCTTAATAGTTCTGGACCGTATTGCATTAAAGCTAAAACAAGAAAAAAAATAATCGCATATTTAATAATATTAATCATGTGTAAATTGTTTTTTTTCAAATGTTTCGGTTTTGATTTAATATCTTGGTTTTCCAGTACCTCCATCATTCCATCCTTCTCTGATGTCACCCCAATTTTCAATTGCAGATAAAGCTAATGCACCAGCTACGGCCCACCAAAAGCCACCTTCAGTTTTAACCATTTCTTGTTTGTTCATTTCCTGAACATTTAAATTACTTAAATTCATTTTTTTAATGTTTTAAAAATTAATAAAATTATTTGATTCACTAAAAAACATTTTGTGCACTTGTGTTTTTCTTGGTTGCAAATGTGAAAAATATTATAAGGTAATCCTATTCCATATGGAATAAATTATTCTATGATAAAATATCGTTTTTGTTTTTAAATTTGCACTTCAAAAAACACAAATACCATGATTGATTTAAATAAAATCCGCCTACGCATTATAGAATTAGGCTATTCTCAAGAGTATATTTTTCAAGAATTAGGGATCTCTCAAGCCCAATATTCTAAGTTGGAAACAGGTAAAAAGTCATTCGATCTTCAATTTTTAAAAAGATTATTGGAAATTTTGAAGTTTGAATCCTCACAGGTTATGAATTTTTAATATTTTAAAACTGCTTTAGTCGATAATTTTATACTGTCTCATTAATTGAATTGCGTTCATCGTTTTTGTAACTCCTAGTCTTAATTTGTAGTCAGGTTCCAGAAGTTGATTGTTTTCGTGCAATTCAAAACAATAATTTTTAATATTTTCCGGATATTCTTTTTCCATTTTTGTGAGATCCAAATCGTGGGTGGCAATGATACACGAAAAGGCAGAATGAAGTTTCATGATTTTTTCTAAGAATAATTTCGATCCTATTAATTTGTCGTGAGAATTCGTGCCTTTTAATATTTCATCCAGAATGATATATTGCGGAATCCTCTTTTCTAAGCTTTCCACTAGGCTTTTTAACTTTTTGATTTCAGCGTTAAAATAAGACGTATCATCACTTAAGGAATCATTGGTTCTCATACTGGTAAATAGAGTCATAGGATAGAATAGAAATTGATCTGCGGCCACTGGGCATCCACTCATGGCCAAAACCAAATTCACTCCAATTGTTCTCAAAAATGTGCTTTTACCGGTCATATTTGCTCCAGTAATTATAGCAATATTATTTTTATTAATTGTTGAAAAATTATTTGAGATAATATTACTTGAAGAAATCAATGGATGCTGAATATTTATAATAGTAAGTTCTTCAGGATTTTCACTACACGTAGGATAAACATATTGTGGATTTTTATATGCGAAAATTCCAAATGAAATTAGAACTTCAAATTCTGAAAAAGCATCAAACCATTTTGGTAACTCATTTTCCATTTGTTGCATTTGATTTTCAATTCTCAAGGCAAATTGTAAATCCCACATAATGAAAACGTTCAATATCGCACCAAAAATCGGGATTTTGCCAATTTCATAATATTTTAGTATTTGCGATAGTTTTTTTATAGCCTTTGTTGATTTTCCAGTGGTTTCTGAATAAATTTTTTTCTTTAAAGCATTATTCATATCTGATGTAAATATTTCATTTTCAATTAATGAAAAAGCAGATAAAAACTGTTGGTATTGATTGGATTTGAAAGCTGTTGAGGATAAAATTTTCTTAATCCTCTTGTTATAAATTGCAGATGTTAAAACAGATATAAAAATAACTGTTGTGAAGAAGATACTTTTTGCCAGAGGAGAAACATTTAAGAAAAAAAGGGACACAAGAAAACAAATGTTGAATGATGCAAAAATCCATAAAAAAAAATTCAACATTTTGGAATTAGAATAGATGTCTGAAATAGGTGGGCTAATTGCTTGACTATTTATTTTTAAATTTTTAGTAGTGGTCAAAAATTTAAGACTCCAATTCAATTTTGCAGATAATTCTTGAATCGCTTTTTGCCTTTCTTTGATTTTTCTTGGATCTATCAAATGATTTAGTAAAAAAAAATTTAATCTTTCACTTCCCAGATTGGTTTGGGTGTAATTCAGTTTATTGAATAATGATTTTTTTCCTAATATATCTAAATCTAAGCAATATATATGGTGTAAATTTGGATCAGTCGTATCTCTGTCATCAGGGAAATCCTGTAATATATTTTCGCATATATCAATTAAGTTATTGTCGAATTTTATTTGCTCTTGTGTTTTATTTAAAAATACTCCCAGAATAACAAATGCACCTACAGAAAACAATCCTGCAAATAGATAAAAATATTCTTTTGGTTCGGGCTTGTAGAAAAGAATAAGCGATATTATGATTACTGCAAAAAAGAAAAATCTAAACGCCCCAATAAAATTCTCATTTTTCCTTAATGATTTGATTGAATCCTTTTTATTCTGAATAATTTCTTCTACTTCTACCATTTTATTTTTTATAAAATAAAAGTAGGGAAAATTCCCTACTTCTTAATATTGTGAAAATTAACAATTACTTATGACATATACTGACTTGGCACAATGTTAAAGTTCATATTTCCAGCTAGGTTTTCGGCTAAAAGCGAAATCCACCAGTATCCACCTTCTGTTGCAATCACTTCCTGAGTAGTAAGCTCTACTACATTTAAATTACTTAAATTCATTTTTCTAATGTTTTAAAAATTAATAAAATTGTTTGATTCACTAAAAAACATTTTGTGCACCTGTGTTTTTCTTGATTGCAAATGTGAAAAATATTATAAGTTAATCCTATTCCGTATGGAATAAATTATTCCATCATTGTGTTTATAGTTGAAAATTACTTTTTTAATTTAACTTTACAATTCAAAACACAAATGATTACTATGATTAATTTAAATAGACTGCGTTTACGGCGGATAGAATTGGGCTATTCTCAAGAGTATATTTCTCAGGAATTAGGCATCTCTCAGGCGCAGTACTCCAAATTGGAAGCGGGGAGGAAATCATTCGATCTGCAAATACTAAAAAACTTATTGGAAATTTTAAAATTTGAATCCTCACAGGTTATGAATTTTTAGTAAATATTCCAGCCTCATACATTTCTCAAATAATATTGATGTTTATAACAATATATACTTTTTGTAAAAAATAAACATTTATATTATTTTTGATTATTACAATTAATTTAATTCTTTGTTTTTATTAATTGGCTATCCTCGGTCTTTTATCGAATAAGCATCGAACATAGGATATAGAAACATAAGTGAAAAATATTCGTGATAATAATCCTAAATTGTCCAATCAGTTATGATTATTGATATAGTTATTGTAATGAATTCATTTTTTGACTTTCAAAAAATTGCAAGTAAGTTTCAATAATGTCTACTTAAAGCTACTTTTCATAAAGTGCTGGACTTTCTTTTATATAAAATTTCCAAGCATTTGTAACAATTCTGCAATTGGATTTACTTATCTATAAAATCCAGACAATGTCTCATCCCATTCTAAGAATTGAAGATATCAACAAATCCTACGATACCGGTAAGAGCAAACTTCACGTGCTGAAGGGCATCAACCTTAATATCAATGAGGGCGAATTTGTTTCGATCATGGGAAGTTCAGGCTCGGGAAAATCGACTCTTCTTAATATCATCGGAATTCTGGACGAGGCAGATGACGGCATCTACGAACTGGATGGTGTGCCCATCAAACACCTCACAGAAGTCAAAGCAGCGGAATACAGAAGCCGGTTTCTGGGATTTATCTTTCAGTCTTTTAATCTCATTAATTATAAAACAGCTTTGGATAATGTGGCCTTGCCGCTCTATTACCAAAATGTATCCAGAAAGGAAAGAACAAAACGGGCAGAGGAATATCTCGAAAAAGTGGGATTGCTGAGTTGGAAAGATCACCTTCCAAGCGAGCTTTCCGGAGGTCAGAAACAGAGAATTGCCATCGCAAGAGCACTCATCACAGATCCAAAACTGATTCTGGCAGATGAGCCCACCGGAGCTTTGGATTCCAAAACCACGCACGATATTATGAAGCTGCTTCAGGATATCAATAAAGAAGGAAAAACCATCGTCGTCGTAACGCACGAGCCCGATGTAGCGGCACAGACCAAAAGAAACGTCGTCCTCAAAGACGGCCTGATAGAAAGCGATACATTCATCAACCAAATCGTCTTGGATTAAATATTAAAAAAAAGCTTCGAGAGCCTCAGCCTGACACCCAGAAGAGAGTCTCAATCCTAAAAAACCAACAACTATCAACAAAAAACCAACAACAAAAAACCAAAAACTAAAAAATGTTTGACCTAGATCGCTGGCAGGAGATTTTCAGTTCTATTCGCAGTAATGTATTGCGGACGGTGCTTTCCGGATTTACGGTGGCTCTGGGACTGTTCATTTTTATCGTATTGTTCGGGATCGGGAATGGTCTCAATAATTCGTTTGCCAAAGCATTTACAAGAGATGCTACCAATCTGATTATGCTTTTCGGCGGCAAAACAACACTTCCGTTCGCCGGGCTACAGTCGGACAGGCAGATTACGTTCAACAATGATGATTTCGACGAAATAGTAAAGGAAAGTGAAGGTAAATTAGAATATGCCTCGCCCAGATACACTACAAATCTGACGGTGAAATATGGCAAAGAAAGTGGCAGTTATCAGATCAACGGCGTTTTGGGAGATGAGAAATTTCTCGAAAACCGAACGATGATAGACGGCCGTTACATCAATGAAAGAGATAATGAACTCAAGCAAAATGTAGCATCCATTGGAAGAATGGCGTGGCGCGATCTTATCCGCGATGGTAATCCTATTGGGAAAGATCTGGAAATCAACGGGACAATGTTCAAAGTGGTTGGTGTATTTTCGGATCCCGGCGGCGATTGGGACGAAAGGCATATCTCTATTCCTCTATCCACGTTGCAGCAGATGAAGAAAAGTTCTGACACTATCAGTACCGTCATGTTATCTTATAATCCTGCTATGACGCCGGACGAAGGTGTAAAATTTGGGGATGATCTTGAAAAAAACATCAAAGCAAAACATAAGATTTCACCAGACGATCAGCAGGGGATCCGTATTAACAACAATGCAAAAAATACCAAGGACTCTTTTGCATTTCTGTTTGTCATTACGGCAGTTGTAACGTTCATCGGACTTGGGACTTTGCTGGCGGGCATTATCGGCATCAGTAATATTATGGTTTATATCGTAAAAGAGCGAACCAAAGAAATAGGTGTAAGAAAAGCAATTGGTGCAAAACCTGGCGGAATCGTGATGCTTATTCTTCAGGAAAGTATCGTTATAACTGTGATATCCGGATTTTTCGGTGTTGGTTTGGGTGTTTTGGCGCTCAAATTAATAGGAAACAATCTTGAGGATTATTTTATTTCTGAACCGTCCGTCGGCTGGGGATTGATTGCTGCAGCATTTTTCTGTCTCATTCTTTCAGGAACGATTGCAGGATTTGTGCCGGCTTACAAAGCGTCCAGAATCAAGCCGATAGAAGCGCTGCGGTCAGAATAGATTTTGAGAAGAAAGATTAAGATTAAAGAAAGAGAATAACCAACAGGAAACAACCATCAACCATCAACCAAAATGAACATACTTTTCAAAAGAGATACCTGGCAAGAAATCTATTATTCCCTCCGGAATAATAAGCTCAGAACATTTCTGACGATGATTGGCGTTGGCTGGGGAATGTTTCTGTACGTCAGTCTGCTGGGAGCTGCAAACGGAATGGAGAATGGCTTCAACAGGCTTTTTTCCGGTTTTGCAACCAACTCGGTTTTCCTCTGGCCACAAAGTACCAACATTCCTTACGAAGGTTTTCCGAAAGGCAGAAAGATGGATCTCCATCTGAAAGATATCGAATACATCACGAAAAAAGTTCCGGAAGTAGACTACATCTCGCCCCAGAGTGTGAGAGGGAATTTTGGAACGCCGGGCGATCAGATTTCCAGAAACGGGAAGAAGAATACGTATATGATCACGGGAGATTTCCCGATCGGTAATCAGATTTCAAAGAAAAAGCTGCTGTTTGGAAGATATATTAATGACGCAGATATCCAGTCCAAAAAGAATGTAATCGTGATAGGAGAGGAGATTTATAAAAACCTTTTTGATGCCAAGAAGAATGAAAATCCCATCGGCAAATCGGTCAATTTGAAAGGCATTTTCTTCAATGTAATAGGCGTTTTCAGGGTTTCGAGAGGTGGCGGAATGGAGAATGATCAGTCCGCTTATATTCCGTTTTCCACGTACTCTGGGATGTACAATGAGGGCGATAAAGTCGGTTTTTTTGCGATTGTGGGTAAACCGAATGCCGAAGCATCTGTTGTGGAAGCTAAAGTGAAAGAGGAACTTAAGAAAATCAACCACGTTTCTCCGGAAGATACCAATGCATTTGGTACATTTAATCTGGCGAAAGAGTTCAAAAAAGTAACAGGGTTTCTTACAGGAATGCAGTTGCTGACCATCATTGTAGGCACATTGACGATCCTTGCCGGCGTTATTGCAATATCGAATATTCTCTTAATTACAGTAACAGAACGCACCAAGGAAATAGGAATCAGAAGAGCGTTGGGCGCAAAACCTGCGGAAGTGAGAAATCAGATTTTGCTGGAGAGTGTCGTGATCACTTTGTCCTCGGGACTTTTAGGTTTTATGTCGGGGATTTTCCTGCTTATCATCCTCAATATCCTCACGATGAACAATGATGATTTTCCTTTTTACAACCCAACGGTAGATTACGGAAACGTCTTTTCTGCGATGGGAATTATGATCTTTCTGGGATTGATTATCGGACTGATTCCCGCCCAGCGAGCCGTCAAAATCCGGCCGATAGAAGCCTTGAGAACAGAGTAACTGTTAATGCTAAATGGATTGGTGATGAATGATAATCACACTAATTTTTTAGGCATTTAATTTTTTATAATTTAATAATAAACTATATTTCTATATAATGGAAAAAAAGAAATTTACTTTCAAAAAAGCATTGTCTATCTTTTTGGGATTGCTCTTTGCAGCGGCGCTGATTGGCGGGATCGGCTATCTTATCAAATCAAACTCTGCGGAAAATGAAGTGTTCCTTACCAGAAAACCAACGATCCAGAATCTGGATGATAAGGTAATGGCCACGGGAAAAATAGAACCGCGTGAAGAGATCGAAATCAAGCCGAATATCTCCGGAATCATCCAGACGATCAACGTGGATGAAGGTGATAAAGTGACAGCAGGACAATTAATCGCTACCATCAGAATTGTACCGAATGTGACTGATGTGAACAGTGCTACGATGCAAATCAACAACGCGCAGATCCAGCTGACCAACGCTAAAATAAATGTAGACAACCAGCAGAAGCAATTTGCAATGCAGGACAAACTGTACAAACAAGGTGTGATCTCAAAACAGGAATTCATCACTGCTCAGCAACAGCTGCAGACGACCATTCAGCAGCAGAAACTGGCTGTTCAAAGTCTAAATGCTGCTCAGAAACAATTGCAGATTGTAAGAACTGGTGCTACGCCGGAACTTCAGAGTATGGCAACTACGCAGATCCGCGCCAAGGCGGCAGGAACAGTGCTTACCATTCCGGTAAAAGTTGGTAGCCAGGTGATAGAAGCCAATGCCTTCAACGCCGGGACAACCATCTGTTCTATTGCAGACCTTAATTCACTGATTTTTAAGGGTGATATTGATGAAGCGCAAGCCGGAAAACTAAGTCAGGGGATGGAGATGAAAGTCGTAATTGGTGCTTTGCAGAATAAGTCTTTCCCAGGCAAATTGACACTGATTGCGCCAAAAGGAACAGAAGAAAGCGGAACCATAAAATTTGCTGTAGAAGGCGATGTTTACAATAAAACCGGTGAATATATCCGGGCAGGTTTCAGTGCAAACGGAGAAATATTACTGAGTTCTAAGAAAAATGCATTACTTTTGGATGAGTCGCTGATCCAGTATGAAAAAGGAAACAACAAATCCTTCGTCGAGGTAAAACAGGCCAACGGAAGCTTCAAAAAAACCTATGTAAAATTGGGATCAAGTGACGGGATCAATGTGCAGATTGTCTCAGGAATCGATAAAAATGCAGACGTTAAAGTCTGGAATCCTTCCGATAAAGACAAAGAAGAGCTGAAGGATAAAAAGAAATAGATAGACCTTTAAATTATAATTGTTAAAAAGATCCGTCTCGTTTTTATAACGGTGCGGGTTTTTTTTTGAGTAGAATTGTTACTTAACTCTAAATAGAAAATCTCCTGCAAATCAATTTTGCAGGAGATTTTTTGTGTGATGTTTTTGTATAAATTACATTGGTGGAAGGTCGTCACCGCTCGCATTGGAGTTGATGTCCTGTTTACGTTTCGGCTGCTCCACTTTATCACCCTGTTTAAATCTGTAGGTTAAAGATAGAGACATTTGTCTTGGCTGCCACTGCATATACATTTCGTTTTGGAAATTATTGCCAAAAGTGGTAGATTTCCTTGCTCTTGTATTGAAAATATCCTGAATATTGAATGCTAATGTACCGTCGCCCTTCCAGATAGTTTTGGTTGCTCCAAGATTAAAAAAGTAGATGGATTTTTGAACTTGACTTGCATTCTTTTGTCCGCCCCGGAAGTTCCCTTGGATTTGGACACTGAAAGTTTTATCAAATTTGAATGTATTGGCAAGTCTAAGTCTTGTAGAAACACCATCACCGCTGTACGATTGGATGAATTTATTTTCAATATAAAGATCTCCCTTAGTGTTATAACCGAAAACGTCAATGTTTCCCATAATTTTCCACCACGCAAAAGGATCATATGTCCCGTTGAGATCCAAGCCGTATCTGTCCTCATTCCCAACATTATATGGCTTTATACTAAATGAGCTGGGATCGTTTGGATTTTGGATTACTGCCATCTGAACATTGTCTTTCTCCTTCCTGTAGTATAAAGTTGGGTTGATGGTAACTTTTGGTTTGGAATAATTGTATCCAAATTCAAAGGAATCAATATATGAAGGATTCAAATCTGGATTTCCAGAAAAAAGATTTCGACTGTTATTAAAAGAAAAGAATGGAATTAAAAAGAAAGATCTCGGTCTGTCTATTCTTCTGGAATAATTTAACAACAACTGATTGTTTTTAGCAAAATCGTAACTCAAAAATACACTTGGAAAAAGGTTGTTGTAGTCTTTATTCTTCGACAGAATTCTATCGGTAATATTGTCTGGATATGAAAAATCTATTTTAGAATGTTCATTTCTTAAACCAACCTGATATCCGATTGCACCCATTTTACTTTTAAACTGAATGTAACCTGCGTTGAAAGTTTCATTATACTTAGAAAGTCCAGTGAAAGTGGGCAATTCAAAAGCTGGCGTATCCTCATCATTCTGTTGAAGGACAAGATTGTCGTAAGTATTTTTATTGTCGTCCAACTTGTATCCGGCATTGAAAGTAGAGTTTTCTCCTATAGGAAGCTCGTAATCTAGTTTAATAATGAGAGATTTGTTCTCCGTTTTCTGTCTGGTGAAATTGTAGTAGTCAAGATCACTATTGGTAATTTGGGTAATGTCATTTGCATTATTTGACCTGTTACTTTGCAGACTGACCGATCCTGAAATATTCTGCCCTTTGTCACCAATTTTTTGGTCGATTCCAAAATCACCCTGCATCCCTGTATTAGTACTTCTACCTTTGCTGTTTCTTGTGGTGTAATCTACAGTTCCATTTCTATTGAAATCAAAATAATCGATTGGATTCTCCGAATCATTCGCAAAAGTTCTGATATTTCCGCTAAGGTTGATTGATGTCTTCGGTGAGAGGTCATAAATTACACCAGCCATTGCATTGTAATTATCAGATTCTGAATTGGTTTCGCTATTCTGAGTTGCAGAACTGATGGTGCCGGAATTATACAAAATGTTGTTTCGACTTGTATTTTTACTTTCCTGATAGCCGCCGCCACCGTTTAAAAACCAACTCCAATTGCCTTTTTTCCAGCTCAGGTTTGTGTTCAGATTAGTTTTCGGTAGGTAGCCTAGAGTTCCGATAACACTTCCGTTAAAACCTAATTTGGTGGTTTTTTTAAGAATAATATTTAGGATACCAGCTGTACCGGAAGCATCATATTTTGCAGAAGGATTGGTGATTACTTCTATTCTGTCTATTTGGTCTGCGGGAATTGCCTGTAGTGCATTGGCGCCATCGTCAATTCCCAATAAAGCAGACGGTTTTCCATTGATCAAAAATCTCACATTGGAACTGCCGCGCATAGATACTGTGCCATCCGTATCTACAGAGACCGACGGTACATTCTGAAGGACATCCTGTAAATTTCCTCCAACTGCCGTAAGGTCACTTTTCACATCATAAGTTTTCTTATCAAGCTCTACTTTGTAAGGTTTTGTAGACTGCCCGGTGATGATGACCGTTTGGATATCAGTCGTATTGGTAAGATTGGCCTTGCCGTCAGATACGATGGTGAAAGGCGCAATCGGACCTGGTTTATTGATACTGACGGTCTGCGAGAATTTTTTGTAATCCACAGCTTCAATCGTGACATCGTAGGTTCCCGGTGCTAATTCCAGTTTGTAATTCCCGTCCACATCTGCCAAAACAGCGTCGCTAAGCTGCGCATTCTGTGTATTTTTGAAAGTGACGGACGAGTATCCGATTCCTCCGTTTGCATCCTTTACATTCCCAGAAATACTCAATTTCTGCTGAGCCATTACAAAACTTGCTGCTCCTATTGTCAAAGCTAATCCAAAAGTTTTCTTCTGAAAAATACTTACAATCTCCGTTCTTTTCATTCTTTTATTTTTTTGAGCCGTTGCTCTATTTTATATCTTTTTTATTCAGCCAATCCTGATATGCCTTCGCATTTCTGGCGTGTTCTGCATCATTATCGGTAAATTTATGATAGCCAAATCTCGCTGGATCTGCACACATAAAAATGTAATTATTCTTCTCGGCGTCCAAAACAGCATTCAGAG
>Ga0308163_10002274_pt1 | contig 18018 bp, 19 predicted proteins | sample PhyTR1_FD_201037 | JGI IMG/M metagenome (GOLD analysis project Ga0308163, IMG submission 201037) | Phyllosphere microbial communities from UC Gill Tract Community Farm, Albany, California, United States - DLSLT.R1 | ecosystem: Host-associated > Plants > Phyllosphere > Unclassified | place: USA...
CACCAGAACTCACTCCGGCTCGCACGGCCGCTGAACGTGGCGTACTTCGCGAAGAAGCGCGCGACCGCCTTCGGGAACGAGATCCCGTACCACGGGGCCCATCGCGGCGGCGTCCCCGCGGCGTCGGTCTGCTGACCGGGCTGCTGCTCGGGCGCCCACTGCTGCGTGCTCTCGGTCATCGGGCGCCCTGCGGACGGTCGAAGCGCGCACCCTGCGGGTTCGAGGGCAGCAGGCCGAAGACGATGCCGACGATGCCGACGAAGATCGCGATGATCCACAGCGCGCCGGTCAGGTTCGCGTCGTGCAGGCGGCGCCAGCCGAGGGCGAGCGTCGGGACGATGATCGCGAGGCCCCAGAGCAGGAACAGGATGCCCGAGATGACGAACAGTGCCGACGGCTCGGTGACGGTCGACTGGACGCTGGTGGACGTCGAGGACGACATCGACACGGTCGAGCGCTCGGAGGTCGCGAAGCCGATGCCGTACAGGATGCTGAGGACGATGGTGACGATCCCGTTCGCCAGGTACCACCACCAGAACTCGCTCCGGCTGGCCCGACCGCTGAACGTCGCGTACTTCTTGAAGAAGCGGCCGACGGCCTTGCCGAAGGAGATCCCGTACCACGGTGCCCAGAGCGGCGGTTCGCCGTTCGGTCCGGTCGGCGGCTGCTGGCCGTACTGCGGTGCGCCGCCGTACTGGGGTGTGCCGCCGAACTGGGCGTTCGGCTGGTCGTTCGGATCCTGCGGGTACTGGTCGCTCACGTGGTCCCCCTCGAGTGTTGGCTGACGTTCACGGTCGAGTCAACCAGAACTCCTGAGAGGCCGTCAGAACCGGTACCGCGCGTCAGCCCTGCAGCGGACGGTCGTACTGCTGCCCCTGCGGGTTCGACGACATCAGGCCGACGATCAGCGAGAACAGGATGCCGATCGGCGGGATGACGAACAACAGGGCGAGCAGGCCGCTGAGGTTCACGTCGTGCAGCCGCCGCACGGTCAACGCGATGAAGCCGAGCGCGCAGGCCAGGCTCCAGAGGCTGCCGAGACCGTCGGAACCGTCGTCGATGAACGGCAGCACGTTGAACCCGTTGCCGATGATGCCCGCGGCCGCCGAACCGATCAGGTACCAGAGCGCCCAGAACCAGTACTCCGACTGGCTGGCCCGGCCGTCGAACCGCACGTACTTCTTCCAGAAGCGCACGAAGGCCTGAGGGAACGGGATGCCGTACCAGGGCGCCCAGAGCGGCGGCTCGGACCTGCCGCCGGTGGGCCGCCCCGGACCGGGCTGCGCGGACTGGCCGTACGGGTCCCGGGACGGGTACTGGTCACTCATCGTGGGGTTCCTTCCGGCGGGGGCTGTCGGTCCACACAGAGTGTGGCACTCCCCCGAGCCGGCGAGCGTCATCCGTGCGAACGACTCCTGTCCCGACCGTGCACCTGACCCGACCGTGCGGTCAGGGCAGGAGCGCGAGCTTGCCCCCGGGGTGCCCGGACTCCAGCAGCTCCGCCGCCGCCTTCGCCTCGGCCAGCGGGAAGGTCCGCGCCACCGGGACCTCGAGCTGTCCGGCGCCGGCGAGGTCGATGAGCCGCTGCCGCACCGAGTCACGGAACGCCTTGCTGGCCGGCTGCGCGCCGCCCACCGCGGCGATGCCGTCCGATGCAGCCCGCGCCTGCGCGGCGATCGTGACGATGCGTGACCGGTCCGCGACCAACGCGAGCGAGACGTCGACGGCCTCGTCGGTGCCGACGCAGTCCAGTGCCACGTCGATGCCGGAGGGTGCGAGGTCACGGACACGCGCCTCCAGGCCGTCGCCGTACTGGACCCACTCGCCACCGAAGCGTCGCACGACGTCGGCACCACGTTCCGACGCGGTGCCGATGACGCGGGTGCCGAGCAGCCGCAGCTGCTGGAGCAGGCTGACGCCGACCGCGCCCGAGGCGCCGTGCACCAGGACGGTGTCGCGCCCCTCGGCGCGGGTGACGCGGAGCATGTCGGCGGCGGTCGAGCCGGCGAGGAGCAGGTTGGCGGCCTCCGGGAAGCCGAGCGACGCGGGCTTCGCGAAGACGTCGGCCGCGGGCACCGTGACCGACTCCGCCCAGCCGCCGCTGATGCGGAACGCGAGGACCTCGTCGCCGACCGCTCCCCCGCCGGACGCGATCTGCGTGTCGGGGCCGACGGCGGACAGGACGCCGGCAACCTCGTACCCGACGGCGATGGGCAGGTCCGCGGGGTCGCCCTGGCGGGTGTGCTTCGTGTCGGCGGGGTTCATGCCGGCGGCGCGGACGGCGATGGTGACCTCGCCGGGGCCGAGCACCGGCACCTCCGTGTCGACGTACTCGAGGACTTCGCTGCCGCCGAACCGTGGGGCCACCCAGTGCTTCGTCATGCGGGCGACGGTACGCCGATGGCCTGCTGTCTTGACGAGCCCCGATCGACCGAGCGGCCTCGTGCTGACCTTCCGGCACGAGGCTCGGTGGTCACGAGTGCTCGCGCCGGTCAGGGAGTGGTCGCTTCCGTAGCTCCTGGTACCAGGCAGAGCCTTCGACACGGCGGACGAGATCTTCGACGGCTGCGTTGCGGTCCCCGCTCTCGCGAGTCGATTCCTCCGTGCCACGATCGCTGGTGGTGGACACCCGCCGTCCGTACCGTTCAGCTCCGCACGCGACTGACTCATGGAATCACCACCGCCTTTCGGACAAGCGTCGGACGCCAACCGAGGTCGAATCTCCGTGCCGGGCCAGGCGCAGTGGTGCGAGTCACGCTCGCCGGCATCGCTGTCTTCGGACAGCCAGGCTCGGCGCACACCCGGGGCCGCGGAAGGACGAATCGAGTGACTCGGGACTACATGCTTCCCACTTGTGTACCCGGAGAAGACCCAGTCACGATCTCGATCACCTCGGCGAGCGAACGCTCCCGGACCCAAGCGAGCCGGTAGACCAGTGACCACTCGATGTCGGAGAGCGTTCGCACGATGTGTTCCTCACCGTCGATGTGCCACCGAAGCTCTCTGTCTGAATTGTCCTCAATCAGGTCGACTCCTGCAGGCGTCATCGCCTTCCCGTCGAACCACGGCGCATCGTTTCGGATTTCCCCTTCTCGCACCAAGACGTAGCGCTCGGCGTCCGCCAAACAGCTGAACCACGCGAGAGGCCAAATGCTCCCCTTGTCACGAATCTCGAACTTGTACCCAGAGCCGTCCGAAACGATCCGGAAAGCGGTCTCCGGTGTGCCGTACTCGAAAACGATCCGCTCATCGCGCTTGATGCCGGGTATCGAAGAGAGGTCCGGCGGTTCATTGCCCACGAACGCTCCGAGCAGATCGGCGTCAAGTCGCCGAAGACCAGTCCGATCAATCAAGCGTGAAAGCCCTTCTCGTCATCGACGGCAGCATTCCTTCGTCAGGTCTGCTCCGCAGCATCGTCATCGCATCGACCGGAGTTCCGCGTGAGGTCACGACCTGTACGTGCGGACCGCCGCCCGGCTGACCGAATGCCGCGTCGATACGACTCACCTTGAGCTCCCGCCCGCGATCCCGGTCGACCGCGTCGGTGGGCCGGATGGTTGGCTCCTCAACCCGTTCGGCGCGTCGTTCGAGTCGAGGCCACTCCCGCCCAACGCCTTGTCGCTCCCGTCGAGCGTGCACCCTCACGTCACCGACGGCATCGTGCTCGTGCATGCGCAGATCACACTTCCGTGGTTTGGCAGCCCGGCGGAGCGATCCGGCTCTCCATCGCCGAGGACACCGTGACGATCCGGGACATGCTCGTCTGCGGTCAGCTCCGGAGGATCCCCGGCAGCGACTGATCAGACGGTGGCATCGGCGAACGCTGCGCGGCCATCCCACAAGTGCTCGGGCTTGCCTCCGAAGCACTTCTGCCGACCGTCCCATTCGGCACGAAAGAACACTCGATCCGCACGGACCCACTTCGGATAGCTCATCGTCCTCAGTCATCTCGCGGAGACAGCTCGGTGAATCTCGGTGACGTCGTTCGCCTGCAGGGAGGCCCACACTTCATCCACAGCGGAAGCGGAATCCAGCGTTTCGTCAGCAATGAGATAACGGCCGCCGTTGCCCGGCTGGACACGAACACGAGAGGTCGACGTCTGCACGATTCCAAGACGATCAGAAACCCACGTGCGCTGCCCGATTACCGGCGCGAACTTGCCTCGTCCTTCGGCTGCCACGGCAGCGTCATCGTCATAGACCGCTGCCGAATCCGGATCCCAAGCTGACACGAGGCCCCGCAGTACGCCCTCGACGAGGTCGGAGTCGATCGAGAGACGCTCTCCGTCGCGCAGTGGACCCGCGATAGTGATCTGCACCGTGTTGGAAGGCATGCGCTTCACTGCCCTCGCGGATCCGACCCGGAATCTCAGCGCAAGATGACCAGCGCTGCCCTCGCGGTACACGTTCAGGATGTACCCGCGTGCCGGGAATGCGACCCCCTCGGCGTCACGGTAGACGTGTGCGGAGAGCACCAAGGCGAGAGTTGCAGGATCCGGTAGGATACTGCGGTCATCGTCGGTGAGCGTCCACCCGTCGCCAGGGCCAAGGAATTCGTCGTACGCGGCGAGCTGGTCTGCGATTCGTCCAGCCAAGTGTCCGGGCAGCTCTTCTCGTGCGTCCCACACGGCACGAGCGTTCACCTGCGCAGTCCGGAGCCAAGAAGGAAAAGGCATCCGACAAATACTCCGTTCTCATCGGCGTCAAGATGACCGTCAGATCATCGCCGTCGTTCCCCACGCCTCGAAGAAGCCGTCGAACGGCGTCCGCTGCGTACGGATCCCACACATGCCACTCTAATCGAGCCCCTTCAGGCAAGGCGGCGATCTGGTCCTCGGCCTGCTCGACCATCTTGGGAATCCGCTTGCTCCAGTACGGACCAGACGGGTCCGCGAACGCAATTCCTCGGTCCAATGCCTTCGCATCGAAGAACACCTGCCGTAGCGGGTGTCCGCGTTCAGTCATGCCGTCGAAGTCGACGGTAGCGCCGTCTTCCGTACCGCGTGCCCGTCAGCGGTCCGGCACCACGGTCCACCGCTCCTCGATCACCGACACCGCGAATCGCTCCACAATCTCGCGCCCTCGAGGAGCCCAGGTCGTGGAAGGTTCCGGAACGCGCCCAATCACCACAGAGACCCGAACTGAGTTAGTGCCCGAGGAACTTCTTGCGGAGCTCCTTGTGCCGGACGAATCCTTGCACACGGTTCACAAAATCGTCGACGGCTGCGGAGCGGTCCGAATAGTCGTTGACGGACTCCTCCGTGCTTCGTTCGTTCGTCGTTGAGACCCGCCATCCGTCTGCAGTCTTGTAAATGCAAGAGGTGTCCACGTCGTTGGAGGGCCGCCGCATCCAGCAGAAGGGAACACCTGCGGCTTCGGCAAGGGCGAGTTCGCGCGTGGCGTCGATGTCATCCATGAGTTCGTCCTGTTCTCAGTGCCGAAGGAGTTCGCGGAGCACGCCGAGCGCCTGGAGGATCCCGAGCGGCAGCGGCATCTCATCGGTTCAGCGCCGATCCCAGGAGAACTTTCACTCGAGCGCGTCGAGCGCGTCGAGCGCCGAGGGATCCAGGTCTGAGTGAAGTCGCGAGAAGTTCCCCTTGACCAGATCCATCCCGCAGATCAAGTCGTTGTCGACGGAGGCCCAGTCGATCTGTGACAGCGTCTCATAGTCGCGCATGACCTCCTCGAGATCACGGTGAACCGTGTCGGGAAGCGACTCCACTTCGATCCAGGACTCACCGGGTGTCGCACTGCGCCCCTTCCCGATCAGTTGCACTACTGCTTGGCTGAGAGCGACATCCACGACCAAGTGCGGTCCTTCCGTTCAGGCCAGGTCGCCCGGGCGGGGCTGGATGCCGGATCCACCTTCACGCTCTTTGTGATCGCCGGGTTGTTCTTCAGAGGCGGGATCCGCTCCCAATCGTTCCTCCACCGCCGCCCGTACCCAATATCCGTTGTTACGCTCGTGGCATGACGTTCGAACAGCTTCGCGCTGACCTCGATGGCCGGGGCTTCGGCCTGGAGCTGGTCATCCTCCCTGGCGATCCGCCAGCCGGGCCCCCTCCCGAGGGTGCACTCCGGGTGGTGCAGGTCGGGCAGGCCTTCGAAGTGCAGTGCATCGACTACGGGCAGCCTCGGGTCGTCGTCAAGGCCCCTGACGAGGACGCGATCGGGCGAGCACTTCTGGGGTTCCTCGACCGGCCGATCCCGCCGGTGCTGACGATGGCCCCGTCGGAGGTCTCCGCGATCGAGGACAGACTCGCTCCGTACTACCCGCAGCTCCGCGAGCAGATCATGGCGCGTGGTGGCGGGAGCTTGATCCAACTCCCGCCTGGGATCCTCGTGGACCGCATCGGCGCGCCCGACGGCTGGCTCTTGACCCAGCTCAACGCTTCGTTCGAGTCTCGCTCCCTGCCGCCGACGGCGCTTCGGGAGCCTTCCGGAGTGCACCAGTTCGTGACCGAGGCGACCGTGCTCGTTCGAGCATCGATCGTGCCCGCCTGGTTCGGCCAGCCCGGTGGCGCGATCCGCTACGCGATCGCCGACGAGACGATGACGATCCGGGACCTCCTCGTCGAGGGTTCGCTTCGTCGTATCTCCGTGCCGGTCAAAGCGCAGACTCGTTAGCGATAGTCGATTCGGCATCCGTGCGCTGAGACCGGCGGCAGCAGAGTGACCCCGAGCTGGCCCGGTCCACTCCGAACTGGACGCTTCCGACGTGCTGCCCCGGAGAAGGCGAATCGACGATCTCAACCACTTCGGCAAGGGGAAGGCTGACGTTCCATGCGAGTCAGTAGGCCAGCGACCAGCCGAGGCCTGAGACGGCTGATACGACGTGTTCACGCCGGTCGATGCGCCAACGAAGCACTCGCTCCGAGTTGTCGTCGAGAACCTCGACACCATCGGACGTGTTTCCTGTGCCGTCGAACCACGGAGCATCGTCCGGCTCGGCTCCATCGCGCACCAAGACGTACCACTAGGCGTCCTCGAGCCGGCTGAATCTCACGAGGGGCCAGGCGCTTCCACGGTCACGAGTCGCGAACGAGTACCCGGCGCCGTCTGCGACTATGTGGAAGGCTACCTCCGGCGTCGCGTACTCGAAGACGACCCGCTCGTCTCGCTTGAGGCCGAGGACTGAAGACAGGTCGGGCGGTTCGTTGCCAGGAACGGCCCAAGCAGGTTCGCGTCGGCTGAAAGAAGTTCGCGTTAGTCGATCAAGAGTGAAGGCCCTCCGCCTGATCGCAGGGACAAGACTTTCTTCGGGATTGACTCGGTCTCATCTCACGTGCGAGCCGCACGTTCCAGCAGCTCCTCGATCGGCGCGTCCCGCACCCACGCCGTCATGCACACATTGCGACGCTCGCCGGCAGCCCGCGTAGCGATACGATGCAATCCGTCCTCCGATCGCCATGTGACGGTCAGCTCGGACGCCTCGTCATCTGCGTCGACGCCTTCCGGCCAGGTGTAACGATCGGGAGCAGCGTCCCACGGTTCCGACACGAGCTCGGGTCGCGACTTGATCAGCAAGTAGCGTTCCGCGTCAGCCTCGTGGCTGAACGTCGTCAGCAGGCGAGCAGAACCCCTGTCCCGTTTGAAGATCGCAAGCGGATCCGACTGGATTCCGATCTGCGTCTCGAGGTCGCCGTACTCCAGAAGCACTCCCGCTTCCCGGAGGATCCCAGGGAGGCTCGTCGGGTCGGGTTGGGGATTCCCTGCCGCCGCACCGATCGCTCGGCCGTGTGCTGTGGTCCTCACCTGACGAACGCCTCTCTCGTGATCATCGGTGGCAGCCCCGCTCTTAGGTCTCCTTCGAGGAGCTGAGCAGCGTCGATCGCCGCACCGTCGGGAGCGATGATCTGCACCTGAAGACCGCCGCCGGGCTGGGCAAATGCGGGATCAATCCTACTGACCTCGATCGAGTAGCCGTGATCCCTGAGCGCGACAGTGTCGATGTGGAACACGGAGTACGGGTCACGAAGGTTCGTCGGCGGCAGACCTCGCTGTTCATAGGACGTTCCTGGGAACGAGAAGTAGTCGCCAGTGTCTCGACCCATCCTGTCGATGGTGGTCGAGTAGTAATTATCGAAGACCGTCGGATCCTCGAAACGAATGCGAGTACCAGCGACGGCCCCATCATTTCCCGGATACCGCGGTGAACCGTCCGGCTTGACGTACCGCTCGACGTACTCGTTGCGCGTCAACGGAGATCCGTCGGCATGGTGCCCGTAGTAGCCGTCTGGTCCGTAACCAGTCGTCACCAGTCGCTCCGTGGCGGGGTTGACGTGTCCGTCGCTGCCGTGCGTCGGCGAGTAGAGCGGGTCGCCCGGAGCGGCGTAAGCGAGGTTGAGGTCACCGTGGTCAGGACGCGGCTCACCGTACATTCCGTCCACGGGCTTTCCCCTGTGCTCGACGATCGTGACCCCGTCCGGCAAATCGCTTCCGGGACGAGTCAGGTCGTCGACGAGTGGACCGCCGCCCGGACCCGCGTGGTTCGCCACGCCGTCCCCGTACGGCACCTGGCCGAACGACTCCTTCGGACCGACCTCGTGCCCACGGCCTGGCGGAGGCACGTCACCAGGTTCAGAACCCGCGCCGGTGCCGTGCCCGGCGTCCGTGCCGTGCCCAGAACCGCCATGCCCGGCCGAATCGCCCCCGTGCCCTGCCCCGCCGTGCGACCCCGACGTCGAACCGCCGTCGCCTGTCGCCGTCTCGCCGTGCTCCCCGCGCCCACCGGCCCCCACGAGCGCCGGCTCCCGCTCCGGCGCGTGCACCGTCGCGTCGCCGCCGTCGGCCCGCGCGTTCGCGTCGCTCCCCGCCCGCACGTCCGTGTCCGCCTCGGTCCGAGCCGGCGGCACCTCGACGTCGGCGTCGCCGTGCCGTCCGTGCAGGTAGTCACCGAGCCCGGTCTTGAAGTCGGCGAGTCGCCCGGTCGACCCGACGGCGTCGTCACCGACACCCTTCGTCATGATCGTCTTGAGCTCATCGAGCCTCGGCAGCACCTTGGTCAGGCCCTTCGAGACCCACGCGCCGGCATCGACGAGGTCGAGGTACTTCCCCGCCTTGCCGACGGCCCCCGCGACTTCGCCGACCTTGCCGACGGCGCCGAGCTTGCCCGCCTGACCGACGATCGGGATGACGATCGAGCCGATCCCCCACAGCGCCTGTCCGGCGGCGCGACCGGGGTCCCTGCCCCACTCGTCCCAACCGACGGTGGCCTTCCCCACCTGGGTCCACGCCTCGCGCTGGAGGTCGGGGTCCTTCTGCATGGTCTTCGTGTTGAAGCCGGTGAGGGCGAGGACTCCGCTCCACGACGTCGCCGCGGTCTCCAGGTGGAAACCCGTGCCGTCCAGACCGACGAGGGTGCCGAGCCCCTTCACGGTGCCCCAGATGCCATCGACGGCCACGGCCGTGAGCATGTTCGGCAGGAAGTCGACGGTTTTCTCGGAGCACGATTCCTTCCGCTCCGACGCGGTCCCCCACGGCAGCTTCGTGCCGGCGGGCAGTTTGTCGTACCCGTATGCGAGGGCGTCGTCCGAGCCACTGCCGCTCATCGCGTGCAGCGGTTGCAGGCCGGACAGCCCGCGGATGGTGTTCGCGCAGGTGCGCTCGGCAGCCTGGTACGCCACCACCTGGGCGGCGACGCCGTTGATGATCGCGTTGTTCTCGTCGGTCAGGGTCTCGTCCTGGTCCCAGGACTCGACGGTCGCGTTGTTGCCGTACTCGGTCGTCGCGGTCTTCGGGGTGAACGCATCGACGTCACGGTGCAGCTGCTCGGCACGCGTGACGTACGCCTTGAGCGCAGCGACGATCGGTGTGACCTCGGTGACGAACGTGTCGAGCGCCTTCGCCGCGGTGTCCAGGTCATCGCCGAACGTCGTGCCCTGGGGCCCGATGGGCGTCATGACCGCGAAGAGTTCCTGATCGCTCGGGCCCTCGTAGGAACCGGAGATGCGGCTCCAGGCGGTGACGATGTCGGCCGCGCCGTCGCGGACGGCCGACGCGACGGTCCGCAGCGAAGCGGCGCCGCTCGTGATCGCCTCGAGCTGGACGTCCGTGTACGGGATGGCTCCCGTCTTGACGACGCCGGTCACCGGTCGAACATCCCGTCGAACGCGCGGAAGTCGCCGTTGGTGGACGCCGTGACGGCGTTCGCCTGTGCCGTGGCAGCACCCATCTCGTCATCGCCGTCGACGATGGCACGTGTCGCGCCGGCAGCGCCGTAGAGCGACGCCTGGATCCGGTTCTGGATCCCCGTCAGTGTGGCCTGCCGGTGCTCGAAGAACCCGGCGAGCGCCTCACCGATCACCTGTGACTGTGCTGCCGTCGCGGCGTCCTGCACGACTTCTCCGACGCCCTGGATCGATCCGTCCGCGGATCCGCCCAGAGCGTTGTTCATCGTCGTTGTCTTGGTCGACACGTCCGTCAGCACGGCCTCGACCCCGGCGGGGTCGACCCGCCATCCGTCGACCACGTCAGCCGATGTTGCCGACGGCCGACTTCGCCTTGCTGATGGCCGACTGCGCCGACTCGTCGTTCGACTGCAGCGATGCACGCAGCGTCGCGATGATCTGCTTGACCTCGCCGGCGACGGTGTTCCACCGCTGTTCCTTGGCGTGGTACTCGTCCGAGACGCCGTCGGCCTGGTAGTCGGCCATGGCTGCCTTCACGTCGGAGTCACGCTGCGCGATGAGCGACTCGAGCTGCGCCGCGACGGCGTTGAAGTTGTCCTGTGCGTTCTGCGAGGCCGCGACGTCGTAGTCGCGACGATCTGCCTGGTTGCCACCGCTCATGGTGTTCTCTCCCTCTCCCCGGAGATCCGTCAGGCGCGGCCGCTGAAGCGGGCCGCGTCGAAGTTCGAGCTGCCCTCGAGCGAGCTCGTGGACTGCGCCATGTCCTGGTCGCCTTCCTGGAACGATCGGTCCATGCCCGAGATGCCCTGCAGCACGCTCGCGAGCGCACCGTTCAGCTCGTTGGCGATGGAGTCGGTTTCGGCCTTGAAACGGTCGAAGGCCTGTCGACCGGCACCGTTGAAGCGACCCTGCAGCGGCTCGGCCGAGTCGGCCAGCTTGCGCACGAGCGTCCCCAGGTCACCGGAAGCACCGGACGTCTGCTTGGTCAGGTTGGTCAGGACCTGAGCCCCCATCGCGAACTTCATCGCGCATCCTCTCCGTCGTTCCCCCACCCCGAACGGGTGACAGCGAATACACGCAGCGTAGACCACGTCCGCCGCGCGCGTCACCCTCCGGTTCTGACATGATCGTTCCTGCCGAGGGGAGGTGGGGCATGTCGTCGATCGTGGTCGAGTCCGTGGTACCCGTGCTGACCTGTGGTCGCTGCGGCGTCGCGACGAGCCAGGGCCAGCGCTTCTGCACCGACTGCGGTGCCCTCCTCGGGCGCACGATCGGCTCCGCCGAGTACGACGCCGTGCAGGGCGTCGCCACGGCCCCGGCCGGTGCTGTCGTCCTCGCCCGGCTGGTGGACGTCGTCGTCTGCCTGCTCGGCGGTGCCGCAGGCGCCGCCCTCCTCTTCCTCGCCCACACCGCGGTCCCCTCCTCCGACCCCGTGGGCACCGCCGTCGCCGGAGCGGTCGCCGGGCTCGTCGTGACGACCGCGATCGTGGTGATGCGTGCCTCCAGGACGGGCCGCGGGCCGGGCGGGCTGCTCCTCCGTACCCGCGTCGTCGACGTCGACGACGCGCTGCCCGCCGGGCCCGTCCGACAGCTCGCCCGGCTCGGTGGCGGTCGGCACCGACGTGCGCCCGGAGCCGGCCCCTGGGCCGCGGCGACGGGCACGCTGACCGCGTCACTGAACCGCGGACGCGAGCCGCTCGACCCCGCCGTGCCCGCGCTCGGCACCGCCTTCGGTGCCGCCGCGTCGGCGGGTGTCCGTCCGGGGTCGGCGCCGCTGCCTGGAGGCGCGGTGCAGGCTGGTCTCGACGCCACCCGTCGCGCGGGGTTCGGTCCCGCCCCCGCGGCCGGGTTCGCGGCGGTGCCCGCGCCGACCGCACCGGTGGCCGACGACTCGGTACCGCCCGACGCGGTCGTCCTGCGGTTCGACTCCGGCGCCGTGCACTGGTTCGACGGAACCTGCGTGATCGGCCGGAACCCCGAGGCGGAGCCCGGTATCGCCACGGTCGCGGTGCCGGATCTGTCGCGCACGCTCTCGAAGACGCACGTGGCCCTCGTGCAGGCCGGCGGAATCGTCCTGATCCGTGACCTCGGTTCGACCAACGGCACCTCGGTGGTCCGTCCGGACGCCTCGTTCGAGGACCTCCTCCCCGGCGTGGACCTGCCCGTGCCCGCCGGTTCGACGGTCCGGATCGGCGACCACGCCTTCGTGGTCGACCGGATCGGGGCCACGACGTGAACCCGCTCCGACACGACACCGCCGAGGACGACCGTCCGGGCGCGACGCACCCGCTCGTCGACTCGGCGGGCGACGGCAGCATCCGCTACGAGACCCGCGCGGCGATCGTGCGGCTCGGACGTGCCCAGGCGGACCTGCTCGCCACCGCGGCACGCGGGGGCGCCCGCCCGATCCTGGTGACCGACGGCCTGTCCGTCGTGACCGAGGCCTTCCGCCAGGCGTTGCTCGACTGCGGCGGGGCGTGGGTCGTCCGCGGCGACGACGGCCTGCGGAACGGACTCGACGGCGGACGGCTCGACGACTTCACGGACGCGCTCCGGACCGGCCCGCCGACCTCGGTGCAGGACGTCGCCGTCGGGTACCTGCGCCCCTGGACGCCGACGGCGGAACACCTCGTCGTCTCGGTGTCCGTCCGGCACCGGGCCGCGGACGAGACCGTCCTCGGGGCCACCACCGAACTCCTCGCAACGGAGCTCGCCGGGGCGGCACCGACCGGCTGGGGGACGCACGAACCCGCGGGTCACGCGTGGGACCGGCACACGCTCACCGAGGCCGCTCGCTCGCGGATGCCCGACTCCACGCGGTTCCTCGCCGTCGGTTCGCCCGACGCGCCCCTCGCGGTGACGATCGCCGCGCAGCGCACCGAGCACGGCGTCGAGGAGCTCACCACCGGGCTGCTCGCGGTCGGCGCACTCGGGGACACCGTCTCCGAGATGCGGGTCGCCGCCGTCCCGCAGGTGCTCGGGCGGCTCGCCACGACGCAGCTGCCGCTCTTCGCGCTCGTGCTCCGCCGACCGGGCCGCGCCGACCTCGCCCAGGCACCCCGACTGGCCGCGCCGCCGGTACCGGTCGCGATGCTCGTCGGCGCGCCCGCCGTCCGGCAGCTCGACCTCGACGTCGAGGTGATGCGGGACCGCTTCGGAGCCGTCGTCGCCGGACGCCCGCGGATCCCGGCCCTCGTCCTGCCCTTCGGGCGGAACCCGGACCGCAACCCGGTCGAGGAACTCGCGGCGGTCGTCGACCACGTCGGCCGCGACCGGGTGGCGGACGCCGTGGGCATGGACGACCGGACGAGGGAGCAGGTGCAGCGTGCCGCGCAACAGTGACTCGATCCTGCTCGAGAGCGTCTCCACGCACCGGCGTCGACTCCGGCAGGCGTTCGTGCTCGGGCGCCTCGCCGACCGCCGGTTGGTGAACGACAACGTCAAGCGGTTCATCGGCAGCGTGGTGCTCGCCGCGGTCGTGGGGGTCGGGTGCCTCGGGTACTCCTTCGTCACGAACGCGCTGGCGCAGCAGGCCGCCCAGCAACAGGCGCAGCAGACCCCGCAGCCCCTCCGGACCGAGCAGACCGAGCCGACCGCGCAACCCCAGCAGGAGACCAATTGAGCGACTTCACCCGCGTGACCGTCGTCGGTGTCGGCCGCCGTGCAGACGTCGTCGTCGCCTCCGACGAGCCGTTCGCCGGACTGCTGCCGCGGCTGGTCGACATCCTCGACGAACCGATCGCGGACAGCGCGCAACCCGTCGCCCTCGTGCGCGTCACCGGTGAAGAGGTGTCCCTGGCCGCGGACGCCGCCACGCAGGAGATCGCCGACGGCGAGGTCCTGCACCTCGTCCGTCGCGCCGACGCACCACCGCCGCCCGAGGTCTCGGACGTCACCGACGCCGTCGCGGACTCGCTCGGCCGTCGTCGCGACGGCTGGGGCACCGCCGCACGCTGGTCCGTCGCCGCCGCCGCCGTCGGGGCCACCGCCTCGGTCGCGGGCACCCTCGTGGTCGCCGCGTTCACCGTCGCCTCGGTCCGAGCCGCGTTCGACGGCGGGACCGTCTCCCCCGCACTGTTGCCGTCCGTGCTCGTCGGCAGCGGCGTGGTCCTGGCGATCGCGGCGCTCGTCGCGGGTCGTGCCGGGGCCCGCTGGACCGGCATCGCCCTCACCGCCGCGGCCACCGGGCTCGCGCTGCCGATCGGGCTGGCCGTCGGACCGGTCGTCGGGCGGGACGGCGACCAACCCGCGATGGTCGCCGCCCTGGTGCTCGTCTGGGCGTGGATCGCGCTCGGCCTCGGACTCGGCGTCGGACAGCGCACGCGGACGATCGGCGTCGCGGCCGTCGTCGGCGTCGTGCTCCCGCTGCTCGGCATGCTCACCTGGCTCACTCCGGCCCCGCAGGCCGCCGGCTGGGGCGTGGTCGGGATCGCGGCCGTCGCCGTCTGCGGGCTCCTGCCCTCGGTCGCGATGTCCTCCGCCGGACTGACCGGCCTCGACGACCGTGTGAGCGGCGGCGAGCCCGTCGCTCGCGCCCGCGTCGTCACGGTGCTCGAGGACGCGTACCGAGCACTCGACTGGACGACCGCCGCGGTGGCCGCCCCCATCGCCCTCGCCGGCGCCGCACTCGTCTCCGACCGCGACCCCTGGGCCGTCGGGCTCGGCGCCGCGGTGGTCGTCGTCGCCGCACTCCGCACGCGCGCCTTCCCGCTGACGCTGCAGGGCGTGCTGCTCTGGAGCGCCGTCGTGGTCGCCGCGGTGCTCGGGCTCCTCGGTCACGCCACCACCGCACCCTTCCAGGTGCTCGGCGCGCTCGCAGGCCTCGGGGTGCTCGGAGCCCTGCTCGCCGGGGTCCGGCCGGCCGCACACCAGCGAGCCCGCCTGCGGTCGCTCGGCAACGTCCTCGAGACGATCTCGGTCGTCGTGGCACTGCCGCTGCTGCTCGGCACCTTCGGTCTCTTCGCCGCACTCCTGGAGACGTTCTGACCATGCGGCTCCTCGACGACGTCGTCCCCGCGCTCGGGCGGGCGTTCTTCGGCAGCGTGGCCGGTGGTGCACGCGAGCTCGACGATGCGCACCGGGCCATCCGGCAGGCCGTTCCCACCAGTCGGCGCATCGCGTTCGCCTCGCTCCGGGGCGGCACCGGCTGCTCCGTGACCGCGGCAGCCGTGGCGACCGTGCTCGCCCGTCGTCGCTCCGGACGGGTGCTCGGCGTGGACGGTGCCGCCGGGCTGCGCTCGTTCGCCACCCACGCCGGCGCCGACCGGACGGACCCGACGCCGCGGTCCGAGCGCCGTGACGCCGCCCGGACGTCCTGGGACGCGACCGACGGTCTGGCGGTGACCCCGTCCGGACTGCACGTGCTGCGGATCGGCGACCCGCGCCTCCCGAGCCGACAGGCCGCACCCGCCGAGTGGACCGACGCCGTCGAACCGATCGCGCGGTTCTTCGACGTCGTCGTCGGGGACTGGGGGTCCAGGAGCCCGTTCGTCGACCTCGGCGCCGTGGCTGCCGATGCCCACGTCGTCGCCCTCGTCACCGGCCCGGACCGCCCCGCCATCGAGGAGGGCGTCGCCCACGCCGACGCCGTCCGGCGGCACGCACCGGACACGCGCGTCCTGGTCGTCCCGGTCGACACCACGGGGGCTGGCCTCCGGGCCGCGCGCACCGCCGTCCGGTGGCCCGGGCACGCCGTCCACCCGATCCCGGGCGACCCGAGCGTCGCCGGGGGCGGCGAACGCCCCACGGCCTCCCGGATCGCGCTCATCCACCTGACGGCCGCGCTCGTCGACGCCGCGGTCGACCGTCGCACCAGCCGCACGACCCCGGAGGTCGCCCGGTGAACCGCGTCGTGCACCGGCCCGCCCGGGTCTCCACCCCGCTCGTCCGTCCCGAGGCCGAGCAACTCGCCCCGCCACCGCAGCTCCCGGAGGGGCCGAGTGGCGGCCTCCCGCTGCAGTCGCTGCTGCCGGTCGTCGGTGCGATCTCGTCGGTCGTGATGATGGTCGTGCTCCGGGGCAACAACCCGGTGCTCATGGTCGTCGCCGCCCTGGTCTTCGTGGTCGCCCTCGTCGGCGGCCTCGGCATGGCCTTCACCCAGCGGGGCAACGCCGTCCGGAACCGGCGGACGCAGCGCGAGCGGTACCTCGACTACCTCGAGGAACTGCGCGGCGACCTGCGGACGCGCACGACAGCCGTCCGCGAGCGCGCCGAGCACGTCGACCCCTCGCCCGACACCCTCCCCCGTCTCGTCGGTGACCCGGCACGCCTCTGGGAACGGCGGCGCACGCACGGCGACTTCCTGCGGGTCCGCGTCGGAGCAGGTGACGTGGGGTGGCTCGACCTCGCCGTGCCGCCCGACCAGAACCCGGTGCAGCCGCTCGACCCGCTCATGCTCGCCGAGCTCGAGCAGGTCGCCGAACACTACGGCACCGTGCACGCCATGCCCATCGCAGTCCGACTCGACGGCGCCGGGGACGTCTCGGTCGTCGGCGACCGCGACGCCGTGCTCGAGGTCGCACGGGCACTCGTCGTGCAGCTCGCAGCGCTGCACGCCCCGGACGACCTGCACCTCGCCGCGGCGTTCCCAGCGGCGCGCGCCGATGACTGGGACTGGTTCGACCTGCTCCCGCACGCACGGATGGACCGCACCTTCGACGGGCCGCTGCGCGCGCGCCGGGTCGCCGAGGACGTCCCGGCGCTCGCACGCACCCTCGCCGGCGAGCTGGGCGAACGCGCCCGGACCGCCGCGATGTACCGGCGATCCGGTGACTCGGCCAAGCGCAGCGACCTGCCGCGCCTGGTGGTGTTCGCGGACGAGCACGGCGCCGTCGCCGTTCCGCTCGCGCTCCCCGAGGGCGAGACCCGGCCGGAGGACCTCCGGATCACGGTCGTGCACCTCGTCGCCGACCGGCTGCACGAACCGTCGGACGTCCGAGTGCGGGTGACTGCGAGGTCGGACGCCCCGGGTGCCGACCGTGGCACGGGCGCCGGATCCGGTGCACGCACGACGCTCCTCGAGATCGTCGACGCCCGCGACGTCGAGGAAGGTGAGCCCGCACCGGTCCAGCTCGCCGTCTGCGACCCCGTCGCCCCGCCCCTCGTCACCGCCGTCGCACGAGCGCTCGCACCCCTCCGACTGTCCGCCGACACCGAGCAGCGTGCCGAGTCGTCGGCCGCCATCGGCGTCTCGGACCTGCTCGGGGTCGACGACGTCGCCACGATCGACCCGGACCGCACCTGGCGACCCCGAGCCCCGCGGGACTTCCTGCGCGTGCCGATCGGTGTCGACGACTTCGGCGCTCCGCTGCTGCTCGACCTCAAGGAGTCGGCGCAGCTCGGCATGGGGCCGCACGGCATCTGCATCGGTGCGACCGGATCCGGCAAGAGCGAGATGCTCCGCACCCTCGTGCTCGGCCTCGCGGTGTCGCACCCGCCGGAGGACCTCGCGATGATCCTCGTCGACTACAAGGGCGGTGCCGCGTTCGCCCCGTTCGCCCGGCTCCCGCACGTCGCGGGCCTCATCGACAACCTCGCCGACGACCCGCAGCTCACCCGGCGTGCCCGCGCGTCGATCGCCGGCGAGGTCCGACGGCGTCAGGAGATGCTGCGCGACGCCGGATCGGCGCCCTCCATCACGCACTACCGGGAACTCCGCACCCAGCGTCCGGACCTGCCGCCGATGCCGCACCTCGTGCTCGTCATCGACGAGTTCGGCGAGCTGCTCACCGCGGAACCCGAGTTCGTCGACCTGCTCCTCATGATCGGGCGCATCGGACGATCGATCGGCGTGCACCTGCTGCTCTCCAGCCAGCGCATCGAAGCCGGCAAGCTCCGCGGCCTCGACACGTACCTGTCCTACCGGCTCGGCCTGCGCACGTTCTCCGAA
>Ga0308163_10002276_pt1 | contig 18014 bp, 16 predicted proteins | sample PhyTR1_FD_201037 | JGI IMG/M metagenome (GOLD analysis project Ga0308163, IMG submission 201037) | Phyllosphere microbial communities from UC Gill Tract Community Farm, Albany, California, United States - DLSLT.R1 | ecosystem: Host-associated > Plants > Phyllosphere > Unclassified | place: USA...
TTCCTCGTAGCGCGGGGTGGAGCAGTTCGGTAGCTCGCTGGGCTCATAACCCAGAGGTCGTAGGTTCAAATCCTGCCCCCGCAACAGAACGAAGGCCCGGTCTCATCGAGACCGGGCCTTCTGCTTTGCGTGGGTCCTCTGCTGTGCGTAAGGCCTCTGCTCCGCGGGGCCTTCGTCCCGCTAGGTTCTCGGTACGACGCCTCCATCGTGCAGGCGCGTCGCGGCAGCCGTCGCGGCGGCCGTGACGACCGGAGGACGAGCGTGCACGGATCCGGCACCGCGCTGTTCCTCAACGGCCTGCCGGGAAGCGGCAAGTCCACCCTCGCCCGACGACTCGTCGATGCGCGACCGGGATGGTTCCTCCTCGACGTCGACGTCCTCCGGACCTCCGTCGGCGGGTGGGCGGACGACTTCGCGGGCGCGGGGCATGTCGTCCGCCCCGTCGCGCAGGCGATGGTCCGCACGGTGGTCGCCGGCGGGGGCACGGTCGTCATGCCGCAGCTCTTCGAGGATGCGGACGAGCTGACGGCCTTCGCCGACGAGGCCCGGCGCGGAGGCGGGAGGACGTGCCACGTGCTGCTCGACGTGCCCGAGGACGAGTGCCGACGGAGGCTCGCGGAGCGCGGGCGTGCGCCGGACGAGAGCGAGGGGCCGTCGCTGGCCCGGGTGGTGGACGAGGCGCTGGCCCGGGCGGGCGGTGCGGAGCACCTCGATGTCCTCGCCGAGCGGCTCCGTCGCGTCTGCGGCGGCCCGGTCCCGGCGCACCGGGTCGACGGCCGGGACGGTTCCCGCGCCCTGGCGGAGCTGCGGGAGATCCTGGGCCGCTGAGGCGGGGCGGCCCGCCACGAGCGCGGCGGGAGGCGGATCAGCGGCCGCGGCGACCCGGGAGCAGCGCCTGCGCGAGCGGGAGCACGGAGACCACGAGCAGCACGGTGCCGAGGACCTCGTCGTCGGGGCGCACGACCACGCCGCCGAGGAGGAGGCCGCCGAAGACGAGGGCCGAGATCGCGCGGCGGAGGGTGCGCTCCAGGGCGCCGACGCGGCGCTCGAGCGTGGGATCGCTGATGGGCAGCGCGCCCTCGTCGATCCGGGTGAGCAGCGCGTCGAGGCGGCCGGGGAGGCGGGCGATCGTGCCCGCGGTGTCGGAGACGCGCGTGCCCAGGTCGCGCACGACGTTGCCGCGCTCCTCGCGGATGAGGCGCTGCGCGTACGGCTCCACGGAATCCCAGAGGTTGAACCGGGGATCCAGCGCGCTGCACACGCCCGACGTGAGCGACATGGCGCGGATGATGAGGAGGAAGTCGTCCGGGAGCTGGAACGGCAGCGTGCGCACGACCTCCTGGAACTCCTCGGCGAAGGCGCGGAACTCCCGCGGATCCACCTCGCGCAGCTCCGCGAAGCCGAGGCCGCCGAAGCGGGCGAACAGACGGGTCATGGCGAGCTCGAGCTGGGTGGTGTCGGCGGAGGGGAGCAGCACGCCGATGTCGCGGGCCGCGTCCACGAGGCCCTTGCCGTCGCGCGAGGCGGCGGCGATGAGCATCTTGCGCAGGCCCCGGCGCGTGCTCGGGGGGACCTCGCCCATCATCCCGAAGTCGATGAAGGTCAGGGTCCAGCCCTGCTCGACGGAGCCGTCCGTCACGGGCGTGACGAAGACGTTGCCCGGATGCGGGTCGGCGTGGAAGAAGCCGTCGGCGAAGAGCTGGTCGAACATCACCGCCGCGAACACCGGCGCGACCTCGACCGGGTCGATGCCGGCCGCGAGGAGCCCGGCGTGGTCGGTGATCTTGATCGCGGTGACGTCCTCGAGCGTGAGCACGCGCCGGGTGCTGCGCTCCCACACGATCTCCGGCACGGCGACGCGCGCGTCGGCGCGGAACATCTCCTGGAAGCGCGCGGAGCTCCGGGCCTCGTGCAGGTAGTCGATCTCCTCGAGGCTCGTCTCGGCGAACTCCTCGACGAGGGCGGGCGCGTCCACGCGGTCGGAGACGAGCCGCACGTGCGTGAGCCAGCCGCCGATGCGGCGGAGCGCGGCGAGGTCGATGCGGACGATGTCGTCGATGCCCGGCCGCTGGACCTTGATGACGGCGCCCGTGAGGCCGGTGTCCGCGGCGTCGAGCGGGCCGAGCAGCGCGCGGTGCGCCTGGCCGAGCGAGGCGGCCGCGACGGGCGTCTCGTCGACCCACGCGAACGCCTCGGCGAGCGGCATGCCGAGCTCGCGCTCGGCGAGCGCGCGGATCTCGGGGAACGGGACCGCGGGGACCTCGTCCTGCAGGTCCTCGAGCTCCGCGGTGATCTCGGGCGGCAGCACGTCGAGGCGCGACGACATGAACTGGCCGACCTTGATCATCAGGCCGCCGAGCTCCACCGCGAGCACGCGGAAGCGCCGGGCGAACCTCTTCATGCGCCGGGTGCGCGTGCGGTCGGCGATGCGCCGCAGGCCGACGCGCGGCAGGAACAGCTCGTACCACCACGTGACCGCGAGGTTCCAGGCGGCGAAGCGGAGGATGCGGCGGTAGCGGGCGCGCGTCTCCGGGGCGTCGGCCGCGGGATCCACCCCGGGGTCGACGCCGACCGTGGCCGCGGTCACTCCCGGGCGAGGATCGCGTAGAGGCGGCGGCGCACCGCGTCGAGCTCGGTCGCGGCCTCGGCGACCTGCTCCGGGGTGCCCGAGCGCTGCACCTGGGCGGCGGCCTGCGCGAGCGAGAGGCCGGCCTTCGGGAGGGCGGAGCGGTCGTGCCGGTCGTGGCCGTGGGCGTCGTGGCCGTCGGCAGCCCACGGCGCGGTGATCCCGTCGCGCGCGACAGCGGACCGTCCCGCCTCCGTCAGCGCCCAGACCTTGCGGCCGTCGGTGGTCTCGGCGGCGATGAGGCCCTCGTCGGCGAGGAGCTGCAGCGTGGGGTAGACGGCGCCGGCGTCGGGCGTCCAGGCGCCCGCGGTGCGCTCGGAGATCGCGTGGATGAGGGCGTAGCCGTGCATGGGCTCCTCCGCGAGGAGGGCGAGCACGGCGTGGCGCACGTCGTGCGGGCCGTGGCCGGGCCGGTGACCGGACTCGTGGCCGGGCGTCCCGCCGTCGCGCTTCTCGAAGCGGGCGCGGAGCGACTCCATCGCCTGCCAGACGCCGTCGGCGGCGTCTCCGAAGGCGGATCCGGCGGAGGGGGACGATGCGGCCATGGCGAGCTCCTTGCGTGGGGGACGTGCGCGGTGGTTCCGACGATAGGACCCGCACCTGGCCGCGGGCCCGGCAGCGGCGTCTTCGTCAGCGAGCCGACAGGTCCGCGGGCGGAGCGGACGGCGGGCGGACACCGCGGCGGACGCCCGCGCGCCGGACGCGGTCAGCCGACGGCCTGCGCGAACCCGCGCGACGGATCCGCGAGGTGCTCGAGCCCGGCGGGCAGCGCACGGCCCTTCGCGGCCATCGACTGCGCCCACAGCCGCCCGGCGCGGTACGAGGAGCGCACGAGCGGGCCGGCGAGCACGCCGAGGAACCCGATCGCCTCGGCCTCCGCCTTGATCTCCACGAACTCCTCCGGCCGCACCCAGCGCGCGACGGGCAGGTGCCGCGGGCTCGGCCGCAGGTACTGCGTGACGGTGATGATGTCGCAGCCCGCGTCGTGCAGGTCCCGGAGCGCCTCGGACACCTCCTCGCGCGTCTCGCCCATGCCGAGGATCAGGTTCGACTTGGTGATGAGGCCCGCGTCGCGCCCCTGCGTGATGACGTCGAGCGAGCGCTCGTACCGGAACGCCGGGCGGATCCGCTTGAAGATGCGCGGCACCGTCTCCACGTTGTGGGCGAAGACCTCGGGGCGCGAGGAGAACACCTCGGCCAGCAGGTCCGGGTTCCCCGAGAAGTCGGTCGCGAGGATCTCGACGCCCGTGCCCGGGTTGTCGGCGTGGATCCGCCGCACGGTCTCGGCGTGCAGCCAGGCGCCCTCGTCCGGCAGGTCGTCGCGCGCGACGCCCGTGACGGTCGCGTAGCGGAGTCCCATGCGGCGCACCGAGTCGGCGACGCGGCGCGGCTCGTCGGTGTCGTAGTCGGCGGGCTTGCCGGTGTCGATCTGGCAGAAGTCGCAGCGGCGCGTGCACTGGGACCCGCCGATGAGGAACGTCGCCTCCCGGTCCTCCCAGCACTCGTAGATGTTCGGGCACGCGGCCTCCTGGCAGACGGTGTGGAGGTCCTCCGTCTTCACGAGCTGCTGGAGCGCCTGGTACTCGGGGCCCATGCGCGCCGTGGTCTTGATCCACTCGGGCTTCCGCTCGATGGGCGTCTCGGCGTTCCGCACCTCGAGGCGGAGCATGCGGCGGCCTTCGGGCGCGGCGGCGGCGGTCATGCGCGGGCCCCGGCGGCGGGGGAGAGGAGGGCGGTGGCGGGCATGGCGGATCCGTTCGGGTCGAGGGCGCGCACGAGGTGCGGGCGCAGGAGGGGGACGATGTCGGCCGGGGTGACCGTGCGGCCGAGGACGCGGCTGAGCGTGGTGACGCCGGCGTCGCGGATGCCGCAGGGGACGATCCGGTCGTAGGCGTCGAGGGCGTTGCAGCAGTTGAGGGCGAAGCCGTGCATCGTCACGCGTTCGGCGACGCGGACGCCGACTGCGGCGACCTTCTCGTCGCGGGGCGCGCCGTCGGGGGTGGTGCCGCGGACCCAGACACCGGAGCGGCCGTCGACGCGGCGGCCGTCGATCCCGAGGTCGGCGAGGAGACCGAGGAGCGCGTCCTCGAGGCGGCGCACGTGGGCCACGACGTCGAGGGGCTCCGGCAGCCGCACGATCGGGTAGCCGACCAGCTGGCCGGGCCCGTGCCAGGTGATGCGGCCGCCGCGGTCGACGTCGACGACGGGTGTGCCGTCGCGCGGCCGGTCCTCCGGCTCCGTGCGCCTCCCCGCGGTGTACACGCTGGGGTGCTCGAGGAGGATGACGGTGTCCTGCGCCCGGCCCGCGACGACGTCGGCATGCAGGGCACGCTGACGCTCGAGGGCCTCGATGTACGGCACGGAGTTGGCGCTTAGCCCCGTGACGACGATGTCGACCACGGGGTCAGCATAGGTGCGCGCCCGCCGGGAGGCGAGGATCCGCGCGCCTCCGTCACGTTGCGGGGGAGGCGCGCCTGCCGGAGGATCGATCCGGTGACCGACACCGCCGCATCCGATCGTCCCGCCCGGGCGCCGCGCGCGCAGCACGTGCTGGAGGTGGTGCGCACCGAGCGCCTCACGCCCCACCTCGTGCGCGTGCACCTCGGCGGCGAGGGCACCCGCGAGTTGCTGGAGCAGGCGGTGCCCGAGCGGCTCGCCGCGACCGACGCGTACGTGAAGCTGATGCTGCCGCAGCCCGGATCCGGCGTCGTGCCGCCGTTCGACCTGCCCGCCCTGCGCGCGACGCTGCCGGCCGAGGCGCTGCCGGCGGTGCGGACCTACACGCTGCGCCACGCGGATCCGGCCGCGGGCACGTGCGCGATCGACTTCGTCGTGCACGGCGACGAGGGGCTCGCGGGACCGTGGGCGGCGTCGGCCAGGCCTGGCGACCTGCTGGCGGCGAGCGGTCCCGGCGGACTGTTCCGGCCGAGCGCCGATCCCGCCCTCGCGCGGCTGCTGGTCGGCGACGACTCGGCCGTCCCGGCGATCGCGGCGGCCCTCGCCGCGATGCCCGCCGACGCACGGGGTCTCGCGCTCCTCGAGGTGGACGGACCCGGCGACGAGCTCCCGCTCGCGCGTCCCACGGGCGTCGAGGTGCGCTGGATCCACCGCTCGGGCGCACCCGGTGCCGTGCCGGGCGCGCTCCTCGTGGACGCGGTGCGCGCGCTCGCCCGCCCGGACGGCGAGGTCGAGGTCTTCGCGCACGGCGAGCGCGGCGCGATGAAGGAGCTGCGCGTGATCCTCCAGGACGGCTGGGGCATCGACCGCCGGGCCCTCTCGCTCTCCGCCTACTGGGCGCTCGGCCGCGCGGAGGACCGGTTTCAGGCGGAGAAGCGGGAGCCGGTGGGGGCGATCTTCGCGGACTGAGGGGGTCGCGTGCGGTCGTGCCGCTCCCCGCGGATCCGCCATGCTGGTCCCTGCGCGTGATGCGGCACGACCGCCCGCGCGGATCCCGTCCCCCCACCCCGGAGACCGCCATGACCGCTTCCGCGTCCGAGCCCCTGCCCACGCCGACCCCCGTCGCCCCCGGCGAGGCGACCGTCGCCGGGATCCCGCACTCCGTCATCGAGGACGTGCTCGGGATCCTCACCGGCACCTTCGTCGCGTCGTTCGGGCTGTTCCTGCTCCGGGACAGCGGCGCCGTCACGGGCGGCACCGCCGGGCTCGCGCTGCTGCTGAGCTACACGGGCGTGCTGCCGTTCGGGGTGCTGTTCTTCGTCGTGAACGCGCCGTTCTTCGCGCTCGCCGCCTGGAAGAAGGGGTGGCGGTTCACGATCCGCACGGCCATCTCGGTCGCGCTCGTCTCCGTGTTCTCGACGCTGCACCCGGCGATGGTCACGAGCCTCGACATCCAGCCCGTCTACGGGGTGCTCGCGGGGAACCTGCTCGTCGGGATCGGGCTGCTCGTGGTGTTCCGCCACGGATCCAGCCTCGGCGGCTTCAACATCGTCGCGCTCGTCGTGCAGGAGCGGCTCGGGTTCCGGGCCGGATACGCGCAGATGATCCTCGACGTGAGCGTGATCCTGCTCGGCCTCACGGTCGTGTCCGTCGGCGGCGTCGTCCTGTCGGCGCTCGGCGCGGTGCTGCTCAACCTGGTGCTCGCGCTCAACCACCGGCCGGGGCGGTACACCGGGATCTGAGCCGGATCAGCGTACGGCGGGCGCGCCCACCTCCGCGTCGGCCGCGGGGTGGCGCAGGTAGCCGCGACGGCGCAGCCCCACCTCGAGCGGCAGGGTCGCCAGCGGCGGGATCGCGGCGACGCCCGCGAGCATAGCGGCCTTCCATCCCCAGCGGAGCCGGATCGCGGCCACGGCCGTGACGATGACGTAGAGGACGAACGCGGCGCCGTGCAGGCGGCCGAACACGAAGACGCCGAGCTCGGTGGTCTCCGTCACGTACTTGAGGAACATGCCGACGAGCAGGCCCGTCCACGTGACGGCCTCGACGATCGCGACCACGGCGAAGAGGCGGCCGAGACGCGACGGGCGGTCCGAGCGGTCGCGCGTGCCGCGGAGGAGGCGGGCGAGGCCGGTGGCGGCGCTGCCGGCCGCGCTGCCGGAACCGTCGACGGGGGCGGAGGCGGATCCCGGGCGCCCGTCGGCGTCGGGGCGGGCGGCGTCGGCGTGCGGCGTGTGCGTCATGGGGCCTTCCGGGGCGGGGCGGCGGATCCGGTGCGGATCCCCTCGGAGCGGAGCAGGTCGCCGCCAGGGTACGGGGGCGGGCCGGGTGGATCCTGTGGGCGATCGCCGCGCGTGCGGGGCGTCGCCCATCCGCGGAGTGTCGTCGAGCCCCGTGCGGCGGATCCGTGTGGCAGCATTTCCACATGGGGTGAATCCGCCCCGCGATCTGGGGGGATCACGTGGGGGAGTTCCGCATGCCCGTCCGCCGTGCGCACGCACGGGGGACACGCACCGCATCCGCGCGCGCACGGCTCGTCGCCGCCGTCACGGGGCTCAGCCTCGCGGCGGCGCTGCTCGTGGCGGTCGAGCCGCGACCGGTGCCCGCCGACGCCGCTGCGTCGACCGCGTCGAGCTCGGCATCCGCCGTCGCGACGGGCGGCAGCGCGACGGCCGGCACCGCCACGGCCGGCACCGCGACCGACGGCGCCCCGACCGCGGCGTCGATGATGCGCCTGCTGGCCGCGACCGCCGCCGCGTCATTCACGGCGACGCGGATCCCCGTGATCACGGGCCGGGCCGTCATCGGCCAGCGCCTGCTGGCCACGACCGCCCGCTGGACCCCCACCGCCACCGCGAGCGCCTACGTCTGGCTCGTCGACGGCGTGCCCGTGAGCGGACAGACCTCGACCGCCTACACGGTGCGCGCGCAGGACGCGGGGGCGGCGATCACCGTGGCCGTCACGGGCAGCCGCTCCGGCTACGCGACCACCACCCGCACCAGCGCGCCCACCGCCGCCGTGCCGACGCCCGTGGTCCTGCCGTTCACGCGCGTGGACGCGCCCACCGTGTCCGGCACCCCGCTCGTCGGGCGGACGCTCCAGGCCCGCGCGGGCACCTGGACCCCGTGGCCCGCCTTCTCCTACGCCTGGACCCGCGACGGCGTGCTCGTCGCCGGGCAGACGGCCGCGTCCTACCGGGTGACGGATGCGGACGCCGGCGCCGCGCTCGCCGTGCGCGTCATCGGGACCAAGACCGGGTACGCGACCCGGTCGATCACGAGCGACGCCGTGCGCGTGCCGGGGACCGCGACGCCGACGCCGACGCCGACCGCGCCGGCCACGCCGAAGCCGACCGCCGCGCCGACGGCCGCGCCGACGACCGCGCCGACGGCCGCGCCGACGACCGCGCCGACGATCGCGCCGACCGTCGCCCCGACCGCCTCGCCGACGGCAGCGCCCACGCCGAAGCCGACGGCCGCGCCCGCGCCCACCGCGGCACCCACCCCGGCGCCGACCTCGGCGCCGACGCCGACCGCCACGCCGACGGCGGCACCCACGACCCCGCCGACCCCGGCGCCGACGACCGCGCCGACTCCCGTCCCGACCCCCACCACCCCGGCGCCGAGCCCGACCGCGCCCGGCGTGCCGCCGTTCACCGCGGCCGCCTCGCCGACCATCGCGGGCACCGCCCGGGTCGGCTTCACGCTCTCGGCCCGCGCCGGCGTCTGGACCCCGTGGCCGACCTTCGCCTACACGTGGAAGCGCGACGGCGTCGTGATCGCCGGCCAGACGGCCGCGACCTACCGCGTTCAGGCGGCGGACGCGGGATCCGGGATCAGCGTCACGGTCACCGGCACGCGCACGGGCTACGCGACCCAGGCGCTCACGAGCGCCGCCCTCGACGTCCCGCCCGCGAGCACCCCCGCCCCCACGGCGACGCCCGGCACCGGATCCCCGACGCCCGCGCCGACCGCCCCGCCCGCGGACGTGCCCTACCCTGTCGCCTCCACCCCGACCATCGGCGGCACCGCCGGCGTCGGCTTCACCCTGACCGCGCGCCCCGGCGTCTGGACGCCGTGGCCCACGTTCTCCTACGCGTGGACCCGCGACGGCGTCGTGATCCCCGACCAGACCGCCGCCACCTACCGCGTGCAGGAGGCCGACCAGGGGACGACCGTCGCCGTCGTCGTCACCGGGACGCGCACCGGGTACGTGACGCAGTCGATCGCGAGCGCCGGCCTCCTGGTGCCGCTGCCCGAGGTCGCGCCGGAGCCGCCCGCGCCGACGCCGGAGCCCGAGCCCGTGCCCGACGTCGCGTACGAGGCGGTCGGCGAGCCGTCGATCACGGGCCTCGGCCTCGTCGACTTCACGCTCACCGCGCGCGCCGGCACCTGGACGCCATGGCCGTCCTTCTCCTACGCGTGGCTGCGCGACGGCGTCGTGATCCCCGACCAGACCGGCCCGAGCTACCGCGTGGTCGCGGGCGACGTGGGCACGAGCATCCAGGTCGCCGTCACGGGCACCCGCTCGGGGTACCTCACGCCGACCGTCACCAGCGCCGCCGTCCCCGTGACGGAGGCGCCCGTGGTGCCGACGCCGCCGCCTGCCCTGCCGTTCGACCAGACCGGCCCGCCCGCGATCACCGGCCTGCCCGTCGCGGGTTCCGTGCTCCGCGCGACGACCCCGGCCTGGACGCCCGAGGCCACGACGCTGACGTACTCCTGGGCGCGCGACGGCGTGCCCGTGCGCGGCGCGACGGATCCGACCTACACGGTGGCGCGCGGCGACGCGGGCACGCGGATCACGGTCACCGCGACCGGATCCCGCTCCGGCTACGCGGACGCGGTGCGCACGAGCGAGTCCACCGCGGTGGTGCTCGACGCCGCCGACGTGCCGCCCGCCACGCCCGCTCCCGCCCCTGGCGATGAGCCGTTCCTCGCGTCGCCCGCGCCGGTGGCGTCGGGGACGCCCGCCGTCGGATCCACCCTCCTCGCGGTGCTGCCCGCGTGGACGCCCGAGGTCACGGCGTCCACGTACTCCTGGGCCCGGGACGGCGTCGTCGTGCCCGGCCGCACCGCCGCGACCTACGCGCTCTCCGCGCGGGACGCGGGCACCCGGATCACCGTGACGGTCACGGGACGCGCCGACGGCCGCGTGCCGACGGCCCGCACCTCGGAGCCCCGTGACATCGCCTCGACGGGGGAGGGCTACGACGTGGTCGTGGTGCTCGGGCAGTCGAACGCGCAGGGCGTGGGGACGGGCTGGGATCCGGCGATCGACGTCGCCGTGCCGGGCCTCGACCAGCTCGCGGGCAGCGGATCCCAGGCCGGACGGATCGTGCCGGCCACGGACTCGCTCCACCACGTCACGACCTGGACGACCACCGGCGGCACGCCGTCCGTCGGCCCGGGCATGGAGCTCGGGCGCCGGATGCTCGCCGACGCGCGCCCCGGCCGCAAGGTGCTCCTCGTCCCCGCCGCGCTGGCGTCGACCTCGATGACCGGCGACGGCGCCTACGCCTGGAACCCGGCCGACACCCGCTCGCGCGTGAACCTGTTCACCCGGGCGCTCGGGCAGATCGACCGGGCCCTCGCGCAGGATCCCGACAACCGCCTCGTCGCGGTCGTCTGGGCGCAAGGGGAGTCCGACGCCACGCGCACGACGCAGGACGGGTACCAGGCGATGCTCCTCGACCTCGTCGACCGGATGGGCGCGCGCTACGGCGCGGTGCCGTTCCTCATCAGCGGGATGGTGCCGGAGTGGCTGGCCGGCTCGTCGCAGCGCCTCGCGATCGACGCGGCGCAGCAGGGCATGCCCGCGCTCCGGCCGAACGTGTCCTACGTGCCGGGCGCCGCCGAGTACAGCAGGAGCGACGACTCGATCCACTACACGGCGCCGGGCGCGCGCCTCATGGGCGGCAAGCAGTTCCAGGCGTACCAGCGGGCGACCGGCGCGATCCCCGTCACGCGCTAGCGGACGCCGGCGGATGGCAGGATCGGGTGCACCGGCCGATCCGCCGCCGCCCACCCGAATCGGAGGACCGATGACCGAGCACGCCCCGCACGTCGTCTTCGTCTGCGCCCGCAACGGCGGCAAGTCGCAGCTCGCGGCCGCCCTGATGCGGCACGACGGGCGCGGCGCGGTGACCGTGTCCTCCGCGGGCACGGATCCGGGCACCGAGCTCAACGCGCTCGCCGTGGAGTCGCTCGCCGAGCTCGGCATCGACGTGGGCGACGAGCGGCCCAAGCCGCTCACGGACGACATGGTGCGCGCGGCCGACCTCGTCGTCGTGCTCGGCGCGGAGGCCCACGTGGACGGCGACCGCGGCGTGGCGGTCGAGACGTGGATCACCGACGAGCCGTCCGCGCGCGGCATCGACGGGATGGAGCGGATGCGGCTCGTGCGCGACGACATCCGCGCCCGCGTCGACGAGCTGCGCGGCCGGCTCGGCGGCGCGGGCTAACTGCCTCTCGGTCCGGCGGCCTCGCGGACTCGCGGACTCTCGGGCCGGCGCCCTCGCGCCCTCGCGGCCTCGCGGCCTGGCGACCCTAGGGCTGGACGCCGGCGGACGGCCGCTCGACCCGGGGGCGCGCGACCAGCGCGTCGACGTGCCGCTCGAGCACGCGCAGCGCGCGCGCGTGCCGGGCGGGATCCGGCTCGTGCACCAGGAGCTGGAGCGCGAGCCCGGCCACGAGCGCCTGCAGGTGGTCGGCCTCGTCCTCCGGATCCGCGTCCGGGCGCAGCAGCCCGGCCGCCCGCAGCTGCGCGAGCTGCGTCAGGCACGTCTCGCGCGCCGCCGCGTGGGCGGCCCGGCGCACCTCGCGGAGCCGCGGGTGCGAGGCGGCGTCGGCGTGCAGCGCGGCCGTGACCTCCGCCTCCGCCCGGCGCTCGTCGTCGAGCGGCAGCCGCTCGGCGAGGACGGCGACCGTGCGGCGCCGGGCGTCCGGCTCGGTGCGGCGGCGGGCGGTGCGCGCGGCGACCCGGCGGCCCACGAGGGCGGTCGCGTGGGCGACCAGCTCGATCCGCGTGGGGAACGAGTGCCGCAGCGACCCGGTGCTGAGGCCCGCCTCGGCGGCCACCGTCCGGACGGAGACGCCGCTCGCGCCGTCCCGGCGGATGACGCGCCACACCGCCTCGGCGAGCTCGTCCTCGCGGCGCGCGCGGTCGATCAGGCGGGGCATGGCGTCACGGTAGCACCGGCGCCCGGGCCCTCCGCGGGCGGCCCGGCGAACGCGTCGCGAACGGTAGCGTCGGCAGGATGCGCCCCTTCTCGCCGCCCTGCGGCCCCGTGATCGGCTGGGCCGACGGCGAGGTCGCGCGGGCCACCGGCATCCCGTACGCCACCGCCGCCCGGTTCGCCCCGCCCGTCGCGCACCCCGACTGGAGCGCGCCGCTCGAGGCCACGGAGTGGGCGCCCGCGTGCCCGCAGGCGCCCATGGCGGCGCTCGACGACGTGCTCGGCGACTTCGCCGGGCTGCGGGTGGACGAGGACTGCCTGCGCGTCTCCGTCACCATGCCGCGCGACGTGGAGCCGGACGCCGGGCTGCCCGTGATGGTGTGGATCCACGGCGGCTCGTACGTGTCGGGCGCGGGCGACGTGCCCATCATGGATCCCGCCGCCCTCGTCGCCGAGCAGCGCGTGGTCGTCGTCACGGTCACGTACCGGCTCGGGCTCCTCGGCTACCTCGGCGACGGCGTCGACCGGCCCGCGAACCTCGGGCTGCTCGACCAGCTGGAGGCGTTCCGCTGGGTGGCCCGCAACATCCGCGCGTTCGGCGGCGATCCGGATCGCGTGACGGCCTTCGGGCAGTCGGCGGGCGGCGACGCGGTCGCGCACCTGATGGCCCTGCCCGAGGCCGCGGGGCTGTTCCGGCGCGCCATCGTGCAGAGCGCGCCCCTCGGCATCTCCCGTGGACGGCGGCGGATGAACGCGGCCATGGCGCGCGCCTCCCGTGGGCTCACCGCGGACATGCCCGTGGAGGAGGTGGTCGCCCGGCAGGCCGCCGTGGAGCGCGTCGCGGCGCCGTTCGGCCTCATCGGCGCGATGCCCTTCGGCACCCAGTACGGGCATGCGCCGCTGCCGCCGGAGGCCGACCTCGAGGCGGCCTGGGACCGCGCGGCGCCCGGGGTGGATCTCCTCATCGGCCACACGGCGGAGGAGGCGCGGCTCTTCCTGCCGGGGATCCCGTGGCTCGCGCGCCTCACCCGCCTGCCCGTGCTGGGCCCGCTCGTGCGGCGGGCGGCCGTCGCGGCGGTGACCGGGATCGTCTACGGCGCGCCGGGTCGGCGCTTCGCCCGCCGCCACGCGCGCGCGGGCGGCACCGCGCACCGCTACCTGATCCGCTGGTCCGCCCCCGGCAGCCCGTTCGGCGCCGCCCACACGGTCGACCTGCCGCTCCTGTTCGGGGACGAGGACGCGTGGCGCGGTGCGGGGCTCCTCGCGGGCGCGCCGTGGGAGGGGATCCAGCGCGACGCCCGCCGCGTGCGGCAGGTGTGGGGCGACTTCGCGCGCGGCCGCATCCCCACCCGGCACCTCGTCCCGGGCGTGCTGGAGCTGCGGCGCGTCGACGGGTAGGCCCGCGGCACCCGCTCGGGGGCCGTGCCGCGCCCGCCGTGGGGGCGTGGCGTCGGGCAGGCTGGGCGGGTCCGCATCCGGACGCCCGCCCCGCCGAGCCGCCCGCACCGAGACGCCACCAGGAGCCCCGTGTCCACGTCGAAGCCGTCCCGCACCGCCCGCGAGCGCCGCGGGCACATGATCTTCACCGGCGTCATCATCGCCGTCGTCCTCGTCTTCGCGGCATCCGCCGTGCTCCGCCCGGGCGCCGTGCCCCTGTGGGCCTTCCTCGGGCTGACGGGCGCGGGCATCGCCGTGGCGCTCGTCGGCTACGCCGCGGGGAACCACTGGATCCGCCTGCTGCTGGTGGTCGTCGTGCTGGGGCTCGTGCTCGCGCTCACCGCCGCGTCCATGGTCGCCGCCTCGGTGCCGTTCGTGGCGGGCGCGTTCGTCGGCGGCCTCCTCTCCCGCGACGAGTGGCCGTGGCGCCGGACCCCGGAGGAGCGGCTGCGCGAGAGCCAGCCGCGGTCGCTCGCGAGCATCGGGCCGTGGTCGGGATCCGGCCTCCGGGCGACGCTCGCGGACGTGCCGATCGGGCGGCGCGGGGAGACGGAGACGGGCGTGCTGCTGGAGGCCGGGGACGTGGCGCAGCGGTTCCGCGTCGACGAGCTGCACCGCCTGGCGAACGGCCGCGGCGACATGGCGGAGTCGGTCGACGCCGACCGCCCGGAGGTGCCGGACGGCACCGTCTACCTCGTGCGCGTCGACACGGCGTCGCCCGACTCGATCATCGGCGAGGTGCTCGTAGGCCTCCCCGGGGACGCGCTCGCGCTGGTCCCCGTCCGCGATCCCATGCCCGGTCCCGTCGCCGTGCTGACGGGATCCGACGCCGCGTCGTTCCGGGCGTGGGTGGGGACGATCCCGGCGCCCTGAGCGGCGCCCGCGTCAGAGCAGCGCGGCGATCGCCTGCGCGACGACGTCCGGATCCGTCACCGGCACCATGTGCTCGGAGCGCGGCGCGGGGATCCACGCGCCGTCGTCCGCCGCGGAGGCCGACGCCCGGTGCGCGCCCACCAGGTCGGCGCGCTGCCGCCGGGTGAGCACGCCGGACGCCGTGCCGGAGATCACGCGGACGGGCACGCCGGGGAGCGTGGACGTCGTCCCGGGCCGCGCCGCCAGCGCCGCGAGGCCCGGCAGCAGGCGCCGCTGCTCCGCGGCGGTCGCCCGCGCGGCCGTGACCGAGCCGGCCGCGGCGACGGCGGCGGCGAGGAGCGGCGCGGGGAGGCCGGCGAGCGCGATCCGGTGCAGCGGCGCGAGCAGGCCGATGCGGGCGAGCGGCACGAGCAGGCTCGCCTGCGCCGCGAATCCCGCGCGCACGAGCGGCCCCGCGTAGGAGCGGGCGCGCTCGTCGCTCGGATCCACGAGCACCACGCCCGCGGTCGCGTCGCCGCGCGCGATCCGCCGGGCCGCCACGACCCGTACGACCGGTCCGCCCCAGCTGTGCCCGGCCAGCACGAGCCGTCGGTGCGGGAACGCGGCGATCACGGTCTCCAGGTCGTCGGCGAGGCGGTCGAGGTCGCGCGGCGCGGGATCCGGGTCACTGGACCCGAGGCCGGCCCGGTCGTAGGCGACCACGCGGTGCGTGCGGGCGAGGATCCCGTGCACGAGGCCCCAGGTGAGGCCGCTGCCGCCGAGGCCGGCCTCGAGGATCACGAGATCGTCGCCGGTGCCGTCGACCAGGGCCCGGAGGCGTCGGCCGTCGGTCGTCGAGACGATCACCTCCTGCCCGGGGAGGCCGGACGTCATGCCAGCGCGGGCCACGGCTGCGGCGACCGGTCGTCGGTGGCGAGCAGTCCCGCGAGCCAGTCGTCCTCACGGCCCTCGCGGCCCATCGCGCCGAGCCGGAGGACGCCCTCGAAGCGGAAGCCGAGCGCGCGGGCGACGGCAGCGGATCCGGTGTTCCCGGCGTAGGCGCGCCAGCCGATCCGGATGAGCCCGAGGCCGGCGGACGCGTCGAACGCGTGGTCGACGACCGCCGCCGCGGCCTCCCGCATGATCCCGCGACCCCGCGCGTGCGGCGCCAGCCAGAACCCGATCTCCGCGGCCCCGTCCGCGACCTGGCCCAGCGCGACCGTGCCGACGAACGCGTCGCCGTCGAGCACGGCCCAGGTGAGGCGCTCGCCCGACGCCCAGCCGGCGGGGCAGAACGCGGAGACGAAGGAGAGCGCGTCGTCGCGCGTGTACGGGACGGGCACGGGCACGTAGCGCTGGATCGCCCGGTCCTGGCAGGCGGCCGCCATCGCGTCGACGTCCTCGTGCGCGGGCGGGCGCAGCGTCAGGCGTGCGGTGCGGAGGGTGACGGGGTCCATCGGGCCACGCTATCGGCGGCCCGACGCTCGGCCGGACGCGACCACGGCCCGTCGCCTCTGAAGAGGCGACGGGCCGCCGGACGATCGGCGGATCAATCGCGCGGCTTCCGCCCGCGACGCTCCGGGCCGCCGAGGGCACTCGATCCATGGGGCCGCGGTGCCAGCAATGTGAAGGCGCTTCTCGCGGGTCCTCAGCGGAGTTATTGCACCTTCCGTTCCGACCGCTAGCTCAAGAGCGGGACGGCGATGACATTCGGTCCAGGGCCAGATCTGAGCCGTCAGGTGTGTTTGAATTGGCCCGTGAATCCTACTTTGGCCCTGCAGTCGATCGAGACAGCTCTTCGACTCGCCATTCGTCAGGCTCTCGGCGAGGCGTGGATTGACAAACCTGGGGCACCAGCACGCCATGACCTCGTAGAAAAACACGACGTGGATGCTCGAAGGCGAGACGGGGTTTCTGTATCCGATGATCTTCTGGACTACACAATGACAACTGATCTGAGTCGCATCATCCAAAGAAACTGGGAAAGCTTCGCGCCAGTATTCAAGGATAAAAAGCGCACAGATGCCTATCTTAAGATCGTCGAAGACATAAGAAATGCAATTGCCCACAGCAGGCCGCTAGTCCCTTTCGAGGAGGACCTCGTGTCGGGTATCGCCGGTCAGCTACGGTCACAAGTTACGGAGTACAGAAGTATGCAGGGAACCGGATCAGAGCAGTACTACCCAAAGATCGAGCGTCTGACGGACTCGCGTGGCGAGGTAGGGTCCCATTTGTGGACGGGACCGCTTCCCTCCAGTCGTCTCGAGGTCGGTGACGTCATCACGTTTACTGGTTCTGCATTCAATGCACGCGGTAACCCCGTGCAGTGGTTCTTATTTGTCCGTCCCGGATGGCAAAATCCGTCTCAAGCGCGTGCCGCTAGTCGTGTTGCGGAGGGGGACGACGTCGTCATCGAGTACGTCGTAACTCGCGACGACGTGAACGAAGACCTTGTGGTCGCAGTTGTTATCGCTACGGACGCGGAATTCCATCGATACAATGAAGTTGGCATGTCTACCGCCGGATTACGTATGTACGATGACGTCAGTTACTTTCACTACGCTATAGCGCCACCCGTCCGGTGAGGATCAGTATAAATAGAGCGTCGGCAGATCACTCATGAACGAAACGTGACGGCCCGCCGCCTCCGGAAAGGCAACGGGCCGTCAAGGGGTTGGTGGATCAGTCGCGGGGCTTGCGACCCCGGCGCTCGGGGGCGGCGCCGCGCTCGGCGGCACGGGGGCCGCCGCGGTCGGGGCGGATGTCGATCGGGCGGCCGTTGATCTGCGTGCCCGACAGGCGGTCGAGCTTGTCCTGCGCGAGGCCGGCGGGCAGCTCGACGAGCGAGAAGTCGGGGCGGATGTCGATGTGCCCGAAGTCCTCGCGGCTGAAGCCGCCCTCGTTGGCGAGCGCGCCCACGATCTGGCGGGGCTCGACGCGGTGACGACGGCCGACGTCGATCCGGTACGTCGCCATGTTGCCGCTGCCGCGCGCGGGGCGGGCCCGGCGCTCGCCGCGGTCGTCGCCGTCGCGGCTCGGGCGGTCGTCCCGGCGCTCGCGCTCGACGCGCGGCGGCCGGAGGTCGTCGGCCGAGAGAAGGAGCGGGGTGTCGCCCTGCGCCACGATCGCGAGGGCCGCGGCCACGTCGGACTCGACCACGTCGTGGTGGTTCACGTAGTGGCCCACGATGTCGCGGAACGCGTCGAGGCGCTCGCGGTCCTGCAGCGCCGCCGTGATCGCGTCGTCGAAGCGCGTGAGGCGCGTGACGTTCACGTCCTCCGCGCTCGGCATGCGCATCTCGGTGAGCGGCTGGCGCGTGGCCTTCTCGATGGCGGTGAGGAGGCGGCGCTCGCGCGGCGTGACGAAGCTGATGGCTGCGCCGCTGCGGCCCGCGCGACCCGTGCGGCCGATGCGGTGCACGTACGACTCGGTGTCGATGGGGATGTCGTAGTTGACGACGTGGCTGATGCGGTCGACGTCGAGGCCGCGGGCCGCGACGTCGGTGGCGACGAGGATGTCGAGCT
>Ga0308163_10002281_pt1 | contig 17977 bp, 16 predicted proteins | sample PhyTR1_FD_201037 | JGI IMG/M metagenome (GOLD analysis project Ga0308163, IMG submission 201037) | Phyllosphere microbial communities from UC Gill Tract Community Farm, Albany, California, United States - DLSLT.R1 | ecosystem: Host-associated > Plants > Phyllosphere > Unclassified | place: USA...
GTGACATCGTCAATTGGCGAATCCATAAAGTCGACCGGCTGATGCGGACGGGTTGGCGCATCCGGGCAGATGTGGGTGGTGACAATCACATCTCCGCTCAGGCGATCGCCTTTGAGCTGCATCTGGGCCAGCTTCAGCGCACTGGCGATCGCCGCCACGGCACCGTCCGCATCTGACACCATGCCGATACGGCCTGGACGCGCGCCAATACCGCCAAGACGCCCGATAATGCCCAGCGTCGGTGCAGCGCCGCCGCTGGCTTTGCCCTGGGTGCCGGGAATATCGATGCGGATAAAATCGGTACGGCCTTTAGGGCCGGTAACCCGGGTAAAACTGGCTTCCACCTGCGGATACGCGGCGAACAGATCCACCACCTGCTGCCCATCAATCAGAGCACTATCCAGTAACTCAAAAACCTGTAAGGTCTGCTGTAAACTCATGGTTAATCCTTAGCTATTTCTTACTGCTGCTGGCAAACAACGAATTAAAGAAGCTGTACAGGGCATCGCCAGCAATAAAGCCTGCCGCCATCACTTCCATCGGCGATCGGCCGCGCTCACCCCAGACACGAATGATCACGATACGCAGCGCAATACCCACCACCACCGCCCAACCGGCCATGGCGTTGTTGATCAATAAACCGGTGGCTAACAGCACGCCCAGCTGGCGTTTTGGTCCACCAATCAGCTGAATAATCGCGCCTGGGATGGCCCAGATCAGCAGGTTGCCGGCGATGCCTGGCTCTGCGCCAGCCTGAATGGTTTTGGCATAGACCCGCGCGACCGGCGGCAGCAGGTTATCGGTGAAGAACAGCGTGTGGGCATACCAGACCAGCGGAATCGAGACCACAAAGGCGATCATTGCGGCGATCAGCTGAATACGACGGCCCCACAGCTCCTGCTGCATATCCGCGCCGTTACCGCGCAGGATAAAGCCCGCCTTGAGGTCGTAACCCATATCGGCAAAGGCTGGCCCGGTCGCGGCGGTAAAGCCGCACAGCAGGCAAAGCGCCAGCGGCGGGAAGCCGATCAGAATACCGATAATCAGGGTGATCAGCGCCACCGCAAACGCCGGAAACCAGCCAGAGTGCATGGCGGCAATACCGACAATCAGTTCGTGAACGAAGGCGGCAAAGGCGGCGTAGAGAATAAACAGCAGCAGCATGGCCAGCCCCATTTCACTCCACAAACCGCCGGCCAGCGCCAGCAGCGCTGAAATGATGATATAGCCCGCACTGCCCAGTCCCAGCGCCCGCTGCACTTCATTGCCGTTACGGCTGACCACCAGCGCGTCATTTTTGCGGCTGCGGATCACCATTACCACCTGAATCAGCGCCACCAGTCCGGCCCCGACCATAACGCCATGAGGAATATAGAGCGCGTTAATATCAATGCCGGCCACCGGCTGGGCATAGGCGCGCAGCAGGAAGCCAATGCCCAGCATCGACAGCGCCCAGATGTTGCCGATAAACGCGGTACCAAAGGCGGACATTGGAATCTTCAGCATCGCGCCGACGATGCCGCCCACAATGCCCATCACCAGCAGCCAGGCCTGACGTCCGCCTCTATCGCCCGCCTTAATCGCTTCTGCGGCCGCGACGCCCGGCGGCCAGGCATTGCTGGCCGGGAAGACGCGGGTATCAAACAGCCGATAGAGCAGCCAGGCATCCAGCAGCATGGCGGCACTGACGCCACAGAACAGCGGCAGCACCAGCTGTGGCTCGCCCAGCGCCCACGGGACGGCAATTGGCATCAGCAAGCTGTTAGCGGCACCGAAAGTAGCCGAGGAGATGGCGGTCTGCGCCAGATTCTGAATCTCTATTGAGCGATAGCGGCGAAATGCCTGCAGTGGAATGCGTGCCAGTAACATCGCAAACAGCGCGCCGATAATTGAGGTATTGGGCGTCACCCCAATGGTGGTGATCAACTGAATACCAATAATGGCACCCGCAATCGACAGAAAAATTAAAACCAGCGCAACGCCAACGTGCTTAATCGGATTTACCCGTTCCATCTATTCCCCTCTCCCTTCCCAGACGAAATGAAATAACGTTTTGCCAGCCCGCTGGCTTACGTCGTTTTTATATTTCACTGATCTGACACGCTGATCGTTGCGGCAGCAGGACGCGTGTGCGTACCGTCCCGGCGACGCACCTGAGACGTGGGGAGGCCCGCACAGACAACCGAAGCGCTGCGTAAAGAGTGGCGGTCAGATTAAAAGAAAAAGGCCCGAAGGCCTTTGTTTTTCCCTGGTGTGGCGAAATATTACGCCGATAAAATCGTTGTGACGTTACGCGCCAAACTTCTCAGCCATCTGTGCGGCGGTTGCGCGTAAGGCGTCAAGCAGTGCTGGCGGGTAGCCCGGTTCAGTCTCCTGCGACAGAAACGACAGGCAGAGCGCTACCGTTTCGCCATGATGTTTGTTGTGCACGATGACTGACAGCGAACTGATGCCAGGCAAGGTTTCATTGCGTGCCAGTGACCAGCCGTGCTGACGCACTTCAGCCAGTCTGGCACACAGCGCGTCGGGCGTTTGCGGCGAATTAGCTGAAACGACCTGCCAGTCATCACGGTAGCGCGCCTGTACCTCTTCATCGCTCAACTGGGCTAACAGCGCCCGGCCGGTAGAGGTTGCGGCAGCGGGCATCCGGCTGCCTGGCGGTGTCACCATCTGGGTAAAATGGCGACCGTGATACATACGCATAACTAATATTTCGCGTCCGGCCAGCTTAGAGACGTATCCCATGCAGCCGGTGCTTTCAGCCAGTCTGATCATCGCGGCGGAAACGCTATCGACCAGCGGTGCCGAGAGATAATGCCCGGCGACGGCCAGCAGTACGCGACCAATGTGATAGCCGCGCGTTTCGGCATCCCGCTCCAGCAATCCCTGACTCTCCATCGTCGCAAGCAGACGCGAAACGGTGCTCTTTGGCAGCGTTAATGCCTCAACCACCTCGCTAAACGTCAGGCCGACATGGCCCTGCGTCACGCCTTTATGCTGGAACAATCTGAGTACCGCGGCGGCGTTTTCGAGTGTGGTCATGCTGCTAGTTTCACTATATGGAACTGAGTTCCTGAATCGGGTAAGTCGAAAATAAAGCGTTGAGCTGAATCGGTCAAGTGACAATTTTTAGCACGGTCGATTGGCAGACGGACAAAATACGGGCAGAGAAATGATTAGCGGGGCTTTATCTGGTGACGGAGAGATCGGGCAGGACAGAAAACAGTGCAAAACCGGGTTCAGCAGAAAATTTGCACAGAATTGAAGATCGGGTCGGCGGGCTTACAGGCTGGCGTCCCTGCCAGCGGCAACGTTTTACTCTTTTTCGACGTCTTCATAACGCAGTTTGGCGTCGCGCGCTTCCTCTTCCGTTTCATGCTCGCTGATTAACGAATTCGGTTTAGGATGGTCAGCACGTAATTCGTACGACGTCACTTTGTTGGCTTCGGTGCCCTTTTCAACCGGCACAATGCGCGCTTCGCGTGGATAGGGTGGTCTTGTCGGCATACGGTCTCCCTCCGGGCTGAATAACTCTCTGTGAGACAGGCTGATGCCTGCCAGACAGTAAGTATAGACAACCCCGCCCGAAGCGGGATCAAAGCGGGAAAAATCTGAGGGTTAGCTGGCGCGCGCCAGTGACAGAGAATGCAGGATTTCGTCGACCACGCCGTCGGGCGACTGCATGGCGTTAACCTGATGGTGAGCCGCCGCGCGGTATAAATGGGCGCGCTCACGCAGCACCTCTTCCATCTCGTCAGCGATCGGGCGTCCGGTTAGCGTTGGCCGCTGTGCTGTTTCCGGCTGGCTCTCCAGCCGCTCCGCCAGCACTTCAGGCGAGGCGCTGAGCCAGATGACGCGGCCCTGCTCCTGCATAAAGCGGCAGTTGTGTTCCGCCAGCACCATGCCGCCGCCGGTCGCAATCACCGTCAACGGCGCAGTGACCGCCTGCAGCGATTCGGTTTCAAGGGCGCGGAAGCCTTCCCAGCCTTCAGCCGCAACGATTTCCGCCACGCTGCGTTGCGTTGTCAGTTGCAGGTGGTGATCGGTATCGCAAAAGGCGTAGCCCAACGCCTGCGACAACGCTTTGCCGACGGTGGTTTTGCCGCAACCGCGTGCGCCAATCAAAAAGATGGGTAGAGACATCAGGGCCGTTCCTCCGCCTGGCCGCGTGCTGCGGCTGCATGTTTAGCTCAATAATGCGACGCATGATAACTGGAAATCTTTTTTGCCTCTACCCATCAAGCATGATTTGCGCATCGCCCTCGCTCAACTTCGGATAATTCTTTTATTTTCAAGGTGAAACCCATGCACGTTTTGTGCATGGCGGGCACCCGGTTACCGTCGCAACATTTGCTTACCGCCCCAATTTTACTTTGCAGCTTGCCGCCCCCATATACTGATAACAGTCGCAACAGGAGAGTCATCATGCAACGCGAAGAACAACAACTGATTGAAGGGCTGTTCAGCCGTCTGAAACAGGCTGAAAGCCAGACTGCGGCACGCGATGCCGCCGCCGAACAACTGATTAACCAGCACCTGCAGGCACAGCCGGGCGCGCCCTATTACATGGCGCAGGCGATTCTGATTCAGGAAGCCGCACTGAAGAAACTGAATGAGCGGGTGAGCGAGCTGGAGAGCCGCCTGGCGCAACAGCAACAGCAGCCAGCGCAGAGCAGCGGTGGATTTCTGTCGGGTTTATTTGGCAGCGGATCGCGCCAGCAGCCGCCTGCTCAGCAGCAGCAGCCGGTGTGGAACAGTGCGCCACAGCAACCAGCCCAGCCGCCGCAGTATGCCAATGCCCCGACCCCACGCGGCACGGGCTTCCTTGGCGGTGCGCTGCAAACCGCAGTGGGCGTCGCAGGCGGCGTGGTGATGGCGGATATGCTGACCAGCATGTTTCATCATTCCCAGCCGGAAGAGATTGTAAACATCATTAACGAGCCACCGCTGCCGGAGGTGAATGACAACCTCAACACCTTTAACGGCGGTGATGAGAGCAGTTTCCTCGATCAGAACGCCGGCTGGGATAACGGCTTCGCCGACAACAGCGATCTCAACGATTTTGGCGGCAACGATTTCGACGACGACAGCTTCGTCTGAGTTCAGCGTTTCTGCTGCCTGAGCCAGCTGTCCAGCTCGTTAGCAAATTGCTGGCGGTCACGCGGATTCATCGCCGCGGGGCCGCCGGTCTGCACCCCACTTGCCCGCAGGGTATCCATAAAATCGCGCATCGTCAGCCGTTCACGAATGGTGGCCGGTGAGTAGCGTTCGCCGCGTGGATTAAGCGCCGCCGCCCCCTTTTCAATCACCTCCGCTGCCAGCGGGATATCCGCCGTGATCACCAGATCGCCCGGCTGCGCCCGTCGGACAATTTCATTATCCGCCACGTCAAACCCCGCCGGCACCTGCAGCGTACGCAGATAAGGCGAAGACGGCACGCGCAGAAACTGGTTAGCGACAAAGGTGACGGTGGTCGCCGTGCGGTCCGCAGCACGGTACAGCACCTCTTTGATCACATTCGGACAGGCGTCAGCATCGACCCAGATAGCCATCAGGATTCCTTCTTATCAGAGACAGGCCCCGATCTTGCCGGACTCCTGCGCAATGGCAAATTTTATTTGCAGTGCGGTGACCGGCCTGAGCGCGGCTGACTTGTTATTCAGGCTGGCTGAAGTAAGCTAACCCGCTCAGAACAGCGAACAATGATTAAGGAGACGGCGATGCTGGCAAAGAAAATTGGATTTATCGGCGGTGGCAACATGGCAAAGGCCATTATTGGCGGACTGATCAGCAGTGGTAACATCGCGCCGTCTGATATCTCGGTTTTCGATCGTAAAACCGAGACCAACCAGGCGCTGGCTGAGCAGTACGGCATTAACGCCGCAGAGAGCGCAGAGGCGCTGGCACGCGAGGTCGATATCCTGTTTGGCGCGGTTAAACCCAACGTCATCCTCAAAATTCTCAAGGATCTGACCGGCAGCCTGAAAAAAGAGGCGCTGGTGGTCTCCATTGCTGCCGGAGTGACGCTGGATTCGCTCTCATCGGTGCTGGGTTACGATCGCAAAATTATCCGGGCGATGCCAAATACCCCTTCGCTGGTGAGTGAAGGCATGACGTCTGTCACGCCTAACGCGCTGGTTGAGCAGAGTGAAACCGATGAGGTGGTGGCCATTTTTGAAAGCTTCGGCAAAGCTGCGGTGGTGGAAGAATATCTGATCCATTCGGTGGTCGGCGTCAGCGGTTCTGCCCCTGCCTACGTGTTTATGTTTATTGAAGCGATGGCCGATGCCGCCGTGGCTGGCGGGATGCCGCGTGCCCAGGCGTACCAGTTTGCGGCTCAGGCGGTGAAAGGCGCCGCACAGATGGTGCTGACCACCGGTAAGCATCCGGCTGAGCTGAAAGATATGGTCTGCTCGCCTGGCGGGACCACGATTGAAGCGGTCAAAGTGCTGGAAGAGAAAGGACTGCGCTCGGCGGTTATCGAAGCGATGCAGCAGTGCATGGCGAAATCGGAAAAGCTAAGCCGCAGTTAAAACCACACGTTAAGGCCGCCCGTTAACGCCACAGAAACAGAGCAGGCCAGCGCCTGCTCTGTTGTTTTGTGCCAGTCAGATTAGCTCTGCCGCGCCTGATAAAGCGCCACCGCCTGCGCCACCGTCATCGGCTGCTGCATACGTTCGATCAGTTCCGCAGTCAGGGTGTAGAGGCCGCATGAGCAGACCGCAGCCAGTTGCCCCTGCTGTCCATAAAACGCGATAAACGTTTTATCGGCCGGCGAGCCAAGCAGCTGGTACTCATCCCATTCAGCGGCATGGCCCAGATATTCATAGCGCGTGCCATATTGGGTGGTCCAGAAAAACGGCACACGATCGTAGTGCACCGCCTGATCCAGCATATTGCGGGCCGCCGTCTGTCCCTGCTGGTGCGCCACGCGGTAGTGCTCAATCCGCAACGGTCCCTGCGCGGCTGGCCAGGTGGCGATATCACCGGCAACCCAGATGTTTTCTGCCACCCGTAGCTGAGCATCCGCCTGCAGGCTGCCATCCCCGGCGAGCGGTAAATCGTGGATAAAAGGCGTCGCCGGTTTTACCCCGGTGGCAAACAGCACCACATCAGCCGCCAGTTGTTGTCCCCCTTTCAGCCGCACCGCGGTGACATGTTTGTCGCCCTGCAACGCCTCGATCTGGCCGTGAACCCATTTGACGCCATTTTCCTGATGTAACTGCAAAAAATAGCGGCCAATCTGTTCACCGAACTGTTTTACAAACGGCAGCGGCTGGCGGGCAATCACCGTGACGTCAATGTTACGATTACGCAGCGCCGAGGCCATTTCGGTGCCGATGAAGCTGTTGCCGATGATCACAATTTGCTGGCTGGCATCCACCGCTTTCAGTAATGCGTCGGTCTGATCTTTACTGCGCAGCAGATGTACGCCGGCCAGATCGCTGCCTGGCAGGTCAGGAAGCACCGGCGTCGCCCCGCTGGCGATCAATAATTTGTCGAACGACAGTGACTCACCGTTATCGAAAATCAGCCGCTGCTGCTGGCTGTCGAGCCGGGTAACGGTGGCCGTGATGCGCTCAACGTGATCCATCACATCCTCTTTCAGCAGCTGTGGCACTTCGCTGATATCCATCTTGCCGGAGGGCACAAATTTGGTCAGCGCCGTACGGTCGTAAGGGGCATCCTGCTCGCGTTCGACCAGTACCAGCCGGCCCTTAAAGCCCTCATGACGCAGCCGCCACAGCGCGGCACTGCCGGCCGCCCCGCCGCCCAGCACCACGAAAACCGGCGCACTTGCCCCACTGCCAATCGGCGCAGCAGGCGACATCGCTTTAGGGTTTACCAGGACCTTGCCGTTTTCAATCCGCAGCGGATACTGTTTCAGATCGGCCAGCGCCAGTGGTTCACACATTCTGCCATCCGCCAGATCAAACGCCGCTTTATGCCACGGGCAGACCAGCCGATCGCCGCAGATAGCGCCCTGCTCAAGCGGTGCGCCAGCATGGGGACATTTCGCCTGATAAGCACGCACACTCTCTCCGTCCCGGATCAGCAATACCTCCACCTCACCCAGCTTCTTTTTAACCGGCTGACGCTGCGGCAACTCATTCAGGGCAACGGTAAATTGATAGTTCACGACATGGCTCCTTTTGCGTTCTGGTTATCGGATGCGCAGCAAAATATCCGCTGCTGCGCAAACCCCTACAAACAGTAAGTGTGGCAAAGGAATCACACGGCTCATGTCGGAATGTTAACGAGGCGGGTAGCGGGCTGTTTTATCAGGAAATTTAAACAGCGGAGGCGGGAAGGAAAAGGCGGCCACCCGGGTGGCCGGCAGGCGTCAGCTTTTTTTCAGGCACTGACTCATAAAGGTTTTACGGGCATCGCCCGCGAGCTGTTTATTTCCGGCTTCGCTATTGCAGGTTTTCATTTTCAACTGCTGAGGCGACATGCCCGACAGCTTGCTGTCCTTCTTCAGACAGTCACTCATAAAGCTTTTACGGGCATCGCCTTTGAGGTTTTGTGAGCTGGCATGCTGATTACACATCGACATCTTCTCCTGCTGCGGCGTTTTATCCGCCGCGCTGGCTATACCGCTGACCAGCAGCCCTGCCATCATCATCGCCGTTAAACCGATTTTCATCGTATCTTCTCCATTGTGTGTTAGCCATTCTGATTCTGGCAGTGATTAAGCAAAGCGGGGGAATTTCAGGCGGAACTGCTGCCAGGATCGCAAATCAGGCCCGCGCCACGCACGGTCAGACACGCGGGTGCCTGAGCAGCCTGTCGATGTAATTACGCAGCAGCACGGCGTTTTCATCACTGGCGTCGGCCGCATTGTCCATTGCCGTTTCAATGCTGGAGGTAATGGCCTGGTGCTGTTGCGGATCCAGCTTACGCACCAGCGCGGTGACCACGATTTCCAGCGCCTCAATCTGGGCGACCTGTTCTTTTGACGCCTCTTCTTTTTCAGCCAGTTTAACCAGTAGTTCAGCTATCAGGTTTTTCATGCTGTGATCTCAGCAGAGAAGAAAAGCAGAAATTAGCACTGGTGAAATAAAAAAAACAGAGGGCAATCCCTCTTTTGTCAGGCAGTTAACCTATGGCGCCTGGCGTGCGCCTGCACCGATGCGGGCTGTTGATGCAGGCGAAACGTTTTGCCAGCGAAAAGTGCCGCCGCGTAACGTTTCGCCCGCCTGAAACCGCCCGTTAAGCGTTAACGAGGATCGACAAAGCCGCGACCCGGCCCGCCGCCATGTCCGCCGCCATGTCCACCCCAACCGCCGCCGCCGCCCGGAGGAGGGAAAATACATCCGCTCAGCGCGGTAACCAATGCCACAACGGCAGTCAGCTTAATCAGTCGTACCATATCAACCTCAGGATAAAGAAATCGGGCTGAGTGTAGGGAGACGCCTGCAGGCCGACAAGTGAGAATCCTCCGTATCGGGCGGCTATTCATCTTTGCTGACCAGGCTTAACGCTTTACAGCCAGTATGACGTCACAATCTCAACATCTGCCGGCCTTTCGGGCGCAGGGCGATCGGCTTATTTTGTTCAAAACGTTAAGGCGGACGCTTTACAGTCTGAAGATTTTTGCGCATTGTGAGCGCATTACAATTTAAGGAACTCATCATGTCCCAGGCTGCTTTTCATGACATTATTTCCCGACGTGACTGGGAAAATCCGGTGATCACCGCACTGCACCGGCTGGATGCGCATCCGCCGTTCGCCAGCTGGCGCGACGAGACCGCCGCGCGCGACGATCGCCCCTCGCCCTCACTAAAAAGCCTCAACGGGCAGTGGAATTTTAGCTATTTCACCCAGCCTGAAGCGGTTCCGGCCAGCTGGCTGCTGCAGGATCTGCCAGATGCCGCCACTCTTTCGGTACCGGCCAACTGGCAGATGCACGGCTACGACGCGCCGGTCTATACCAACGTGCAATACCCGATTCCGGTCAATCCACCCTATGTTCCGCAGGAAAACCCGACCGGCTGTTACTCGCTCACATTCACTAGCGACGCGCAGTGGCAGGCTAGCGGCCAGACCCGCATCATCTTCGACGGAGTCAACTCGGCCTTTCATCTTTGGTGTAACGGCCAGTGGATCGGCTACTCGCAGGATAGCCGTCTGCCGGCCGAATTCGATTTAACCGCCTGTCTGCGGCCCGGCAATAACCGGCTGGCGGTGATGGTGCTGCGCTGGAGCGATGGCAGCTATCTGGAAGATCAGGATATGTGGCGGATGAGCGGCATCTTCCGCGATGTCACCCTGCTGCATAAACCGACGGTCCAGCTGGCCGACGTTCAGCTTGAAACCCGGCTCAGTCCGGAATTTTCCAGTGCCGAGCTGCGGGCCGAGGTGAAGATAGCCTGGCCCGCCGCGGCCTGCGCCAATGTTCAGCTGCGCCTGACGCTGTGGCAGGGAGATCGGCAGATAGCGCAGTGCCAGCAGACGCCCGGCAGCGAGATTATTGACGAGCGCGGCCACTATCCGGAACGCGCCCTGCTGCGTCTGCGGGTGGAACAGCCCCAGTTGTGGAGCGCCGAAACGCCGCATCTTTATCGCGCCACGCTGGCGCTGCTGGATAAGAATCAGCAGGTCATCGAAGTGGAAGCCTATGACGTCGGCTTCCGTCAGGTCACGATTGATAATGGCCTGCTGTGCCTGAACGGCAAACCGTTGTTAATCCGCGGCACCAACCGTCATGAGCACCATCCTGAGCGCGGTCAGGTGATGGATGAGGAGACGATGCGCCGCGATATTACACTGATGAAACAGCACAATTTTAATGCCGTGCGCTGCTCGCACTACCCGAATCATCCGTTGTGGTACCGGCTGTGCGATCGCTACGGTTTGTATGTGGTGGATGAAGCCAATATTGAAACCCACGGCATGCAGCCGATGAACCGGCTTTCAGACGATCCGCGTTGGTTTGCTGCTTACAGCGAACGCGTAACCCGCATGGTGCAGCGCGATCGTAACCACTGCAGCATCATTATCTGGTCGCTGGGCAACGAGTCGGGGCACGGCAGCACTCATGATGCGCTCTATCGCTGGGTTAAAAGCGCCGATCCGACCCGCCCGGTCCAGTATGAAGGCGGCGGTGCCGACACCGCGGCCACCGACATTATTTGTCCGATGTACGCCCGGGTCGATCAGGATCAACCCTTCCCCGCCGTGCCGAAATGGTCGCTGAAGAAGTGGATTAGCCTGCCGGGTGAAACCCGTCCGCTGATCCTGTGTGAATACGCGCATGCGATGGGCAACAGCTTTGGCGGTTTCGCTAAATACTGGCAGGCCTTTCGTCAGTTTCCCCGCTTACAGGGCGGCTTTGTCTGGGACTGGGTCGATCAAAGCCTGACCCGCTATGACCAGCAGGGCCAGCCGTGGCAGGCTTACGGCGGCGATTTCGGCGATAAGCCTAACGACCGCCAGTTCTGTATGAACGGGCTGGTGTTTGCCGATCGCAGCCCGCACCCGGCACTGTTTGAAGCGCAGCGCGCTCAGCAGTTTTATCAGTTCGAGGCCGATGCGGCCGATCCGTTCAGCGTGACCGTCAGCAGCGAATACCTGTTCCGGCGTAGCGACAATGAAGTGCTGCGCTGGAGTATCGAGCAGGCGGGGGAACGGGTGGCTGAAGGTGAGGTGCGGCTGGACCTCGCTGCGCAGGGACGGCAACGCATTACGCTGCCGCCGCCCGCCGGGCTGCAGGGAGAATGCTGGCTCAATCTGGCGGTACATCAGATTGAAGCCACCGAGTGGAGTCCCGCAGACTGGTGCGTTGCCTGGCATCAATGGCCGCTGCCGTCGACGCTGGTGCTGCCCTCGCCGCCGGCGTCGGGCAGTGCGCCGGTACTGCATGAGGAGGAGGGCGAAATTCACGTCACCCATCAGCAACAGCGCTGGTGCTTTTCACGCCACAGCGGCGAACTGGCGCAGTGGTACGTTAATCAGCAACCCACGCTGCTCTCACCGTTGCGTGACTGCTTTATCCGGGCGCCGCTGGATAATGACATCGGCACCAGCGAAGCTGAACGGGTCGATCCCAATGCCTGGGCCGAGCGCTGGAAAGCCGCCGGTTATGACCAGATGATCCGCAGCCTGATATCCATCGAAGCCAGCAGCCTGCCGCAGACGGTACAAATCGACACGCTGCACGGCTGGTACGCCAATGACCAGCTGGCCTTTATCAGCCGCAAACGCTACCAGATCAGTGCCCAGGGCGAGATGCAGATAAACCTGTTCGTTGAGCAGTCACCCGGCCTGCCGCCGCCAGCGCGAATCGGTCTGCGCTGCCAGCTGGCCACCCTGCCGCAGCAGGTCAGCTGGCTCGGACTGGGGCCGCATGAAAACTATCCCGATCGCCAGTTAGCTGCCCGCTTCTCGCGCTGGCAACTGCCGTTGCAGCAGCTGACAACACCCTATGTTTTCCCGAGTGAAAACGGGTTGCGTGGCGGCACCCGCCAGCTCGACAGCGGCAGCTGGCAGGTCAGAGGCGATTTTGCCTTTTCGCTCAGCCGCTTCAGTCTGGAGCAATTACGCGACACCTCACATCGCCATCTGCTACAGCCCGAAGCGGGCTGCTGGCTGCATCTGGATCTGCATCATATGGGCGTGGGCGGCGATGATTCCTGGAGTCCGAGCGTCAGTCCTGAGTTTTTGCTGACTCAGCAGCGCTGGCAGGCGGAGCTGACGATTTGCCAGCCGACGCCGGCAGAGGGGTTTTCGGACGGCGATAGAAGCGCTTCAGAAACACCACGTTAATCAGCACCACCACGGCGGTGGCGAAGAAGACCCAACGGAAGCCCGCCACCGCCGACACCGCTGCACCGAGCAGCGGACCGGCAACGTTGCCCAGATACATGAACGACTGGTTATAGCCAAAGATACGGCCGGTGATGTTGTCGCGTGAATGGCGCACCAGCAGCGTCTGCACCGCCGGCATCATGGCGCCATCGGCAAATCCCAGCAGGAAACGCAGCACCCCAAGCTGGGTGGCGCTGGTGACAAACGACATGGCGACAAACAGCAGCAGCGAGATCACCATAGTGGCCAGCAGAATCCGCTGGGTGCCGATGCGATCGCCTAACCGCCCCAGTCGGGGCGCGGCGAGCAGTGCTGACACGCCCGGTAACGCAGCGATAACGCCGCTGAGAAAGGCGATGTTCTCTGCGGCAGGTGCCAGTTCGCGCACAAACAGCGTCAGGATCGGGTTCACCGATCCGTTGCACATCTGAATCACCATGGTGGTGAAAAACAGACAGACCATCAGCTTCGGGTTATCCAGCGAACGGAACACCTCGCGCCCGCTGAGCTTATCTTTTTTGCTGACCGGGGTGTATCCGGTCTCTTTAATCAAAAACAAGGTGACCAGGAAGCTGACCATCAGCAGCACCGCGGTGACAATAAACACGGTGCGTAATCCGACCCAGTCTGCCAGCAGGCCGCCCAGCATCGGCCCGAGGATCACCCCGCCAATCTGACCGGTGGAGACGCAGCTCAGCGCCCAGCCGCTGCGTTCACGCGGCACCTGCGCCGCCACCAGCGCCATGGCATTAGGAATATAGCCGGAGGTCAGCCCCATCAGCGCGCGCAGCAGTAGCAGTTGCCACGCCTCGGTGACAAACGCCTGCAGCAGAATCACCACGCCCATGCCAAAAGCGGCACGCAGCAACATCAGTTTGCGCCCTTTTCGATCCGCCAGGCTGCCCCACAGCGGCGCGACCGCCGCCGAAATGACAAAGGTGATGCTGAAGGTCAGCCCAGACCACAGGCTGAGCGATTCGCCACCGCTGACGCCAAGCTGTTCAAGGTAGAGCGGCAGAAACGGAATGATCTGGCTGATCGCCAGGCCGGTAAAAAAGCAGCCAAACCAGACCGAAATCAGGTTAATTTTCCAGGGTTCAATTACGCGTGGCATCAGCAGAAGGTTTGCAGGAAAGAGAAGCTTAAGTTTACCGCGCCCCTGACTTTGTCGACTGACAAAACATGGCACAGACGGTAAAACGCTGTTTTCCGCTTTGATTCAGCATACGGCCTGGCACAAATTTTCCTTACGCCAACGTTTACAGCAGCTTCCGGTGTCAAAACCGGCCTGTAGCGCATCGGGCAATTATCACTATGAAAAAATATTTCAGCCTGTTACTGACAATTATCCCCCCCGGTTCTATGTTTAAAAAACCGCCAGTCTCGTGCGGTGCGTCGATCATTCTGACAGACGCAGTAGCCTCACAATGACGGTGCCCGCCGTCAGTAAGATGCGAGGTGAGCTGACTCAATGGAGAGAAACCCAGCCCTTATGCCACGGCGTAAGGGGCGTTGTTGTTTTAGCGGAGGTAGGGAATGAGAGTGCAACCTAACAGCGCCAGCCGAGCTATCACCGACTATTTCAATAGCCCGGACTGGCGGATACCGCCTGAGTCTGACCTGCTGGCGGTCATACTGCGTGAACTGATGGAGGCGGGACAACCCGCCACCAATAAGACCATCGTCGCACGGGTGATCGACAAACTCGAGGTCGAAGGCGATGAGACGCGGCTACAGAATTACCGCACCCTGCTGGCGCAGCTGATGGAAACGCGGCCGGAAGAGTAGTCGCTTATTTCACCCAGCGCAGCTGATCGGCTTCGCTGACGCTGGCGCGTCCGCTGCTGCGCTGAAACAGACAAAGCTCCCGTCCACGCTTATTCCGCATCTGTGGCTGCGGATAGCGGCCTTCCAGCAGCAGCGCGCTGTAACCCACGCTATCGTCATAATCGATAACCTCGCCGAGGACTCTGACCTTGCTCAGGGTGCTGGCGTTGATACAGGCCTGCGTCATCACCTGACGGCTCTGCTGCCAGGCAGTGTCGGTTGAGGCGTACGCCAGTGACGAACTGAGAAGTAGGACGGGCAGAAACGCCCCGATGATCCGCTGCATTTGTGCTCCCTTATCGCACTGAAGGCGATAAAAAAATTCCCGCCGGAGCGGGAATAAACAAGACGAGCATTGTCTATGGAGAGTGACGAGGAAGTCTCTTAAACGCCGCTCTATCCTCGCCTGCCGTTATGACAATGCTATGACAAATCGCCTGATTCAGGGTTAACCGCAATAAACCTGGCTGATATTGCCGCTCTTGTCGGCCAGGAAGTTCAGCCGGCTGAGGTTGAAGTCCATGGTGACGGCGGAGTTATACGGGATAGCCCGCACCTTCTGGTCAAAATGCTGACCCTGCAGTGAGGTTAATGGTTTGCCGACATAATGCTGATACTGCGAGGTACCGCAGCGGTCCGCGTCCGGGTCCTGCGGCGCGGTGGTGGTGTCGGGTTTGCTGGCAGATTGACAGGCCGTTAATGTAAACAGACCCAGTACCAGCAGCGCTTTTCCATAATGTTTCACGTGTGATCTCCTGTTGGACGTGTAAAACCCTGCCCCAAGAGTAGCAAAGCGCGCCCGCTGAGCTGAACCCTAAAAAAGTAAAGTTATCCCCACTGACCGCCAATTCGCTGCGCTATCAGCGACATTTTTTAAGATTAATCGCACTTGCTGCCTAAAAATACGACAGTCAGCGGCTAAAATACTTAAGAATATTCTGAGGTCCAGAGAGGTGAAATCATGGAACTTATCATTTTTATCGTCTGTGCCATGCTGATGACCGCCGTGGCCGTTAAAGTCCGCTAACTCTGCTCAGGCGGACTTTGCGTAGTTCTTTCCAGAAGCGTGCTGAATGCGGCCAGCGGCATCGGTCGACCGAGGAAGTAGCCTTGCCCCTCTTCGCACGATAGCAGCTTGAGCTGATTCAGTTGCGCTTCTGTCTCAATCCCCTCTGCGGTAATGGTCAACGCAAACGCGCGCGCCAGCGCAATAATCCCTGCCACTACCGACTGCGCCTGTTGTGACTCCGGGAAATCTTTCATCCATGAACGATCGATCTTCAGACCGTTGAACGGGAAGGTTTTCAGATATCCGAGCGCAGCATAGCCGGTGCCAAAATCGTCAACCGTCAGACGCACGCCCAGCGAGCGCAAACCCTGCATCACTTCCAGCGCGTGCTGGGGATGTTCAAAGGTGACATTTTCGGTAATTTCCAGCTCCAGCCGCGTCGCTGGCAGGCCGCTGCGCGCCAGCGTATTCGCCACCCGCTGAACCAGGTCGGTGGTGCGAAACTCCATCGGGGAAATATTGACCGACACATAACGATCGCCTCCCCAGGCCAGCGCATCTTCACAGGCGCGCATCAGTACCCAGTCGCTGATGGTAGCGATCAGCCCGCTCTCTTCCGCCAGCGGTATAAAGCGATCCGGCGTGATCCACTGATCGGGCGCGATCTGCCAGCGGATCAATGCTTCTGCGCCGGCCAGTTGTCCGCTCAGCAGCTGATAGCGCGGCTGATAGTGCAGCCGGAATTCGTTGTTCTTTAGCGCTTTCTCAATACGCTGCGCCATGTCGCGCTTACTGTTGCGCTGGTTCGCCATCTCGTTGGCGTACCAGACCCACTGATTACGTCCGGCTTCACGCGCTTCATTCAGCGCAATGTCGGACATCCGCAGTAGCGCTTCCGGGTGGCTGGCATCCTGTGGCGCACAGGCGATGCCGAGGCTGGCGGTGAGGTAGTGAACGTGCTGGCCAGTGGTGATCGGCTGCTGGACGTCGTGTACCAGTTGGGCGCAACGTTCATCGACCTTGTCACGGCTGCCTTCACGCAGCACCAGTACAAACTCATCGCCGCCCAGCCGCGCCGCCAGCTCATGCGGCCCGATAGCGCTTTTCAGGCGCTGGGCCATCTGATTCAGTACGCCATCGCCTGCCGCATGGCCCCAGGTTTCGTTGATCGGCCGGAATTGATCGAGATCGAGGCTGATAATCATCAGCGGATTGCTTTCGTCGGCCAGCTCAAGATGGTGCGTCAGGAACTCCTGCAAATGGACGCGGTTGGGCAAGCCGGTTAATACATCGTGACGCGACAGGAACTGAATACGCGCTTCGGCCTCCATTCCCTGGGTAATGTCTGACACCGTGCCGCGGAAACCGATGCAGCGCCGATCGTGCCAGACGGTTTTCGCCACCAGCTGACCAATCCGCCGGTCTCCGTGCGCCGACATAAACTGGCAGCGCAGCGGCATCTGTTGCGGCTCCTGCTCCTGGCGCAGTAGCCAGGTGACCAGTGAATGGCTGGGGTGAGTCAGCAAGTGATCGATATGACGCCCCAGCCACTGGGAGATTTCATGGCCGGTTACGGTGTGAAAACGCGCCGACAGGTAGATCAGGCGGCCCTCTTCATCGGTCTCCCAGATCCAGTCCGACGCGGCTTCAGCCAGATCGCGGAAACGGGCCTCGCTGTTTGCCAGCTCCTGCTGACTGATCGCCAGCATGGCAAAGCGTCGATCGGAGAGAATGGCGTTGTACAGCGCGTGACGGCTGACGCGGCGGGTGATCATCCCGATAATAATCGCCATCATCACCAGCAGCGGCAGCAGGAACCAGATCAGCCCCATGCCCGGCATTTTCGGCGTCCAGCGCAGCACCATCGGCGTACTGCCGGTAATCGGCTGCAGCATCCGCGGTTCGCGTTCAGCATCCAGCGCGCTGCTGGCCAGCCGCGGTCCGCGCACGTCCAGCGCCGCACCCAGCTCTTTCAGCTTGGCGGGGGTAAACAGATTCACGAACACCATGATCGACGGCGGCCCCGATTTCAGCGGCAGCGCAGCGACTTTGCCGCGGCTGATCGGCGCGGCGACCACAATGGCTGCCTGACGATTAATGATGGCGTTACGCACCAGAGCAGCGTTGTTGAGCTGACGCGCGGCCGCAATCATTTCGCGGCTCTGACTGCCGAGCCAGGCTTCCAGCGGCGTATCGGAGAGCTGACCGTTAATCACCGCGTAGCTGGTGCGTCCGTGACCGTCGACGACGAACACGCCCTCGTAGTGATACTCCTCATACAGGCCCGGTCCAAAGTTCTCTTCGTCGTAGGCCCAGACTTTATTCACCGTC
>Ga0308163_10002282_pt1 | contig 17970 bp, 17 predicted proteins | sample PhyTR1_FD_201037 | JGI IMG/M metagenome (GOLD analysis project Ga0308163, IMG submission 201037) | Phyllosphere microbial communities from UC Gill Tract Community Farm, Albany, California, United States - DLSLT.R1 | ecosystem: Host-associated > Plants > Phyllosphere > Unclassified | place: USA...
AGCGCACACTGGCGCCGGTGGCACTGGCCAGCCTGCCGATGCTAAGCATCTCGGAATGGTTTGTTCTGGTCATATTAAAAAGCATAACACCTTTCACTTGACCCTGACACTGGTGTGAGGGTTGACACTAACCGCTCCCGATCAACTTTTGGAGCCGCACCATGTCGTCGTCAACCCTCTTCCGATCCATACTTGCGTTGCTGCGCACGATGATGTTGGCCTGCGCGCTGGCCGCCGCATCCTCCGCCCAGGCCGCCACAAAAATCTATACGGTCACCGCCCCGGACGGCGTTGCGCTGGCAGTGCGCGAGTCTGGCGATCCGCAGGGCATTCCCGTGATCCTTGTCCACGGGCTGCTTGGCAGTACCCTCAACTGGGAAGCGCAAATCGCCGATCCGCGGCTGCAGCGCTATCGTCTGATCAGCTACGATATGCGCGGGCATGGGCTTTCCGGCAAGCCGGCCGCTGCCGAGGCGTATAGCGACGGGCGACGCTGGGCCGACGATCTGCAAGCCGTCATCCGGTCGTCGCGCGCCACCAGGCCGGTACTGGTCGGCTGGTCGCTGGGCGCTGCGGTCATCTCGAACTATCTGGCGGCGTACGGGGACGGCGCGCTTTCCGGCGCGGTGTACGTCGATGGCGTGATCGAACTCAAACCGGAGCAGATCGTCGCCCACCCCGAGCTCTACCGCGACATGAACGCGCCCGATCTGAAGACCCATCTGGATGCCGTACGCGAGTTTCTGCGGCTGTGCTTCCAGACCCAACCCGCCGCGCCGGACTTCGAACGGCTGCTGGCCAGCGCCGCAGTAGCCTCTTGGGACATGCAGCGCTCGGTCCAGTCGATGCAGGTGGATGTCGCCGGCGGCTTGGGCAAGGCCACAGTGCCAGTGCTGCTGATCTACGGCGCGCAGGATGCGCTGGTCAAAGCAGGTCCGGCGATCGCCAGGGCGTCAGAAGTTAATCCGCGCATCCGCAGCAAGCTCTACGATGCCTCGGGCCACGCGCCCTTCATCGAGGAGGCGGACAGGTTCGGCCGTGATCTGGCCGCCTTCATCGACGGACTGAAACACTGAGCGGCGCGCCGGTGCGGCTTTCGACAACGTTGAACTTTTTAGAACGTCGACGGACTAAGAAGGTGTACCCGCTATTCGGCGGCACACCAAGGAGGCAAACATGGCATTTACATCCGACACGTCCGCCAAGCGCTGGCAGGACCAGTTGATCCTGCTACTGGGCTTATGGTTCTTCATCACACCCTGGGTGTTTGGCTATCCAATACCGTCGCTGCAGGCCTGGACCGCATTCATCTCCGGCGCGGTGATTGCGCTGCTGGCAGCGTACGATCTGTACAAGACCTACTTCTGGGCCGTCACGATCAACCTGCTGGTGGGGATATGGGTGGCGCTATCACCGTGGCTACTCGGGCTGGCCGGCAACACCGAGTTAATGTGGACCTCGCTGATCGTCGGCGTCGCGGTGGCGGTGCTGGCGCTGTGGGAAATGCGCACCGATCCGGAGTTGGTCAAGCATTGGCCGGGGGCCGGGCACGCGACCTGAGCGACGTTCAAACCACGCATGCGTTCGGAGAAGCGCACGCCCACCTTAGGGGTCGGACCCCACCGGGTCCGACCCCGGTTGGCCGTGCGGGTTAAAACTCAACCATCACAACGCATACCGCACCACGTTGTCGCTCCACTCGAACGCGGCCAGTTCCAGCTCCACCAATTCATCGGTGGACATCGCCAGATTGCGCAGCGCAGGGATGATGTGCTCGTCCATTTCCTCGATGCGCTCGATGCATTCGGCCAGCTTGAGCAGATCGCCGTAAAACCCCTCGTGATGCAGCAGCGCCCCCGAAACGTCGTCGTTGACCGGGATCTGCGCCAGGATCTCCACCATCGGCATGCCGAACAAGGTGTCCATCAGCGACATGATGCCGACCGTGAAAGCGACATCGGCAACGTGGCGCTGGCTCGGCCGCAGCTTGCCGGCCAACAGTTCCAGCAAGCGGCCGCGTGTGGTCGCCAGCATCAGCAACGGCGTCATGCTGTGGCCGCGCTTGCTCGGTTCGGCATACAGCATGATCTGGAGCCAGCGCTGCAACTGGCGCCGGCCCAGCAAGGTGACCGCCTGGCTCAGCGAATCGATGCGCTGGCGCGCACCCACCGCCGGCGTGTTTACCAGCCGCAGCAGATTGAGCGCCAGCGAGACGTCGCGCTTGATGGCGCGCTCGATATCGATATTGTCGGCGTCCGACGTGACCAGGGTCATCAACGCCATCACCGCCAGCTGCGACGGCGACAGCTTCTTGCCGCTCATGATGACCGGCCGCGAGAAGTAATAGCCCTGGAAATAATCGAACTCCAGGTCCAGCGCGTTCTTGAATTCCTCGCGCGTTTCGACCTTCTCGGCCACCAGCTTTTTCTTTTGCTGGCGGAAGCGCGGCGCCAGCTTCATCAGGGTCGACAGCGGCGTACTGCGCATGTCCATCTTGACGTAATCGATCCACGGCAGCAGCGCGGCGACGGTCTCGTTCTCGCCACTGACATCGGCCAGCGCGAAGTGGAAGCCCTGGCCGGCCAACTCCTCCACGCGCGTCAGCAATTGCGGCGTGACCGGTTCGGTGGCGCAAATCTCCAGCGCCATTTTTTCACGCGGCAGGAAGGAAAAAATGTCGGTCATGATGACGTCGGCATCGACATTGACGAAACCGAGCGCGTCGCCGATGGTCTTTTCCATGCCCAGCTGCGACGCGTGGGCGATCACCGCCGCCGTCGCCGACAGTTCGGTGGTGATATGGGCAGGACCGACGGGCGCGTTACGAAAGAGCAATTCGTAGCCGAACAGGTTCTGGTTACGGTCGAGGATGGGCTGGCGTCCCAGATAGAATTCGCGCACGCGCAGATTGCGCGGACCGGCGTCATGTTGGGAGAGATCGATCATTGCATCTGCCATTCTTGTCAGGGAGCGAATATTTCGCTGTACTAAGATTTTGACAGCAATAATCGCGACTGTGTTGACATTTCAGTGGTCAATCAAGCTGTTGTGGTACGCCGTCGATAAACAACTTCAGCTCGCCGCTGGCAAATGCTGTCCATTGTTCATTGGTCGTTAGCGGCTGGGTAACGATAATCGCCACCCGGTCGTTGGGCGTGGTGACCTGCGAGAAATCGACGCTGACATCCTCGTCGGACAGCTTGGCGGTGTCGAACGGATACTTGCGCACCAGGTAAAACAAGTTGGTCGAGCAATGGGCGAACAGCTCGCCGCCGGACGACAGCATCATGTTGAAGGTGCCGTGGGCGGCGATTTCGTCGACCAGCGCGCCCAACGCCGCCCGCAATGGCGCCAGCGCCGGCCGCTGTTCGCCGAACTTGGCGCGCAGCTGCTGCAAAATATAGCAAAACGCGCGTTCGCTGTCGGTGCTGCCGACCGGACGGAAGGCGCCGTTCAGCAAGGGGTGGAACTCCTTCAGGTCGCCGTTATGCGCAAACACCCAATACTGTCCCCACAGTTCGCGCACGAACGGGTGGCAGTTCTCCAGCGCCACCTGGCCCTGCGTGGCCTTGCGGATATGCGCGATGACGTTGGTGGATTTGATCGGATAGCGCTTGATCAGCTCGGCGATAGGCGAAGCGATCGCCGCCTGGTGATCGACAAAGTGGCGCACGCCGGCCCCTTCGAAGAAGGCGATGCCCCAGCCGTCATGGTGGGTGTCGGTGTGGCCGCCGCGCATGGCGAAGCCGGTAAAACTGAACACGATGTCGGTCGGGACATTGCAGTTCATGCCGAGTAGCTGACACATTGATTCTTTTCTCTTCTGGCGATTGCTTGCGGCCCCCAATATAACAGGTGGCGTTGAAAAACCAATGCCGGAAGAGCGCCAACCCACCGCGCAAATGCACAGGGCGGATCACCCGAGGGTAACCCGCCCTGTTAAACCAACTACACTCGGCGTGAAAATTATCAGTGCAACAACACCGGATGGCTCATGAGTTCATCGTAACTGCCCAAAAATTCATCAATCTCGGCCATGGTCGGCTCGCCGGCGATCAGCTCGTTGACGTCGCGGCGGAAATTCTGCGCCAGGATGCCATTGATAAAGATTTCCCGCTTACCGCCTTTGTCGACGATTTCATAGCCGCCAAAGCGCAATGCATCCAGGCTACGATCGGCGCCGAATTCGACAACGCTATATTGCTCGCTGTTATAGATGAGGTTCATTTTGCTTCCTTTCTTCAGGGGCGAAACACTGCTTGGTTTCACTTCCTTACCCACATGGGGCTCAAAGTGGACGATTCAAGTCTAAAGAACAGGACCCGATCTGCAGGCAGGGCTTAGGCCGCGATGTCGGATTGCAAGTCTAGCAGGTCGCCGTACGGTGGCTCGCACAGCCATGCACGCAGCAGTTCGAGGTGTTCAGCAGTGGCCAGACTGATGTAGAGCCGCGCCGGTGGATGACGCAACACACGATTCAATGTTACCCGCAAAACGAGATTCCCGCTGCAATGGAGACAGCCTGGGGCAATTCGCAACACTTTTGGAACAGGAGCAACACCGACGGGCCCGTCGGCGGGGTCGAAGGCCAGTGCCGAACCGCCATCCGACAAGCCTTCCAGAATGATAACAGTGGGTAATTCGACACCACGCCCCGAGCGATCGATGGCGTCGCTCCCCAGGCGCGCGGCGATGGCCGCCTCGCGCGCGCCGGCGCGGGCGCCCGTGACCAGCCAGGTGGGCACCGGCGCCCGCACGGCAGCGCCGGCGCCGGCGGCATCCACACCGCTCACGGCGTCAGAGATTTTTCTTGGCCAGCTTGCCCGGCTCCACGCCCAGCTGCTTGAGCTTGCGATACAGGTGGGTGCGCTCGAGGCCGGTCTTCTCGGCCACGCGCGTCATGCTGCCGCCTTCGCGGCCCAGATGGTGCTCGAAGTACATGCGCTCAAAGGCGTCGCGCGCCTCGCGCAGCGGCAGGTCGAACGACAGGTTGAACATGTGGTTGTCGGCGCCGGCGATGGTGGCGCCGCCGCGCACCGCGATCGCGGCGGCCGGGTTGGGCGCGTTGAAACCGGCGCTGGGCGCTTCTTCCTGCTGCACCGCCGCCGGACGCGGCGCCAGCACCGGCGCGCGCACGGTTTCCTGTGCCCGCGTCAAACCCTGCTGAACCGCCTTGAGCAGCTTTTGCAGCGCGATCGGCTTTTCAAGGAAATTGAGCGCGCCAATGCGCGTGGCCTCGACTGCCGTATCGATAGTCGCATGGCCGGACATCATGATCACGGGCATGGTCAGCAGGCCATCGCGCTGCCATTCCTTGAGCAAGGTCACGCCGTCGGTATCGGGCATCCAGATATCGAGCAGCACCAGGTCCGGTGCGCCGCCGGCGCGCGCTTCGCGTGCCTGTTGCGCGTTCTCGGCCAGCTGTATAGCGTGTCCCTCGTCGCTCAAGATTTCCGAGAGCAACTCGCGGATACCCATCTCATCGTCCACTACCAGAATGTTTGCCATCTTCCCTTGCCTTCCTCATTTTCGCCATCGTTGCGGCAAATGATTTTGTATTGAACTACACTTTACGCATTGTGCGTCGTCGGCGCTAACTTTAACAGCAAAATCAAGACGGACGCGCCACTTCCATCGACATGATTCTGGATATCAATCCTGCCCCCATGCTCGTCGATAATTTTCTTCACCATCGCCAAACCCAGCCCGGTGCCGCGCGCCTTCGATGTCACGTACGGCTCGAACGCCCGCGCCAGAATCTTGGGCGCGAATCCGGGGCCGTTGTCGACGATACCCAGCCGTACCGCCACGCGCGTGCTGCCGTCCGCACCCTGATAATGGATGGCTTCGCTGACGACGTCAATGCGCGGCTGCATATCCGGCCGTCCGGCCGCCTGCTCGGCCATCGCATCCTGCGCGTTTTGCAGCAGGTTGTGGATCACCTGGCGCAGCTGGGTGGCGTCGCCCATCACCAGCGGCAGGCCGGCGGCCAGCTGCGGATGGATGATATCGTCGCCCTCGCCGCTCACATACAGGTGCAGTATCTCCTCGACCAGCGCGTTCAGGTCGAGCGGCTCGAGCACCGCCGGCGGCGTGCGCGCGTAGTCGCGGAAATCGTCGACCATGCGCTTCATCGCCGCCACCTGGTTGACGATGGTGGCGGTGCCCTTATTCAGCAGCACCACGTCCTCCGCAGTCAGCTTACCCTCAAGTTTCATTTGCAGGCGTTCGGCTGACAACTGGATCGGCGTCAGCGGATTCTTGATCTCGTGGGCCAGGCGGCGCGCCACTTCGCCCCAGGCGATCGAGCGCTGCGCCGAGATCACGTCGGAGATATCGTCGAACACCACCAGGTAGCCGCTGCCGCCCTCGATCGGCAGGCGCGAGCCGCGCGTCAGCAACGTCAGGTCGTTGTCGTCCAGGCTGGCCGAGCGGCGCGGCACCTCGATCTGGCGCTGCCAGTGCATGCGCTGCAGGTTGCGTCCGGCGGCCGACTGCGCGCTCTGCGCGGCAAACGCGGCCACGATGGCGGCGCCGAATTCCTGCATGCCCTCGACCTCGTTGAGCTTGCGGCCGATCATCGTCACGCCGGCCTGCTGCAGGATGCGCTCGACCGAATCGTTGAAACTAATCAGGTGGAACTCGTGGTCCAGCACCATCACGCCGGCCGACATATTGGCCAGCACCGATTCCAGGTGGGCCTTGGCGTTTTGCAGGGCGGCCCGGTTGCGCTCGACGGCGCTGCGGGCGTCCGACAGCTGGCGCGTCATGGTGTTGAACGACTGCGTCAAGGTGCCCAGCTCGTCGGAGGTGGCGACGATCGGCCGTGGCGACAGGTCGCCCTCGGCCACCGCGCGCGTGCCCTCGGCCAGCAGCAGCAGCGGCTGCGCCAGGTCGCTGGCAATCAGGAAGGCGCTGGCGATGGCGCCGAACACGGCCAGCAGCAAGGTCAGCGTCAAGGTGACGATGTACATCTTGCGCAGGCCGACACGGGCGACGAAGCGCTCCTTGTAATTGGAATAGGCGCTGCGGATGGTTTCGCCGTCGGCGGCCAGTTGCGCCGGCGCCAGCTGGATCAGCTGCAGGTAGCGCGGCGCCAGCTGGGTGCCGTTGGGCCGCACCTGGTCGGGAATCGCCATCACCACCCGCAGGCGCAGCTGGCTGACGCTGTCCTGGGCGTTGATGGGGGCGTCGACCAGGTCGCTACGCAGCTCGTTGCCGCCCTCGGGCGCGCCGTAGGACTCGTCGGTCTTGGCCTTGGCCATCATTTCGCGGGTCGGCAGGTCGGCGCTGAGGTTGCCGCTGCGGCTAGCCCGGGCGCTGACCACCAGGCCGCCCTCGGCATCGACGATGATGGCGTTCTGCATGCCCGGCTGCTCCTTGACCAGCTCGGCCAGGATCAGGCGCTCGGTGCCGTCGCCCTCGCCGGCCAGGCGCTGCGTTGTGCGGCCGGCGGTCGCGGTCAGCTCGTTCAGGGCACGGTCCAGGCCGTCGCGGCTCAGGTTGATGCCCGACTCGAGCGCCGCCTCGACCGGCACGTTGAACCACGATTCGATCGAATGGGAGACGAACTGCACCGACACCAGGAAGATCACCAGTCCCGGCAGCACGCCGACGGCGGCAAACAGCAGCACCAGCCGCGTCATCAGCTTGGAACCGAACTTGCCGCTCTTGTAGCGTCCATACAGCCGGAACAGCGACACCGCCACCAGCAGCAGCAGCGCCACGGCCACCGCCGCGTTCAGCCCCAGCAGCCAGGCGTAGTAGCGGTCGAAAAAGCCGGAATTGTCGGATGCCGAGGCGAGCAGGAATAGCAGGATGCTGACGACGGCGCCGCCGATGACGGCAAAATACCGGAGCGCTGTGCTCACTTACTCGGCCTTGTAGAGGAAGGTTTTCTTGTCGGACGCCAGGCGCCATTCATTATTATTGAGGGCGTTGATCTGGATCGGTTTGGGCAGGTAGTTCGGGTCCAGCCCCATGCTCAGCTTGACGCTGTAGGTCTCGCCGACCTTGAGCGCGCCGCGCGGCGCGACGATCCAGCGGTTGGGGCGGCGGATCAGGAACAGCGCGTCGTCCAGCGAGGAGAAGCTTTGCCGCACGCTGCCGATCACGGCCACGTGGTACTGCCGCGTGAGCACGTTGTACGACAGGCTGATGGTCTGGCGCGCAACAATGGCCTTTTCGTCGAACCAGTACCAGCGCGGACGGGTGAATTCAATGCTGGTGGTGAAATACAGCACCACGCCGTATTGCAGGGTGTCTTCCAGGCCGTGGCTCAGATCGAAGCCGTAATTGGCCGACAGGCGATAGCCCTCGTCGGTGGCCTCCACATAAGCCCGCTTGATCTCGACGCCGTCGGCAGCGCTGGCCGCCTGCGGCAGCGCGCAAGCCAGTATCAGCAGCAAAGGCCCGATCAGCAGGCGAAAAAATCGTTGTATCACGTGTGGGCCGGTGCTCAATAGTTGCGTAATACGCGGGGGTACGACAAGGAGTGCTGCAAAAAAACAGGCAACACGCTCACGCATTTTTCTGGAAAAGCGCGTAGAACAAACCATCGTGGTCCTGGCCGTCGCCGCCGGCCGGCAGCAATTGACCGGGCGCATCGAGCCGCACCGCGTTGTTGCGCACGGCGAAGGCGGCCGCCTGCGCTTCCGATTCCTGCGGCCACAAGGAACACGTTACGAACAGCAATTTACCATCCGGGGCAAGCATCTGCCAAAGGTTGTCGAGGATTTTGGCCGAAAGTGTTGCAAGTTGGAGCGTGTCGCCCTTGCGGCGCAACCAGCGGATATCCGGGTGGCGGCGCACGATGCCGGAGGCCGTGCACGGCACGTCGGCCAGGATGCGGTCGAATTTTTTGCCGTCCCACCAGGTCGAGGTTTGCGCGTCGGCCGCCTGCAATGCGGCTTTCAGCTGCAATCGCTGCAAATTCTCGTCGACCCGCGCCAGGCGCTTGGGGTCGGCGTCGAGCGCGGTAACATGGATATCCGCGTCGGCGCCGGCCAGTTCCAGGATGTGGCAGGTCTTGCCGCCGGGCGCGGCGCAGGCGTCGAGCACGCGCATGCCGTTTTGCACGTCCAGCAGCGGCGCGGCCAGCTGGGCCGCGGCGTCCTGCACAGACACCAGGCCGTCGGCGAAGCCCGGAATCTGGCTCACGCCGACCGCTTTGGCCAGCCGCACGGCGTAGGGGCCGATTTGCGTGGCGTCCATGCCGGCTTGCGCCAAGCTCGCCAGGTACTGTTCCACCGAGGTTTTCCGGACATTGACGCGCAACGTCAGCGGCGGCGCGGTGTTGCCGGTCGCCAGCACGGCCTGCCAATCCTGCGGCCAGGCCGCGCGCACCGCGTCGATCCACCATTGCGGGTAGTTCCACTTGGCCAGCGGCTGCAACAGCGCCGTTTCCAGCAGCGCCTTGCGCTCGCGCAGGAAGCGCCGCAGCACGGCGTTGACCATGTTTTTGGCGCGCGCGGTGTCCGGATGCGCATCGGCCGCCGTCACGGTCTGGTCGACGACGGTGAATTCCTCGTACGGCTTGACGGCGTCGGGCGCCGTCATCAGGGCCAGCGCGCAGGCCAGCAGCGCGCCGACCAGCGGGTCCGGCGCCTTGGGCGCCATCAGCGCGATCAGCGTCTCGCTCTGGCCCAGCTGGCGCATGCAGCGGTAGGCGATGTCCTGCATGGCGCCGCGCGCCTGCGGGGTAAGGTCGTTTTTGCCTTCGCGGTTCAGCTCCGACTTCGCCCAGACCTGGGCCAGCGCCTGCGGCAGGTTGGTGCCGGTGCGGACCTGGGCCACCGCGTGGGCGGCGCCGATCAGGCTAAAAGCGAGCGAATCGGGCCGCAAACCGGTCTGGAAGCCCGTTTGCAGCGCCGGTTTCAGGTCACGCGCATGGCTGGCGCGCAGCTTCGGCGCTGCCGCCTTGGCGGGTGACTTTAGTGAGAGCGTCGGACGCTGCTTGTTCATATGCTAATTCCAGAGAGCGGCTGGGCAGCCGTGATCGCGCAGTATACAGTAGTGCCACAGCAGCGCATATGACAAGTCGCCGGCAAGAATGTAAAAGTCGGTTAGCGCCACACTGGCGCCAGCGCCAGAGCACCCTCACCGGCGCCGTGCAAACCAGTATAATGGTCACTGTTTGGCCGGTGCCAGAGCGCCGGCCGTTTTCGCTTTCAGATGATTTTTTTAGCGCGGCCCGGCCGCCATTTCGCTCATGCTCGCCCAACAAAAACAAGATATCACCGCCCTGTTCCAGGCCGCCCTCGCACCGATACTGGCGGGTACGGACATCACCGCCAACGTCGTGTTGGAGCGCCCGCGCGACCCGTCGCACGGTGACGTGGCCTGTAACATCGCCATGCAACTGGCCAAGCAACTCAAAATGAACCCGCGCGAACTGGCCACCAGGGTGGTCGAGGCGCTGCTGGCCAACCCCGCCGGCAAGGGCCTGGTGGAGTCGGCCGACATCGCCGGCCCGGGCTTCATCAACCTGCGCGTCAGCGCCGCCGCCAAGCAGGCCGTGGTCAAGGCGGTGCTGGCGCAGGGCGCCGCCTACGGCAGCAGCGACGCCGGCGCCGGCAAGAGCGTGATCATCGAATTCGTCTCGGCCAACCCGACCGGCCCGCTGCACGTGGGCCATGGCCGCCAGGCGGCGCTGGGCGACGCACTGTCGTCGCTGTTCGGCTCCCAGGGCTACGCGGTCACCCGCGAGTTCTATTACAACGACGCCGGCGTGCAAATCCAGACCCTGGCCAATTCGGTGCAGGCGCGCCTGCGCGGCTACAAGCCGGGCGACGCCCAATGGCCCGAATCGGCCTACAACGGCGACTATATCGCCGACATCGCCGAAGACTTCAAGGCCAAAAAGACCGTTTCGGCCTCGGACGGCGCGCCGGCCACCGCTTCCGGCGACATCGACGACATCGAATCGATCCGCGCCTTCGCCGTGACCTACCTGCGCAACGAGCAGGATATCGACCTGCAGGCGTTCGGCGTCAAGTTCGACAACTACTACCTCGAATCGTCGCTGTACGCCGACGGCAAGGTCGACGCGGCCGTCGACATGCTCAATAAATCCGGCAAGACGTACGAAGAGGAAGGCGCGCTGTGGCTGCGCACCGAGGACTACGGCGACGACAAGAACCGCGTGATGCGCAAGAAGGACGGCACCTATACCTACTTCGTGCCGGACGTGGCCTACCACATCGTCAAGTTCCAGCGCGGTTTCGGCCAGGCGATCAACGTCCAGGGTTCCGACCACCACGGCACCATCGCCCGCGTGCGCGCCGGCCTGCAGGCGGTCAACGTCGGCATTCCGCAAGGCTTCCCGGACTACGTGCTGCACAAGATGGTCACCGTGATGAAGGGCGGCGAGGAGGTCAAGATCTCCAAGCGCGCCGGTTCCTACGTCACCGTGCGCGACCTGATCGAATGGTCCGGCGGCGGCGACATCACCAAGGGCCGCGACGCGGTGCGCTTCTTCCTCATCTCGCGCAAGGCCGATACCGAATTCGTGTTCGACGTCGACGTCGCGCTGAAAACCTCGGATGAAAATCCGGTGTATTACGTGCAGTACGCCCACGCGCGTATTTGCCGCATGCTCGAACAGTTCACCGGCGACGTCGCCGCGCTGGCCGATGTCGACCTGTCGCCGCTGACCGCGCCGACCGAGGCGACCTTGCTGGCCACCCTGGCCGCATACCCGGAGACGCTGGCGCGCGCGCAAGCCGAACTGGGTCCGCACCAGATCGCGTTCTACCTGCGCGACCTGGCCGCCAACCTGCACAGCTTCTATTTCGCCGAGCGCGTGCTGGTCGACGACGAGGCGCTCAAGGCGGCCCGTATCGCGCTGATGGTCGCTACCCGCCAGGTGCTGCAAAACGGCCTGGCGCTGATCGGCGTCTCCGCTCCCAACAAAATGTAATTGCGAAGGATATCCCGCACAATGAATTTCCGTACTCGTCTCACTCCGCGTTCGCGCCAACAGGGCAACACCTTCATCGGCATCGTCATCGGCCTGGTCATCGGCCTGACCGTGGCCGTCGTCGTCGCGCTGGTGATCAACAAGGGGGCCTCCCCGTTCACCGACAAGGGGCGCAGCAACAAGAGTACGGAAACGACGGCGGGCCAGGCAGCCGATCCTAACAAGCCTATGTACGGCAGCAAGGAAGCGGCGCGTGCCGCGGCCAAGGACTTGAGCCGCGATCCGCCAGCGGCGCCCGCCGCGCCGGCGCCTGCTCCGGCCGCGCCGAAAGCACCTGCGGCCGATCCGCTGCAGGCGGTGGTCGACCGTATCCAGGGCGCGTCGGCCGACAAGCCGAAACCCGTGCCGTCGGCGTCGAACGTGACGCCGACGCCGCTCGCCAAGACCCCGACCAATACGGCGGCGCCGTCGGCCAGCACCGCCACCCCAGCCACCGGCGGCGACGAAAAGTACATCTATTATCTGCAGGCCGGCGCCTTCCGCGAGGTGGCGGACGCCGAAAGCGCGCGCGCCAAGCTGGCACTGCTCGGCTTCGAGGCCAACCTGTCGGACCGCACCACCGACACCGGCGTGCTGCACCGGGTTCGCATCGGCCCGTTCAACCAGGTCGAGGCGATGAACAAAGTCCGCAGCAAATTGTCTGAAAACGGCGTCGACGTCGCAGTCGTACGCAATCAAAAATAACGAACCAAGCCAGGAGTTATGATGCGAATTCTGAAATACGTTTTGAGTACGCTGATGCTGAGCGCCGTCGCCTTGTCGTCGATGTCGGCTTCCGCATCCCCGGCCGAGCCGAAGAACGGCGTCGAATACAAAACCCTGCCGACGCCGCAGCCCGTCGATACCGGCAAAAAGGTGGAAGTGATCGAATTCTTCGACTACGCCTGCCCCCACTGCCACGCGCTGGACCCGTCGCTGACCGCGTGGGTCAAAAAACAGGGCGATAACATCGTTTTCAAGCGCACCCACATTTCGCGCACGGGCACCGAACTGCCGCAGCAAAAAATGTTCTTCACGCTCGAGGCGATGGGGTTGATGAACGAGGCGATCAACACCAAAATCTTCACCGAAATGCATGTCAACCGCAACCGCATGAACCGCGACGAACTGGTGTTCGACTTCATCGCCAAGCAGGGCATCGACCGTCAGAAGTTCATCGACACCTATCGCAGCTTCGGCGTTCAGGCCCGCATCCGCAAGGCCACCGCGATGATGGACACCTATGGCGTCGACTCGTGGCCGATGTTCGCCATCGACGGCAAGTATGTGACGTCGCCATCGATGTCCGACGAAGGATCGAAAAGCGCCACCAGCGAAGCCCAGTTGCATGCCCAGGGCCTGCAGGTGATGGATATCCTGGTCGCGAAAGCGAAAGCGGAAAAGAAGTAAGCATGTGCTCCAAAGTCGCGTTGACACCGGCTTCGGCCCAGCACGCGGCGCCACCTGGCGCCCGGACATGAGCGGTCAACGCGTCTTCATCACCGGCGCCTCCAGCGGCATCGGCGCCGCGCTCGCGGCGCAATACGCGTCGCAAGGCGCGGTCCTCGGGCTGTTGGGCCGTCGCGGCGACGCCCTCGATAGCCTGGTCGCCTCGTTCCCCCATCCGGAAAAACACCGTGTCTACGTCGTCGATGTGCGCGACCACGCCGCCATCGCGGCCGCCGCGCGGGACTTCCTCGCGCACGCCGCCGGCATCGACGTGGTCATCGCCAACGCCGGTATCTCGGCCGGCACCTTGACCGAGTTCGCCGAGGATATCGCGGTGTTCGACAACATCATCGCCACCAACGTCGTCGCCACCGCCGCCACCTTCGCGCCGTTCATCGCAGCGATGCGGGCGCAGCGCACGCCGGCGCGGCTGGTCGGCATCGGCAGTGTCGCCGGCATACGCGGCCTGCCGGGCGCCGAGGCGTACAGCGCCTCCAAGGCGGCCGTGATCAGTTACTGCGAATCGCTGCGGCTGGAGATGAAACCCTACGGCATCAAGGTGGTCACGCTCTGCCCCGGCTACATCGACACGCCGATGACAAAACTGAATCCGTATCCGATGCCGTTCCTGATGGCGCCGGAAAAATTCGCCGCCAAGGCCGCGCGCACCATCGCCGCCGGCGACAGCTATGCCGTCATCCCCTGGCAAATGGGCGTGGTCGCCAAGGTGCTGCGCCTGCTGCCGAACGCCGTCTACGATTTCGCCTTCGCCAGGGCGCCGCACAAACCGCGCAAGGCCGCACCATGACCGCAGCATCGCCATCGTTATCGCCATCGTTATCGCCGGACGCCATTGCCGCCCGTTGCGCCACCAGCGCCACGCATGTGGCGATCGAAGTGGTCGCCGAAACCGGCTCCACCAACGCCGATCTGCTGGCACGCATCGACACGCTGGACGGCCCGCTGCTGCGCATCGCCGACAACCAGACCGCCGGCCGTGGCCGCGCCGGCCGCAGCTGGCTGTCCACGCCGGGGGCGGCGCTGATGTTTTCGCTGGCCTGGCGCTTCAAGGGACCGCTGCACCGCATGACCGGCCTGCCGATGGCGGTTGGCGTGGCGCTGGCCGAAACCATCGCCGCGCTGGGCGTGCCGGTGCGTATCAAATGGCCGAACGACCTGCTGCGCGATGGTAAAAAACTGGCCGGCATCCTGGTCGAGACCCAGTCCGCCCGCAAGGACGGCGACGGCGCCGTGTGGGCCGTGATCGGCGTCGGCATCAACCTGCTGATGCCGGACGAACTGGAAGAACAGATCGGCCGCGCGGTCGCCGCCGCGCCGTGGCTGGCGAAAATGGACCGCAACGAATTGATGGCCGCCCTGCTCAGCCGCCTGGCCGCCGTGCTGGCCGAATTCGACGACACCGGCTTCGCCCCCTTCGCCGAGCGCTGGAACCTGCTGCACGCGTGGCAGGGACAGGACGTCGTCATTGTCGATCACGGGCAGGTGCTGCAGCAGGGACGCGCCGCCGGTGTCGACGCCATCGGCCGCCTGATGCTCGACACCGAACACGGTCGGGTCGAGGTGTTGTCCGGCGACGTCTCGCTGCGCCTGTCGTCAACCATCCCCTCCTCCATCGGATTATCATGATTTTACTGATCGACGCCGGCAACACCCGCGTCAAATGGGCGCTGGCGGAAGCCGGCGCACAAGCCGGCGCGTGGCTGGCGCATGGCGCGGTGGTCCACGCCGACCTGACGCAGCTTGAACTGATCTGGAGCGAAGCCGTCGGCCAGGCTTCGATCGAGCGTATCGTCATCGCCAACGTGGCCGGCAACGCGCTGCGCGTCCACCTGGAGTATGTGCTGCTGCGGACCTTCCCCTCCATGCAGCAGGCGCAGGCGATAGATTGGTTCGAATCGCTGCCGTCGCTGGCGGGGCTGACCAACGCCTACCGCAATCCGGCACAACTGGGCTGCGACCGTTTTGCCGCCGCCATCGCTGGCCACACGCTGGCGCCGGGACGCGCCATCATCGTCGCCAACTGCGGCACCGCCACCACCATCGACGCCATCACCGCCGACGGCGTGTTCCTGGGCGGGATGATCCTGCCCGGCCTGGGGCTGATGGCCAGCTCGCTGGCACGCAACACGGCGCAGTTGCCGCAAATTGCGCAAGACGGTAAGCTGCCTGACGGATTTGCCGACAATACCGACGACGCCATTTTGAGCGGCTGCCTGGCCGCGCAGAGCGGCGCCATCGAACACGCGTTCGCGCGGCACCAGGCGGCGGAATGCATCATCTCCGGCGGCGCGGCGCCCTATATTGCGCCGATGCTCAAGGTGCCGCACCGTATCGTCGACAATATCGTGTTGATCGGCCTGCACGCCGCCGCCGCCACCTGTCCGGCGCGGACCGACTGAATCGAATTGCCCCACCGAGGTAGCCCGTGCTGAAGTTTATATTCTGGTCGCTGTTAGCCGTCAACGCCACGCTGTTCGCGTATGGACAGGGCTATCTCGGTCATTTCAGCGGCAACGAGCGCGAACCGGCGCGCCTTCGCAACCAGCTCAACGCCAATCAACTGACCATCGTTTCGGCGGAGCGGGCCGGCCATGCGCCGGCGGGCGATGCGGCCAATGTCGCGGCCGACGGCAAAGCCACGCCGCAACCGCTGGCATGCGTGGAAATCGGCAGCTTCGTCATCGCCGACGCGCGCCGGTTCGAAGCGCGCCTCGCCGCGTTGAATCTGGGCGATCGTCAATCGCGCCGCAACCTGCCGGGCACCGAGATCTCAAGCTACATCGTGAATATCCCGCCGATGGGCAGCAAGGAAGCCGCCGACAAAAAAGCCGCCGAATTGCGAGGCATGGGAGTGACCAACTACTTCGTCATGTCCGACAACTCGCCGATGCGCTGGGCCATCTCGCTCGGCGTGTTCAAGACCGAAACAGCGGCGCAGAACCAGCTTGCGGCGCTGGTCAAGCAAGGCGTGCGCACAGCGCGGGTCACGCCGCGCATGAGCGGAAGCAAACTGTTGGCGTTCCAGTTCCGCGACGTCGACGCCGAACTGCAAACCAACCTGGAAAAGATCCGCGCCGATTTCCCGAACACGCAAACCCACAGTTGCAGGTAGCCGGTCATCCGCAAATGCCAACAGAGCATGAGGATCGGGGAAATACGTAGGGCGGACTAGGCGGAACGCCGTAATCGGCCATGCGTGCGCCGCGATAACGCATACATGGCCGATTACGCTGCGCTAATCCGCCCTGCGTGGTTCAGACAGCGCTTGCGCTGCTTGCGTTTCCTCAACGCTGCACCACGATCGGCTTGAGGCTCAGCGACGACGGCAATCCCTGCGCCGCCTGCAACGCCTCCTGCCGGCTCGCGAACGGCCCGCCGAACAATCGATGAACCGGCCCGCTCTGCACCACCTCCAGCGTAGAGAAACCATTCCCCGCCAGTTTGCCACGCACGGCTTCGGCGTTTTCCGCCCGCGTGTAAGCGCCAAGCTGCAGATAAAAACCGCTGGTGGCCGCCGGCACGCTATCGGCCAGCATCAACGCCTCGATCTCCGGCTTCGCGCTGGACGCCACAACCGGCACCACCGGTGCGGCAACCGGCGCCGCGACCGCGACCCCACCCGATATCGCCTTCGGTGTCAGCACCAGCGGCTGCGGCGTTGTCGACGGCTGCTTGCTGCTCTCGCCCGCATACGACGCCAACCGCGCCCCGGACGGCGACGACGGCTGCAGACGCGGCGCCTTCGACCCCGACACACCCTCCTTGGTCGCCAGCATGCGGTCGATTTCCTCGGGCAGGATGCGCTCGATCTTCAGCTCGTGGCTACCCTTCCCCAGCAAACCCAGTTTCAGCGCCGCCGTGTACGACACGTCGATGGCGCGCTTGGCATGGAACGGTCCCCGGTCATTGATACGCACGATCACCGTCGCCCCGCTGACCATGTTCGACACCCGCGCATAAGACGGAATCGGCAGCGTTGGATGCGCCGCCGTCATCTTGTACATGTCGTAGAGCTCTCCCGAGGACGTGCGCTGCCCATGGAATTTCTTCCCATACCAGGTGCCTATTCCGACCTGCGTGAACGGCTCGTTGTCCGTCAGCGGTGTATAGGTCTTGCCGAAGACGACGTAAGGCCTGTTGGAGCGTGGCAGCAGCGGATCGTTGCGCACATCGGCGTCCGGCACATCGGCCAGGTTTTCCGGCGGCGAATCGCCAGGGCCGTCGTCCTGATAGTAGCCACCCCGCCCGGAATTAGCCGGCGGCAGCGACGGCAGGCCAGTGGCCGGCCTGGAGGTGGACGGCGCCTTGATCACCGGTCCCGACGTGCGTGGTGACCTGGAGATCGCCCCGTCCGATGTCGGAACGGTACCGCAGCCGGCCAGCACCAGCAGGGCCAGGGCCGCGCAGGCATTCAGGAGTTGGCTTCGGTTCAATCGCATGGCGTCATCCTCATTGATTTTTCCGCACCACCGGTGCCGGTTGCGTGGCGGGCGCCGGCGCGACGGGTGCCGGCGCTGGCGCCGGAGCGCCGGGCGCCGCTG
>Ga0308163_10002284_pt1 | contig 17957 bp, 9 predicted proteins | sample PhyTR1_FD_201037 | JGI IMG/M metagenome (GOLD analysis project Ga0308163, IMG submission 201037) | Phyllosphere microbial communities from UC Gill Tract Community Farm, Albany, California, United States - DLSLT.R1 | ecosystem: Host-associated > Plants > Phyllosphere > Unclassified | place: USA...
CCGATATATTCCTGTAACAGCGTCCAGGCGGGGGCATTCAGCGGATGGCTGTCCCCCAAGCGGTTGGCCAACGGCGCGGATGGCAAAGCGAACAACGCCATGACGAACGCGAACACGATGAGTATTCCCGGCGCATTCTGCCGATTGCCCGCGAACGGGTCCGCCACATAGCTGAGCAGCCCCAGCACCGCGCCCAGAACGACGAGGGGATGCAGCCGGATCAGCCGGCGGACCAGGAACTGGCGTGTCGACATCATTCCCCAACGATCGTCATAGGCATAGCCGACGACGAAGCCCGACAGCGCGAAGAAGAAATCGACCGCCAGATACGCATGCGGCAGTAGCAGTCGTGGCGCGTCGAACAGCACCGTGATGCCCTGGATATGGAACGCCACCACCAGCAGCGCTGCAGTGCCGCGCAGCCCGTCGAGAACCTCAAAATGAGCCTTGCCGTCGCGGATCGGCACCACGGCATCCAGTGGACCCTGCGCAATCATCGTCGTGCCGCTCGTGCGGGGTTACCCACGACCGTCTCTCCAACTGCGACATCACGGGTGACCACGCTGCCGGCGCCGACGATCGCATCGTCACCAATCGTCACGCCAGGCAAGATCAATGCGCCACCGCCGATCCAAACGTTCGCGCCGATCCGGATTGGCCGTCCGAACTCCAGCAGCCGCGCCCGCAGAGCGGGGTCGCGGGGATGGTCGGCGGTCAGGATCTGCACGCCCGGCCCGATCTGCGTACCGGCACCGATATCGACGCGCACGACGTCGAGCACGACGCAGCCGAAGTTGAGGAACGCCCCTGTGCCGAGATGGATGTTATAACCGTAGTCGCAGTAAAATGGCGCTCGGACGGTCACCCTTTCTCCGACGTCCCCCATTGCCTCGCGTAGCAACCGATCGCGATCGGCCGCTGAGGCGTCAGCCATGCCGTTGTACCGAGCCATCCACGCCGCAGTGCGCGCCGCGTCGGCCGCCAGTTCGGGATCGTCGGCGGTGTAAAGCTCGCCCGCCAGCATCCTGGTCTTCTCGCTCATCACATTCAGCTCAGATCATGCAGGTCTTTGCCGAGCGGCGGGGTAATCCCCAGATCGGAAAACCGTACGCCCAGCCCCTCGCGCTCGGGCGTGCAGGCCATGGGGCCGACGCGATATGAAGACACCACGGGAAACGGTGCCAATCGAACAAGAGGCCATGTTATGCCATCCGCCGACACCTGCAACCGCAACACACCGTAGGCGACCGTGGCACGCATCCAGAAATCGCGTGGATCGTGTGCGTAAGGGCTGGTTGCCCAGTCCGAGCGATCATCGGTCAGGACGCTGCTCAACATCGCGCGGCCATCGGACAGTTCGATTCCGGCCGTGATCCAGCGACGCTCGTCGATCCGGATCATGATGCCTGCCTGATCATAAAGCTGTCGATACTCCCCGCGAATGCGCAGCTGCGCCGTGAAGGCGGCAGGAGTGGCGAAACCAAGGAAATGACCGGAATCCCGCGTGAAGCCATAATGCGTCTCGCGCCAGAAATCGGTGGCCCGATCGGTGACCAGTGTCACTTCTTCGCTCGCATCCACGTTCCAGCGACAAGGCGCATTCAACCAGACGCCGTCGCTTCGCCCCAACACGGTATGTGCCACGGTCCCGCTGCCGCGTGCGATCGACGGCACCGCGAGCGCCGTCGCACCACCAATGATCGTGCGCGGCGATACTATTGCTTCCTGCATGCCCCCGTCCTCCCTATACGCTACGACAGCGGAGCGACGCCCGCTGACGAACAATGTGTACAAATGTACATGTGCGTTGCAAAGGGGTGCCGTGAGCGGCGGGACGAAGCGGAAAGATCCTGAACGTCGAGAGCGGATCGTTGAAGCGACGCTGGATGTCGTCGCCGAATACGGCGTGACGGGCACCACGCATCGCCGCATCGCGGCGGCTGCAGCCGTGCCGCTCGGGTCCGTGACCTATTATTTCGCGACACTGGACGACCTTATCGCAGCGGCATTTCTCCAACTGGCCGAGCAATCGTCGGAGGAATTTGCGAAGCGGATGGCAATGGCAGGCGATCGGGACAGCGCCAAGGCGGCGATCGTCGCCATCATCGCGGGATCGATATGGGCGACACCGCGCACCTTGCTGCTAAGCTACGAACTCTATGCCTTTGCCGCACGCCATCCGCCCGTCGCCGCGGTGATGCAACGGTGGATGAGCAATAGTCGCGTGGCGCTCGAGCGCTTCTTTGATCCGTTGACGGCAAGGGCGCTGGACGCGCTGGTCGAGGGCATCGGCATCCACAATTCAATCGACACCGAGCCGCTTGAGGAAGATTCCATTCGGACGATTGTGGATCGCATTACTGGCATAAATAACAACTTTAGACAAAACTGACGGTTTGGACAAAGCGACCCAATTGTGGACGTTCAGCGGGCTTCGAACGCCCCCCCAAAACCCGTAATTCGTTAAGGCGAATAGGCTCACACCTTAGACTAACTCATGCAGGCTCATGGAATGGCAGGGATTGGGAATTAGCGGTCGTTCCCTCGCGACATGCCGAATGTCCGGTTTCGTCAGGAGCCGACATTCGGCGTTTATCCACCGCCCTGTCATCTCTGCGGCAACTGAGCCGAAAGCAACTTGACCTCTCGGACATCGCATATTCGAGGGACATTGGTGTAATCCGACATGTCGTATCGAGCACTTCGCCTTTTGCCGCGGCTGATCAGTAGTCTGCCGCATTCATTATAAGTTTGGAGACGAAGACACCCGCCATATATCAAGCGCGATGACAGCGAAACTCATTGATCTGAATCGACGCTTCCGGCCTGCCGCCGAGGACGACGACCGCCGCTTCCATGGCCTGTTTGGGCACGACAAACTTAGTTCCACGTGGCCAGATTTGCTCGCAAAGCGCCGGGTGGTCATTCTGGCAGAAGCCGGCAGCGGCAAGTCTACCGAGTTCGAGCGGCAGCAAGCCGCGGCCGCGAGCGAGGGGGAATTTTCCTTTATCGTGACCGTGCGCGACGTTGCCGACGCGGGGTTGGAAGGCGCGATGCCGCCAGAGATGCGACGAGCATTTGGCGAGTGGAGAGCGTCGTCCAGCGCGGAATGTTGGCTCTTCGTAGATTCAGTCGACGAAGCCAAGGACCAGGGTCATCACTTCGATGGCGCTGCACGACGCTTGGCCGACGCGATCGCCGGTTTGGAAGAGCGGGTCCATCTCTACATCTCGGGGCGGTTCACCGATTGGGACAAGACGGCGGATCAGCGCTCAATGGACAAGTGGCTACGCCTCCCGAAGCTGCCGCCCCCACCGACTGATCTCGGGGACGAAGTTCGGGCGATCCTAGACCGAAATGGGCGAAAGCCAGGGCGCGAGGTCGAGCCGATCGAGATATTACGGATGGATCCGCTCACAGCATGGCAGGTTCGAAAATTCGCGGAAGGTGTCGGCATCGCCGACGTTAATGCACTGCTCAAGGCGATCGAGCACGGGAACCTATGGTCGTTTGCCGCACGCCCTCTCGATCTGGGCTGGATGGTGGATTTCTGGCGAGCGCATAAGCGGCTCGGGACGCTGCGCGCGATGATCGAAGAGAGCATCAAGGCGCGCCTCCTCGATCCTGATCCAATGCGCCGCCGCAACGATCCAATCGGCGGCGAAGCGGGCCGTCGCGCGCTCGATCGAATCGGGGCTGGTTTCCTTTTCTGCGGGAAGGATACTTTGCGCATCCCTATGGCGGGGCTTGACCCGGCACCCGCAGAAACGTCCATCCCCCTCGAAGACCTTCTTCCTGATTGGAGCGACGAGCACCGGCTACATCTGCTGCGGCGCCCGGTTTTCGATCCCGCCACGCTGGGCCGGGCGCGTCTGCACAATGACAATGAGCAAACGCTGCGCACCTATCTTACCGCGAATTGGCTGCAACTGCGCATTGATGACGGCTGCCCCCTCTCGACCGTATTCGACCTGCTGTTCGTCGATCTATATGGCTATCGGCTCGTGCGCCCAGACATGGTCGAGGCGGCCGCCTGGCTCTCCCGAACGTCGCCGCCGGTCGCGGACGCACTGATCGCTCGTTCGCCGTTCGACCTCTTGAAGCATGGCGATCCTGGCTCCTTGCCAATCCCAACGCGGGTGAAGGCCTTCAATGCGGCATTGGACCAGCTCGCCACGATCGATCGCCAAAAGCTATGGTTTATCGAGAACAGTCTTCGCCGCTTTGCTGATCCCGCGCTTGATCCTCATTTTGTCGATTGGTGGCTAGCGGCGGGATCAGACGAGGAAGCACGTCACATCGTCCTGCGATTGATCCATGTCGGGCGGCAGGCCGGCGGGCTCGAAACCGTCCGAGCCGTCGCCTTCGACCAATCCGCTGACGAGATTTCGCAGCTTCTCGCCGGCCGCGGGCTCATGGCGATCGGCGACGACGAAGATCGTTGTCGCTATGCGCGCTATGTCGTCAGCGAGCATACTTCGCTCCGGCGATCGATCGTTCTAGAGACATTGTCGGAGCTCTTTCCGACCTTCATCTCGGTGGACGAGTTTTTCGCATCGATCGATGCGATTGGGGTCTCCGATGACGATGGCCACAAATCGATCTTGCCTGTTGGTCCCGAACTGCCGACCAACTTGGTGTCGCCGGCAGACCTCCAAGCCTTCCTCGAAAAGATCGTTGCGCGCTCCGGCGAATTTACGGGTGAAGGGGAAGAGCATAGGTTCCGAGAGGCGTTTGCTGAACTTGCCAGCGCCGCGGCGAACCGGCTGCTCGACAGTCACCCCGACGTCGTTCCCGACGTGGTGACCGACCTGGTTCTGCTCCTTCGGGAAACCGAACGCTATTCGGGCAGCAACGACGCCTTTCAGGCCCTCGGCAAGCTGTTCGGCACGTCGAGGGGCCGCCGACAATCGTCCTTCTGGCGCGCAGTCAATCGTATCCGCAGTCATCCTTACATCACCAGCCCCGACGACGTGAACCTGTTCATGGTGCAGCATCTTGGTTGGCCGGTGGTGCTCACGGCTGATGATCTCGCTTGGCTCGTTCCCGATATTCAAAGGCGCACCGATCCGCGGGATCGACAGACCGCGCTGCGGACCGCGCACGTCCTGTGGCGGGATTTCGGTCAAGATCCCGCGATCCTCACGTCGATGTTTGCAGCGGCCGAAAGCGACGCCCGCGTATCGGAGCAACTCGCCGCTTGGCAATCTCCGCCGCCCGAAACACCAGAAATGGCCGGACACATGGCGCGAATGGAGGAGCTTCGGAAGCGGAACGAGGAACGCACCACCCAACGGGATACGAGTTGGATCGAACTAATTGAGATGCTGCGTGCCGATCCGACCTTCCTTGGCCACCTCTCGCCGCAAACAGCTGATTCGGTCGATTCACGCCTCTTCCATCTTTGGCAGTTCCTGTCGTGGCGGACACAGTCGCGCAGCGTCTACGCGATCGAGAGCCTCGAAGCGGTCGCCCCCATCTTTGGGCCGGAGTTGACGCGGCGTTTCGGCGAGGCATTGATCGCCTTTGCCTATGCTCACACACCGCAAGGGGCAACCGAACAAGAAGGTGGCGCTCGATCCGTCACGAATCTTGACACAATGGCCTTGAGCGGCATGGCGCTCGCCGCCAGCACCATTCCCAATTGGGCAGAGACGATCAGTCCGGAGCGTGTCGACCAAGCCGCCCATCTGGCGATGATCGAACTGAACGGTCTGCCAGCGTATTTGCTACCGTTGGCGACGGCCCATCCGGATCGTGTGAGATCGGTGCTGCGGACGGCGATCGAACGCCAGCTCGACCGTGCCGACCCGCAAGGCCACGGAATGCTCGATCGGCTCGAATATGCCGATCCCGCCTTTGCTCGATTGATGGCTCCTGATCTCCTAAGCTATCTGGAGACGCATCCCTCGATATCGGCCGTGATGCTCGAAAAGGCCGTGTCGGTGATCATTCGTGCCTTGCCGCATGTGCCAGACGGCGTGGCTGCCTTTGTCGCCGGGCGCATCGACAATGCCGCCGACCCTCTCATCGCTGCCTACTACCTTTTCCTGCTCTTCGCGACTCTGGGCGATCCGGCGGTCGATGCGCTTGAACGCAAGATGCTGCCGCTCGGCCCCAACGACCAAGCCACCCTTTGCTGCACATTGCTGCCGCGATTGTTTGGCAACCGCTTCCATCGGTCGATCGAGGTGCCCGTGGCGCTCTCGGTACAGCGGCTTGAACAGCTTCTCATCCTCGCGTTTGAGGGCGTCCGGCCCGACGAGGATATCAATCGACCGAGCGGGGAAGTCTACTCGCCTGAATTGCGTGACCAAGCACAGGATGCCCGCAGCGCGATCTTCAATCGGCTGTTGCAGACGCCCGGCGAAGCCACCCACGCCGCACTCCTGCGGTTGGCGAAGATTCCCGGCTTCCATATCGAGCCAGAATGGCTGCACATTCATGCGTATCGGCGGGCGGAGGGCGACGCCTACCTGCCAGCGTGGATGGCAAGTGATCTGCTGGTGTTCGAGCGAAAATTTGACCGTCCGCCGACAACGACCGCCGACCTCCAATTTATCGCCCAACGCCGCCTCGAAGGTATCCAGCACGATCTGATCCACCATAAGTTCGCGCAGGGCGACACGGTCCAAGGCTTAGTCGACGAGAATGCGGTCCAGCGCTGGGTCGCCAGCACATTGGAAGCCCGTCAGGAAGAGGCCTACACCGTCCATCGGGAAACCCATTATGTCGGAGAGAAGGAACCCGACATCGTGCTCGCCAGCCGCCATAGCGGGGTCGAGCTGCCGATCGAGATCAAGGTTGCCGACGGACTCTCGGTCGCACAGATGGAGGCGGCTTTGGCCACGCAGTTGTGCGGTCAATACCTTCGCCATGATACCACGCGGCACGGCATTCTCTTGCTCGTCTACCAGAACGCACGGCGCGACGGCTGGGAACTGACACCAGGCGCGCCGAAGGTTCCCTTCGACAACGTCCTAGCCCACCTGAACGAGAAGGCCCGGCGGATCCGCGGAGCGTCGGCCCTTGGCCCGCAGCCGATTTTTGCCACCATCGATGTTTCGAAAGTGGTGCCGATCAAGGTGCAGCGCGATCAGGCGCGAGCGAAGGCTGCCGCCAAGCGAAAGGCCTCCGAACCGATCCGAAAGCCGGCATCAACGAAGAAGCGCAGCGGCAGGAAATAGGGCTGCACCCGATTAGCGTGCGCGCGGCCACAACCGCCGAGCGGGGCTCGCAGCCTTTCGCGGTTCGGCGGTCGCTCGCGGACTGGCATCCGCTTGTGTGCATGATATGTTTCAGAAATGAACGACGCCCATTTGCCCGACCGGGATGCAATACTGACGAAGTGGGGCGACGGCACGCTGGTCGACGCCCTGTTTGCCGAACACGGCCGCATTTGGCTGGACGAGGAGAGCCCTACGATCGGCCTGCTCGCTGACCTCCACAATGCAGGCGAGATCGATCTCTTGGGCATCATCACGACGGAGGCCGTCGAGCGGCACACGGGGCCGAACTTTTTCGACGGGCAGCATCTCTATGAGCGGCTCATCCCTAGGATTACCGGCTCGGTCCGGGAGATGGTCCGGGTCGTCGAGACGTTACGGGTCGGCGGCGGCAACGACATGGCAACAGGCCTGCACATCGACAAGTTCGCGAGGTGGTGCGGTGACGATCCATCGCGTCCGGCCGAACTCCTCGCCCTGATCGACGAGGGTTTTGCGGAGGCCAATGGATACCTCATCATTGCCATCAAGAACGGCGTGGCCATCGACCGAACGCTGTTCGTCGACCGGGCATACGGCTTCCTAGAAAGCGGGACGGAGCGGCAGCGGTGGGATGCGCTGAGCGCGCTTGGCCAGATCGGGATGCCAGACGAGGCCGACTGGGGTCGCCTCCTCGAAGCGTTGGAAACGGCGCTGGCGGCGAACCCTGACGACACGTTTCGCGCCTACTTCGTTTCATCGATCGGAGAGCGACTGAAGGACGCACCGGCGGAGCGGATCGACGCGCTCGAGACGCTGGCCGGCCTGGCGCTGTCGGAGGGTGGGGAACATACGCTCCATTCCGCGTCCCGATTGCTGGCCCTGTATCCGGAGCCGCTGAGCGCCGCGCTGAAGGCAAGGATGCTGGAGAAGCTGCGCGAGGTCGACGCTGAGAACAAGGGGACCATCGACTTACTCGACATCGCGCTGTCAAAAATGGTGAAGGCGGGGCAGGTTGTGGATGTCAGGCAGCTTGCCGAGGCACTTATCAGGCGGGACGAGGGAGCGGTTAAGCTGGGCCGCCTCGACTCCACGGTGCGCGCGGTGGTCGAGAACCCGAACGACGCGCTACCCGACTGGGTAGTCGCCTGGCTGCGCGACGGCGACCACCGGCTCTGCGCTGCTATGGACCGAGCGATGTTCGGCGCGGGCCGGGACGAGCGGCCGCTGCGCGTCGACTTCTCCCGGTACGGACTGCGCGAAGCGGAGTATCCCTACTTGGCACGCAAGGTCGTCGGCAGCTTCTTCCTGAAGCCCGTGCTCATGTCCTCGCTGCTTTCCTCGCTCCTCCGGACGGCCCCCGCGGAAGTGTCGACGGAGGTAGAGCAGGTACTCGTCGATCCGGTCCTGCAGAACTATGCGGGATCGACCCGTGACCTGCTGATACCAATCTCCGAAGACGCGACTGATCCGGCGGCGCCTGCGATAGCGCGCGCGATCGCGGCACAGGACAGCTACCTGGAGAGGCTGAGGGCGCCGGGCTTCGTTCCCGAACTTTGCCCGTCGGAGAGGGAACGTCAGCTAGAGTGGGAGCGTCACACGGACAGCATGTCGGAGGCGATGCGCAACGCGAGGAGAAAATCCATCTTCGCTCAGATCGCGACAGAGTCCGTCATCCTCTACGGCAAGCGCGCCGTGAGTTGGGTCGAGCACGCCGGAGACGAACCCCGCCGGATGGAGACCGAGATGGGGAGCATCAGCACCTCGTTCGAGGTGCCTCGCGTGGACATCGTGGATCCGGTCGGGTTGCAGCTGATGCTGCTATCATTCAGAGCGGAGGCTCGCCCGGAATGAAGCTCATCTTCAGACAGTATCTCGCATCCCTCAAGGAGCGCAACGAGCTCGACGCGGTGCTGCCGGACCTGCTGAGCGAGCTCGGCTACACCGTGATCTCTAGGCCGTCAGTGGGCACCCGCCAATACGGCGTAGACGTCGCGGCCGTAGGCCGGGACGCGGACGGCTGCCGGAAGCTGTTCCTGTTTTCAATCAAGCAGGGTGATCTGACCCGCGCAGACTGGGACGGCAGTCCGCAGGCGCTGCGCGGCTCGATCAACGACATTCTCGATGTCTACATCCCGACGCGCGTTCCCGAGGCCTATTCGAAGCTCGAGATCATCATCTGCCTGTGCTTTGGCGGCGATATCCAGGAAGCAGTCCGAGACAACGTCACCCAGTTTACGAAGCAGCAGACGAAGAACGGCGTCTCGTTCGCCGAATGGAACGGCGACTATATGGCGGGGCTGCTGGTCAACGGCGTCCTTCGGGAGCAGTTGGTCGACAAGTCCCTTCGCGCCAGCTTCCAGAAGGCGGTCGCGATGGTCGACGAACCGCAGATCGCGTTTGAGCACTTCGAGCGGCTTTTGCGCGGGCTCTGCAAGGTAGAAGACTCCACCCCCCGGCAGCGGGCCACGATCCTGCGCCAGATCTACATCTGTCTCTGGGTCCAGTTCGTCTGGGCACGGGATGCCGGGAACGTGGAGGGACCGTATCGAGCCAGTGAGCTCGCAATTCTGCTTGCGTGGCACCTGATCCGGGCGGATGTGCCGAAGAGCACGAAGGCGTCCGAGGAGGTCGGGTCGGCATTCGCCGAACTCCTAAACCTGCACTTCCTGATCTGGGACGAGCTTGCCAGCGGGAAGATTCTCCCTTTCGTCGATCACGAACACGCGATCTCGGTCGCCGTAGGATCGGCCTCGCCGGTCGACGTGAACTTGAAGCTCTTCACGTTGATCGGGCGCATGGCGATGCGGGGGCTGTGGCACCTGTGGTTCGCGGGAGGCGGCGACCGGCTGCCAATGGCGCGAGACGACTGGGACTGCCCGGAAGCGTCGGAACTGGCGCAGCAGATCGTCCAGCTCGTCCGCAACAACCCGATCCTCCTGACACCTTTCACGGACGAGCAGTCTGTCGAGATCGGGGGCGCCCTGATTTTCCTAACGATGATGGGAGGGTGGAACCAAGCGGCCGGCAACTACGCCGATGCCGTCATCGAGCGCACGGTCTACGCCTTCCGGTCCCACAGCAGATACCCGACGATCTACGCCGACTATCGGTCGCTGCTCGTCCATCCGCGCGAGCGCACGTCCGAATACCGTGAGGGTCAGACGAAGGGCAGCTCGCTCTTTCCTCTGCTTTCCCTCTGGGCGTCGACCTTCGGCGAGGGCGTGGGCGCCCGCTTCCTCTCGGAGTTCGCAGAGAAGGAACTGGGCCACTGCAACATGCAGTTCTGGTTAGCGGGCGCCGACAGTGAGAACCTCCTATACTTGGGCGATCGGGCGCACGGGGCGTCGCTCGGCGGAATACCGATCACGACGGACGGCGAAGGCGCGATGCGCATGCTGGAGGCGGAGTGCGCGTTAACGACGGGGTTCGAAAATCTGTCCGCTATCTCGCTGGGCCACTGGCCGGTGCTTGCGATGGCATGCAGGCATGCCGGGCTGCCACTTCCGCCAGATCTGTGGCTGGGCCTGCTCCGGGAGGCGCGATCGGCGAAGGCTGCTGACGGCGAAGATTGACGGTGACTGACCTTCCGCAATCAGGACCGCCGTCATCGGCCCCCTACGGTCGGCATGGAGCATTGTTTCCAGACGGCTTCGCGCCGGGAACGGCTGGTTTTGGCGGAAGCTGTCGTCCAAAGCTTGATCGGCCAACGGCGTATGTTGGTCGATAGTGGACTGGCAGATGTCAGACTCGTGTATAGGCAAGCCGGGCTTACAGTGACTTCGCGAAACTCATCAGAATCTTGCGTCCTTCCGGGTTCCTCCTCATAACCGATTGCGCCGGCTGTCGCAGCGACGCAGCCGGAGGGGGGGCGGATTGTCGATCATGTGTGCGGGAACCTACGCCACTGTCTTGGTGCCGGTATGGCAGGCGCGCATGTCTGCGGGAGCGCGCTGCGTTGGCTGACGCTCTGCTTGCCCAAGACATTGTAGACGGCGCGACGGTGCGCGACAGGCCGAACCTGTTCGTGATCGGCAGTTTTGACCGGCGTATCACCTTCTACTCCCAGCAAGTGCGGGCGCTGTCGCTGGTCCACGCGCTAAAGGAACTCGGCTATCTCCACGCCAATCCGCGGATCGCCGTCATTGGCGGCGGTGCGGCGGGTGTCACCGCTGCAGCTGCCGCCGCGCTCGTCACCGGGTCGCAGGTCGTCCTTTTCGAGTCCGCTGATGCACTGCTGCCCCTGCAGTCGACGACCGATCGCCGGCGGCTCGATCCGCATATCTACGATTGGCCAGCGCACTACACGACCGACCCCATCGCTGACTTGCCGATCCTGGACTGGGAGTCAGGGACGTGCCGCGCTGTGCGCAACGATGTCCTGCTCGGGTTCGAAGACATTGTAGTCAGGCTGGCGCCGCGCCTCGAGCGACGGCTGCGCCATCGGATCACGGGGCTGACGCGGACGGCGGACGGCTATCAGCTCGATATCACCGAACTCAATGCCCCGGCGCCAGGCGCGGAGTTGCACGAACAATTTCACATTGTGTTTCTTGCTGTCGGGTACGGGCTTGAGCCCGGCGAGCCGCTACCGGCGATACAAAGCGCCAGCTACTGGACCGATGCCGGCGTTCCGGTTGCCGAGTTCGCAGGCCGGCCGACCCCGCGGTTCTTCGTCAGCGGTGCAGGCGATGGCGGCCTGATCGATTTCGTGGCCGCAGGAGCGCGCGACTTCGATCATGCCGGGATGATCCGGCTGATCTCCGAACATCCTGGCATCGCGGCGCTGAAACCGACCCTTGCCGAAATCGATGTGCGCGCCCGCGCCGAGGATGCCAATGGCGCCCGCTTCGATTTCATGGCGGTCTATGACGCCGAGCTGCTGCAGCCGCTCACTGATATCGGCCTCGTTGCCGCGGTCGCCCAGCAACTGCGACCCGGCGTGCAGCTGACGTTCCAGACCCAGCATGCAGAGCTGTTCGACGTCTCCACGGCAACGCTCAATCGGCTCGCCGCCTACCTCACGATCAAGGCGTGCGTCGGTGACGCCCAGCGGTCGTTCCGGCATCTGCATTGCGGGGTCGTTGCGCGGATCGACGCCCCCAATCCATCTCCGGTCGATGCCCCGTTTTGGCTTGATTGCGCCGGGGAGACGGTTGCGGCGGATGCGGTGATCGTTCGGCGCGGCCCCCAGCGCGATGTGGTGCGAGCGCCCTTTGCCGTGCACCTGGCGAACTTCGACGTGACCCATAAGGAATGGCTTGCCCGCCACGGCGAGGCAACGCTCGTCCCGAAATTATCGGCACCAGCACGGTCCTTGTTCAGGGAAGCGGCACGCAGTGCGGATATCCTCGCGCCCCGGCTGCAACGTCTGGTAGCCAATCAGCTTTCCATATCGGTACAACTGTTGCGCGAAGGCCCGAACATCCGCTGGTCCGGCGCGGTTCCGGCGGACCAGCTCATCCGATCGTGGAGCGAGCAACAGCCTTTCGAGATCATCTTACCCGATGCTCCCGGCCAGCTGGGCGCCGTCGCGGGCGCGGTGCTGCGGGTCGCCTGCCATAGCGGCAATTGCCGGCTCCATGCCGCACCCGGACTGTGGAGCCAGCTCGTCCGCGAGCTCAGCCTGGAATCCCCGCATGCCGAAGGGATGGCGATGCCGGCGATCGTTGACGGCAATCCCGGCGGTGCTGCTCAGGATCCGGTCCCGCTGCCGCCCGACATTCTGGCGCGCCGGATCCACCGCTCGCTCGATGCCTGGCTGCTCGAGCGCCTGGACACGCACCTCCAACCGTTCTTCGCGAGCAACGCCGATCCCGGCCGCCCGATCAACGTGAAGATTGCGCAGGATCTTCGCGACGCAATGGCCGCGACATGGGCGGCCTGGCATGCGTCGTTCACCGATGACCCGGCACTGCTCAATCACTTCCTGCGCCTGATGATTTGCGCGGTGGATGAGGATGACCATCGCGACGCGGCACAGATCCTGGTCGGTCCCAGCAAATGGCCGGTGATCCTGCGCGGTACCGCGGTCGCCCTCGCCATCGCCGCAGCCTGGGATGCGACGTCGCCGAAAAGCGCGAGGCCGGGTAATCTAGTGCGCCTGCGTGACGGCGACAGCGAATGGGCTGGTCATGGCTGCGCGGCCGATATGATCAATGGTGACGAGATGTCACTGTGCGCCGCATCCTTCATGTGGCAGACCCAGTTCGTCATACTCGTCGTCAAAACGGCTATCGAGGTCAGCCGGATCGCCGAGCGGCCATTTGCGCAGATCGACACGGACCAGCCTGGGCTCAGCGATACGGATGGCTCTGGTCCGGTAATTATGTCGATAAGTCGCGATTTCATCGACGCGGCGGCGGCGGGCCTGGCCGAGCTGCGCGCTTTGCTGGCAGCAGTCGAGGCACGGCATTTCGAAGAGCTCGAGAAGACGATCATGAAAGGCGCGGCATGACGGATAGTGCGACGCTATCACCCGGACTGGCGGACTTCGCCGAACGGCTGCGCAGGGCGGCGCTGGTGCTTGATCTCAAGGTTAAGGATCGCCCGGAGCTGGCGAGCGCGACGTTCAATGGCGGATCGAGCAAGTCGACGACGCTCAGTCCGACCGATCTGCCGGCAGAGAGCCATGCGATCCGGATCGACCGCTTCAACATCGTGCTGGGCATCCTCCCCGAGGTTGCTGCGATGGAAGCGGTTCTTGAGACGCTGCGGCGCTGCCGCAACCAGTGCGTCGTCGCACGCTCGTTCCTTGGGACCAACGAGACGCTGGATCTTCAGCTGATGCTGCTTGGTCCCCGCGCGAGCGAGCGGCAGGAAGCTTGGCGCGCCACGGCGTTGATGGTCGAGCGCGACGACCGGGTCGCGCGCAAGCTGGCATGGCTGCGACCCGAAGATCCGCTGAATGACGACGAGAGCTTCGCCGAATTCCTCAAGCGTACTTTCCTCGCCCGGCCGTGGGTCCATGCCGAAGGTCAGTTCGAGGACGTGGCGCTCGACGCGCTGAGCGGGACCGGTGCAACCGCGCCGGGGCTGCCGCGGACGACGGCGGACGAATGGGAGCGGATCGCGCTCGACGAGAAGAAGACGCCGGACGATATTGTGGCGGCGTTGGTTAAATCCTGGGAGCGGAGGGGACAGGCATGAACGAAATTTTTCTCTCCCGCATTGCGATCAAAGACTTCCGGACCTTCGGCGACTTCGCGATCGACATTCCGGCAGCACCCGGCGTTGTTCTACTCACCGGGACGAACGGCCTTGGCAAAAGCAGTTTCTTTGATGCAATCGAATGGGGACTGACTAACAAGATCCGGCGGTTCGAACCCTATATCAACAAGGGTCGCAAGAAGCTTGTCGAGAAGGACTATCTCACGCGCCGGGGCGCCGAGCCCGGATCGCATAGCGTCGCTTTGACCTTTTCGGACGGCGACGCCATTGAACGCAGCACCGCCGGCGGGACTTCTATGGCGGACATTGTCGCGCAGCTTGCGCGGCCCGATCGCCGCACGATCAACGATCTGGGGACCTATCTCGCCCTTACCCATTTTCTTGGTCAGGCGGCACAGCAGCGGTTCACCAGTCGCGACCCGCAGGACCAATGGCAGGCGCTCAAGGGACCAAGCGGCATCGACCGGCTCGAAAGGATCCGCGCAGGGTTGCGCGGGCGACCGACCATCGCGGCCTTCACGCGGAAGCTCGACGCCGAACAGGCCGTCGTTGCTACGCTCGATCGGGAGCTCGCCGATTGGCAGGGATGGATGACACGGCTCGAGCGGCTCCGCGCGACCGCGCGCGCCACGGGCGTGTTGACGGCCGACGAAGTCGCTGCGCGGATCGACCAGCTCGAGCGCGACCTTCAACAGCTTGCGGCAGGTCAGCCGATAGCCGTCACTAGCGAAGGCGTAGCGGCACGCCTCGCAGCGTTCAGGGACCGGATCGGTGAGGCATTGCTGACCGCTAGTGGGCGCAGGACGACTATGAAGGCGCTCTCCGACATGCCCGCACAGTTCGCCGTCAGCCAGGCAGAGGGACGGCTTGACCATCCAACGCTCGTCCGCCTGCGCAACGTCGTCAGCGATGCGCAGGCGCGGCTTGATCGGGCGTCGCCGCTCGTGGGTTCCGCCAATGACGCAGTGATCGCGCAAAATGCCGCGATCGCCACGATCGACCAGAATATTGCAGTGCTCGATGCGGCACGAATCGATCTCGCCCGCCGTGGCGAATTGGCCGCGCTGGTGTCGACCGAGCAGCAGGATCGAACGGCGCTTGCTAACGCCATTGCGGCGCATCGCACGACGATTGCGGAAGCGGACGCGGCGATCAGTCAGCATGGCGAGGCCAGTGCCGATGTTGCGCGGCTGCGGAGCCTTGCCGCATCGGCCAGAGCGCTCAATGAGGCAATGGCGGATTGTCTCCACCTGGAAGCTCAGTCCGGCGCCGCCGAGGGCGCATTGGCGCAGGGACGCGAGGCCGCCACGCGTGCTTCGGTGGAACTGACGCCACTTGAAACACAGTTGGTCAATCTCGAGGGCAAGATTGCCGACGCGCAGCGCGAACGCGACGAGGCCGACCGTCACGCGTCGGCGATCAGCGCTGCCTTGTCACAGCTTGCCAGTCACATCCATGAGGACGAAACCGACTGTCCGGTGTGCCGCACGCAATTCGAACCGGGCGCCCTGAAGGCGCTTGCCGATGCCGCGGCGTCGGAGAGCGACCATCGCCTCGCGCAAGCCGATGACGCGCTGGAGTCCTTGCGCGCCACCCGCCCCGCGCTCAGCGATGAGATCCGTCGCCTTCGCGGCATCGTGGCGGCGGTCGAAGGACTCGATCGGACCGCGAGAGCAGCGGCTGATGCCGTGACAAATGCGCGCGCCAGCATCGCCCAGACGCTCGCAACGACGCCGGAAAGCGACCTCGCCGCGCTGGCCGCGGCCCGATCGCGCGATGCGGATACTGCGCTTGCAGCCGCAGAGATTGCGCTTGAACCCCTGTCGGCGAACGCGGTGGCAGCGACCGAACGGCGGTCGAGCGTTGCGGCCGATCTCGAAGATCTGGTCGCGCGCGACAGTCAGTCCGGAACACGATTGGCGCAGTATCGGGCGGAGGACAAGGCGTGCGCCGATCGCATCGCCGCGCGCGCTCTGTCGAACGCCACGATAGGTGAGATCGAGGCCAGATTGACGGCGGAGCGCGAGCGCGGCGAAGACGCGCGGCGTCGTCTGGGACAACTGACTCAGGCGGCGAGCACCGCCACCGCAGATGTGCAGCGTGAACAGGCGGCACTCGACCTTGCGCAGCGCGAGCTTGCTGCGGCCGAGGTGACGCGCGGGACCTCTGAACAATCAGCGCGGCAGATGCAGCAGCGCTGGACGCGCGCTGGCCTCAACGACATTCCTAGCCAGGCAGACTATGATCGCGGCCTGTCCGCCATCGATGCGATGCTGACGGGGTTACGGTCCCTCGCCGAACGCCAGCTTGTGCTAGCCCGCGACAATGAGGATGCGCTGCTGCAGGTCGAAATCGACGAGATCCTCGCGTCGATGCGGGCGACCGGGGGCGACGATGGCGTCAAGGATCCGACGGCGTATCTGGCAGCGCTCAAAACGAAAATCGAGGCAGCGCGGGCGGCGGTCAAACTCACGACTGCGGCGCGCAATGCAGTGAAGCGCTATTCTGAGGATCTTCAGAAGCAGGCCGACAATTTTTCGGCGCGAGTGCTCGATCCGCTTAATATTGTGATCGACGACTTCAACGAGGCGATGCTGAGCACGCCGGGTGAGAGCATTCAGTTCAAGGCCGATACGAGGGTCGATGCGACCAGCTTCGGGATGGCGCTGCGCTACCGGGAAAAGGTCGACAATGCTATCGAGACGAATAAGGATCTGCCTCCGCAAGTCGTGCTGAGCGAGGGCCAGCTAGCCGCAAACGGTTTCAGCATCCTGTGCGCGGCGAGCACCGCCTATCAATGGTCACGCTGGCGTGCGCTGCTTCTCGACGACCCACTGCAGCATAACGATATCACCCATACGGCCGCCTTTGTCGACGTGATGCGCAATATGGTCGAACTGAACGGCTATCAGCTGATCATGTCGAGCCATGACCGTGGCGAAGCTGAGTTCATCGCGCGCAAATTCGATGCGGCCAGCCTTCCCTGCACCACAGTCTTGTTGACGGCACCATCCGATAAGGGCGTGGTTTGGAACGTTCCAGAGTATAACCAAGCCGCGGCGCGAATATTGAGGCAGGGCGCACAGCCCCCTATCGTTAGCAGCGCTTGACGCGGCTGAAATGGCGCAGGCCGAATATAAGTCGTTTAGAGGGTGGCTCTGCCTCCAATGACTTAACGACCGCTTTCGGGATCGCTCGTAGCCCGCCTGAATGGCTGGAGCTGAGACGCATAGCTGCCGGCGTGCGATCGACAACGAACGGCCGCTTACCTGAGTTGATTGCTCGAAACCGGCCATTCCGGTTTCCACCACCGGGCTTCCGCTCTTCGTTCTCACTGCGCCCCGATCAGGTTGATCCGATTACCAAGATGGCGGAACGCGCGGTCACGGCAGGTCAGCAGAATGATTTGCATTCGCGTTGCCGCATCGGTCAGGATCTCGGTCATTAGATCCAAACGGGCATCATCGGAATAGACCAGCGGGTCGTCGAGAATCAACGACACCGGTACACCTTGCTCGAGTAGCATGTCAGCGAAAGCTAGCCGAGTGAGCACCGCCAATTGCTCCTGCGTTCCTCGCGAAA